>SL_3KL_010_SEDDRAFT_10002968_pt1 | contig 15472 bp, 12 predicted proteins | sample SodLakKL_010_SED_2_FD_10381 | JGI IMG/M metagenome (IMG submission 10381) | reverse complement strand
TTCTGGTGGACGAAGATACCCGGGCGTTCAACCGTATCATGGATGCCTTTGGCATGTCAAAGGCATCCGAAGCCGATCGCCAAGCCCGCACCCATGCTATCGAGGAAGCGACAAAATATGCTATTGAGGTGCCGTACCGTATTATGAAAAAAGCCCTGGCTTCGATGGACGTGATGGAAGCCATGGTGGAAAAGGGCAATCCGAATTCGGTCACCGATGCAGGGGTAGGGGCCCTTTGTGCCCGTACGGCAGTGAGGGGGGCTTTCCTCAACATGAAAGTAAATGCCGAAGGATTGCAGGACAAGGGATTTTTCGACCGCCTGTACCAGGAAGGCCTTGAAATGGAGGCTGAGGCAAAAAGGAAGGAAGCCGGGATCCTGGCCATGGTGGAAGAAAAGATCAAGGGTGGCTGATCCTTGTGTTGAAACAACAACCGGACTAATTGCTGTTTATGTACTCCAGGGCCCGGTTGATGGCAGATTCGATGTCCCCGCAAATGTTTTCCCTCCCGACCTCATCGTATAGCCCGTCATTTTGAAGGGCCTGCAGGGTCTTTGGGGTCACTCCCGACAAAATGGTGTGGGTGCGGTGTTTTTTGGCCCTGCTGATAAAACTCCGAAGGTTTTTCAGGCCGGTCGAATCGATAAAAGGCACCCTCCGCATACGGATAATCCTTACCCTGGGGATCTCGTGGATCTCTTTCTCGGCTTCCTCGAATTTGTTGGCGATCCCGAAAAAGAAAGGCCCCTTGATCTGAAACACTTCCACCCCCTTCGGTATGTCGAGGGTTTCGGTATCTTCGGATAGATGGGAGTGCTCGTCTTCCACCTCGTGTTTGAGTACTTCGATGTCGGTGGTCTCCATTACCCTGTTCACAAATAAGACCAGTGCCAGGATGATGCCAAAAGGAAGCGCCACGTTGAGCCCCAGAAAAATGGTCAGCAAAAAGGTGGTCATCAGCACCCAGGCCTCTCCCCGGCTGCTCCTCAGAATGCTTTTGAACGACCGCCATTCGCTCATGTTGTAGGCAACCACCACCAGTATGCCTGCCAGGGCCGCCAGGGGGATTATCATGGCCAGCTTTCCCAGCAACAGCATGAACAGCAACAGCATCACCCCATGCACCATGCCTGCAACAGGGCTTTTGCCGCCGTTGCGGATATTGGTCATGGTTTTTGCCAGGGCCCCCGACCCGGCCATACCGCCCAGCAAAGGCGAGAGGATGTTTGCAACACCCTGGGCCATCAGTTCGGTGTTCGGGCGGTGGCGGTAACCGGTGGCCCCGTCGGCCACGATGGCCGACATCAGCGATTCGATGGCGACCAGCATGGCCATGGTGAAGGCCGGTATCAGCAACTGCTGCAGCAGGGCGGCATTCATGCCATAAACTACAGGGAAGCGGAATGCGGCATGGAACTGCCCGAACCTGGACCCGATGGTCTCCAGATCGAAGCCCCCCAGGGCGTTCAGGGCGGTGACCAGCACAATGGCTACCAGCGATCCCGGGATCTTGCGGTAAATTCTGGGCCATAACAGGGTAACAACCACCGTAAGCAGGCCCAGGGATGTGGTGGTCAGGTTCATTTCGGCGATGTTACGGGCATAATGTATCCATTTTCCGGGAAGATCGGGTGGGATCCGCTCTGCGGGCAGGCCAAGGAAATCCTGCAACTGAGTGGTGAAAATGATCAGCGCAATGCCACTGGTAAACCCCACCACGATCGGATAGGGCATGAACTGGATGATGGACCCGGCACGTAACAAGCCCATGACAATCAGGATGAGGCCCGCCATAATGGAAGCGATCATTACCCCCTGCATTCCGAACTCCAGCATGATGCCGCTGATCACCACAATCAGGGCCCCAGAAGGGCCCCCGATCTGCACCCGGCTGCCTCCCAGAAACGACACAAAAAAACCGACGATCACAGCGGTGATCAGACCTATTTCGGGAGGAACACCCGAGGCGATAGCGAAAGCGATGGCCAGGGGAAGGGCCACCACCCCCACGATAAGCCCTGCCGTAAGGTCGGAGAAAAAGGTCTTCCTGCTGTATTTTTTTACGACTTCAAAAAAAACCGGTGCAAACATCTTTGGCAGATGAACGTGAGCGAATCATTATCCCTCAGGCGTGGCCGGACAAAGGCAGCAGGAGAAAATAATATTGTGAAACAAGGACAAATTTACTTATTTTGCGTCGATTTTTGGTTGCTCTTTTTGTTGTTCCGGCACCAATATTCGAGTGATTTGTGTAGTAAAGCCACATAATATGCATCACAACAGCCTGGTCCACCTTTTTGAGGAGAGCGCCCAGAAGTTTTCCGACAATGTGATGTTGCGGGAAAACAGGGGAGATGCCTACAAAGAAATCACTTACCGGGAGGCATTAACCAAGGCAAAGGCCATTGCGCGCGGACTGGCCGGTCTGGGGCTGGGCAGGGGCGAACGCGTGGCCCTGATATCAGAAGGACGCAACGATTGGGTATTGACCGAACTGGCCATTTTGTATTGCGGAGGCATCAGTGTGCCCCTGTCGGTAAAAATCGAAGAACCCGCCGATCTGTTGTTCCGGCTCGAACATTCGGGGTGCAAGGGCGTAGTGGTGTCGAAGCATCATCAGCAGAAGGTCCTGGACCTGCTCGACCACCTGACCGCTTTGTCATTTGTGGTCTTTCTCGACTCACCCGACGGAAACTGGAGTAATATGCCCGTAGCGCACCGGCGCAAGCTTTTTGATATTGAAGAGCTGCTGTACCGGGGCGAACAGATGTCCGATAACCGCACCGATGTGCTGGATCGGATCAAAGAAAAGCTCCGCCCGGAAGATGCGGCAAACATCTGCTATACCTCGGGGACTTCTGCCGACCCCAAGGGCATTGTCCTTACACATAAGAATTACCTGCATAATGTGGAGCAGGCCTCTGCCATTTTTGATGTGCCGCCATGGTATACATCCCTGCATATCCTTCCGTGGGACCACTCCTTTGCCCATACCGTGGGCATATATTCGCTGATCCGGAACGGAGCCAGCCTGGCCAGCCTGAAAGTTGGCAAAACCCTCACTGAAACCGTGAGAAATATCCCTGTTTGCATCCGCGAGGTAAGGCCGCATTTCCTGCTGAGCGTTCCTGCCCTGGCCAAAAACTTCAGGAGCTCCATCGAAAACGGGGTCAGGGAGAAAGGCCCTTTGGCCATGTGGCTTTTCAGGCTGGGTTTGAAAACCGCCTATGCCTATAACCGCGAAGGGCACAACAGGGGAGAAGGTGCCCGCAAACTGCTGAGACCGCTTTACCGGTTGTTCGACCACTTGCTCTTTAAGAAGGTAAGGGAAGGCTTTGGGGGGCGGTTGGAGTTTTTTGTTGGCGGGGGTGCTTTGCTCGACATCGAACTGCAGCGGTTTTTTTATGCCCTGGGAATGCCCATGTTCCAGGGCTATGGGCTTACTGAAGCAGCCCCTGTGATCTCTTCCAACACCCCTGCCTTTCACAAGCTGGGATCGTCGGGCAAGGTGGTCCCCTGGCTCGACCTGAAGATCTGCGGCGATGACGGGCAGGAGAAACCCATCGGAGAGCAGGGAGAGATTGTGGTCAGTGGGGATAATGTCATGGCGGGATACTGGAACAATCCCTCGGCCGACAGCGAAGCCCTTCGCGATGGCTGGCTTTATACGGGCGATCTGGGTTACCTCGACCACGAAGGGTACCTGTATGTAAAGGGACGCAGCAAAAGCCTGCTGATTGGAAGCGATGGCGAAAAATACAGCCCCGAAGGCATTGAAGAGGCCATGATGGAAAAATCCGGATTTTTTGACCAGGTGATGCTCTATAACAACCAGTCTCCCTATACGGCGGGGTTGATCGTAATCAACAGGGCCGAAGTGCTGAATTACCTTCGGGATAAGGGGCTTGACCCTGCAACACCGGCGGGCCAGCAAGCCGCTTTGCACAAGCTTGGGCTCGAACTCAGCCGGTTTCTGCCCGGAGGTGAATTTTCCGGCATGTTCCCCCAGCGCTGGCTTCCGGCTGCCACAGCCTTTTTAAGCGAGCCTTTTTCAGAAAAGAGCGGGCTTATGAATAGCACCATGAAGATCGTACGTCCTGCCATTCACCAATTCCACAAAGACACCATCGCTTACCTGTATACCCCCGGGGGAAAAATAATTGATAACCCCCGCAATGGGGAAGTGATCGCGACCCTGTCGCAATGAACCTCAACTCCATGAGTACGGACAAACAACGGGACGGGGTCGGCCATATCCCCATCAGGGAATACGATTACCCCCTGCCCCCCGATCGCGTTGCCGCCTATCCGCTCGAAAAACGGGATGCTTCCAGGCTGCTGGTCTATGACGGGGGGCAAATCACCGACACTGTCTTTGGTCAGCTCGACCGGTTTCTGTCGGACGGCAGCCTGATGATCCTCAACGACACCAAGGTGATACAGGCCAGGCTGGAATTCTTCAAAACCGGGGGTGCCCGAATCGAGGTGTTCTGCTTGCAGCCCGTTCAGCCCGTCAGGGATGTTCAGCTGGCCCTCGGACAATCCTCCCCCTCCAGATGGTTTTGCCTGGTGGGCAATGCGAAGCGGTGGAGAACCGGCAGCCTCGAAATGATCAGTGCAAATGGTCGTATCGGTTTGCGGGCCACCATGGCCGGCCGGACCGAGGACGGCTTCCTGATCGATTTTTCGTGGGAGCCCTCAGGGCTGTCCTTCGCCGAAGTGCTTGAGGAACTTGGCCGCACGCCCCTGCCTCCCTATATCAACCGCCGGCCCGAAACCCTCGACAGGCATTGTTACCAAACGACCTATGCACGCGATCAGGGTTCGGTGGCTGCGCCCACCGCAGGACTGCATTTTACCCCGGGCATGTTCGAAAGGTTGCATAAAAAAGGGATCGGTACCGCATTTGTCACCCTCCACGTCGGAGCCGGTACCTTTAAACCGGTAAGCGCAGAGACCATTGGCCTCCATCGCATGCACCGGGAACAGTTTGTGGCCGGCAGATCGCTGCTTCACTCCTTGCTCGATCACCGGGGCGATCTGGTCAGCGTGGGCACAACGAGCATGCGCACCCTGGAAAGCCTCTACTGGATAGGGGCCAGGATGAGCCGTGGAGAGAATCCCCCGGCCGAACGGGTCAGCCTCTCCCAATGGGAACCTTATGCCTGGCAGGGTCCTTTGCCCGAATCCAAACAGGCATTGAATGCCCTGCTCGAATGGATGGACTCCAGGGGCCTGGAGCAGTTGCAGGGAGAAACCTCACTGATGATCGCCCCCGGATACCCCTTTCGGATGACAGACGCCCTGGTCACCAATTTCCATCAGCCGCAAAGCACTCTGCTGCTGCTGGTGGCTGCTTTTGCGGGAGAGGGATGGAAGCTGGCCTATGCTCATGCCCTGACCCGGGATTACCGCTTTTTGAGCTACGGGGATGCCTGCCTGTTTTTCAGGCAAGAATCCGCCCACCAATAAAAAACAAACACCCATGAACCCCCCTGAGCCTGCCGATATTCTGGGAATGGCCTTTGATGACTACCTGAAGGGTCAAACGGATGCGGTTATCGAAGTAGAAGTCGATATTGCCGGGTCTGAAGAACTCCCGGTTTCCTATTTTTTCAGGTCGCCGGAGCAAATGCCGGTGTGGGAGCGAATGGCCCTTGACCGCTGCCGGGGCAGAGTGCTGGATGTGGGGGCCGGGGCCGGATGCCACGCGCTTGCCCTGCAGGAAAGGGGTTATGAAGTATGGGCCATCGATATTTCACCCGGTGCAGTAAACACCATGAGGGGGCGGGGAGTCGGGCACCCGGTATGCAGTGATTTTTTCCGCTTTGGCGAAAAGGAGTTCGACACCCTGCTTTTTTTGATGAACGGGGCGGGCATTGCCCGCAACCTGGATGGTCTGAGGCGGCTGCTGGAGCATGCCCGCGGCCTGCTGACGGCCGGGGGAGGCATCATCATCGAATCGACCGACCTGTTGTACATGTACGAAGAAGAGGATGGATCGATCTGCCTGCCCATGGGCCACAAATACTACGGAGAGGTGGTTTACCGGCTCAGTTACCGCGGAATTCAGGGCAGGCCTTTCGGGTGGATGTTTGTGGATTACGGCAATTTATCCGGGATTGCCCTCGAATGCGGATTCATCCCCGACATGATCTACCAAGGGGAAACCCACAACTACCTGGCCGAACTTCGCTTGCCGTGCTGATCAGGCAGCGGTGGCCACACCGCTCAGCTCAGGATCTGAACAATGACCCCAAGGGCCAGCAACAGGTCGGTGGCCAATACCACCACCACGTTCATGCCCATGGCCGGCATCAGTTTCTCAATGTTTTCGGCTTGAGTCAGGGCGGTTTGTGCGGCCTTGATGGCCATGGGCAGTGGCAGCAGGGCCAGGTAGATCCAGAACGAGGAAATGCCCAGCAGGGGCAGCATCAAAATGACCAGGAAGGTAAGCGCCATGCCGGCTGCGTAAATGCCCGCGGCCTTTTTCTTGCCCAGTTTGATCACCAGGTGTTTTCGCCCTCCGGCCTTATCGGCCTCCACATCGGGAAATTCATTAAGCAGCAGCAGCAAAAAGGTAAGGATCCCGGGCGGTATGGAAACCAGCCACACCTCTAAGGGGACCATGTCGGAAAGGGGTGTGCCCGGCACCCCCGTCATGGCAATAAAGGCTCCGACAACAACCAGGGAACCCAGAGCCAGCCCCGCGAATACTTCTCCAAGCAAAACCTTTGAAAGCAATGGGGTATAGAACACAATGGCAAAGGCCCCGATCAGCGAGATCAGGATGACCGTCCAGTGGGCCACCAGACCGAAGTAGATGCCGACGCCGGCCGAAAACAGCAGGGTGATCCAGGCAAGGGCCTTAACCTGACCCGGCCTGGTCTGCCCTGAGGGCAGCATGCCGCTGCCCCCGCTAAAGGGAGTACGGTCGGTATAAAAATCGATTTTGGTTTGAAAATCGGAATATTCGTTGAACAGGTTGACCGAAATATGTGCCGAGATGCCCCCGGCAAGGATGAGAAGGGCATGCCCCCAGCTGAAAGCGGCAGGTTCGTACAAGGCGGCGTAGGCCAGACCGATGGCGACCAGAAATACGACAAGCAAGAGGAAATTGGCCCTTGTCTGGGCCGCCCATACCTGAATGCGGCTCATGTTTTTCATGGATGTGGATTTGATTAGGGAGTTAGGATTTGGACAACAAATTAAGCAAAAAAAGCTGCTTTTGTTTACTTTTGATGCGTAAATATTCGTTTTTTGGACCTATTCAGATACAGACGGCTGATTACCACGGCAGACGGGTCTCCGAGCTTTTACCTCCCCGGCCTGGACGAGCAGTACCATTCTGTTCACGGAGCCATGGCCGAATCCCTTCATGTTTTCATCAGGGCCGGATTCGACAGGGCTTGCGAGCTTTGTGATGCACCTTTGCGCATACTGGAGGTGGGGCTGGGTACCGGCCTTAATGCTTTGCTTAGCCTGAAGCGATCCAGAGAAAGGGCACGCCGGGTGTTCTACCACGCCCTGGAACCTTATCCTCTGGAAGACGAGGAAGCCGATCTGCTGAATTTTTCCATTTTGGCTGGCGATCCTTGTTTGGACACCGCCTTTAAGATGATGCACCGGGGCGAATTTGACCGAAACCTGCCGCTGATGCCCCATTTCGGCTTTCTGAAAACCAGGCAGAAGCTCGAAGAAGCCCGGCTGGATGATGCCAGCTATCACCTGGTGTACCACGATGCCTTCGGCCCCCAGGTGCAACCCGAACTATGGGGCGAAGCCGCCTTCGGCATTTTGTTTGCCGCCATGCGTCCCGGAGGGTTGCTGACTACTTACAGCGCCAAAGGCAGCGTGAAACGGGCTTTGAAAAACTGCGGATTTCGTCTGGAGGCTTTGCCCGGCCCGGCGGGCAAAAGGGAGATCACCCGCGCAAGCAAACCCCACACAAGTTCCCGTCAACAGACCAAACCATGAACATTCACAGCCATCCCTTTATCATCCGCGTTTACGGACTGTGCATCCACCGGGGGAAACTTCTGGTGTGCGACGAGTTTTGGTTTGATACTCCGATGACAAAATTTCCCGGAGGAGGGATGGAGTTTGGCGAAGGCACCCTCGATTGCCTCAGGCGGGAGTGCCGGGAAGAACTGGGGCAGGAGCCGGTGGAAGCATCTCATTTTTATACCACCGATTTTTTTCAACCCACCCGGTTTTTGCCCGGCAGGCAACTCATCAGCATCTATTACCGCATGGGGCTGGAACTTCCCGGGTCCATCCCGGCAAAGGAACTACCCTTCGACTTCGAACAAAGAAGGGAGGGAGCCCTGGCCTGCAGGTGGATCGACATGGAATTGCTGGAAGAAGATCATCTTACCCTGCCTATCGACCGGAAGGTCGCCGGCATGCTTAAAACTGGCTGGGCGGGCAGGTAATGAACTTTCCGAAAGCGCTGTTTGGGGAATTATGTTTTTGCGAACCATTGCCGGAGGCCGTCGAGGTACTGCCGGCCCATTTTGTTCAGATCGGGAGAGATCTCCAGGAAGTAAAGGGGGGTCAGCAACAGCCCCAGGGCCAGTAAGCTTCTTACCGGAATGTCGACAAATACATGGACCATGCGGGGAACACCCTGGGAAAGCCCCATAACGGCGGCCATGATGGGCAGCACCCATGCCTGCCGGGAGCTGAAGGGCTGAAGCCGGTAATGGTGGCGGATGAAGAGGATGCGCGTCAGGTTGAACAGGATGAGGGTAGCCATGCTTGCCAGGGCCGCCCCCTGAATGCCCAAAACAGGAATGAGGGCCAGGTTCGACAGCAGGGCAAAGGCGACCAGGCTGAGGGTAAACCACAGGTCGTAGCGGTATTTGGACGAGGTAAGCAATATCACCCCGTTGAGTCCGGCGCTCATATCGAACAGCTTGCCCAGGGCCAGCAGCAGAAATACATACCTGCCCGCCTCGTATTGGCCGGGCATGAAAAAGAAGATGGAGTCGAGGTTGACCCATAGCAGGGTAAACAGGGCGGCTCCCACCACCAGATTGCCGGCAGAAGCTTTTTTATAAAGGACCCTCATCCCGTCCATGTCGTTCTCCTTCCAGTACCTGGCCACCACCGGTCCGCCGACCTTCACCATCGATCGGTAGGGGATCAGCATCACCGAGCCCAGGAAGATCATCGTGGTATAGATCCCGGTCGCAGCCAGATCGATCATCCCGGCCACCATCAACGAGTCGATGCTGATCAGCAGGAACATTCCGAGGTTGTTCAAAAGCGAAAAGAGCCCGTAGGCAAGCATCAACCGGCCCATTTTCCTCACCACGGCAGGGATGCCCGCTGCGATGCGGAGTTGCCTGATAAGGCCGGTGTAGGCGATCAGGATAATGGCCGGCAGGCAATTGGCCGCCACGTAGATAGCCACAAAGCCGGGGAAGCTGATCAGCCCGAGGGCAAACAGCAGGATGGAGAGGGTGATCAGCAAACGCAGCCCGAGTTCGTGGATCACCGAAGGAACGATGTTTTTGTACAGGCTGCGCAAATACGACTCAAACAACAGGTAATAGGTGGTGGCCAGGGCCATGGGGATGATGTACACGGCGTATTCGACCAGCAGGGGGCTGCTGTCGTGGTAAAACAGCACAAAGGGCCTTCTCAGAAACAAAAGCAGCAGGGTGAAGATCAGGAATCCAGCCATGGCCAGGGCCATCATGCCAGTCAGGAAGCCGTGATGGTTGTTTTCCCTGTCCTTGAAGAAAGGGAGGTAGCGCAGGGTGATGTTGTGGGTGCCCAGTGCAGCGATCTGGGCATAGATCATGGCCAGGGTGACCATCAGGTTGGCCAGGCCCACCTGTTCGGTGGCAAGGAAGTTGGTGAACAGGAATACCTTGTTGAGGTAGCCGATAATGGCTCCCGTATACGAAATAAGGGTGATACGGAAGCTGTCGCGCTGGATGATGCCCATGGTTGCCGTTGAGCGGAAAACGGGACTCGAACCCGCCACCTTCAGCTTGGGAAGCTGACGCTCTACCGGATGAGCTATTTCCGCTTAAGGCAAATTTACAGGTTTTTTATAAAAGGAATGCATTCCGGTATTTTTTCTTTCCGTGACGGCACTTGGCTGGTATGTGCCCCTATTCGAGGCCCATTTGTTCAAGGCCCTGGTCGAATACCAGGTCGACTGGGATGTTTTCGCGTTGCACCCTGTCAAGGTCTTCCTGGAGGGTTTCGGACATGGCCCCGTCGCGGTTGACCAGTTCGGCCGCCTTCCGGTAATCGCCGTCGCCCTGTATGGTCAGCAGTTCGGCCAATCCTTTCTCAACGGCCGCTTTCATCTTTTCAAGGTCCACCCTGTAGGTATTGGTTTCGGCGTCGCGGGCAAAGGCCTCTTCGCGGGCAAAATGATTGAAGCGCATCATGGCGGCAATGCCGTGCGCGCCTGCGGCACCGAACCTGGACGAACGCATGATGCTGGCAAAACCGGTTATATAGGCCTGATGGAGTTCCTCCTCCGAAATCTCACCCTGTTCATGCATCTGCGAAAGCAAATACAGCGACATCAGGTCGGCCCTGGCTACATTGATGGTGTTGTGGTATTCGCGCAAGGCGTCCCTGACGGGGCGGTCGTCGTCGACGGTACGCGAAATGCCCATGCCCATGGAGATCTCATGGAACACGGTGTTGTTGAAAAAGCCATCGAAACTGATGTGCTGCTGCTGATCCTGGTGCATGAGCAACTCAGAGATGGGCAAAAGGATCTCTTCGAATTTGGCTTCCATCACATTCCTGATCTGCATGCTGCGGCTTCCTTCCTGTTGCCGGAGTTCGGGATCTCTGGGCAGATTAAGGGCGATGATCTTTGGGCCGGCGTTGCAATGTCCGGCATAGTAGAGGGCGTCGTACACCCCAATGTCGGTTTCGGTGCCTGGAACCTCACGCCTGTATTCCGGGGGTACCGGAAGGGTTTCCTGGAGCCCGGGCAGCATGAGGGCAATGTCGGCCAGCCGGATATCCCATTCGGGATCCCTGACCAGGATGTAGGCACTGTGCGCGGCCTTGAGACCGAACTTCCGGTCTTCGCCTGTATCGATAGGCCCTGCCACAAATTCCAGGATATTGTCCTGCATCTGCAACCAAGCCACATCCTTTTCACGCCAGTTGTCGGTAAGCAGGGCCACGGCAAGGGCCTCGAGATAGTTGGCCATGGGGGCATAATCGGCCATCGCGGCGGCTTCGCGCAGGAGTTCGGCGGCCTGTTGGTTCTGGGTCGCAAAGGCCTCGGCATAGGGTATGGACACCAGCTGCAGCTCGGGCGTGCGGCGGATCATGGTGTAGGGGCTCCGTTTGTCCGGATCGTCCCACTCATTGAATTCTTCGCGGTCGATATCGAGGGGGTAGAAGTTGGCCCCAAGGGGTTTGTCGTCGAAGCCCGGATAGAAAGGGGTGTGGTTTTCCAGCCGTCCCCAGGGACCGTAGTTGATCTCGGCATAATCCCGGGCATAGGGATCGCGCATGAAGGACAGCAACTCCTCTCCCGATCCGTACGACTGCATCCAGAAGATCTCGTCGATCCAACCGGCCACATCCACCAAAATGGGGATCATTTCAATTTCAGCCTCAGTAAGTCTGTCGAGATCGGCTGTCAGGCTTACTTCCTTGTACTGGGCCAGCCGTTCGCGCAGTTGTTCCTGGTATTCGGGATCGACAAGTGGAGCACAGCCCCAGAGGGCGGCTACTAAAAAGATAAGGGGAAAACAGATCCTGGTTTTGCACATCATGGGTGTGGTTTTGTTGGTTGAAAAATAGGGCTTGACAGGCATTTTGATGTTCATGCCCTTGTTTTTCCTAAAGTTACAAAAAAAAAACGGAAAATGGCCAAGCCCTTTCTTGCGCGGTACAAACCCTGCCGGCGCTCGGGATGTGGAAAACGGAAGAAGCAGGACGCTGCTGCGGCCCCGAAAAGAAGTTCGCGAGAGTATAGTGGAAACCTAAGGCTTCAGTACTGCCCTGGCTGCATCCCAGGCGTTTTTGCCATCGGCAGCCTGTCCGCATTCTGCCAGGGATGAGGCGATGGCTTCAACGGTTGTTTGCAGTTCGCTTTCAGAAACACCGCCCATATGGCCTACCCGGAAATAGGCAGATCTGAGCTTCGGCAGCAGGCCGCCGGCAACCACCACCGGGCTTTTGGCCATGGCCTGCATAAAGGATGATCCTTCGACTTTTTCAGGGAAGAAGGCTGCCGACAGGGTATCGGCCGCCTCGTCGGGGGAGGCGGGGATCATTTCGAGGCCCATGGCTGCCATGGCTGCCCTGAAGGCCTGGCCTGTCTGGCGGTGCCGTTCGAACCTTGCCTCCAGGCCCTCGTTGAGGATGTCGCCGAGCCCCTGCTCCAGGGCCATTATCAGGTTCACTGCGGGGGTGCCGAAATAGGCAGGCTTGCCCTTGGCGTAGGCTTCCATGACGGGCAGCCAGTTTGTCCAGTCGGCATAGTAGCTGCCAGGGGGTGTTTTCCGGTTTTTCCAGGTCCGGATGGCCTCTTCCGATGCCACCATCAGGGCCAGCCCCGGTGGCACCCCGATGGCTTTCTGGGAAGCCGTGAGCACCACGTCGATGCCCCATTCCTCCTGGTACAGGACTTCGCCGCCCACCGAGCAGACCCCGTCGAGGATGCTGAGCACCCCATACTCCCTGGCCAGCCTGGCCAGGGGAAGGGGGTCGGTGCGCACGGCCGTGGACGTATCTACATGGGTAATGGTCATCAGCTTAAAGCGGTGTTCGCCGAGGGCCTGCTCCACATCAGGCAGGGACACCGTATGGCCGGGTTCTGCCCGCAGAACGCTTACCCTGGCCCCGAAGCGTTCCAAAAGGGCAGCATAGCGCTCACCGAAATACCCCGACGATACCACCAGGGCCCTGTCGCCGGGCTCTATGAGGTTGGCGGCGGCCATTTCCATGGCCAGGGTGCCGCTGCCTGCCATGATAAATGGCTGCCCAGAGGGCGCCCCCCATACTTTTTTCATCATTTCGAGGCAGTTGCCGAAGGTTTTAATGAAGTCGGGCGAGGTATGGCTCAGCGTGGGTGCACCCAGGGCTCGCAACACATTGGCCTTGCTTTCGATGGGGCCGGGGATCATCAGGATCTTTCGTTCAGACATGGTTCGGTTAAAGGGTTTTATGGTTGATTCAGTTTGCCGGATGGCTTATTATCGGATGTTCGTGATCCCGGCATGTTCCAGTATGCCGGGCAGGGCTTCCCTGCTGGCCGCATCCATAGCGCGGATGGGCTTTCGGGATGGCCCGCCATAAAGGCCAATGTGGTCCATGGCGGCTTTGAGGGCCGGAACGCCCCAGCGGGCCGTCACCACCGTATTGACCTGTATCATGCGTTGTTGCAGCTGCATAGCTTCCATATTATTTCCGGTTACAAATGCCTCATAGATGCCGGTGCATTGCCGGGGGGCAATGTTGGCCAGGGCCAGAATGCCTCCTGTGGCCCCTACCGAGAGGGCTGGCAGCAGGAAGCCGGCCGAACCGGCCAGTACCTGGAAGCCGTTTTTTGCCTTGCCCGAAATTTCGCCCAGTTTCACCACGTTTCCGCCGGAGTCCTTCAGTCCGATAATGTTCGGATGTTCGGCAATGGCCAGAATGGTGCCGGCCGTCATGTCCATTCCGCTGTTGGCGGGCATGTTATAGATCAGTACCGGTATGGTGGACGCTTCGGCCACATCGTGGTAATGGGCCACCAGGGCCTCCTTATGCATCAGGCCTTTGTAATAGAAGGGATTCAGCACCAGGGCGGCATCTGCCCCGGCCCTGCCTGCTTCACGGGTCAGGCGTATGGTGGCGGATGTGGACTGCTCTCCTGTGCCTGCCAGCATCAGCCGGCCGGCAGGGATAGCCTCCCTGGCAGCATGTAAGGCAGCGATCTTTTCATCTTCCGACAGCATGACCATTTCGCCGTTGGAGCCCAGAATGAGAAAGCCGGCCAGGGGAAACTTGCCCAGGGCCCTGATGTTCGATTGTATCTTTTTTGGTGCAAGATGCTCCCGGGCATCGAATGAGGTGGGCAGGGGAGGGAATATCCCGTTTAATTTGATCATGACGGTAAATATGGGTGATACCTGATCTTTTTTCTCTGCAAATATAGGCTTTTTTGCCCCGTCCGGATCCTTGATTCAATACCCGGCCTCTCGCGAAACCAGGTTCATCAGCGGCCTGCCTTCCCTTAGCCTGTGGTAGTTCTCTGCTAACTGGGGGGCTACCGAGCCGGGGCTGGTAAGGCTGGCCACATGGGGGGTGATGTCGATTTTCGCATGGGCCCACAGGGGGTGCCCGGGAGGGAGGGGTTCCGGTTCAAAGACATCGAGATGGGCCCCGGATAGATGCCCGCTGTCGATGACATCGATCAGATCCTGATCGACAACATGGGTCCCTCTTCCGAGGTTGACCACATAGGCCCCGGGCGGAAGCTGTGCCAGCAGGTGTTGGTCGATGATCGCACGGGTGGCGGGGGTCAGGGGCAGCAGACAGATGAGGATGTCACTGCCGTGGAGAAAATCTGCCAGCTGTTCTTGTCCCTGATACTTCCGGTAGCTGCCTTGCCTGCCCGGAGTCCTTGACCAGCCGCTCACCCTGAAACCGGTCTTTGCAAGGCCTTCGGCAACATGGTGTCCGATCATTCCGGTGCCCATGATGCCCACTCCCACATCTGCCATCCGCAGGTAGGGGGCCTTTTTCCACAACCCCTTGTCTTGTTTTTGACGGTACAGCGTAAGCCCCCTCAGCCTTTTCATGCAAACGGCCAGGGCAAACTCAAGCATATCCTGCGACAACAAGGGGTCAACTATGCGCACGACCTGTACGTCGGGGGGTATGTGGGGGTCTTCGAGGATGTGATCGACGCCGGCCCCGAACGAAGATATGCATCGAAGGTTGGGGTAATCGAGGAAGAACCCCTGCGGATGCTTCCAGGCAAGGGCAAAGGTCACTTCGCCGGTGTTTTCCACTTCGGCGGGCTGAAGAACGCGGATGCCGGGATCCGCACGGTGTATGGCCTGTACCCAGGCATCAAGCTTTTTACCCGGGCTGACAATGAGCATGGTCATGATCGTGATTGTTTCGGGGTTTGCTTTCCTAAAATAAGGAAAATACGGGAAACAGATTGAAGGTGAAAGATCGAAAGGTCAAAAGGGAAAAAAGGTTTAAGAGTTTAAGAGTTTAAGAGTTTAAGGGTTTAAGGGTTTAAGAGTTTAAGGGTTTAAGAGTTTAAGGGTTTATGGTCAGGGGTTCAAACATTTAAACATTTCAACTTTTCAACTCTTCAACTTTTCAACTTTTTCGTTCATTCGTTCTGTCGTTCCTTCGTTCCATCGTCCTTCTATCTTCTATCTTCTATCTTCTATCTTCCACCTACTACCTACTACTTACTACTTACTACCTACTACTTACTACCTACTACCTACTACCTACTACCTACTAC
>SL_3KL_010_SEDDRAFT_10002967_pt1 | contig 15473 bp, 15 predicted proteins | sample SodLakKL_010_SED_2_FD_10381 | JGI IMG/M metagenome (IMG submission 10381) | reverse complement strand
TAAGGTGATGTCATCAGATGAAGGTTACGGCCATGCCCGGTTAAACCTGGAAGGCCTGTTGCAGGGGTTGTATATCCTGAGGCTTTCCACCCCAACGGAAACCATCTATCATAAAGTGCTGGTGTATTAATGGGGCCCTGTTGGGGCAAGGGCCTGAACGGCGCACAAAACAACAGGGTGCACCGATGTAACAGCATCCTGGTTGTCGCAAGCAAACACCAGCAACTGTCGACCCCGGATAGAACATTGTTGTCTAAGCGTTAGCCATGGACATTTTTTTTATTCTTTCTTCGCCGGCGCGCCAGGAGAATATTGGCGCTGCGGCACGTGCCATCAAGACCATGGGGATCAGCGGCCTTCGGCTGGTGAACCCTCTTTGTGACCATCTGGGTGAGCGGGCAAGGGCAACCGCCCACGGCTCCATCGATGTTCTTGAAGCCGCCGCCGTTTATGGATCCCTGGAAGAAGCCAAAGCCGATCTGTCNTTGCTTGTCGGGTCTGCGGCNAAGAAAAGGAACATACGTGAGGACCGTCACCCGGTCGGTGCCCTGCCCGACATGCTGTTGGCCAAAGGTACTATGCTCAACAAGGTGGGCATCGCCTTCGGAGGGGAGGAATCCGGACTTTCCAACCGCGAACTCGATCTGTGCCACCTTCTGACCACCATCCCGATGGCAAACAAATATCCTTCCCTGAACCTTGCCCAGGCCGTGATGGTGTATGCGGCCACATTGTCCGCGATCAACGTTCCTGTTGCCAGCAAGCAACAAAGGCCAACTTTTAAAGAGGAACTGTCTGTCGTGCGCGAAAAGGCCCTCCAGGTTTTGGCAGATGTGAACATCCCTGAAGGCCATATTATCCATCGCCGCATTATGGAACGCTTGATGATGCTCGGAAAAGATGACATGCACCTGTTTCATTCCTTTTGCAAGTTCTACCTGAAAAAATACCACGGACGGGTAAAATAACAGAGACGGGGCCCGGGTTGATTCCTGCGATCCCTTAACGGTCGTGCTTGCGGAACCTTTTGGATGCGTACCGCCGCCGCCTGCACACAGACAGGTGACGCAATGCACCAAACAGTGAAACACCCGGTCGCCGGTCACGGCATTGAGGTCACGGACCAGTTGCCATCTTCCTGACCAGACTTGTATAGACCGTTTTCACTCTTTTCCCGAACAAAATGGCGGATGCAAGGCAGACAAGGGAAAAGGCAAACACGGTAAACGGCACGCTGATATATTCTGCAATGGCGCCGGCCAGCAAACTGCCCAGCGGGGTTATTCCCATAAACGTCAGGCTGTAAAGCGACACCACCCGGCCCCTTTTATCATCATCGGCGATGCTTTGAATAAGGGTGTTGGTGCTGTTGAAGTGCACGATCATACCGAACCCGGTCACCACGAGGGCAAGGACTGACAGGGCGGTATAGGCCGACAGGGCAAATACGGACAGTCCCAGGGCAAACATCAGGGAAGCCCGCAGGGCGATACCAGGGATGCTGCGGATATTTTTTCTGGACGCCAGGAAAAAGGCCCCTGTCAGGGCTCCCGCACCCAGCGCACCGGTGAGGATGCCTAGCATTTGAGAGTCTCCGCCAAGTATCTCCGCGGCAAACAACGGCATGAGGGCCTGGAAAGGCAGTCCGAAAAAGCTGCTCAGCGCCACCAGGGTGATCAGGTAACGGATCGACCGGAAGTGCCAGGCATAACCGACCCCTTCGCGCAATTGCGAGAAGACAGACCCAAAGCGGGGCGGACGCCTTATCTTTTTTATCCGCATCGATGCCAGGGCGATGATCACGGCGGCAAATGAAACACCGTTGATAAAGAAACACCATCCTTCGCCGACCAGTGCGATCAGCACCCCCCCGACAGGTGGCCCGATGAAGCGTGCCAGGTTGTAAAGGGATGAGTTCAGGGCAATGGCGTTGGATAAATCTTCGCGACGGGTGATGATGTCGGGGACGAACGACTGCCGGAAAGGGGTGTCAAAAGCCAGAACGACCCCATTAACAAGGGCAAGGGAAATGATCATGCCCACGGTGATCCGTTCCGTAAGGGTGAGCCACGCCAGCACAAAAGCTACCACCATTGATAATATTTGTGTGACGACGATCACCTTGCGACGATCCCAGCGATCGGCCAAAACGCCCGCAAAAGGGGTGATGAACAAAGAAGGGATCTGGAGGGAAAAAGCAATGGTGCCTAGCAGAAGGGCTGAACCGGTGAGCCGGTAAACAAGCCAGCCCATGGCGATGTTCTGTACCCAGACACCGATCAGCGAGATGCTCTGCCCATAGTAATAATACCGGTAGTTACGGTATTGAAACGCCCTGAAGATGGTGTGAAAGGTATCAAACCTTACCGGTAATCCACGAAAAGGATACATCGCCGCCTGGTTTTTGGTAGCGCAAAGTTAAGAAACCAACTCATTTCCCCTGCACGTGGAGGGATATCATCATACACACCGCCATGGCTGAGGCCAGTCCAAACAGGTTGATGAGAGAAAAAACCAGGTGCTTTTTTAAATGCCCGATGCTTGTTTAAAAAAAGTGGGATGTCATGGCTTGAGGGTTTTCCTTTCTTATTCGGCCCTGATGCTGTCAACAGGGTTCAGCCTGGCGGCTTATGGTGTTTGGCCATCCGGCATGTGCACAAAACCGCAGAAACGTATATCACAAAATGCTGCCCATTGGCCTGTGCGAACACCCTTGTTCTGTCAGTGGATTCCCCTGTGTGCTTTCGCTTGCCGGTTAGTGGGCGGCGGCTGTCAGGACGAATTCTGTGGTCTTGTCTTCAGTGACAATCTGGCCGTCGAACAAGCGGATGATGCGTTGTGCATAGGATGCATCGCGTTGTGAGTGTGTTACCATGATGATGGTGGTGCCGTTCTTGTTCAGGCTTTCGAGGAGGTTCATCACCTCGTCGCCATGCGTGGAATCAAGGTTCCCTGTCGGCTCGTCGGCAAGGATGATGTGGGGTTTGGCCACGACTGCCCGGCATACAGCCACGCGCTGCTGCTGTCCGCCTGACAACTGTAGTGGAAAGTGGTTTTTGCGGTGCATGATCTGCATCTGCTCCAGGACCTCTTCAACGCGCTGCCTCCGCTCCGAGGCATTGTATCCAAGATAGATCAGCGGCAACTCAATGTTCTCAAACACACTTAACTCATCAATGAGGTTAAAATTCTGGAAAACAAAACCGATATTCCTTTTGCGCAGGTTGGCGCGCTGTTTTTCCGAATAGTCCGACACTTCCTGTTCAAGGAAATTGTATTGTCCGCCGGTGGGGTTGTCCAGCAAACCCAGGATGTTCAGCAGGGTTGACTTGCCGCAACCCGAAGGCCCCATGATGGCTACAAACTCCCCCTCGTTGATCTCGAAAGATACTTTGTTAAGGGCTGTGGTTTCTACTTCTTCGGTTCGAAACACCTTGGATAACTCAACAGTTTTGATCATGATTGAAACATTTTTTATGGATACTGGTTGTAATAATGACGTTTTATTGCTGATAATGTTACATGTTCAGTAAAATAGCAGGCGGGTTACCTGAAAACCAGCCTGTCTTTGTTTCCATAGCTGTCGTATGATGATACGATCACTTTTTCGCCCGGCTCAATGCCTTCAAGCACTTCATAATGGTGAATGTTTTGGCGGCCGATGCGTATGCCCCTTCTCACGGCCTGTGACCCGGATGGGTCTATCACATAGATCCAATGGCCACCGGTGGCCTGGTAGAATCCGCCACGCGGTATGATCAGGGCATCGGCCACGCCGCTGAACTGCAGTCTGAGCTGGATGGTCTGTCCCCTGCGTATGCCTGACGGCTCATCGCCGTTGAAATGCATGTCTACCTCAAAGGCACCGCCTGTGATATTGCTGTATATCTTGTTGATCTCCACATTATAGGTTTGTCCGCCATAGTCAAATGAGGCAGGTTGCCCCAGGTATGTACGGTTGATATACCTTTCGTCGATGCGTGCCCGCAGCTTGAACCCGTCCAGCACATCTATCTGCCCGAGGTTTTCTCCGGCCCCCTTGGTCTCACCACGCTCTGCGTTGAAGGACGAAAGCTGGCCGTCAATGGGGGCGCGGACAATCAAGTTGTCGAGCGTCTCATGCAACATGCCCATGTTTGCCTGGACACGGTCGATGGACTCGTTGATCTGGTCCATTTGCGTTGACACGTAAAGAGAGTCATGCTGCAAAGTGCGCAACCCCACATCATAATTGCGCTGGGCAAAATAATACTCGCGATGGGCATTTTCGTATTCCTCTTCGGAGATCACATCTTGTTCATAAAAGGACTTCTTGCGCTCGTAATTTTTTTCGGCAATGTCCAGACGATATTCAAGGTCAACCAGTTGCCGCTCAAGGCTGAACATGTTTCTTTCGAGATTCAACCGTGTGGTCTGATACCTGTCCAACACTTCAAGGGCGATGTTTTCCTGCTGCATATAATTCATTTCGATCTGGGCATTGGACAAACGGATGATCTTGTCACCTTCTTTCACGTGGGCGCCATCGCGCAGGAATATCTCCTCCACGCGGCCACCGAACACAGCATCAACATAAATGGTCACAATGGGCTGTACCACCCCGTCAACCGGTATGAACTCCTGGAAACGACCCTGCTCAACAGTGGCAATGGTCATCTTGTCCTTGTCAACATATAACCTGCTCGTGGTATCGCGGAAAAAAAGAAGGTAAATGATAAACAGCCCCAGGGCAACAGCACCGGCAATGGTTGATATCTTTTTTACCGTCCATTTCTTTTTTTTGATTGCTCTGTCCATGAAAATGCCGTTTTTTGGTTTCAATGGGGATGCATCGAATATTGTGCCATAACACGCAAAGGATTGATAGGAAGCAATTAAACTTATCTTTTGCATCAATTCCCTGCCAAATGTGTTCGTATGCGCACACTTACTGTATCAAACTGAACGGGTTTTTTTCTAATGCATCGCCTGATCCCCCCTGACCGTTATGGATACCAGGGCCGCGCCCCTTTCATAACGGGTCACCGGTACTTTAACACAGACTTTTCAGCTTTTATCTTTCTTGTTTGGTTCAATATTTGATGGGAAAAGATTATTTTTATTGAACAATATTTTTTAAAAAAACAGGAAGGTTGTCAGACTGTTTTAATCCGCCAGTGTGCCTTTTTTATAAAAAAGTTACCAGTATATTGACCAGTATAAAGTATTTTTGGATTTAACCCCTTAAAAAAACAAAATCATGAACAGATTACTGATCTTTAGCATGTTGGCAGCTTTGTTGCTGGCAGGAAGCTGTCAGCGTCGTACCGTTACACGTGTTGATACGGACAGGGCCATTGACTTGAGTGGTCGTTGGAATGACACAGATTCCCGGCTTGTCGCTGAAGAGATGATCAGCGATGTGCTGAACCGTCCGTGGCTGGAGCGTTTTACGCAGCAGAACGGACGGGCACCGGTGGTCATCGTTGGTGACGTTCGCAACCGCAGTCATGAACATATTGATGCAGAGACCTTCATCCGCAACATGGAACGGGAGTTTGTCAACAGTGGGTTGGTGCGCCTGGTTCAGGATGCGGAGTTCCGTGAGCAGATCCGTGAAGAAAGGGCCGACCAGCACGAATTTGCCGATCCTGAAACCGTTGCACAGTGGCGCAGGGAAACAGGTGCTGACTATATGCTGACAGGTACCATGAACTCCATTGTGGATCAATACCGTCGCGACCGGGTGATCTATTACCAGGTGAACCTGGAGCTTTCCCATATGGAAACCAACGAAAAAGTGTGGATCGGTGAAAAACAGATCCGGAAAACGGTAAGGAACTGATTGGTTTCGTATGCGTTCCCTGTCCTGGTACATACATGGTTCACCGAAAAGGTTTTCGAAGGGGGGTGCTAAGCGTGTGCCTTCCCTGCTGCTGCTTTTGTTGTTATTGGCCTTGCCTGGTTGCCGAACCTACTACCAGCAGCAACAGGCGTTTCACAACCATTTCCGGTCCGGCAATATCGAAGAGGCTGCGAAGGTACTTGATGGCGACAGGCGGGCTGACAGGCGGCGCACCCGCCTGCTGCACCTGATGAACCAGGGTGTAGTACACCAGATGCTTGGCGATTACCAAAAAAGCAACAACTTTTTTGAAGAAGCCTATTTCCTGGGTGATGAAGCCCGCACAAACTATGGTGATGAGGCATTGGCTTTGCTTGTCAACCCCAGGGTCACGGAATACAGGGGGGAGCCTTTTGAGCTGCTGATGATCCATTACTACAAAGCCATGAACTTTATCCGGATGGGGGACCTGGATGCCGCACTCGTGGAATGTCGCCGTCTGAATATTGCCCTGAATGCCCTGAGCGACAGATACAGGTCAGAGAACAGGTACCGCAGGGATGCTTTTGTGCACAACCTGATGGGACTGATATATGACGCAGCAGGTGATCATAACAATGCATTTATCGCGTATCGCAACGCCCTTGAAATTTATGAAGATGACTACGCAAGGCTTTTTGGCGTTGCCGCACCCGGGCAGCTGAAGAAAGATCTGCTGCGGGCTGCTTACCGGACTGGCTTTCACGACCAGGTCAGGCTGTATGAAGCGCGTTTCGACATGAAGCACGAGCCGGAAGAGGCTACGGGAACAGGTGACCTGGTGTTTTTCTGGCACAATGGGCTGGGCCCGGTGAAGGATGAGGTGAGCATAACGTTTACCATCGTCAGGGGGGCGGGCGGTGCCGTGCATTTTGTGAACGAAGAGGAAGGATTGTCTTTTCCCGTGCCGGCTTCGAAAAAAGCGTCGGACGACCTTGGTGACCTGCGTGTGATCAGGGTGGCCCTCCCGAAATATGTGGAACGCAAACCGGTCTATGCCTCCGCACGACTGACATCAGGGCAACAGCAGGCACAGTTGTACCTCGGACAGGATATCAATGCGGTTGCTTTTCAGGCCCTCGAAGACCGGATGTTCCGGGAAACAGGAACCGCATTGCTGCGCCTGGCCATACGACAGGCCGCCGAACAGCGCATCCGAAAAGAAGATGCAGCCATTGGCGCCATCTTTGGCCTCGTCGGCGCCATCGCAGAGCAAGCCGATACCAGGAACTGGCAAACCCTGCCGCACTCCATTCACTATACCCGTATGAACCTTCCCCCCGGAACAACCCCTTTGACCCTGGAACTCATCCTGCCCAACGGAAATACCGCACGAACATTATCACTGGAAGCAGAAACAGATCCCGGCAGGACAACCTTCATGAACTTCCATACCGTCGGTCATACACGATAGACAAATCTGCAAGCCTCTTTCAGCATCTATCCTGGACAGATACATTCCGGTCATATAAACCGTTCCGCCTTTTCTTGTTACTTTTGACAAAAATCACGGGTATGGACAAACGATTAGAGAACTTTAAGCAGTTGCTTGACATCATGGACGACCTGCGGGCAAAATGCCCATGGGACAGGAAACAGACCCTGGAAAGCCTGAGACATCTTACCATTGAAGAAACCTATGAGCTGGCTGACGCCATATTGGAAGAGGACCTTGATGGGATCAAAGGCGAGCTGGGCGACCTGATGCTGCACATCGTGTTCTATGCGAAAATCGGCAGTGAGCAAGGCAGCTTCGATATCGCCGATGTCCTGGAGACCATCAACATGAAACTCGTCGGACGCCACCCGCATATCTATGGCAATGTGAAGGCCGAAACCGCCCAGGAGGTCAAAGACAACTGGGAGAAGATCAAACTCCGGACCGGAAAAAAGAAGGTCTTGTCAGGCGTTCCCACCTCCCTGCCGGCAATGATCAAAGCCTATCGAATCCAGGATAAGGTGAAAGGGGTGGGGTTTGACTGGGAGAAGCCAAGTCAGGTCTGGGACAAGGTGCAGGAGGAGATGGAAGAACTGAAAAGTGAGGTGGAAGCAGGCACCAACCCAAAAAAGGCAGAGGAGGAGTTCGGCGACCTGCTCTTTGCCCTCATCAACTACGCCCGGTTCATCGGCGTGAACCCCGAGAACGCCCTTGAGCGGACCAACAAAAAGTTTGTCAGGCGTTTTGAACATCTCGAGCAGCAAGCTAAACGGGCAGGAAAAGAGATAAAAAAAATGAACCTCTCTGAAATGGATGTGTTCTGGGATGAAGCGAAGGGGTTGGAAAACAGCGGTGAGCACTGACGGTAAAGCCCCGGATCGCGGATTTCAAACCCCGCAATCCGGAAAAGGGTTTGGAAGCACCAGCATCATAAACAACCGGTCAGCAGGCAGTGACCAGGCGACCGGCTCCATGAACTACCGCAGCACGTTACCAAGATACATCTCAAAATCATAAAAAAAGGCAGTGGTCCCTTTCCCCAACTTTTTGTCAAGGAGGAAGGCTGCCTGTATCATAGATAAACGGCGGATGTTTGCGATTAGGGGCTCCAGCTTCAACTGGTCGCTGGGTTGTTTTAAAAGCAGCAGGTAGTCAAGGTTTTTTGGTTCTTTGAACAAAAGCCCCTCATGGCTTTTGTTGGCAACAAGAAAATAATGCATCATGAGCTTAGGCACCGCATAATGGAAAACGGAAAAACAACCCTGCGATGACTGAGTGTGGGGCGTGTACCGAAAGTCTGGCAGCCGCCTGAGGTCTGTATGCAGATGCTGGTTCAGGAACCAGCAAAGCCGGTAGTCTTTTTGTGCGGTAAAAAGACCAATGGCCCTGAACTCGGGCGTGTATGCAATATCAAGCTTGAGCTTTTTTGGCATGGTCAGCAATACAACTGCATGGATGTTGTTATTGCAAAAGTAAGGGATGAAAGGAAACAATCAAAGGGAGAACCAAGATTTATGTGCTTTCATTATGCCGGATTGTCTCTTCCCAGGCTTTGCGCGAGGCATGCTGCTCTGCTTTTTTGATGGAAAAGTCCTGGCCGCGACCGGCAACCTCATTTTCGATTTGGACCTCAATGGTGTAAAGCTTGCCTTTTCTGCCGTTATCCAGTTCTTCCACAATTTTGTAATCGATGCTCTTTTTTTCTTTTTGTGCCCATTCAATGACCTTACTCTTGAAATTGATGTCGCGTCGCATCAAATCATCAATGTCGAGATGGGTTTGAATAATCTGCCGGATGATCAGTTTTTTGGTGAAAAGGTATCCTTTATCCAGATAAACGGCGCCAATAAAAGCTTCAAAGGCATCCCCCATGATGCTCGACCCCGGTGAGCCACTATCCTTGGTGGCTTTTACGAGTTTGTCGAGTCCAAGTTTTTTGGAAAGCATATTCAGGTTACTGCGGCTGACGATCCGCGAGCGCATCTCGGTGAGGAAGCCTTCATCCTTGAAGGGGAACTTTTTAAAAAGAAAATCAGCCACCACTGACCCCAATACGGCATCACCAAGGTACTCCAGCCGCTCATTGCAATGCCTGAACCCGTTGCTCACAAGTGTTGCGGCCGACTTATGCCGGAAGGCAAGCTCATAAACGGATACGTTCCCGGGTTGATAGCCGAAAATATTCTTTATCGCCTCAGACAATGCGTGCTCTGAAACCCTTCGTTTGCGACGGAGTGAAAACAATAGACCCAAGTTGTGCCGGTTATTTTTTAAACTTTTTAAATGCCAAACATGCATTGTGCCCGCCAAAGCCAAAAGTGTTGGACAGTGCCACATTCACTTTCCGTTCTTTGGCTTTATGGAATGTGAAGTCGAGATTATTGTCGATTTCGGGGTCGTCAGTGAAATGGTTTATGGTGGGGGGGATGATGTCGTTCTGTACGGCAAGAATGGTTGCAATGGCCTCCGCAGCACCTGCAGCGCCCAACAGGTGGCCTGTCATCGACTTGGTTGAGTTGATGCTGATCTTATAGGCATGGTCGCCAAACAAGCTGACGATTGCCTTTGGTTCGGCGATGTCACCCAGCGGGGTAGAGGTCCCATGGGTGTTGATGTGGTCTACTTCTTTGATGTTTAAGCCATTGTCATTCAATGTGTTTTCCATCACCTTAACAGCGCCGAGACCTTCCGGATGGGGGCTTGTCATGTGGTATGCATCGGCCGACATGCCGCCGCCAATGACTTCAGCATAAATTTTAGCGCCACGCTTCAAAGCATGTTCCATCTCTTCAAATACAATGGCACCGCTGCCATCACCCATCACAAATCCGTCACGGTCCTTGTCAAAAGGGCGGGAAGCTGTTTTCGGGTCATCATTGCGCACGGAGATGGCATGCATGGCACTGAACCCGCCAACACCGGCTGCATTGATGGCCGCCTCCGAGCCTCCGCTGACAAACAGGTCTGACTTGCCAAGGCGTATCAGGTTGTAACAGTCGATCATTGCATTGGCAGCAGAAGCACACGCCGAAGTGGTGGTGTAGTTGGGGCCGCGGAACCCATATTTGATTGAAATATGACCTGCCGCAATGTCCGCAATCATTTTCGGGATAAAGAACGGACTGAAACGCGGAGGCCCTTCACTTTTCGCATAACCCGACACCTCCTTAAAAAAGGTTTCCAACCCGCCAATGCCACTGCCCCAAATCACACCGACACGATCCGGGTCGAGCTTGTCATGATCCATGCCGGCGTCTTCGATGGCTTGCGCCGCCGATATCATGGCATACTGGGTAAAAGGATCATACTTGCGCGCCTCCTTGCGATCAAAATGATCAAGCGGATTGAACCCCTTCAATTCACAAGCAAAACGGGTTTTGAACCCGGAAGCGTCAAAGTTCGTGATCGGCGCTGCACCACTGACACCTCCCAACAGTGCGTCCCAATATTCTTGAACAGAGTTGCCTATCGGCGTAAGTGCTCCCAACCCGGTAACGACTACTCTTTTGAGTTTCATGCGAATAAAGTTGGTTTAAACCCTTAATGGAGCCCACATGGGCCTATCCGTCAATTGACGCAATAAAACCGAACATGCGGGCCCCATCAATAAAAAACATGCTTTTCTACTTGCCTTCTTTCTCAATGTAAGCAATCGCTTCTCCTACCGTGCTGATTTTTTCGGCCTGGTCGTCAGGAATGGCAAGATTGAACTCTTTTTCGAACTCCATAATAAGCTCAACAGTATCCAAAGAATCCGCACCCAAATCGTTTGTAAAACTGGCCTCGGATGTTACTTCCTTTTCATCTACACCAAGCTTATCAACAATGATAGCCTTAACTCTTGTTGCAATGTCAGACATGGTTTCTCCTTTTTTGGTTAAACAGGCTGCAAAGAAATATAATCTATTCGTTATAACCAACTTTTTTGCTTTGATTTTTGTTTTATCCGTCATAAGATGTTGTAAATCAAGGCTCAGAAAATAACTAAAAGCATAGTAGGTTTTATGCTCTTCTCTTAAGAAAATCGTGGTTTTGTGGTTTTTGGTAATTTTATCATCTGATTGGCCATTCATTTTGACCACAAACGTTATGAAGGATCCGGGCACCTCTTATCGTCTTGCCGTTCTGGCTTCCGGAAGTGGCAGCAACGCTGCCCGGTTCATGTCTTATTTCCGGGGACACCCGCGTATAAGGGTGGCCCTGGTGGTTTCCAACAACGCTTCTGCCCCTGTCCTGCAGCGGGCCAGAGAGGCGGGCGTGCCGGCAAAAGTGATGCCAGGGCCTGCCTGGGATGACAGCAGGACAGCGGAATCTGTGTTTAACCAATATGGCATCGACGCCATTGTGCTGGCAGGATATATGCGCCTGCTCCCCTCTTTCATGATCCGTAAGTATCCCGGGCGTATCTTCAACATACACCCTGCACTGTTGCCCCGTTTCGGGGGCAAGGGGATGTATGGGATGCATGTTCACCGTGCGGTGATCGATTCCGGTGCCCGCAAAAGCGGCATCACCATCCATTTGGTAAATGAAAAATATGACGAGGGGCCGATCCTTTTCCAGGCCACGGTGGATGTGTTGCCGGATGACACTCCCGTGGACCTTGCCGTCCGCGTCCGTCAACTTGAGCATGATCACTATCCGCGGGTAGTGGAGGGTTATTTGCTTCAAGGCCGGGTCCCCGAAAAACCGGCAATCTGAAAACGGCCTAACTGCCTTTTGCGACTTTTTCTACAGCTTCGGCGGCCGCCTTAAGCAACGGCTCATTGGAGATGGGGCCGCCGACAGCTTCCTGCATCCACTGGCGTGGCGTCAGGTTGCCCAGCGAAAACATACGGTCTATCTCGCCGGCCATGTTTTTTCCACGCAGATGCTGTTCGATCTGAAACTCGATAAGGTGGCCCAGCGGATAAGCGCTAAGGTATAGCGGGTAACTGATCATGTGTGAGTACACCGCCAGGATGGGTGAATCGTCCACACCAAACACCGGTGCAAAATAATCGTTCCATACGTTCATGGCGATCCTCATGGTCTCTTTTTTCAGTTGCTGCGGTGTGGCGTCGGGGTTCTCATACATCCAGCGCCATACGGCCATGTCTACCAGCGACACACCCATGATCTCGTAGGTCCCCCATAAAATGTCCAGGGCATTCAGGTGGTCGCGCATGAGGTCTTCGGCATCCAGCCCAAGCAGTTTGAGGTCGCGCACCTGGAAGATGAAGGCCAGGGCTTCGGTGAACGCCGTATTGGGCACCCCGTTCAGCATATAGTAGTCAACATCATGCAGGCTGATGGTCTGCTCCACGTTGTGGCCGAACTCATGGGCGGCAATGTTGAATCCGTTATAGGTCATGCCGCCGTTGGCGATGCGCGTGCGCAGGTGGGAATATTGCGACCGCATCTGTGCGCCCCAGGCATGGCCTGCACCGCGTGCGCCTTCCACGACGATCCTGGATGCGATCTCTTTCGCCCGCGATCTGTCATATCCAAGGGTGACCAGCAGGTTGGGCAAGTCTTTTTCCAGTGCTTCAGCATCCGGATATTTTTCACGGGCGATGCGGTCCAGCTCTGCCTCAGGGATGCCGCTGCGCGCCTTGAAGCCGTCGTACCATATGTCGAAAGGCTCCAGATCACGCCCCAAACGCTTCCGGATCAGCTGCCCCACATCCTTCAACACAGGGTCGCTTACCAGCTCCGTAAACAAGGCCTCCACCTCTTCCATGCCCAGCTCCAGACCCTGCTCAAAAGCCCTTTCAATATAGGTGGGGTAACTTGGTGAATAGGGGTCAGCCTGCTTCCGCGCATGGTAATTATCGAGCAGGTGCCGGTAGCGGGTCAGGGGCTCACCTGGTGCGTCTGCAACCTCTCCATCCCTGTGTACCTTGTTTGTGAAAGGGTTCCATTGTACATCTGGATTGTTGATCACCTTTTTCGGAATGCTCTGATCAATAATGCGTTGCATCACCTGGTAAATCATCCGCTGCTTTGCCAGTCCTTCCGGACTGCCGTCGTAATTGGCTTTCAGCTCGTCGCGCAAGCCCCAGTGTGTGATCAGGCGAAGGTTGTCGGGAAAGAGGGTTTTCCCCTCATCGTTCAACAGCTGTCCCATGATGATGTTGTATTCCGACACATAGTTGTCGGCATCCGTGCTCACGCGCGACATGTGCTGGTTGATCTTTGCCGGCACACGTGCGGTGTAGATGTCGCCCATGCGCGCATAGGCCCACTGAAGCCTGCCCCAATCGGCACCCACTTCGTTCTTCTCATCCAGCGTGTAAAAGGGGAAGTTGAGGATGGTAAGAAAAGCGATCTTGTTTTTAAAGAAGTCTTCCGCAAGATGGGCCCCCGGAGAATAGCTGCCGAAGAGAATGTCAACCGGCTGAATGGGCCCCCGGTCAAGATGCAAAGGCTTGGTCAGCTCCAGGCTCATTTGGTTCAGGTGCCCCCAGATGTATTCATAGTTGCGCGACAAGGTGTTGAACAGGTCTTTTCGCTGTGCATCATCGGCTTTATAATGTGTGCGGCAGAAATCTGCAAAATCTTCGGTTGTGCCATCATCAAGGCGCCAGAGGGCAGCCACCTGGCCGACCCCTTTTTGTATGCGTTCTGCATGGTCATGTCCGTGTTGGTCGATCAGCTCGTTGATCACCGCTTGTGCCGTGGCCCGGGGTATGCTATCCATTGTTGTTTCGTTTTGTTTGATGTCGCGGGCACACCCAGCCAGGAGCATGCCGGCAACAATGGTCATAATTAAGCATCTGTGTTTCATGGGGATCATGTTGTTTGGATTTGTTTGTCTTTTGCATGTCAAAAATACGATTTATCCCGATCAATCCCTGTAAAATCAAACAACAGACAACCTTGCTTTGTTTTCCATTGTACAAATTATGTTATATATTTGCAATAGTTACACTAAATACATTAATCAAACCATAAACCATTAACTATTATGTCAAACTATCACGAACCTGTAGAAGAGTTGTCGCAAGAAGCGCGTAACTTCTCACGTGCGCTCAACAGCTTGAAAGAAGAGATTGAAGCGGTCGACTGGTATCATCAGCGGGTGGTAACCAGCAACGACCCTGACCTGGCCGGAATCATGGCACACAACCGCGACGAAGAGATCGAGCACGCCTGCATGACCCTTGAATGGCTGCGGCGCAACATGCCCGGATGGGATGAGGAATTGCGCAACTGGTTGTTTAAGGAGGGAGACATCATGGGCGCCCACGGACACGATCATGACGACCATGACCACAAGCCTGCTGCAGGACAATCGGATTCACTGGGTATTGGAAAAATTAAAAAATAAGAGGAGGAAATCATGGATATTTTGAGAAAATCACTTGCTCCCATCTCCAATGAAGCGTGGGAAGAGATCAATGAAACGGCTGTAGATGTGCTGAATTCGGTAATGTCCGGCCGTAAGGTGCTTGACGTGGAAGGTCCAAAGGGCTGGGATTATGCCGCACTGCCCACCGGCCGGATCAATGTACCTGCCGGACAGAAAGGCGCCGTGAAATATGGCATGCACCAGGTATTGCCCCTGGTGGAAGCTCGCATCCCTTTTCAATTGAATATATGGGAACTGGACAATGTGGCACGGGGTGCCGAAGACATTGACCTGGAGCCCCTGGAGGATGCCGCCCGTGAAATTGCAAAGTTCGAGGAAAAAGCCATCTATGAAGGCTTTAAGCCAGGCAGCATTGCCGGTTTGAAAAACAGTTCGGATCATGACACCATTGCCTTTCCGGAAGCCGTTGAAGACATTCTGACGGCGGTGTCGCTGGGTATTTCAAAAATGAAATCAGCCTCCATCGAAGGCCCTTACTCCTTGGTGCTAAATACGGAACGCTGGCAAAAAGTGAACTCTTTCATCCGGGGTTATCCGTTGCGCAAACAGTTGGAGAACCTGCTGGGTGGCAGCATTGTGATGGCTCCCTATGTGAAGGAATCATACCTGATTTCTGAGCGTGGCGGCGACTTCCGCCTGGTGATCGGACAGGACTTGTCCATTGGATATGAATCGCACAACAACAAGAACGTACAGTTGTATTTTACCGAATCGTTTACCTTCCAGGTGATCGACCCGGCTGCGGTCATTGTGCTGAGATAACCTGTCTTTTCACGGTGTGCACTGTCCTGCACATCTTGTTTATCGCTTTTTTTAAA
>SL_3KL_010_SEDDRAFT_10002966_pt1 | contig 15475 bp, 16 predicted proteins | sample SodLakKL_010_SED_2_FD_10381 | JGI IMG/M metagenome (IMG submission 10381) | reverse complement strand
GCCTCCTAATTGGTGTTTTGTTATCTTTATAAATCACTGTAATATAACACTTTAGGGGCACCTTTTCATGTTTTTACCACACTCAAATGGGATTTTTAGGTTGAAGATTATCAGATAGTTAATGGATGTCAATCAAGCTTCGTATTGCACGATTCTCGTGAAAAAATATTTGATGATACTAAGATTCCTATCCGTTTGATTTCGACAACAGATCTCGAAGTACGAAATGACATTATTAAAGCTACAAATAGGCAAACACAGGTTTCTGACGAACAGCTTTTTGCACTTTCTGAATTCCCAAAAAAATTAGAGGTTTACTTTTCATCACATCAACAATCTCGCAAGTTGTATTTCGAAAGAAGATCTAGACAATACAATTCTGTGGAAGGCATTGAAAAAGTAAGAATCATAAATATGACTACAGTAATCAGAACTTTTGCATCTGCTTTTTTAGAATTACCTCACAGAGCTACAAGGAACTACAAGGCATTAGTTAAGACTTTGGGCAGTGATATTTTTAATGAAACACACAGAATTGAAATGTATTATTCAGCTGCATTAATACATTATCGACTTGAGTATTTGTTTAGAAGCCAATATATCAACACTACATATAAAGTAGCTCGTTATCATATGCATATGGCATTTAGAATTTTAGGGATGGATTTGGTCAATCTTCCACCAAAAAACTCAAATGAAATGAAACGCAAATGTGAAAATTTAATCGAATTACTGTGGGATGAAACCAAATACAAAGAACTATTTGACAAAGTTGTAGAAGTCATTGATACAGCAAGCGAGAATAATCTTGATCGAGATACAATTAGGACTGAATCATTCACACAAAAAGTAAGAGTAGAATGTGACAACATAATCAACTAATTGGTTGAATTTTTTACATTGTTGCTTTAGAATCAATTCACGAATTCTGATAATATCACAATATATAAACTTTACAAATTTTACTATATCATTTCGTGCTTACCGGTTCGCCTTCTTGCTAAACTTTTAACTGATCGCCAGGCAGCAAAATGGCTGGTCGTTATGTACCATTTCAAAATAGTGTTCCTTTTAATAATACTTTGAGCTTATGATAATTCATTTAAAAAATTATAATACGGTTGACAACAATAAAAAAATTACACTTAGATGCCCATCATGTCGCCAAAATGGAACCTTTGACTCTGTAGTTTCAAATATTATTCAAGTATCACCAGGTAATCCTGTTGAGAGAAAATATCTTGGACAAAGAAAATGTCCGAATTCAGAGTGTCATGCACATATTTTTGTTATTTGGAATTCAAAAGGTGAAGTTCTCATCTCTTATCCGCCTGAACGAATAGATTTTGATTCAAAAGATATTCCCGTTGATATAGTTGATTCTCTCGAAGAAGCATTGACATGTCATGCAAATAACGCATACACTGCTTCTGCAATAATGATTCGTCGAACTCTAGAAGAAATTTGCAACGATAGAAATGCTAATGGAAAAAATCTTAAACAACGTATAACTTCACTTAGTAAAAATGTAATTCTACCTCCTGCCTTACTAAACGGACTCGATAATCTTCGATTACTTGGAAATGATGCAGCACATATTAAGGCAAAAACATTCACGAAGGTTGGCCCGAAAGAGATTGAACTGGCTATTGAAGTAACTAAAGAAGTTTTAAAATCAGTTTATCAAATGGATTCGATTGTAAAACGATTGGAGCAATTAAAATCCAAAAACAATAATAATGGTACATGACAAATTGCTTCTTGCTGACCAGTTCAAATTTACAGCTAATTTATTACTGGAAATAGAATTACCGCCCAATAATTTTCAAAAAAAGCAAATTCTGAGGAAACACTAAGAGTCAAAGATCTCAAAGAATTCAGATACGGTTTTGAATTCCAACTCCACCAACACCCCTCAAAATCACCAGTACAACAGCTTCATGCAAAACACGCTGCCGCCGCTTTTTATGAATTCATAGGTACTGAATTCGTGCACGGAAAACCCGGCATCGCGCAGTTTTTTATTTACGTCGGTGCAGCCCTGCTGGATCAATACATTTTTGCCATCGGGACAGGTGGCGTTTGCGGCAAACAGTTTTTCGGCTTCGTACTGGGTGGCTTCAATCACCGTATCGAATAATGCATGGATCAGCTCGAGGCTCTCTTCGGTAAATGCATCCGGGTAGATCAAAACCGAGTTTTCATTCAGCATGCACATGCAGGTATCGAGGTGGTAAAATTTTTCGTTTACCAGTTTGAGCACCACCACCGGCACATCCAGCAGGGCGGAAACCTGTTCGTAAGCATCCAGCGAACTTCTGTAGCCATAGCCGCCCCACAAAAGCCGCCTCTTAAAATGCCACTGGCCGTCGCCCATTCCTTCAAAAGATTTTGTTTTTTCCGGGTTGAGGTGCAGCACCTCGTATCCAATCTGCCTGTACCACTCTTCAATCAGCGGAACTTCCCCTCTGCGCTGAGGCGCCCGCATGATACTCATAACCGCTTTTCTGTTGCCTTCTGCATCCACGTACGGCAGGCTTTGATTGGCACAAAACACCATATCGGGCAGGCCTTTCACACCGTCCAGTATATCAACGGTTAAGCCAAGTTCTTCGAACCCATCCACAAGATGCTCCCATTCGTTGGCCGCCTGGATTTTATCTACTGCGCCCACATGCTCCTTCATGTGCGGATTGATCACATATTCAACATCAAAATAGGTGGGCTTCACCATCAAAACTCTTCCGGGCGCCGGCAGCGATGGCAGGTCAGGTATTTTAAAGTCAAGTTGGTCAGCCGATGTGTAAATACGATTCATCTATTTGAAATTTTTTCTTTAAGTTCAATTCCAACAGGCTTTCAACCCCATTGGTTTTTCCGCTCCGGACGTGTTTACTCTTCGCTCCAAAATAGCAATGTTGCGGCAAAGATAAACGTTAGTTTTAGCATCGGCATTCTTTCGAAATAACCGAATAAGATTTTTTATGATTTTAGACCCCGACTTATTAACCCAGCTTGCACCACTCGACTTAAAAGCACGCACCATTGTTGAAGGATTTATTTCCGGCTTGCACCGCAGCCCGTTTCACGGTTTCAGCGTTGAATTTGCCGAGCACCGGCCTTACAACCAGGGCGATGATTTTAAACACATCGACTGGAAAGTGTACGGAAAATCCGAGCGTTTTTATGTGAAGCGCTACGAGGCCGAAACCAATTTGCGCGCACACGTGGTTCTGGATATCAGCAGCTCGATGTATTTTAAGCACTTTGCCGAATGGAGCAAACTGCGTTACGCCATTCATTATGCTGCCTCACTCATTTATATGATGCACCGCCAGCGGGATGCCTGCGGCCTTGTACTGTTTGATGAGAAAATCCGCCGCCTGTTCCCGACAAAATCATCATACAGCCATGTGCGGATGCTCTACGGGCAGCTCGAAAAAGAGCTGGAACAGGAAAAAGTAAAATCAAAAGAACAGAGAGGTTCCGCCTCGGCCGATGCCCTGCACGAACTTGCAGAAAACCTGAAGCGTAGAAGCCTGGTAGTTATTCTCACCGACCTGTTCGAAAATGCCGATTCACACGAAGCACTCATCTCCGCACTGCGTCACCTGCGGCACCAGAAGCATGAGGTGCTTCTTTTTAATGTGCTGGAGCATAAAAGTGAGCGGGAGCTCGATTTTCCCGATGGAAAATTCCTTTTTGAAGACATGGAAACCGGCTCTGAGCTGGAAGTAATTCCGGCACAGGTGAAAGAAGATTACCGGCAAAAAGTGGCCGAATACACCCATAATTTTAAAGTAGCCTGCAACGAAGCCCGGGTTGATTTTGAAGAAATAGACACCCAAAGCCCTTTTGACCTCGCCCTGCTGGCTTACCTGAACAAGAGAAAACGGTTGAAGTAGTTAAGGGAAGTTAGAGTTATGAACCTGGAAAATGAGTCTCCTCTTCCTGAAGAGGCCGTGAAAAATTGCCACGGAAGCAGAGAACAGCACGGAGAATTCCGTGTCTTTCATGACTTTCACGATGCTCACTTTGCCCCGGCCATGCTCTACGAAGCCTTATGAGGTATAAAAAATCTTTAAGCAAACTTTGGCGTAGTAGAGGCTGTTTGATTGCTCTCGCTTCGGGACATGTTCACTACATAATCAAATACCTTTATAAATAAACTCTGTTTTTCTCCGCATCCACTGCCTTCCCTCGACACCTCGGGGCGGTTAACCCCCTGGCACAAACCATACCACGATTTTCCAACTCATAACCTCCCAGAACCCCTCGAATTGATACTTTGCTTTTTCAATACCGCATGCTCGGGGTATGGTTTTCTGTCTATTTTTTACCCAGGGCGTCTTTCGCGACGCTCACTTTGCCCTGGGCTGTTTGATTGCGCCCACTTTGGGGCTTGTTCACTGCATTATCAAATGCCATATTAGATGTACGCCCATTATTCAGGGAAGATAAGGTGGCTACAGCGCATAGAATTGATTCTTTCGGCTTTTTTTTACCAAAGAGTGATCCCTTGGGACAAAGATATCGCTCATCCTGCGTACATAGGAATTTCTGATGTGCAAAAAGTGCGTAAGTCTGGAGGCTTCTCTTCCTGAAGAAGCTTAAAAAAATTGCCACGGAAGCTCAGAAAATCACTGAGAATTCCGTGTCTCTCAGTGTTTCTGTGGCAAATAAGCATATTGAAAACCCTCTTATTTTTGTATTCGGATACCATTTTTAAAATTCTATGACCTAAAGTTTTAAAAAGAATTGTTATTTAAATAGAGCAACCGTAAAAATTGGAAAAACTCCACAGACACTTCGCAATACCTTTCTTCAATATTTTTTCTTAATTTTAATAGATATATAAGAATTAATCACTACTCCGCATATGAACTCTATTCTCAAGACACTTTTTGTATCATTAACTTTCTTCCTGTTTGCCTTTTCGTGCAGCGAAACTTCCGCTGATCCTGATGTAAATAATGACAACGGCCAGAACGAAGAACCGGCACCCAACGGTGAAGATGAAAAGGAGTGGCAGCTTGTCTGGTATGACGAATTTGAAACGGATGAACTGGACGAGAGCAAATGGTCGTACCAGTTTGGTACCGGCACCGATGAGGGACTACAGTACTGGGGAAACAACGAATTACAGTACTACACCGACCGGAAAGAAAATATTTTCATTGAAGACGACATGCTGCACATCGTTGCCCTGGAGGAGCGTTATGAAGGAATGAATTATACCTCAGCAAGAATTCGAACTAAAGACAAGGGAGACTGGCTGTACGGCCGGTTCGAAATCCGGGCGAAACTTCCCGAAGGACAGGGAATCTGGCCGGCCATCTGGATGCTGCCCACCGATAATATATTCGGAATATGGCCAAAAAGTGGTGAAATTGACATTATGGAGCTGGTTGGGCACGAGCCGGAAACTGTACACGGCACCGTTCATTATGGCCCGGAATGGCCTAATAATCAACACACAGGGGAATCTTATACACTTGAAGAAGGAAAATTTTCTGACGATTTCCACATCTTTTCCATCGAGTGGGAGCAAAATCAAATCGAATGGTTTGTGGATGGCGAACACTTTTTCACGGTTACCCCATCCGACCTGTCACCACATCAATATCCGTTTAATGCCCGATTTCACATGCTGATAAACCTGGCAGTAGGTGGCAACTGGCCGGGCAACCCCGACGATACCACCGAATTTCCCCAAAAACTGATTGTGGATTACGTTCGGGTTTACCAGTTTAAATAACACTCAAAGTGTAAACAATGTTATGGAGATGCCTGCTTTCGCGTAGGCATGACGATAGAAACATTGCAGGTTTTTTAAAAAAAAGCACAAACGGGACGTTTGCGCTATTTCAAGATGCCTACTTTCGCGTAGGCATGACGTAAATATGTAACAGTTATAGCGCAAACGTCTCGTTTGTGCTCTGCAATAATGGGACACTGTAGTAACGCAAACGTCTCCTTTATGCTATTTCAATTTCGTGTAGACATGACGTCTATCAAAAAGAAATTTCACGTCACCTTCATTCTGCGCAGTAGTTTATTCAGCAGGCCGGGGAACCATCTTTTCAGGTATACTGCCGCAACTTCCATCCCGCCTATGTAAACTTCCTCCTTCTGTTTTGCGAGTTTTGGGAGCAGCTTTCTGGCAAATATTTCAGGGCTCATCGCCTTTTTTTGGCCCTCTCCCATTTTGTCAAACTTTTGTCCGTCGGCCGTCAGTGCGTTAATGGTCACGTTGGTTTTCACGTAACCGGGGCATACCAGCGTTACCAGGATTTGATGGCCGTAAACCTCCTGCCGGAGTGAGTCGAACCAGCCGTGCAGTGCGTGCTTCGATGCCGCATATGCAGACCGATACTGTGTTCCAAACTTACCCATCACGCTCGAAACCACCACAATATGGCCGGATTTCTGCTCAATCATGTGCGGAAGCACTGCTTTGGTGAGCCCAACCGTTCCAAAGAAATTCACCTCCATCACCTTCCGGATGGTTCCCATCGTGGCATCCGCGGCATATGCACGCTGACTAATGCCCCCGTTATTAATCAGCATATCCACACTTCCGAAAAGTTCTACGGCTTCCTGCACCTTTCCTGGAATAGCATCAGAATCCTCAAGATCAAGCGGCAAAATTTTCACGGATTCTTCGTGATCAATACATCCATTTTTCACTCTTTCAAGCTCATCAATTCGTCTTGCGGACAGAATCAGAAGTGTTCCTTTTTTATTAAATTCATAGGCAAGGGCTTCACCGATACCGGAAGAAGCCCCCGTGATCCATACAACTTTTTTTTGAAGATTCATCTGTAATGGAATTAAGGCTTTTTTTCATCAAGATTAATTATCTTACTGAAATAATATTAAAAATTATCTGTCAGGTTGGTAAAGAATCTTTGCTTTAAATCATTATTTTACTAAAGATATCTCCTAAAACTATATTCCCCCGAAAGTAATCGTTTATGATACCCAAACATACCATATTGCTCGTTGAAGATGAAGTAGAACCTGCTGAAATGCTGGCAAATTTTCTTGAAATGAATAACTACAATGTGCTGCTTGCGCACGATGGCAAGCAGGCACTTGAGCATATCGAAAAACGAGCAGGCGATATTCACCTTGCCATTCTCGATATTATGGTCCCTCATACGGATGGAAAAGAGATTTGCAGAATAATCCGGAAGCACCCTGTTTTAAAAGATATTCCCGTCATATTCCTTACGGCCAAAGACAAAGAAAAAGATGAAATTGAAGGGCTCGAACTTGGCGCTGACGATTATATTCCAAAACCGGCAAGCCTCAAACTTGTGAAAGCTCATGTTGAATCGCTGTTAAGGCGCCAGCAGCCGCAAAACAGCAAATGGATTCAGCACGGCGACCTAATGCTCGACATTAACGGAAAAAATCTCTATAACAATGAGAAACGGGTGGACCTCACTTCAACGGAGTACACACTTGTTGAGCTGTTTTTTAAAAATCCCAAAAGGGTATTCAGCCGCCAGGAAATTCTTGAACATATTGGCGGTGAAGATAAATTTGTTTTCGACCGCACTGTTGATGTACACATAAAAAACCTGAGGCTCAAACTTGGCGATTCCGCCGATTTGATTAAAACCTATCGCGGAATTGGCTATGGATTGAACCGCGACCTTTTACCTGCATGAGTATTCGCGCCAAACTTGCCTGGACTTTCATTCTGCTGTTAATTTTCGGGGTTACAGCCATAGGCAGTTATTCTATTCTATTCATCAGAAACTATCTGCTTGATGAAGGCCGCAAACAAATTGTGAACGATGCCGAATGGCTTGCCATAACCATTGAAAATCTCCGCACCGGCGAAAATTTTGAAACCAATTTGAATGAAGCTGCCAGAACTTCGGGATACCGGCTGGCAATTTATGATGAAGACGGCAGCCTGTTTGCGGAGGTACCCTACCACGAGCAGTTACAGGCATCTTCTGAGATTGACCCATCCATAAAAGAGCAGCTCGACACACAAGTACAAAAAACCTTTTTTGATGATCCGGGCGAAGATGAGCTCATCACTTATGCGCGGGTTCAAAGCCCGCATAATCCGGCCCGCTATCTGAAAGTCAGCATTGTAAAAGATCAGATCTATCAGCCCATAAAAACCATTCGATGGATAATTTATACAGGAATGTTCATTGCCATTGGCTTGGTTCTGTTGGTAAGCATGCTTTTTGCACGATACATTTCCCAGCCCATTACTCAGCTCGAAACAGCGGCAAAAAATATTGCCAGGGGCAAAACCAACCAAACATTAAACCTCGACAGAAAAGATGAATTCGGTACTCTGGCAAAATCACTGAACCAGATGGCAGAAAAATTACAGTCGGACAACCTGGCCCTGAAACGGCTGTATCAAAAACAGACTCAGTTTTTTGCCGATATTACTCACGAAATCCGGAATCCTCTCCACACCGTTGCCGGTTCGCTGGAGATGCTGCAAATGGACAACCTCGACGAAAAACAGAAAAAAAAGTACCTGGTTACGGCCGAACGCCAAACCAAGAGAATTGACCGGCTTTTCAAAGACCTGGTAACATTGCAGCGGTATGATTCGGACAACCAGTTTATCCAGAAAAAACAGTTTGACATCAAAGAAACCATCCAGTTGGTTGTGGATCAACACGAACAGGAAGCCGCAGATAAAGGCCTGAAGCTGAAATCACAGAAAAAATCATACACTGTAACCGCCGATCCCGACAAAATTGAACAGGTGCTGGATAATCTGGTTACCAACGCCATAAAATTTACCAATGTAGGCACTGTGGAAATCTCAGCAAAAAAAGTAGACGATCGGGTTGAGGTTTCCGTTAAAGACACCGGAATTGGAATTTCGGAAGAACACCTGGACCGGCTCTACGATCGGTTTTACCGCACAGATAAAGCCCGATCACGAGATAAAGGGGGAACCGGACTCGGCCTGGCAGTGGTAAAAAGCATTTTGAACTCCCACGGATCAGAAATTTTTGTGGAGAGCGAACCCGGCAAAGGATCACGTTTTTGGTTTCATTTACCCGCAAAATAAAGTTTATGGGCATCCATATCCGAAAATTGAAATTTAATTCAAAAGTACTGGAGTTTCTTCACGAATTCTTCATATAAAAATCGTTCCTTTCACGATTGTAAACCCAACCTGTGCTGCCAAAACTTTTTAGGATGAAAATAGGTATTGTTTTAATGAATTTGGGTGGCCCCACCCATGAGGATAACGTCAGAATATTTCTCGAAAATCTTTTCAAAGATGAGGACATTATTAAATTGGGAGGCGGACGCACTCAGAATCTTTTTGCCAAGCTGATTGCCAAATTCAGAGCTCCCAACGTAGCTGAAGATTATAAAGAAATTAATGGCTGCCCTAAAGGATGCACCGGAAGCAAGCATTGTTTTAACAGGCAGAACAGGGTGGTTTCGGATTGCTGCTCTCCCATCAACGGCCTTACCGAGCTTCAGCGGCGAACTCTTGAAAAATATTTTAAAAAAATTCTGCCAGACCACGAGGTATCGGTTTATACGTGCATGCGTTACTGGCTGCCCTTCGCCGATCAGGTGATGGATGACATGGTTGAAGACGGAATAACTCACGCAGTTTTAATGCCGCTTTATCCGCAATTTTCGTGGACAACTTCCGGAAGCAGTTTCCGTGACTGGGAAACCACCCTTATGAAAAAATTCCCCGAGAATGGGAAGCCCTGGAAAGAGTTTCACGTAAAAAACTATTATCTTAATGAGAGTTATCTACGCTCAATTAACGCCCGTATAGACGAGGCGCTTGAAGAGATGGACGATGATACCCGCAGAAAAACGCATCTGATTTTTAGTGCCCACGGAACACCCCTGCTTGAAGTTCGAAGCGGTGACCCTTATACTACAGAGATTAAGGAAACAATGGAAGCCGTGATGGCACGCAGGGAAGTTAAAAATCCGTACTGGCTGAGTTACCAATCACGAGTTGGCCCTCAAAAATGGACACAACCCAACACCGAAGATCTTGTTCAGCGCCATCTTGAGTACGGAATTAAAAACTTTTTGATGGTGCCCATTGCGTTTGTTACCGACCACATTGAAACTTTGTATGAATTGGGTGTTGAGCTTGTTGAAGACATGGAAGAAGAAGGATTTGAGTTTGAAAATTACGAGGTGATGAAGGGAATTAACGATCATCCCGATTTTATTAAAGCTTTGGCCGAAGAAACATTACATTGCCTGAGACATGAAATTCCGGCTGAAGCCGTTCAATGGGATAACACAGTAACCAGGAAAGCTGCAACTGCATAAAGGATGGTTCATCCAACAATTCAGGATTTTACGACGATTGGAATCAATCACTGGGATGCCCCTGTAGAAATCAGGGAGAAGTTCAGCCTGAGTTCCGATACACAAGCCCTCATGCTTGAGGGCGCACGCCGAGAGGGAATTAATAGCTTGTTTATCGTATCTACCTGTAACCGCACCGAAATTTTCTCGCACGGCGCCACAACAAACGAACTCATTCGGCTGCTTACGACCTACAGTAACGGGACCCTCGATGAATTTCACAAATATGGATTTGAACTGGACGGGCAGCGTGCCATTCAGCACCTGTTTAAAGTAGCCACCGGGCTCGATTCGCAGATATTAGGTGATTTGCAGATCGTGAAACAGGTGAAAGAAGGATACGAATACTCCGCTTCCAAAAGCATGATATCCGGCGAAATGCACCGGCTAATCCAGCATGTCTTCAGGGCTCATAAGCGCTCTCGTAATGAAACATCGCTGGGCCACGGAGCCGCCACGGTTGCCTATGCCGCTGTAAAATTTGCCACCCGAACATTCGAAAACCTGATCGATAAAAATATTTTGCTTGTCGGCACGGGCAAAATCGGTAAAGTGACCTGTAAAAACCTGGTAAACCTTGGAACAAGAAAACTTACCCTGATAAACCGCACCCGTGACAGGGCTGAATTTGTTGCCGGAAAATACAACCTCGAAGTGGCCGATATTGACGAACTTCCCGAACAGATCGCACAATCCGACCTGGTGATTGTGGCAACCGGATCGGCCGAACCGGTGATACGGCCTGAGCATATGCTGCCGTCAATCGAAAATCCCCGGTTCAAAATTATGCTCGATCTTTCCGTTCCGAGAAATATCGACCCCAATGTAGCTTCGCTTGATTTTGTTGATGTTGCCAATATGGACATGCTAAGTGATGTTACCGATGAAGCGTACAAAAAAAGAGAAAAGGAAGTGCCGCATGTCAAGAAAATTATCGATGATGAACTTTCTAATTTTAAGCTCTGGCTGAACGAGCAAAAAGTGGTGCCTACCATCAAAGCCCTTACAAAAAAATTTGACACCATCCGTGAAGACGAGCTGAACTTCTTCAGAAATAAAATCGATACCGACGACTTCGACAAAGTCGAAAAAATGACCCGCCGGATTGTTAACAAACTGGCCGCTTATAGCATAGAACATCTTCGCGAAAACCACCATTCGGATGAAGTAGCCGAAATGGTAAAGCGGATGTTCAAGCTTGAACAACAAAACGGGCATGACTAAACCCGTAAGGATCGGCACCCGGGACAGTGAACTTGCCGTATGGCAGGCAAAAACAGTTGCACATCATTTAGAAAAAGCTGGGCATAAAACCGAGTTGATCTATGTAAAATCTCACGGAGACATCGACCTCACCACACCTCTGCCCGAAATGGGCGGTAAGGGGGTATTTACCAAAGCCCTGGATGATGCTCTTTTAGAAAACCGGATTGATCTGGCTGTTCATTCATATAAAGACCTCCCTACCGAAAATCCACTGCCACTCACCGTTTCTGCCGTGCTTGAACGCGAAGATCCCCGGGATGCACTGGTGGCGCCGGATGGCGATACTTTTTTGGAAGATGAAAAAATGCTGGCGGTAATTGCCACAAGCAGCAACCGGCGAAAAGCGCAATGGCTTCACAGGTATCCGGGGCATACCATCACCAATATTCGCGGAAATGTGAACACACGGCTCAGAAAAGTTCAGGAAAATGCCTGGAACGGTGCCATTTTTGCGGCTGCCGGTTTGAAGCGGATCAATCTTGAGCATCACATCACCCGCTATCTTGACTGGATGCTCCCCGCCCCTGCACAGGGCGCCATGGCCGTTATGATTCGTGAAGATGATTCCGAAATGTTTGAAATTACCAAAGGCTTGAACCACCAGGAAACCAAACTGTGCACCTCCATTGAGCGGGAACTGCTGAATGAAATGGAAGCCGGATGCAGTGCCCCGGTCGGCGCCTATGCCTGGATTGAAGAGGGTGAGCTCATCCTGCAGGCTGTTGCTCTCAAAACCGATGGAACTCTCCTGTACGATATTGAATTAACATCATCAACAGATAAAGCCAAAGGCCTGGGGCGCAAAGCTGCGCGGAAACTGCTCTCTCAGGGAGCCGACAAACTGGTTGAGGAAATGAAAGGCAGGTAACATTTAGGTTTGCCAGAATAGTCGCTTAAGGCTACTTTAATACTAACATAATGTCGATGTAGTGTTGACAATTCATGGTTGATAAATTTGTCAACTGTCAACTGCCTTTTGTCAACTTTTTCGATAGGGATTATTTCCCTAAGGTAAGACTTAGACACATTACTAAATTATTCCAGATGACAAAACCACTCAAAATACTTGTAACACGGGAACTGACTGATGAGCAGGTTGATCTTGCTGAAAAACTGAAACTAAATGTAGTAATTGAACCGGCCATTCGGATTGAATTCCGTACCGACTGGTTTTCCTTTGATATCATTCTAAAAAATACTGAAAAGCCTGTTTTTGCATTTACCAGCCAAAACGGAGTGAAAGCTTTTGATATGTACCGGCAGTCGGGAGCTGAGATCCCTGAAAACGTACCCGTGTATGCTGTAGGCGAAAAAACAGCGGAAGCACTGAAGCAGATCGGGCTGAACGCTGAATCACCCGATCAACAGGATGGAGCCGGGCTTGCACAAAAAATTGTCGAAGATTTTTTGAAAGACTCTAAAATGGAAGGTGCAAAAGTGCTCCATTTCTGCGGTGATAAACGCCGGGACGAATTCCGCCAGTTTCTGCAGGATGCCGATATTGATGTGCATGATGTAGTTGTTTACAAAACCATCCTCAACAATATGAACCTTCCGCGAACTCCGGTAGACGGACTACTGTTTTTCAGCCCAAGTGCCGTGCAGGCATTCAGAAATAGCGGCGGATTTTTAAACAAACAGCTTCCGGAGCTTTTTGCTATCGGAAGCACAACCGCAGAAGAACTCAGCATCGAAACCGGGAAACACGTTCACATTTCACCACAACCAAATACGGAAAGCCTTTTAGAGTTTACTGCCCAGGTTTTGAGGGAAAACTGAATACGTCCCCCTTCGAAGGGGGAAAGTGAGCGGAGCGAACTGGGGGATGAATAAAAATTTTTATTACAACACGAATCTTAAAGAGTTAGCCCGGCTACTGCGAAAAAATTCAACCAGGGCTGAAATCAGATTATGGACTGAAGTTTTGAGAGGAAAGAATACAGGCTATACTTTTCTCAGGCAGCGGCCTATTCTCATTTACATTGCTGATTTTATGTGTAAAGATCTTCAGCTAATCATTGCACTTGATGGATATTCCCACAATTTTGAACAACAATGGAAAAAAGATTTAAAGCGCCAGAAAGAGCTTGAAGATAAAGGCTTCAAAATTCTGCGTTTTTCAGATGACGAAGTGATGAACAACCTGGAAAATCTTGATGGTGAAATTATGTATTGGATAGAAAAATTAGGCTAAAAGTCTTTTAAATATACTTGTTACTTTTAGCCTGATGCTATAAGAAAATATTGAACTTTATTGAAAACATTGCCAAACAGTCATCCCCCGGCACCTATGGTGCCTTCCCCCTTCGAAGGGGGAGTTAGTGGAATGATAAGAATCTATGAGTGTGAACCTGGCATTTTCATATAAATTCAAAAAAAATCTCTGCGCTTCACTGCGCCCTTTGCGGTAAAAAATTTAACACCCATATTTTTTATTTAGACACTTCCACGCTGTTTCTCAAAGAGGTAATTTTATGAATACTGCTCAAAAAATCTCCGTGAATTTCCGTGATTCTGTGGCAAATTTTAATCATTCAGAATCAGGCATAAAAACCGTATCATCAGACTAAAATTTTTACCGAATTCAAAATGCCTCAAAACTTCCCAAAACTTAAAAACGATCTGTTTCTTCGCGCCCTGAAAGGTGAACAGGTAGAACGTCCCCCCGTGTGGATGATGCGCCAGGCCGGCCGGTATTTGCCACAGTACATGGAATTGCGGAAGAAATACTCGTTCTTTGAACGTGTTGAAACCCCCGAACTCGCCTGCGAAATCACCATCCAGCCGATTGATGAACTGGAACCGGATGCCGCCATCATTTTTTCCGATATTTTAACCGTTCCACAGGCGCTCGGAATTGACGTGGATTTAATTCCCGGAAAAGGGCCCGTGATGGGTAACCCAATCCGAAATGAAGATGATGCTTTTGCTATTATCGCCGAAGATGTGGCCGGAAAGCTGGATCATGTGATGAAAGCCATCACCCTCACGCGGCATGAGCTGAACGGGCGTGTTCCACTGATCGGTTTTGCCGGTGCCCCATGGACACTTTTTTGCTATATGGTTCAGGGAGAAGGCTCCAGGAATTTTGACAAGGCCAAAGCGTTTCTCTACCAGCACCCGGATGCTTCGCGCCATGTGCTGAAAGAGCTGACCAAAGCCACCATCGACTATCTTCAGGCACAAATCCGGGCCGGAGCACAGGCCGTTCAGGTTTTTGATTCATGGGCCGGGATTTTAAGTCCGGACGATTTTAACGAGTGGTCGCTCCCCTCTCTGATGGAAATCACTGCCTCCGTGAAAGAAGTGCCGGTGATTCTGTTTGCAAAAGGGGCCTGGTACGCTCTTGAGCGGCTGGCATACAAAAGCGGGGCGTCTGCCCTGGGATTAGACTGGACCATTTCGCCGGAATTTGCCCGCGAAAAAACAGGTGATCAGGTCACCCTGCAAGGAAATTTCGACCCCACACAACTGTTGGCTCCCATCCCGGAAATCGAGAAAAAGACCAAACGAATGATTCAGCGGTTTGGAACCCAGCGATACATAGCGAATCTGGGACACGGAATTTTGCCGAATATACCCGTTGATCACGCACGTGCTTTTGTGGATACGGTGAAAAATTTTTAGAAGTGAAAAGTGAAAAGGCAAAAAACGCCACGCGCCAAGCGCAAAGCGCAGAGTGTTTTTTTCAATGTAATAGCGCAAACATCCTGTTTGTGCTTCGCCAATGATGGTACGCGTTTTATGAATGGCACAAACGGGATACTTCGACAAGCTCAGTAAAGACTGTTTGCCCCATTTCGTTAGCCTGTTTGACAGTAGCACAAACGAGACGTTTGCGCTATACCTTTGA
>SL_3KL_010_SEDDRAFT_10002965_pt1 | contig 15475 bp, 13 predicted proteins | sample SodLakKL_010_SED_2_FD_10381 | JGI IMG/M metagenome (IMG submission 10381) | reverse complement strand
GGTAATCTTGTGGAATTGTCAACCAAAATTGAGCAGGTATATATCCGGGGAAGCCATATACATATGTATGATAAACACAGAAGATTGTATGACCGGTTCCAGGAGAGGTACAGCCGTATGGAAGATTAAACGGTGAGGATAAATATGTTTTTGAACAATAAGGACGCAGACAGGTTTATATGTGAATCATTAAATATGAATTTATAAGATATCTTTATGAAGCTGGACGGTAAAAATGTTATTATAACCGGTGCTACTTCGGGGATTGGAAAGGAGGCAGCTATAGAGATCGCCAAATTGAATCCCTTTATTGTATTGCCTGTAAGGAACCTTGAGAAAGGAAAAAAAGTCAAAAAAGAGATTGCAATCAAATCAGGAAACCCTTCAATTTATCTTTTGGAGTGTGATCTTTCTTCGTTTGAGTCAATTCGTTCCTTTGCCAAAGAGTACAAAAAGCGCTTTTGCAAGGTCAATCTGCTTATCAATAATGCGGGAATATGGGAGAGGGAGAGAAAAGAGACCAAAGATGGTATTGAGATGAATTTCGGGGTTAATCACCTTGCACCTTTCCTGCTCACTAACCTGCTTCTGGATGAGATCCGTGCAGGAAGTCCTGCACGGATCATCAATGTATCTTCTGAAGCACACCGGTATGCAAAGATTAATTTTGATGATCCGGAGGGCAGCAACAGGTTCAGCAGTATGCAGTCCTATGGTCAGTCAAAACTTGCTAATATTCTGTTCACAATGTATCTGGCTGATAAATTAAAGGATGACGGAGTAAGTGTAAATTGCCTTCACCCGGGTGTTGTGGCAACAAACCTTTTCGATAATATGAACCCGGTACTTAAGTCAGTCTTCACCCTCTTCATGACCAGTCCCCGAAAAGGAGCCGAAACAACTGTCTTCCTTGCCACATCAAATCACCTGAATGGTGAAACAGGTGGTTATTATATCAGGAAGAAAATAAAAAAACCCTCCGGTGCGGCGCTGGACGACGAGGCAGCTAGAAAACTCTGGGAGTTGAGCTGCAGATATACAGGAATTTAAAGCATTAACGGGTTCACTAAAGATTCATATTGATACCTGAGAAGAATGTTATTACCGGCACAGGGTATCCGTTGTTTATTGTATAATCCAGGTTGAGCAGGTTCTTCCCTGTAACAAAAAGTTTTGAATTTCATGTTAATCTGTATGATAGCATAAGCTTTACGACAGTGTAGTTCTCTTTTAATGGTGCCTCACCGTAGTCTTTTTCTATATGTATTCGACTATTACCTCTTTCAGGAACTTTTCTTCCAGTTTCCTGGCAATTCGCTTAAGTACGGTTCGTCTTATCTCCAGCTCAACCGGAAGGTTGGGATCCTGGTGTGCAACATTGATTTTTGTGCCTATTATGATCTTTATCTCATCACTTTCGAGCAGCAGCCGCACGATTTGGTCTGCAGGTCCCTTTCCGGGAACAAAGTTAGGAGTGTATTCGTTAAGAATTTTGGAGACTTTGCTTAGAGTCAGTATGCCTTCTGTAACCAGATCGATGCCTTCCATGTATGACACCGGCGGAAGGTCCGGATCACTGAATTCAAAAGTGTCTTTGATCTTGAGTCCCAGCTCCCTTGCTACTATATCTCCTGTTGTTCCGCCGGAAAGGATCTTTCTTCCTTTGTAATCTGTTACTATTGATGCCAGTTTGCCGTCATTCTCCTGATCAAACGGCGGCCCGCTGCAAAGCAGTAACTTTCTTGGTTCGCGGAAATATAATACGGCGCATGAAGTATCATCCTGTGCATTGTAATTGTCATTCTTGAATGCTGCGTTGATTATTTTGGAAGCTAGCTTCTGGGCAGAAATTTCAGGGTCCATCTCAATCAGTCTGACGATAAATTCCTGCACGTTTTCCCATCCCCATCCGAAAGGGTATTTCCTTGATCCCATTCCCGACTGGGTAATACCGTCTGAACAGAAAATAATCCGGTCTTCCTTGCGCGGTTGCAAGTGACAACTTTTAATCTCCTTTCCTTTGTTTCTCTCTGAGCTGAGAATCAGACAGGTCCATTCAGCCTCCAGTGGATTGCTTCCCCTCATAAGAAAGGTTCCGGGATTATCGTATTCAAGTATGCTTGTTCCCGCACTCATTTCTATATCTACCGCTGTGAAGGTTGAATAGCTGATTTTTCTCTGACTGCATACCGGGAGGGTGTTCATGATAATTTCGGCAATGCGTGCAACATCTTTATGTTCACGGGTGAAGTTAAGAGCCATTGTTGCCGTAAGGGTTGCGAGTATGTTGGCTTTTACTCCGTGTCCCATCCCGTCGGAAAGCACCGTTACGATCCTGCTCTCTTCCTTGATCCTTTGCGACACGAATACATCACCGCAGATCCTCTCTTTTCCGTGGTTCTTTTGCTGATAACCGACTTCTACATAGAAACTCTGCATATCATGTAATCCCTTTATTCATAATTAGCCTTGTGAATATTCTGGTTACCGGAAGTATCCGATATCAGCAATATCATTAATATCATTTAATATCATTTAATATCATTAATATCAGCAATATCAGCAATGTCAGCCGGTTGTTTTATCATCTTCTTTTGGTTTTTCAGGCATTTTATATGATTCGATTATGCTGTTCAGCATGGCTTCTGTTTCGGAGGCGCCTTCACCCAGCAGGAATCCTATCTTCTGCACAAGTTCCAGGTTTTTGTCTATTACGTCGGTAACCCTTTTAACAACTTCTTCTTTACGTACTTCCGGCACATACAGATCTCTGATAACCGCTCCCACTATCTTTTTTTTACGGATGGTAAAAATTGAAACATTGTAAAGAATCTCATTGAAATGCACATCCCTGTTCAATATATTATCATCATGGGTGAGTACATAGGAGAAAAGGTTGTGAAAGTTATAGGGAAGCAGGGTTTTAAGGTCGGCACCTTCAAGGCCGGGTATCACATCTTCTATCATCCTCACCTCATCATCCAGAATGTTGATGAAACTTTTATTGGCTTGTATAACCTTGAGTTCATGATCGACAAGAACAACGCTTGAGGGTAGTTTCTCCAGCATTGTGCGGGTTGTTTCAAAAGACTCCCTTGCCAGCTGCTGGTCACGTCTGGCATTTTTCTCCGATTTTTTCAGGGCATCCTGTGTTTCTGCCAGTTTCTGGTTTGTCTCTCTGAGGGTTTTGATATAGTCGTGACGGTTCTTCAGGGTGAAGGTAAGACACATATCCGTCTTTGCCAGTCCCCGTGCTACCGCTATTGCAAAATCCCTGCAGGATGTATAGCCGCAGGAAGCACACCCTATTTCATCAACATTATGCTCTTTTCCTATTACCTGCAATATTTCCTGGATCTTATCTTCATCAGGGTAGGGCAGGCGCTGGTCATCTTTTTTGAATTTCCTTGAAAGGTCAAGTTTGCCAAACTCCTCCATATTGATTTTCCAGGTATTCATATCGAAGTCCGACATCCTCTTTTTAGCATAATCCACAACCAGGGTATAGCGGTTATATTTTTCACCTCTCCTTGAAGTGCCGGGTCCCATAATACATCCTTCATTATAGAACAGGTTGAAATGTTTTTTTATAGAGATGATATTATTTTCAAACTGTTTAACTGCTTCAAGCATGTTGTTCCTTCCTTCGGCAGTTATAATATTTCCGGTAAGAAGGTTCTGATCAATGTCTCCGGCTTCAAGAATGCCTGAGCTTATAGGATATAGCGATCCCCTGTATCCTATGGGTGGGTCAAAATCAGAATATTCAACTTTTTTCTCTGTAATTTCATGTTCGGCAAAAAGCTCCCTGAGCTCGTTAAAGGTCAATACTGAATCAATTCTGCCATCGTCACGATACTTCCTGCCCTCCTTTTTTGTTTCAAGGCATGGTCCGATATAAACGACCCTGATATCATCACCGTACTTTTTTCTGGCAACTTTTGCCGTGGCTATCATGGGAGAAACTATCGGTGCAAGGTTGTCAGTCAGCTCGGGATGGAATTTCTCAATATAGGATACAACCGCCGGGCAGTTTGCGGTTATATAGTATTTTCCCTTAAAACCAGTAAACAGCTCTTTATACTTATGTGAGATCAGGTCAACTCCGAATGAAGCTTCAATCACAAAGTCAAACCCAAGGGCCCTGATCATTTCCACAAATTTTCTGTAATCAGTTATATCATGAAATTCGCCCGATATACTGGGGTCACATATTGCAGCAACCCTGGTGTCTGATGCTATCAGGGCTACTGTCTCCTCTTTCGAATCCCTGTAGGTAATAGCACCCGGAGAGCAAACCTTTATGCAATGACCGCAACCAATGCATGCATTGTGCATTACTTCAGGGTACTGCTGATGTGCCTCAACCTTTATGGCATTCACGGGACAAATCCTGACACAGGCATATGACAGGTTGCATTTTCCGGTATCTATATTGATAAGGGCCATATTCTATTTTATTTGCAGTGACTGTTTGAGCAGTTTCACAATATCATCAGGCTTGACTCCTTCAAATATTTGATCACCCACCTTCAAAATCGGTCCTTTTTCGCACTTGTCAAAACACCGGCTGCCATGAAAAAAAAACTTATCTTCGAGTTTGTTCTCTTTTAGAAACTGATCGATGATCCCCATACAAATTCTGTTACCTCTTGAAAAGCATGAACTGCCGAGGCAGATCACTATTTCCTGTCTGTCATCCATAATACTGGTTACCCCTTTACAATGATTAGATTAACAAAAACCTGATATCTAAGCAAAAATAGTATTTTTTTCGGTTAAAAATATGCTGATAAACATTGTTAATTTTGTAACAATGTTCTTAGAATAACAATATTTTTTGTAAAATTGTGTTTTATAAACGGGTTTTTTTCAGTAACTTGTAAGAACTATTCTTATGGATGATCAAACTTCTGTCATACTTGCAAGGTATCCCCGGGGTCATCGTGATTGTTTAATTCCAATATTACAGGATATCCAGGATGAATTTGGTTACCTTTCCGAGCCCTCCGTAATTGAGGTGGGACGTTATATCGATATGCCTACAGGCAAGATATACGGACTTGCAACCTTCTACAACCAGTTCAGGTTTGAACCCAGGGGACGCTATCATATACGACTGTGTCAGGGTACCTCATGTCATGTTACAGGTGCTGCCGGAATCGTCAGTGAACTTGAAAAGAGGCTGAAGATCAGCTCAGGCCAGACCACAAGAGACGGAATGTTCAGCGTTGAGCTTGTTGCCTGTATGGGTGCATGTCATTTGTCACCGCTTATACAGGTAAACGAAAATTATCATACACGTTTGAAACAGGGTGATATTAAAGAGATTGTTGATTCATATTTGGAGGGGGATGAATAAAATGGCTGCAAAAACACATATACCTGTAGAAAAGGAGTACCTGGTAAATAATGTCTTGCTGAACGAATCGGCAGATCTCCCTGATGATGTTGAGAAATTTCTCAGGTATGTAAGAAGGGACAGGGTGAAATATCCCGTAATACTTGTAGGTACAGGAAGTTGTGGATTAATATCCGGTGCCTGTGATACAGTACATGAGATAAACCAGTACCTTGAAGAACGTGAAATAAAGGCTGATGTTACCGAGACCGGCTGTTTTGGGTTCTGTTCAATGGAACCCCTTGTACAGGTTCAGCTACCCGGAAAGGCAAGAGTGCTGTTCAGGAATGTGACAGCCGAAAAATTGCCTTTTGTTCTTGACGGCATGTTTAACAGCATGGTCCCTGAAGATATGGTACTCGGACAGATAAGGAGTTCTTCCCTTGAGTTGTGGAAAGACGTGCCATTTATTGAAGAATTTCCTTTTTTCTCAATGCAGTACAGAAATCTCCTGAAAAACTGGGGCCGGATAAATCCCCTCTCAATCGAAGAGTATATTGCATCGGGTGGTTACAGGCCATTTGTAAAAACCATCAGGAACTACACACATGAGGAGGTATGCGATATTGTTGAGGAGAGCGGACTTCAGGGCAGGGGAGGCGGAGGTTTCCTTACGGGGAAAAAATGGAAAGTGGCACATTCGGTAATGGCAGACCAGAGATACCTGATTTGCAATGCAGATGAAAGTGATCCGGGAGGTTTTGCAAACAGGGCAATGATCGAGAGTGATCCTCACCGTTTGCTGGAAGGGATACTGATAGCTGCATATGCTGTAGGTACTTCCATGGCGTATATCTATATAAGGAATGATTACAGAATTGCCATCGGAAGGCTTGAAAAGGCTATTGAACAGGCAAGGGAGTATGGTTTGCTTGGCCATAATATCTACGGAAGCGGCTTCAATATTGATATCATCATCAGGAAAGGTGCCGGTGCTTTTGTATGCGGAGAAGAGACGGCAATGATAAACAGTATCGAAGGCAAACGCGGAATGCCAAGGCCAAAGCCTCCGTATCCAGCTGTATCGGGACTGTTTGGTAAGCCTACTGTGGTTAACAATGTAGAAACCCTTTCAAATATTCCCATGATCTTTGAGAACGGACCGGACTGGTTCAGGTCAATAGGGAGTGAAACAGCCCGGGGCACAAAAATGCTGGTTCTGTCGGGTAAGGTGGTTAATCAGGGGATCATTGAGGTGCCGATGGGAACCAGGGTAAGAGAGCTGATTTATGATGCCGGAGGAGGCATTCCCGGAAAGAAGAAATTCAAGGCAGTACAGATCGGAGGACCATCGGGGGGATTCATTACTGACGGGAATATAGATGTACCATACGATTTTGAATCTCTGGCATCTGAAGGAGTTTATATGGGTTCAGGTGGGATGGTGATACTGGATGAGGATTGCTGTATTATAGATACCGTGAAGTATTTCATGGATTTTATCCAGAAGGAAAGTTGCGGTAAATGTATTCCATGCAGGGAGGGTACCCGGCGGATGCTTGAAGTCTACGAGAATATTACCAAAAGACCGGTTGATGAGAACGGACACACAACACTTGAGCGGTTCAAAGGAGTCATGCAGCTTGAGAGTCTTGCCGGGGTAATAAAAGATACGTCGTTATGCGGCCTTGGTCAGAAAGCTCCAAATCCGGTTATCAGTTCCCTGCGGTACTTCAGAAGCGAATATGAAGAACACATATTCGACAGGGAGTGTAGTGCCGGTGTCTGCAAGGAACTAAGGCTGTTCTATATCGATGTGGATAAGTGCACCGGCTGCACGGCGTGTGCTCCTAAATGCCCTGAATCTGCCATAATAGGAACAAAACGGCACCCGTTTTTCATTGTTGAGGAGAAATGCACAGGATGCGGCATCTGTTATGATGTTTGCAAGTTCAGTGCAATCTACGTTAAATAGTTTGAGAAACTTCAAATTACTGGAGTATGATAGTCAAGATAGAAGTTAACAACAAGGTCATCAAGGCACGCAAGGGTGATACCATAATGTCTGCTCTTAGAGCCAACGGGATAAGAATTCCTTCAATATGCTCGATGAAGGATCTCACACCAACCGGCGCATGCCGGATGTGTGTGGTTGAGGTTGAAGGAAAAGAGGGACTGATGCCTTCATGTTCCCATCCGGTTACAGAATGGATGAAGATCAGAACTCATTCTCCAAGAGTAATAAAATCGAGAAAAACAATTGTCGAATTGCTTCTTTCCAATCATCCGGATGATTGCCTGTATTGTGAGCGTAACGGTAACTGTGAACTGCAGACCCTTGCCGAAGAACTGAATGTCAGGGAACGCCGCATAATGGGCAGGAAAAATAAATACAAGCTCGACCACTCCAGTCCCTCGATAGTCCGCGACCCCGCAAAATGCATTCTTTGCGGACGGTGTGTGCGTGTTTGTGACGAGAAGTTATCGGTTTATGCAATAGACTTTGTCAACCGGGGAAACAGGACAATTATCGGAACCGCATTTAACAAGGACCTCAATTTTTCAAGTTGCATTAACTGCGGACAATGCATAATGGTTTGTCCCACCGGTGCTTTATTTGAAAAAGACAGCCTACCCGAGCTTGAAGATGCGCTCCACAATAAAGAGAAAACAGTTATCGTGCAATATGCTCCCTCGGTAACAGTCAGTCTTGCAGAAGAGTTCGGGATAAAGCCGGGCAAAGATATATCCGGACTGATAAATGCTGCTTTGAGGAAGATAGGTTTTGACAGGATCTTTGACACTTCCTTTGCCGCAGATATATCAGTAGTCGAAATGGCTAATGAGTTACTTGCCAGAAAGAGTAAAAAAGAGAATATACCGCTTATCTCAGGTTGTTGTCCTGCCTGGGTAAAATTTGCCGAGCAGTGGTATCCCGGACTTTTACCATTTTTGTCCACAACCAAATCACCTCAGCAGATGCTGGGGGCCATCTTAAAATCATGGTATCCCGAACAAACGGGAATTGATCCTGCCGGCATATTTTCGGTTGCGGTAGCTCCCTGTACCGCAAAAAAATTTGAGGCGCAAAGGGAGGAGATGACCAAAAAAGGTATTTCGGATATCGACGCAGTACTGACCACAAGGGAGCTTGCCAAACTGATCAAACTATATGGCATAGATATGAATCAGGTAGAGCCTGAGATTCCTGATGATCCTTATGGAATGCGGAGTTCGGCAGGTAAACTTTTTGGTGCAGCAGGCGGACTGACAGAAGCCCTGATACGTACATTGCCAAATGCAGCAGGAGCAAAAGATCTCCCGGGAATTAAGTTCCAGGAGTTACGGGGAACAAAGGGTCTTAAGGAAACAGAAACCAAAATTGGCAGGAATACATACAGGTTCGCTGTGGTAAGTGGTCTNTCAAATGCAGTTCCNTTATTGGATGATATAAANGCTGGNAAAAGTGATTACGACTTTGTAGAGGTAATGGCATGTGCGGGCGGATGTATCAATGGAGGCGGTCAGCCGATTGGTGCTGACGAAAAGGCGGTGCCTGCCAGGATGAAGGCTTTGTACGGGATTGATGAAAAGGAGACNATAAGATGTGCCCATAAAAATCCCAGGATTGCNGAATTGTATGAAAATTTTCTTGGTACCCCGTCAGGTGAAAAGTGCAGAAAATTTTTACATACCAGTTATTCGGAAAGGAAAGTATTATTATAATGGTCTGGCAGTTTCATGAACATCAATACCGGCAAAAGTAAATGAAAGAATCAGCTGATATAAAAAAACTTCTCATTACGCTCAAGGACAGGTGCCGTGTATGCTATACATGCGTCAGGGAGTGTCCGGCGAAAGCCATCAAGATAATTAACGGGCAGGCAGAGGTGCTTATCGATAGATGCATCGGTTGTGGCAATTGCACACGAGTATGCAGCCAGGGTGCCAAAGTCTATCGCCGTTCAGGAATGGAGGTGGCAGATATTCTTGAATCTCCATGCAGGGTAGCCGCCATTGTTGCTCCCAGTTTTCCCGCCGAATTTACTGAGATAGACGATTACCGGAGCTTCGTTGGTATGATGAGGAAACTGGGTTTTGACAATGTTTTCGAGGTAGGATTCGGAGCAGACCTGGTTGCATTTGAATATAAAAAGATCCTTGAANCGAAAAGTGATAAAAGGTATATATCATCAGATTGTCCCGCCATTGTAAACTATATAAGGAAATATCATCCCGAACTTAATCCTTCACTTGCAGGTATTGTTTCACCTATGGTTGCAATGTCACGGGTAGTAAAGAAAAAACTCGGCAATGATATCAAGGTGGTATTTCTTGGTCCCTGCGTTGCCAAAAAGGAAGAGTCGCCCGAAATTGATGAGGTTCTTACTTTTTCCGAACTCAGAGAAATGTTCAGTGAGAGGGGGATTGAGGCCGGAAAGGTTGCTCCGGCAGAGTTTGATCCGCCTGAAGCAGGCAAGGGTGCGGTTTTTCCGATAAGCAGGGGACTGTTACAGACGGTAGATATTAAGGATAATGCTTTTGAAGGAAATATTATAGTTGCCGAGGGGAGGGCAGATTTTCAGGAAGCAGTTAAAGAGTTTGAAGCCGGTCTGATAAGCGGGCAACATCTTGAACTGCTTTGTTGTGAAGGATGTATTATGGGACCGGGAATGACGGAGGGTGGCAAGCATTATGCCAGAAGGTCTTTTGTAAGTAATTATGTAAGGGAGAAGTTAAAAAAATATAACAGGGAAGAGTGGAATAATAATATTAAGGAGTACAATACCCTGGATCTTACAACTGTCTTTGAAACAGATGACCAGAGACTGCCTTCTCCCTCTGTTGAAGAGATAAGGCAGGAGCTGGAGAAGATGGGTAAGGTAGATGCCAGGGATTTTCTGAATTGCGGTGCCTGCGGTTACGAATCTTGTGAAGAGCACGCAATTGCTATTATTGAGGGACTTGCGGAGATAGAGATGTGTCTTCCGATGACCATAGATAAGCTTCACAATTCGATCAATGATCTTGCGGTAACAAACGAAAAACTGGTTTCTGTCCAGCAGGCTCTTAAGCAATCGGAAAAAATGGCAAGTATGGGCCAGTTGTCAGCAGGCATAGCCCATGAGCTTAATAATCCTCTGGGGGTTGTAATAATGTACAGTAATATTTTACTTGATGAATTACCCAAAAATGCAGAGGCTTATACCGACCTGAAGCTGATAGTTGAACAGGCAAACAGATGCAAGAAAATTGTTGGCGGACTACTTAACTTTGCCAGGAAGAACCAGGTTAATCCTGCAGAAGTCAAGCTGGAACGTCTTGTCAGGCAGGCTGTAGATGCAGTAATTATTCCTGATAATGTGGATGTAGTCCTTGATATTAACGGGATGAGCCAGTATACCGCAATGCTTGATGCTGAACAGATAATCCAGGCTCTTACAAACCTGATTAAAAATGCTATAGAAGCAATGCCCGAGGGAGGTATTCTGAAGATTGAGATAAAGGATGAAAACGGGAATATTGAGTTTCATATTATCGATACTGGTACAGGTATAAAAGAAGATGATATGGATAAGATATTTGAGCCATTCTATACCACTAAGGGAATAGGGAAGGGTACCGGATTGGGATTGGCGACTACATACGGGATAGTAAAGATGCATAACGGACAGATAGATGCAATTTCGAATGCTGATCCCGGAAAAGGAGATACCGGTACCAGGTTCATTGTTAAATTGCCTGCCAATAAAGTTTAACGTTTTTAATACTCTTTCATGATGGAAAAGAACAAAAAGTCAATTCTTCTGGTCGATGATGATGAGGATTATCTTTTTCAGACCAGGCTCAATATTGAACAGTTTGGCTTCAAGGTTATTACGGCCGACAGCCAGTCGGAGGCCGAGAAGCTGCTTGAAACCTTAAAGCCGGATCTTGCAATTCTTGATCTGATGATGGAGAGTGATGACAGCGGCTTCATCCTGGCATTCAAGCTTAAAAGAAAATACCCTGATGTTCCGGTTATAATAGCTACGGCAGTAACTGCCGAAACCGGAATGTCATTTGGTGTCAGCTCTGAAGAGGACAGAAAATGGATAAAGGCTGATCTCTATATCGAAAAGGGGATAAGGGCAGATCAGCTGCACAAAGAGATAATTAAACTGCTAAAAATTTAGGATGGAAAAATTGAATGTCCTTGTTGTTGATGATGAGCCTGGTATCTGCTCCGGAATAAACAGGATCCTGTCAAAATTCTCTGTGGGTTTCCCGTTTATGGATGAGAATATAGGTTTTGATGTTGAAGAGACCTTTTCAGGAGAAGAGGCGATAAAGATACTTGACAATAAAGTGCCCGATATAATTCTCCTGGACAACAAGCTTCCGGGAATGCTTGGTATAGAGGTGCTTGAGTATATCAATAAAAAGCGGTTTGAAACAATAGTGCTCATGATCACATCTTATGCATCACTTGAACTGGCGGTGAAAGCAACAAACCAGGGTGCTCATGATTTTATTCCCAAACCCTTCACACCCCAGGAACTCAGATCGGCTATAGAAAGCGTAACAAAGCATATCTTCCTTAAACGTATGACCAGGAAGCTCAATAAAGAGGGAAAACAGATCAGGTTCCAGTTTTTGTCTGTTCTGTCACACGAACTTAAAACTCCTTTGAATGCAATAGAGGGATACCTGCGTATCATGCAGGAGAGGCAGGCAGGAAATGACCTTGAAGGATACAATAAGATCATTGACCGGTCACTGCTCCGTGTAAAGGGAATGAGAAACCTTATAATGGATCTGCTGGATCTGACAAAAATTGAATCCGGCAAGAAAAGAAGGGAGGTGGCACCTGTGAATATAGCCGAAATAGCTAAAATTTCGGTCGATACAATGGGGCCTATATCGATCCAGAAAGATGTTAAAATATATTTAAAGACTCCTGCCGAAGTAATCTTTGAGGCAGATCAGGAGGAATTTGAAATTATATTCAACAACCTTCTGTCAAATGCTATTAAGTACAATATCGAAGGGGGGAGAGTCGACTGTATTATTGATGATCAGGCGGATAAGCTCATAATAACAATTAAGGATACCGGAATAGGCATGGATGAAGATGAAATGCCGAGGCTTTTTGATGAGTTTGTAAGAATAAAGAACGAGCAGACAAAAAACATTTCAGGCAGCGGTCTTGGTTTGTCAATTGTTAAAAAACTCATTCGTCTATATAAGGGAGATATAACTGTTGAGAGTAAGCCCGGTGAGGGCAGTACATTCAGGCTGAAGTTTCCCAGGTGAACACGCTGACACAATATTTTGAATTGTCAACCTATATATTACTTAAATGAAGCTACCGGGTAAAACCATAGAAAGGCTCAGCCAGTACAGAAGAATACTGCTTAACTGTCTTGGCGAAGGTAAAACTCACATATATTCGCATGAACTGGCTAACATGCTAAACCTTACTGCTGTACAGGTCAGAAGAGATATAATGCTGATGGGTTATTCAACAAGCCTGAAAAAGGGGTATGATATACAGGAGCTGATCAATGTGATCGGCTCCATACTTGATACCAGAAAAGGCCAGAATGTTGCTGTTATTGGTGTCGGCAACTTTGGCAGGGCTATAACAGGTTATTTTACCGGCAAAAGGTCTAAACTGAATATTGTAGCTACCTTTGATACAGACCCGGCGAAAGTTAACCGCGTGATCTCGGGTGTTAACTGTTACCCCGTTCAGCAGATGCCGGAGCTAATAAAAAAGCTGAATATAGCAATTGCGATACTTACAGTACCCCCCGACCATGCCGTTAATGTTGCTGAGTCGCTCGTAATTGCCGGTATTAAGGGAATATTGAATTTTACTTCTGTTCCTCTGAATATCTCATCTCATGTTCATCTTGAAGATTACGATATGATAACCTCTATAGAAAAAGTGGCTTATTTTGTGAAAAAGAACAGTGCAGTTTCGTAAATTCGCGACTTGAAAAAAACAAGGTAAGGAGATGCAGGTACACTACGGACTTGATAAGGAGTTTAATATAAAAAATCCGGTTATTACAACCGGATCATTTGATGGGGTCCATATAGGACACAAAACAATTCTCAACCGGCTCAGGAAGCTTGCCAAAGAGGTTAACGGCGAGTCGGTCCTAATTACTTTCCATCCTCATCCCAGGAAAATTCTATATCCCGATACGGCAGGAAAAGAGTTAAGGCTTATCAATTCACAAAGCGAAAAGATCAAGCTGTTAAAGACAACTAAGCTCGACCATCTTGTAATTGTTGAGTTTACTCTTGATTTCTCAAAGATGACATCGGCCGATTTTATCAGGAATGTTCTTGTGGGAAAGCTCAGGGCAAGGAAGGTTGTTGTAGGTTTCAACCACCATTTCGGCCATAACCGTGAAGGCGATTATGAATACCTGTTTGAACTGGGTAAGTATTTCAATTTTGAAGTTGAAGAGATACCACAGCAGGATATCGATAATGAGACAGTAAGTTCAACCAAGATCAGGAAGGCTTTAAGAGAAGGTAATATTCAGAGAGCCAATGCATACCTTGATCATTACTATATCATAAAGGGAACTCTTGAAAACGGAGATCCCCATCTGGGTTCAAACGGGTTTCCAACACTAAGGCTGCCGGTAGAGGAGGATACCAAGCTGATACCCCCTGACGGCATCTATGCCATCCACCTTATTTCCGGAAACATCTATTACAGGGGCATGATCAAGATCAGGCGTCCGGGTGGTGATATAACATTGCATGCACCTGAAATTGAACTGGACCTGCACCTTTTTGAATATAAAAATAATCTTGAAGGACAAACATCAACTATTCATTTTCATAAACAGATGCGCAATGAATCCATATTTACAAAAGGGTTTGACCTTCTTGAGGAGTTGCAGGAGGCAAGGGAAGAGACTGAGGAGCTGATCTACTGAATTTATAAATTCATTCGCCATGAACCAGGTTAAACCTGAGATTGAGGAGGGGTGGAAAGAGCTTCTTGCTGACCAGTTCACTGCTCCATACTTTCCAGAGCTGAAAAATTTCCTTTTGGAAGATAAATCAAAATTCAGGATATATCCTCCCGGTAAACTCATTTTTAATGCTTTCAACCTGACCCCGGCCGCTAAGGTTAAGGTTGTCATACTGGGCCAGGATCCTTATCACGGAGCCGGTCAAGCCCACGGGCTCTGTTTTTCCGTACCTCCCGGGGTAAAACCGCCACCCTCACTTGTAAACATATACAAGGAACTGAATAGTGATCTTAACCTTCCGGTCCCTTCACATGGCAACCTTGAAAAATGGGCAGGGGAGGGTGTACTGCTGCTCAATGCAACCCTTACCGTCAGGGCCGGCCAGGCCGGATCACACCAGAACAAGGGTTGGGAAATATTTACAGATGCTGCTATTTCCAGGCTTTCGCAGAATTTTACCGGTATCGTCTTCCTGCTCTGGGGTCGTTATGCCCAGGCCAAAGAATCGATAATTGACATTAAAAGGCATCATGTTCTGAAGGCTGCACACCCGTCACCATTTTCTGCTTACAACGGTTTCTTCGGATGCAGGCATTTTTCGAAAACAAATGAGCTGCTCGCCGGTCAGGGAAAGGCACCGGTTGACTGGACATTGTGATTTTGGATTAACAAAAAACAACCTGATTCTTATCCGGATTTTCTATTTTTAAAGTAACTTCGCCATTAGTATTTGAACAATTTGATTACCTGATTTATTGTCATTGTTTCCACTGTTATTTATTTAGAATAACCATAATGAAGTTTTATCCCGAAGCATGCAGCATAAAGGACCGGAGAATGGAGCCATTCATCGATCCCGATGAGATATGGAACCTTATTGATAACACGACATCATCACCGGAGCGGGTAAGGCAGGTAATAACCAAATCACTCAATAAAGAGCGCCTGACACTCAAGGAGACAGCCGTTCTGATAAATGCCAACTCACCTGAACTTATTGAAGAGATCAAGGAGGGGGCCAGGGAGCTTAAGAAACGGGTATATGGCAACAGGATTGTGTTGTTTGCACCCCTGTATGTCGGTAATAAATGCACAAATAACTGCACCTACTGCGGATTCCGTACCTCCAACAAGTTTGCAGTACGGCAGA
>SL_3KL_010_SEDDRAFT_10002964_pt1 | contig 15475 bp, 9 predicted proteins | sample SodLakKL_010_SED_2_FD_10381 | JGI IMG/M metagenome (IMG submission 10381) | reverse complement strand
GGTCATGTGTACCAACCCTCGAATACCAGAGAAGCGCTTCGTCATACTTTCTTTTTCTGTATTGCAGATTTCCCATCTGGAAACTGGCAATACCCTGCCTGGGATGCGCTGGATTTCCATAAATGAAATCGGTAAGTTGTTTTTCTGCATCCGGATGGAATAGCTCAACTGCACACATGGCTGCATAATATTCAGAATTTATACGAACTTCTGAATGCAGATCGTCAATATTATCGCGTGTTTGCAAAAAAAGCTTCTGGGCTGCTCCATATTTACCCTTATTGAAAAGTTCCAGGGCGAGCCGGTAATCGGCTTCTGGTTGATCATAAATGGTTGTTTGCTGGGAATAGGTGCTGACAGAAAAAACAAATATCAGCAGCACAATTGAGGGAATGAACTTTTTTATCATATGATATGAAATTTTGCACGAAATTACAAATAAAATACAGACGCAATGTTGTATGCTTTTCAACATTAGCAGCTATTTTTCAACAGTTTTAAACTGATTTTGAAAAACAACTGCTTCACTTAAATTTACAGGAAAAACGCTTGTTGTTTAATAATATTGGAAAAGCAATAAAAAAAAGACAGGCTTATAAGCCGGGTTCTGTTTTCCAAACTCCCGAAAGGGTCTGAAACTCCTGCCATTTATCTTGGAGCAGGTTTGCACCTGCCCTCTAACGACCTACCCTCCGGGATTGGGCGGGCAACCCTCAACCCCCGGTATATTTGGTCTTTCAACGCATAAGGTTTACCCGCAGATGATGTCACCACCAGCTGCCGTGAGCTCTTACCTCACGTTTTCACCCTTACCCCACACAAGGTGAGGCGGTAATTTTCTGTGGCACTTTCTCTTGCTCTCCGGTCAGAGACCGGAAAACAGCTTCCCGTTAGGAAGTATGCTGCCCTTTGTTGCCCGGACTTTCCTCTCTGCCCGAAAAGGCATAGCGGCAGGAAAGCCTGTCTTTTTTATTATTTGTTGCGATAAAGATGTACCTCTGTAGCCCCCATGCCATAACGAGCGTAAAGAGCGTCGTAAAACTCTATTCCTTCTGTTTTTTGAAGAAGTTTTACGATTTCGGTCTTTAACTTCCCGTTTCCAACACCATGAATAAAAATGATCTTATTAAGCTTCTCAACATGTGCCTGATGCATACATTTATTAAAATAATCAAGTTGAATATTCAGCAAATCATTCTTTTCAAGATTGGTAAAATTATCCACCAGCTCACCAATATGCAGGTCTACTTCTGCAATCTTGTCATCAATTTTATGTTTGTCAAGAAAAGATGGTTTTGCAGCCGGAGAAGATTCTGATCTTTGGTTGATATTCATCTTTTCCTGCAAATTCACCATATTTTCTGTGCTGATCTTTTCCTCAAAAATGGTTTTCTTTTTCAGTTCATCTAATTTACAGGCTTCAACGAAAAAGGCTTTAGTCCTTAGAAGTGTCTCATACCGAAAACTTTCTTCCTTATAAATCTTTACAGGCTTGAAATTCAGCAAACCTGCAAAAGGTGGGAGAGGGTCAGTTTTACCTTCGGCAAAGAATACAGTCTGCAGCAATGAATTGGCCCATTTTTCAATTTCAGATCTCCCGATAGTGCCAAGAAACATTCTCGATTCACGAGGAATAAATCCATATTCTGTGCCATGCCAGTTGCCTGAGTGATTCTGAAACAAGCTGAAAAGCACCTCGAAAACTGTATGGTTTATAAGATACAATTCCAGTGATCCGGTCAAAGGATTCTCCTGGATCTCAGGCACTATGCCCAGGTAAACTCCATCTGGTCGCTGTTCAGGATCGTTGTGGGATATGTACAACGGCAGAACATCCTCATCTTCCTCCTCAGGTTCCTGTTGTTGCGCCTGGATTCGCTGGTAAGCTTTCTGAATATTTTCACTCATTTCGGCAGTGCCGGTTTTTATGAGATTGGTTGCTATAACGGGTATCTCAAAGCCATCTTCGATGGTAACGTGTACAAGGTTTTCATCAATTACTTTGGTAACAACTCCGCCACCTTTTTCATTCAAAAAACTTACTCTGTCTCCTGGTTTGAATTTCACGGTATAATTAATTTGAAAATGTTTCTATTAGACAAAATTACTAAAAATGAGGTGCAAGTTTGCTAAAATTGAATTCTGAAAACATTTGACAATTTTTGGATTAACATTCGGTTTACTCTACAGGTGTTATTGCAGGTTTTTTGCTGAATATAGGTTTGTTATTTAGTTCTTTAACAGTTTTAAACTCTGTTTATCTCCATTATAATCCGTAAGCTGCAAAATATATTTCCCGCTTTCTAACTTATGCAAAGGCAATTTGAGTAAATTCTTGCCACGGTTTTTCTTAAAAAACAATTCCTGGCCCATAAGATTAGTAAGAGTGATCCAACGAACCGAAGATACATTCTCCAACCAGAGCTTTTTATTAAAAGGGTTGGGATAAACTTTAGGTTCTTCTTCTGCAAATTCATCTGCATTGGTAGTAAAATTAAATAAGGCTGTGATGTTTTTATCACCGTCCATTTTAATAATTTCTTCTTTATTATCTGATTCCAAATCACCACTCCATCCTTCAAACTCCCAGCCTTCGTTTGAAAAAGCTTTCAGGTTCAATATGGTACTTTCTTCCACAATTATGGGTTCCGAATATGGTACTTCATCCACTTCCACAATACCATTACCAAGGATTGATATAGCAAGAACAGGATTTTCTGATACATCTGAAGGAACTCCTGTCACAGCGATGTTGTTGAATGTTACACGATCACCATTGTCCAGTTCCGGCTCCTGCACAATAAACCTGATCCTCAGGAAAAATTCCGGGTTGTCAGAAGCTTTGTCAACTTCAGACAGATCAAGCTTTACCACCTGGTAATTTTCCGTAAGACTAAAACTATTTATTTGCAGTCCATAATCATACCACTCACCAGATTCATTTTCCATGTAATCAAAGATCAATCCCTGGACAGCGCCTTCGTCCTTTGCCGCAAAAGAAATCTCAATATTCTTGTATCCGGAGGTATTCATTTTCACAATCAAAGAATTCTCACGGTTATTATTGCCAAAAGGTTGCTTTACCTGCAATCCACGCATTGCAAACTGTCCGTACTGAAGGTTGGAATTTCCTTCAGGGATATAGTTTCGGTCTGTTGGCGCATTTCTTCTTTCCATGGATGCCTTTCTCCAGTTGGGATGGTCTTCATAAAAGGGGTAACCCTCAAGGCAAGATTCGTAAATGATTTCAGCAATAGGTTCCTGAAATGCAAAAGTAGCGGGCAAAGTTTTAAGAGGTGTATTGTTGGGAATATCGGTGGTCATAACCCAAAAATACAAAAGCTCAGGTTGAATATTTTCGTTACTGGGGCTGAAATAAGCAGTAAGCTGAATATCTGTATCGGGATAAAGGTTGATAACCGGTTCAATTCCTTGCCAATCGCCTTCCCAGTGGCTAAATAAATAACCGGAAGCAGGAATAGCTTCAACATTGAGAGGCATGCCTTTAAAATACGCACCTGACCATGGATATGATTGCTGGGAAACACCAGGTGTTTCATTATTGATATCAATAGTATTTACCCTTACAAATCCATGTTCCTGGTTTGAAACATTTAGCTCAAGTAAATAAGAACCTGTCAGTCCAAATTTGTTTATTATATGCTGTCGTTGAATATCGGGCCGTTGGTTAGCATAATTTCTTAATAACTGAAGATTATTTTGCCATATCTGGAATGAATTCAGTCTTTTCCAACGGGCAATATGCCTTGGAACTTCTGGTGCAATGCGTTCAGCATAATAGTCAATTAATTCAACCATTCGTTCCGGCAAAAAAGTAGTATTAATAATGTCGGCAAAGCGAATAATAAAAGATGTTCTGAATTCTTCATTTTCCAGTAGGTTTCGTATGAGCAAGGTTGCCCAGTCATAGTTAGCCCATTGCGTGCTTCCTGCAACGGTTGCATATTCCAGATTGTTAAAAGTTACTGGTCTGGTGGCCCCAAATCCATGGTCCAGATCTGCCATCAACCAGCGCCAACGCCCATCCTGACCGTAAGGTGCATCAGGTTCATAGCTCTCGGTTTGCTTCCTGAAGAAATTTATATTGTTACCGGGCCAGTCATGATTTCCCATATAAATCTGACTTATAAAATAGTCTTGAAAATTATCAATATCCATAAGGGTTTTTATGTACTCATAATTTTCAGGATTTGCCATGTCTTTTTCATCCACAAAATCATACATCCTAAGGTAATGTTCGTTGTCACCTACCTGAGGGTCCGCGTTATTAAACAGATAATCCAGTTCGTCTTCATCTATACCATAAACCCGCTCAAAGTAATGTTTGTCATAGCGTGTCATCAGGCCATAAAGCCCCCAGTACTCGCCATTCAGAAAAAGCACATTGGGGTAATAAGATTGTGTGTCGAAACGCAGATGAGCCACTGCATCTTGTAAGAAATGATCACGAATAAAATTAGTGGTAGAATTATTATACCGGCCGTCAAATCGAAGAATAAAACGCTTAAAACTATCATAGCCACAATTCTCATAAACAGAATAGTTGAAAGTATTTTGAATATCATAGTTACTCCTTGCATAGAGTCTTAAATTTTTATTGGAGATAAAACGTGAACCTCCTCCATGAATTCTTATTCCAATATTCTGACTCATTACAGGTTGCCCGTTTATAAAATATTGAAAGAAGGCCGGTTTTTCTGTTTCAACTCCTCTTCGCTGAAAATTGGCCGGCGTGTGAATATGACTTGTTTGAGAATTGGGATTTTCAAGTCGCCATTGGTCAAAGTCAATCCCGGCCGTATAAATGCCATGTACGTAATCAAATAGCTCATTTTCAGGTAAATTTATCGCTACAATAGGAAGTTCATAATCAGGTTCCTGTTCTTCAAATACAAAGTAAGTGTGAGTTGCAATGGCACTTACCTGGTCTTCAAAGTACGCCCTGGCCCTAACCACCGTTGCTTTTCGTACCGGAAATGAAGGAAAATAATCGGGGTTGGCATCCCAGGTTGACGAAATCATTGATATTTTGTTTTCAACCGGTGTTCGGTCTCCGATAACCAGAGAATCGGAAAAAACTTTTGAAACAAAACCTTGCTCAAGAAACGGAAATGGGGTTTGATACATATACTGGGGAAACCTGTTCTTGTAAAAATAGAAGGTACTGTCAAGATTATTCAAACAGGGTTCTGATCCATCGAGTGTGTATACAATTGTAACATCTGTATTGGGATGTGTAAGATACAAAACCAAAGGTTCTGTATAAAAACCAGATGTTTTAGAAAAAACAGGCATTACAAGAACCATTTCATCCCTGACCTGATCTGACCCTGTTATTTGACTTGATAAAAGGAAATTGAAAACCACAAGAGGGAAAAAGAATTTCACTAAAACTCGAATTAGAATCATATCAATTGGATATTATTGAATAAACTCCATAGTACTTTTCTGTTTTTACTATCATCCTTCTATATGCTCATTTTCCTTATAAGCAAATAGGAAACAATTAATATTGCAGCCTGTTTTTTGGGAATATTTAGCAAAAGAACTTTGACATAAAGATTGGTAAAAATAGAAAATATTTTTTTAAGCTGTAAACCCAAACAAATCATCAAAAATGAGTTTAAAATTCAATGTAATGCTTAGAATAGTCTGTTTCGGCTAAACTTTTTGCAACAAAAAATCCCTTTCAAATTAAAAGTTACTAAATTTGACCCGGACAAGTCTTTTACTTTAAGGGGTAACAAAGGTTCGCGTTTAAATTAATTGAATGCAGCGAAAATTTCTGAAAAACCTGGCGCTATTGCTGGTTTTGAACCTGTTGATCAAACCCTTCTGGATCTTTGGTATCGACCGTACAGTACAAAATACTGTGGGGGCGGAAGAGTATGGTTTTTATTTCGCAATATTCAACTTTTCTTTCCTTTTTTATATTCTGCTTGATTTTGGAATTACCACATTTAACAATAAGAATATAGCGCAGAATAATCAGCTGCTGCAAAAGTATTTATCAAATATTATCGTATTAAAACTTGTACTTTTTATTGTTTACCTGGTATTTACTTTCTTTGCAGCATTCATTATCAAATATTCGAGGGAACAGATGTATTTACTGGCTTTCCTTGGGTTAAACCAGTTCCTTATTGGTTTTATCATGTATTTGCGCTCTAATCTTGGAGGATTGCATCTTTTTCGAACAGATAGCTTTATCTCGATACTTGACAGGAGCATGATGATTTTTATATGCGCCCTGCTACTCTGGGGAAATATTCTACCCGATTTTAAAATAAAATATTTTGTGTATGCACAAACCCTTTCTTTATCCTTAACAGCACTAATAACTATACTTATAGTTCTCAGTAAAGCTAAAGCTCAGTTTCTCAGACTTAACTGGAACATACCTTTTTTCATGATGATGTTGAAGCAAAGCCTACCTTATGCAGTACTTGTTCTGTTAATGACATTTTATAACCGGATTGACAGTGTAATGCTTGAAAGGTTGCTTGTTGACGGAGCCATGTATTCGGGAATATATGCTTCAGCTTACAGGTTGCTTGATGCTGCCACAATGATTGCTTATCTTTTTGCTGTTTTGTTACTGCCCATTTTTGCCCGTATGCTCAAGCAAAACGAATCAATAGAAGAGTTGGTGAAACTATCCTATACTCTTATTTTAACAGCAGCAATCATTATTGCTGCAGCATCATTTATTTACGCTGAAGAATTTATGAGGCTTTTATATCCGATTCACGAAAATGAAACGATACTTGAGTTTGATTACCGGATCATGCACAGTTCGCGGGTTTTTGGGTTGCTGATGACAAGCTTTTGTGCCATATCTACTATGTATATTTTTAGCACTTTACTAACTGCCAATGGTAATCTGAGATACTTAAACTATGTAGCATTTACCGGCATGGTCATTAATATCAGTCTGAATTTTATTCTGATACCAACTTATCAGGCATTCGGGTCAGCAATCGCTACCATCTTCACACAATTCCTGATTGCCGGTGTGCAGGTATTTATAGTTTATCGTCTCTTTAAATTCAGGTTAAACTATCTTATGATAATCAAAGTTATAGTATTCATTTTTGGTGTAATATTACTGGGATATTTCTCAAAGCAACTGCAATTTAGCTGGCATATAAACTTCCTGATTATGGCTTTTACCTCAATCTTACTTGCTTTTGTCATAAGGCTTCTTAGTATCACTTATTTATTTGGAATCATCAAATATGGTGAAAAACACTAAAGTGCCTTCAGTTTACCAATTGAATTTTATTTATCTTTGGGCTCGTTTTTTATAACCTGCCCTGAGGACAATAAACAGCTTTATTTAGTCGTATTTTCTTAACGAAAACAATTATAAAATAACAATCATAGTTATGGACAACAAAAATGTGAACACCGAATTTGATTCCACAAACATTTTCATGTTTTTTATCCGCTGGTGGAAACATCTGGGAATAATATGCTTTTCAGCAGCTATATTAGGTGTAATTTTTTCTTCACCCATTTTCATTACCCCACTTTATGAGTCTACAGTACTAATGTTTCCAGCCAAATCAAGCAGTTTGAGCCGTGCAGTTTTTGGTACTAATGTAGACTTTCTTGAATATGGCGATGTGGATGATGCTGAAAGGTTACTTCAGGTTTTAGGGTCTACTGCCATAAGAGATAAGGTTGTTGAAAGATTTGATCTTTTTGAACATTACGAAATTGAAGAAGATGATAAATTCAGAAATACCAATCTTAGAAGAATTTATAGCAGTAATATTTCATCCCGCCGAACACCCTATGGTGCTGTTGAAGTAAGGGTACGCGACAAAAGTCCTGAGATGGCCGCTGACATGGCTAATGAAATAGCTGCACTTGCCGATACCATTCAAAACGATATACGCCAGCGAAGGGCTCTGCTTGCATACCAGGTTGCCCGGCAAAGCTATGAAAATATGCTCCATGAAATAAATATTACCCGCGATTCTTTGACCAAATTCATGGATATGGGTGTATATCAATTTAATGCTCAGGCCGAAAGACTTACCCAGCAACTTGCCAAAGATATTGCTGAAGGCAATACCAGGGGAATACAGGCTCTGGAAGAACGACTGGATGTTTTAAAAAAATATGGAGGTTCATTCATTACTCAAAACGAGCACCTGGCTCAGGTAAGCAGAAATTTACATATTAACCAAAGAGTTATGCAGGAAGCAAGGGCTGACCTCGATAACTTTGTCGCTTTTAAGTTCTTGATAGACGATGCATTTGTAGCTGAGAAAAAAGTTTATCCTACCAGATGGCTAATTGTTTTTATGGCTGCTTTTGCAGCCGGAGTAATGGGTGTATTGGCCCTTATGACCTATGAGCACCTTTTGAATAAAGGCATTATTACTTCGAAAAAATAAACCAGCAAACCAACCGGAGTGGTCGAAAATATCAAGATAAAGCTTTTATACGGAGCCAGTTTCGCATTTATTCTATTGAATGTTTTATTCATAGCTAATGAGATTTATTGGTTAATGGCTTTGCCAATGGCATTGGTAGTAATATTGTTTTTTTTCTTTTCGCTTGATAAACTGCTGCTTACCATTGTTTTCATCACCCCATTTACTTTTAAGCACCGGCATGAAGCCATGGGCTTTACGGTTGATATACCAACCGAACCCATCATTGTTGCCATAATGTGTCTGTTTTTTCTGAAATTGTTTTATGAACAGCGCTATGATATACGCATTATAAAACATCCGGTAACAGTTATTTTGATTATCAATTTGTTATGGATGTTCATTACATCAGTAACCAGCGAACTTCCTGTTGTTTCTTTCAAATACTTCATAAGCAGGTTGTGGTTTGTTGTAACTTTCTACTTTGTTTTGATTCAACTCTTTAAACAACCTGAAAAGATTCGGTTATTTCTCTGGCTTTTTGCTTTTTCACTGGTTGTAATCATTATAATTATAACTTTTAAGCATAGTGCATACGATTTTGATCGACAGGTCGGGACCTGGGTGGTTCGGCCTTTTTTCAACGATCACACAAATTATAGTGCTGTGCTGGCATTAGTAGCGCCGGTATTCATTATTAAGGCATTCATTGGCGAATACAGTGCACTCAGAAGAAGAATGGCTCTAGTTTTCTTCATTGTTTTTGTTATTGGAATCATATTCAGCTACAGCAGGGCTGCATGGGTAAGTATTGCCGTAGCCTTTGCAGCTTTCTGGATACTAGCTTTGAAGATTGATTACAAGCTGATTTTTGCCGGTTTAATTCTTTTGGTTGGAACAACTTTTATTTTCCAGGATGATATTATTATGTCACTGGAACGAAACCGCCAGGAATCATCAGGAGATTTTCGCGAGCATGCCCAATCAGTAACAAATATTACATCCGATGCCAGTAATCTTGAGCGAATTAACCGCTGGAGGGCAGCTGCCAGGATGTTCCGGGAACGACCCATACTGGGCTGGGGGCCGGGAACTTACCAAATGGTGTATGCTCCGTTTCAGCTTTCGCAGGATCATACTATAATTACTACCAATTTTGGTGATCTTGGTAATGCCCATAGCGAATATCTTGGTCCATTGGCCGAATCAGGTATATTAGGTATGCTTAGCTTTATGGCTCTAGCGCTTTGGGTTATTGTTACCGGAGTTCAAAATTTCAAACGGGCACCCTCCAAAGAACATCGATGGCTATCTTTAGGAATTACCCTTGGTTTTATCACCTATTTTGTGCATGGTTTACTCAATAACTTCCTCGATACGGATAAAGCATCTGTTCCTTTTTGGGGATTTATGGCTGTGCTTGTGGCTATTGATATCTATCATACACCCCGAAAAACAAAATAAATCTTAGAAAAGATTCAAAGTTAATTCTTGCAACTAAGTTTTTTCAGGGAAGGCATCCTTATGAATTATAATACCCCACTGCTGGATGCTAAAGTAATTTAACACCCCAAAAAATAAACATCCTGGAGTTTTTAGGAAACATTTATTTATAATAATTATAAATAACACACGAAAAGGCAAAAAAACACGACGAACCTTGTCTGTTAAAATTATTTAACATATTTTTAACCGGTTATTGCATTACGTTATTTTTGAATTTACAACCATAGAACACAAATATTTCAGGGGTAAAATTATTTTTTAAGAATAAGGGGAAATTAGGGGTTTTTCTTCTCTCGTTTAAACCCATAGCACAATCAAAGTAAATTTTTTTTAAATTTTAAATTTTTTTGTTATGAAAAGGATATTACCGGGTATTATTATCTGCTTCGTTTTTGTTGCCTCGTTAACTGGCCAGGATATTATCTACACTATACAGGGCGAAATAGATGGCCAGACGACCCATCTGGATTCCATTTTCGTTGAGAATCTCGACAACCAGACTATGTTCCGGGTTACGGCATTACCGCAACAACCCAGTTATGAGATCAACCTTAGCAAACAGGATTTGGTATCTGTGCCTGATGTATATGGTGAAACATCCATGCACGGTTTCCGGCTGGTAAAAAGCATGCCGGGAGATGTGGACATTTTGTACTCAGGCAGGTTTATGGAAAAGGCTTTACTGCGGATATTCAACCTGGGCGGGCAGTTGGTTTACAGCCATGATCTTACCGGCATCAACACCAATGAGATCATTAACCTTCGCCTGCCGGCAGCCGGGATCTATTTGCTGAACCTGAGCAGTAGTTATGGCACTGTAAATTTTAAAATTGCAGGAAGTACGGGTAATCAACATAATACTTTCCAGGTAAGATCACAAATGCCACAAACACCAATTACCACTAGCCAGGTAATTACAATGCAGGTAAAAAGCATGAAGGATTATACAGGTGATTTTTCTTTTCAGTTAGGCGACAGTCTGCGGGTTACAGCATTCCTGGGTGATTACTACACCCATCCCCATGGTGGTAAAGTATTTGATTCAAAAAGCATCACTTTCAACATGCTTAAAAGCCATGCTGACAGCACCGGTGTGAGCGACCGTTATAACCCGGTACCAGAAAATGCCTATACCATATTAGAGTATGATACTTTGGCGGGAACTACAAGGCTGGTACTATCAACCGATACATTGACAATACTGCCGGGAGATATTATGACACTTGATCTGGACACCATGGGATTGATCCAGCGGGTGGTGCAAATCAGGGATGAAAATGGCGAAACGATCCTGGAAACCGAAACTGCATATATGGATGAGCTTTTTGTGAACCATAGTTTTAAGCTCAATACTGCACTCATGGAGCCCAAAACCCAGCTGAAAAGTGATGCTACACCCGAGGAGATTATTGAAGCATTAACGGATGAAAACGGGTTTATTCGCCCTGTGAAGGTTATCTATTTTGATGAGCAAGGCCATAGAAAAGTAAAAAGTGCTTTGGATGAAGGGTTCGAAAAAGAGAACCGTGAAAACATAGTTTCCTTTCTTGAAGACTTTTCAAAAATTGACCTTTATGGAACAGCTGGCAAAGATGTGCATTTTTATATAGATGAAGGATTTGCCAGCCTCAATGCAGATGCGGTGTTTGAATTTGACTTTAAATATGATGGAGAGCTTACCGAAGATACCAAGGTAAAAAAGGGTGACCTGGAATATTTTGAGTTTTACCTGGATGCAGAAGCCGGATTCCAGACCAAACTGGCACTGGATATGAAAAAATCATTGGAAAAAGAAGATACAGACAGGATTTTTCGAATGAAAAGGGCAACTGCTAAGTTTGTGGTTCCTCCATCTATTCCCGTCTGGATCACGTTCAGTTGCGACATTTACAGTTTTTATAATTTCACTGCCGATGCCAGTCTGCATGCCAACTGGGGTTTTGAAAGCAACCATACCCTGCAGGCAGGTGGCAAGTATGAGAAAAAAGGCAATAATTTTACACCCATTTATGATTATACTCCCAATAATATAATATATCCTTTAAACCTTGAAGGCGAAGTAAATGCCTCGGCCAGGGTTGAAATTTATCCAAGGGTAGATGTACGNCTATATGGATTCTTTGGCCCCTTTGCCGAAATAGCCCCTTATGTGNANGGCAACTACAATGCAAAAATGCAGAGCCAGATAACTTCTTCCGGACATGAAACTTTTCTGGGCTGGGACAGCGGTATTGACCTGGGGCTCGACCTGAGGGTGGGTACCTCACTGCGTTTTTTATGGGGGCTTTATGACAGAGACTTTGGCCCCATAAACATCAATTGTTTCAACCTGCCTTTGTGGGCTTCACCGGTTAACCTTGAAATGCTTACCCAAATACCCGAACAGGTTAATCCCGGCCAGGAAATTGAGTTGCAGGTAAAAGTGACTGACCTTCTGAATATATCCGTGCCATTGGTTGCTGTGTACTTTGAAGGTGATGGTGAGTTTTCAAAGCAATTGCCTGTTACCGATTTCAATGGTATAGCAACCCTAACCTGGATTTTGGATGAAGCCCCCGGAGAGAAAAACTTCACAGCGAAAATTTATGATGCGGAAGCACAGGTAATTGAACAACAATCCTTTTCAACCCATATTGCTACAAGCAATCTTCCTATTGTAACCACATTACCCGTTACCAGCATCACTTCCACCACTGCCCAATCCGGCGGCAACGTGACCGATGATGGTGGTTCAATGATTAGTGAACGTGGTGTTGTTTGGAGTACTTCTGAAAACCCTACTGTTCTTAATAATCAAGGATTGACCAATAATGGTTCAGGTATCGGTGAATTTACGAGTAACATTTCTGGTCTTAAACCCAATACAACTTATTACATAAGAGCCTATGCTACAAATAATGTAGGCACGTCATATGGGCAACAAAATGTATTTATAACACTTTCAGAAGGTGGTCATAATGAAGGCATCATCTATTATCTTTCAGATCAAACCGGTAATAATAACATTTATTTTGGAGAGTTATCGGAAAATCAAATAATAAATATTCAGCAAATTACTGATTACACAGGAAATGACAGAGTTTTTGCATATGACGTATGTAAAACAACAGGCAGAATACTTTATGTAGTTACTCAAGATGGACAAAGAGGAGATGTGTATTTGCTTGAAACAATTTCCAGCAATCCAATACTAATTCCAAATCAACCAAGTGACCAAGTTGGCCCACTTATTAAATGGTCACCAGATTGTAATTCAATTCTTTTTTCTATAGGTGCCGACCGATATTATCACCATCTTCAGACAGCAACAATGAATTTGGATGGTACAAATTTTCAGACAATAATAACTACCAACCAGCCAATGGGTCGAGCATGTCATAAAAACACAATTCTTTGGCTTGAAGATGGGATGTATTTAGGTGTTACACCCCAATGGGCTGCTCATGCAACCGACCATGACCTTTGGTTTAGAAGTCCAACAGGCAGTTTTACAAAACTAACAAACACGTCAGGAATAGGTGAAAGACATGTGTATATGAATCCTGATGGCACAACATTAGTTTTTGGCACCTTGGATAATTCTGGACGATACGGTATTAGACATATGCCTAAAAATGGAGGTACGCAAAATGAGATTATTTCTCATTCAACTAATCATATTTGTTGGCCAAACGGATGGTTAGATGAATCAACAATTATTTATACGTATCGTCCAAATAACTCAGGTGCAAAATATGACATTTACTTAATTGATTTGAATGGTAGCAATGCCAAAAATATCAGTAACATGCCAGAGGCAAATGTTAGAGACGCTATTTTAAGATAATTTGGTTATTTAGTTATGTTGGATGACAGCGTGTATTTGTAAATAAAGGATGAATTGGTAAACTGAAGCTCTGCAATCCTAAGGAACTTTATGCTAAACAGACAGGAAAGCAGCAATCGAATTAGAAGTGGTGATTGGATAAAAGATTGAATGAAAATTCAAAAAGACAGCTGTAATCAACAAAGTATCGCTTACCACTTAAATTAATCTATTATTAAGCATGTATGAATCAGCAAGATGCAAAAAAAAGAGAGATACTTAAAAACATCTTAGGATAAGAGATATATTAAAAGCAGATTAGCGAATTATCCAGCAGGGTGAGAAATGACACTATCTGAATAATTAGATAACAGCGCAAGCAACACAAAATTTACACTTTATAAAGAAGATTTGTTTTATAGGTGTTACAATAAAGATGCAATTGTTATTATACTTACATTATTTGCAGTAAATCTTAAAGTTTTTAAGAAAGCCGCTTTGGGGAGTGGACGTTAATATGCATAATTATTTGAATACTAATTAAAACAAATTTAAAGATGAAAAAACTATTAAAACTGTGGATCATTTTGATTATAACGTTGTTTTTCAACAGCTGTTTTGTTTGTAACGAATGTACCATTATTGATGATGAAACAGGAGTTCCTTTAGGCACTATTAAACTGTGTGGTGATGAATTGAAAAAAGCTGAGAAGGATCCATACTATATTTGTGAATAATTTTTAAGTTGGGATTGTCAAGAAATTTGTATTTTTTTGCCATTCAGTAAAACAGATAGATGCCTGGGTGGATTGGTTTCTGGTAGAAGGGAATAATTGAACCCGGAAGCTGGAAATTGCTCCGCAAGTTTCCGGTTCCTGATGGGTTGGAACTTCCTACCCCGAAGAACGGGATAGGAATTGGAAACGTCTGGGTTGTTACTATTTTAGTTTAGTGTCCGGGCGAGGTGGAAGTCTTTCGGCATTTAGGCCGCCGGCCAACTTAAGGAAATTTTCAAACTCATTTAACTCTGCATATTGAAAATTTATTATTCAATTTGCAGGGTAATATTATCTTTGTAAAAAATTACCGGAAATGATCAAAAGAGAAAGGTTTATACACCTGCTTAAAGCAATAAAGTCAATGCCTGTGATAGCCCTTATCGGACCCAGGCAGGTAGGAAAAACTACCCTGGCCCTGGATGTATCCAAAAAACTTGATAAACCTGTAACTTATATCGATCTGGAGTCTGATGCTGATTTTAATAAGCTTACAGATGCAGAAACCTATTTGAAAAGGTTTAGTGGCCAATTATTGATTATTGATGAGGTGCAACGCAAACCTGATCTATTTCGGTTGCTTCGTGTAATTGTTGATGAACGAAAAAGGAACGGCGAGCGAACAGGCCATTTCCTTTTGTTGGGATCTGCATCTAAAGACTTACTGCAAAGATCTTCTGAATCACTGGCAGGGAGGATCAGATACATGGAACTCACTCCGTTTACCATTACGGAAATAAACGATGCAGAGAAAGATGGTTTTCATCTGGAAAGACTATGGTTGCGAGGGGGCTTCCCTGACAGCTATTTAGCACCCACCGAAGAGGAAAGCCGCGAATGGCGAAGGGATTTTCTGGCCACCTACGTGGAACGTGATATACCCAATATGGGAATTGGAGTATCAGCTAACCAGCTAAAGCGCTTCTGGAAAATGCTGGCACATTATCATGGAAACCAAATCAACCTGAGCGAATTTGGCA
>SL_3KL_010_SEDDRAFT_10002963_pt1 | contig 15476 bp, 15 predicted proteins | sample SodLakKL_010_SED_2_FD_10381 | JGI IMG/M metagenome (IMG submission 10381) | reverse complement strand
CCTCCCAGTGGACGCAAGGCGTTGATCCAAAAAGGCGTAAACTCAACTGCCTCACACGGACTATGGAGCTATCCGCGATCGGGAGCAAGGGCCGGGCCTTTTGCTGCGGCAATCCACCAAGCCGTTCGTTCTAAGCCGCCAAACGCTAGCACCGGGAACAGGAGCGGCGCGTGGCCGAAGGAGCGGCGCACAGCCTGCGCACGGCGGAGAAATTCTGCACTGTCAGGTGTCCAATGAGAGATTCAAGCCGGCTACACAGATTGCAGCTGTGAGGAAGATCATGAGTGAGTCAACCAATCGCAAGTCGGCATCGGCCTCCATTGTCGGGCACCCGGTGACGCGGTGTCCCATGGGCGTTTGGGGTGTAGCATTGTTTGCAATGCTGGGGTTTGCGAATTTTCCCACTACTGCCTCTGCGCAATCATCGTGTGCTGGAATTCACGTGAAAATTCTGGACATCAGAAACAGCGATGGAGCGGTCGCTTGCGCACTTTTCGAAGCGCCAGAGGGCTTCCCGACAGAATTTCTGAAATTCGCGACCAATATCATGATGATCAAGATTCAAGATACGCAGGCGCGTTGCCACTTTTTGGACATCCCGCCGGGCACGTATGCGTTGGCCGTCATTCATGATGAAAACTTGAACGGCGAGCTTGACACAAACTGGCTGGGGATTCCCGAGGAAGGCTACGGTTTTTCAAGTGACGCAGAAGCCTCGATGAGTGCGCCTTCGTTCGAGGCCGCCAGCTTTCAGTACGATGGGCAAGAACTGGATCTGACGATCACCTTGAATTACTGAGCGATCTTTGCATGAAGTCTGGAGAGTTATTGCAATCCGGCGTGTGTGGTTCTCCCGGGGCGTGCAGTACCGATATCGGTCAGTTGCGCCTCGATCCAGTCGCGCGCCAGCCGGCTGACCTCGACCGGGCTCCGTTGTGCCGTCTCGATGGGCGGTCCGATCCGAACCGTGATCAGGCCCGGCCGCTTGCGCCAGTCCTGCGTCGACCAGCAATAGCCTGAATCGACAGCCACCGGGACCACGGGCATGCCGGTGGCGCAGGCAAGCCGCGCCCCGCCCTGCAGGAAGCGGCCCAGTTCCCCATGGCGCACCCGCATCCCCTCCGGGAAGATCACCACCCAGCGCCCGGAACGCATGTGTGCGGCCCCTTTTCCTTCGACCTCACGCAGTGCGTCCCGAGGGGACTGCTCGCCGACGGCGATCTCCTCCAGCGCCTTCAGCGCCCAGCCATAGAACGGCAGCCTGAACAGCTCGCGCTTGACCACCCAGGACAGCCGCGCCGGGAAGATCGTACGGTAGGCAATCGTATCCCACGCCGACTGGTGATTGGACATCACGACCGCGGGCCCAGGCGGCAGGTTCTCGAGCCCGATCACACGATGGCGCACGCCGCAGCATATCCGCAGCCAAAGCAGACTCGCGCGGCACCACAGGCGCGCGGTGTCCTCGCGCACGCCATAGGGCAGGTGCCAGAAGGCGAAGATCAGCAGGGCGAAGGGCGGCGTGATCGCGAAGAACCCGGCGAAGAACAGCGCGGAACGCAAACCTGAAAGCATCGAAGCCGTTTCCCCCTTCATTTCTCCGCGCCGACAGTGTGCCGTCTCGCGACGTGGAGACCAATTACCGCGGACGTTCGGGCCATCCATCGCGTCATCATGCTCCCAGGCATAACGTCGGCGGAGCGGTCAGGACGCCGGGCAGCGCATCGAATCGGCCCGGTACGACACCCAGAAGTGCGGGGTTCCAGATACTGAGCACCATCCGGGCGTGGATGAGCCAGAGAAGGGCGACGGTGTAGAGGCGAACAGTGTCAGCGGTCGCCTTGACTCGCATGCCGTGCAGGGCCACGCAGGGCCACGCCAGCAAGCGCATGACGCAGGTCTATCTCGACGGCCACGGCCTGCGCTGGGAGGACGCGAAACTGGGGAGCTTCTCCCCATCAGCGCCCAGTTTCTCCCCATAGGGAAATCGACGCTGATAAGTCATTGATTATGGTCGGGGTGGCAGGATTTGAACCTGCGACCACCTGCACCCCATGCAGGTGCGCTACCAGGCTGCGCTACACCCCGACTGGACGGCGGATGATAGCGGATGGCGGCGGCGGAAGAAACCCACCTGGCGTCACCCGCTGACGATCATCCCTTGAGGATCTTCAGCAGTTCCTCGAGCTCGGCGCGGAGCTGGCGGACCACCTGCTGGCTCTGGGAGACGTCTTCCTTGGCGGAATCGCCGGCCAACTGCTGGCGCGCGCCACCAATGGTGAAGCCCTGCTCGTACAGCAGGCTGCGGATCTGGCGGATGAGCATGACGTCATGGCGCTGGTAATAGCGCCGGTTCCCGCGCCGCTTGACCGGCTTGAGATCCGGAAACTCCTGTTCCCAGTACCGCAGTACATGGGGCTTGACCGCGCACAACTCGCTGACTTCACCAATGGTGAAATAGCGCTTGTTGGGTATGGGCGCGAGTTCGCTATTGTTGCTCGGTTCCAGCATATGCCTCGACCCGCGCCTTGAGCTTTTGTCCTGGCCTGAAGGTTACCACCCGACGGGCGGAAATGGGGATTTCTTCGCCCGTTTTCGGATTGCGCCCCGGTCTTTCGTTCTTGGTGCGCAGGACGAAGTTGCCGAAGCCGGAAAGTTTTACGTCCTCGCCCTCGGCCAGCGTGTCGCGGATCTCGGAGAAGAACAGCTCAACCAGCTCCTTGGCCTCGCGTTTATTGAGGCCGAGTTCGTCGAACAGCATCTCTGCCATCCGGGCCTTTGTCAGCGCCATTTCCCCCTACTCCCTAAGCGTCGCTCCGAGTTCGGATTGCAGATGACGCAGTACCCCGGCGACCGCATCCTCAACCTCAGCGTCCGTAAGGGTGCGCCCAAAACCCTGCAAAATCAAGCCCAAAGCGAAGCTTTTTCGTCCCGAATCGACGCCCTTGCCGCGGTACACATCGAACACGAAAGCCGATTGCAGCTCCTCGGGAGCGGCCGCATGCACGGCCTCGATCAGGCTCTCGGCAGGAGTGGTTTCGTCGACGATGAGTGCCAGATCGCGCCGGATCGAGGGATGACGCGCGATTTTGCGAAACGCCGGCAACGGTCGCTCAAGCAGAACATCGGCACGAATCTCGAACAGTACGGGAGCGACTCCGAGATCCAGCTCCCGTTGCAGGGCCGGGTGCAGAACGCCCAGCCGGCCCACGCACTCCTCGCCCAGGAACACTCCGGCGGACTGTCCCGGATGCAGCGCCGGGTGGCTGGCCGGTGCGAAACGGAAGCGCTCGGCACCAGCACCGGCGAGCAGTGCCTCGACGTCACCCTTGACGTCGTAGAAGTCCACAGCGCGGCGACGGCCATCCCAGTGTTCGCCTTCCAGCGGGCCTGCGGCCAGCAGGCCGAGGGCGGCTTCCTGGCGTACGTCATCCCCCGCTGGGGGAAAGCGCAAACCGATCTCGAACAGTCGCACCCGCCCCTGTTGTCGATTGAGGTTGTGCTGGAGCGCCTGGATCAGCCCCGGCCACAGCCCCGTGCGCATGATGTCCATGTCCGCCGAGATCGGGTTGCTCAGCGGCAGCGGACGCGCATCCGGGTCGATCCGCGCCTGCAGACGGCTGTCAACGAAGCTGTAGGTAATCGCCTCGTGGTAGTCGCGCTCGATCAGCGTCTCGCGCAGCGCGTCGAAGTCGCGCCGGCGTTCGGGGGTCGGCTCGATGGTCGCGGCATGCGGCGGGTGGGTGCGCGGGGAGCGGTTGTAGCCGTACACGCGCGCGATCTCCTCCACGAGGTCGGCCTCGATGGCGATGTCGTAGCGCCACGAGGGGGGCAGCGCCGACCAACCGCCGTCATCGACCGTTACCTGCATACCGAGCCCCGCCAGGATCGCACCGACGCGCTCACTGCCGGGATCATGCCCAAGCATGCGCTCGAGCCGGCTCCGGCGCAGCCGGACCGTGCCGCGACGCGGGAGGTACTCGGGGTCGACGACGTCGTGCACGGGGCCGGGCTCACCGCCGCAGATCGCGCACAGAAGCGCCGTGGCGCGTTCCAGCGCCGGCACTGCCAGTTCCGGATCGACGCCACGTTCGAACCGGTGCGAGGAATCCGAATGGGCGGCGTAGCGGCGCGCACGCCCGGCCATGGCCTGCGGCAGAAAGCAGGCACTTTCGAGAAATATATCGTAACTATTTGAATCTACAGCTGTTGGATTGCCGCCCATGATGCCGGCCATGGCCACCGGGCCGGAGGCATCGGCGATTACGAGCGTCTCGGGATCCAGTTCGACACGGCGGCCGTCGAGGAGCTCCAGGCTCTCGCCGCGCTCGGCATGGCGTACGCGGATGCCCTCGCTCAGGCGGTTCAGGTCGAACGCGTGCATGGGCTGGCCGAGTTCCAGCATGACGTAGTTGGTGACGTCGACCACCGGGTGAATGGGGCGCACACCGGAGCGGCGCAGACGTTCCGTCAACCAGGTGGGCGACTCGGCGGTGGCGTCGACCCCGCGCACTACCCGCCCGGCATAGCGTGGNCAGGCCGTCGGCGCTTCCAGCCAGATGGGGAAGCGATCNTCGTGCACNGCCGCAACGTCGGCGAGTTCCGGCCCTTCTGCGGCAGTGGCAAACGCTACGCCCACCTCGCGCGCGAGGCCCCGAATGGAGAGGCAGTCCCCCCGATTCGGCGTGAGTTCGAGTTCGATGACGTGATCGTCGAGGCGGGCCCAGGTGCGGAAATCGGTCCCTGCCGGCGCATCGGCGGCAAGCTCCAGGAGGCCGCCTTCCGGTGCATCGCTCATCCCGAGTTCAGCGCCCGAGCAGAGCATGCCGGCCGACACCTCGCCACGCACCTTTGCCCTGGAGATGGTGCGCCCTTCCGGCAGTTCGGCCCCCACGCGGGCGTACGGGACACGCAGGCCGGCTGCCGCATTCGGTGCGCCGCAGACCACGCGCTGCAGTTCGCCGCTGCCATCGTCGACCTGGCAGATGCGCAGGCGATCGGCGCCCGGATGGGGTTCAACCGCGTCGATGCGCGCGACGACAACGCCCGTGAAGGGCGGTGCAGCGGCTTCGACGGCATCGACTTCAAGGCCGAGCAGTGTCAGCCGCTCCGCGAGCTCACGGGTATCCACGGGCGGGTCGATCCACTCGCGCAGCCATTGTTCGGAAAATCGCATGGTCGGGTTCCCGTTCCGGGCCATTCCCGGAATCAGTGTCCGGGGTCATGCCCCCGCGCCGGACTACTGGAACTGGCGCAGGAAGCGGAGATCGTTCTCGAAGAACAGACGCAGATCATCCACGCCGTAGCGCAGCATCGCCAGGCGCTCCACGCCCATGCCGAAGGCGTATCCGGTCCACTCCTCGCTGTCGATACCGACCTGGCGGAAGACTTCCGGGTGAACCATGCCGCAGCCAAGGACTTCCAGCCAGCCGGAATGACCGCAGACCCGGCAGCCCTCGCCGCCGCACATGACGCACTCGATATCGACCTCGGCCGACGGTTCCGTGAACGGGAAGTAGGACGGCCGGAAACGAATGGCAAGGTCCTCGCGCTCGAAATAACGGTGCAGGAAGACCTCGAGATGCCCCATCAGGTCGCTGAAGGCGACGTTGCGATCGACCAGCAGCCCCTCGACCTGGTGGAACATCGGCGTATGTGTCAGATCGGAGTCGCAGCGGTAGACGCGCCCCGGCGCGATCACTCGCAGTGGAGGGCCCTGCTCGGCCATGACGCGGATCTGCACCGGCGAGGTGTGCGTACGCAGCACGCGACCGTCGGCGAAGTAGAAGGTGTCGTGCATCGCCCGCGCGGGATGGTCGGCGGGGATGTTGAGGGCCTCGAAGTTGTGATAGTCGTCCTCGACTTCGGGTCCCTCGGCGGTGCGGAATCCCAGCTGCCCCAGGAGGTGTTCGATGCGGCGAATGGTCCGCGTCACCGGATGGATGCTGCCACGCCCGGCACCGCGCCCGGGGAGGGTCACGTCGATGCGCTCGTGTTCGAGCCTCTCGTCGAGCGCCGCCGCGGCCAGCGCCTCGCGACGGGCCTCGATGCGCTCGTTCACCCGGGCCTTCGCGCGGTTGATGCGCTCGCCCGCGGCGGGGCGTTCATCAGCAGGGAGCTTGCCCAGGGCCTTGAGCTGGGCAGTCAGGACGCCCTTGCGCCCCAGGTACTGCACGCGCACCTGGTCGAGCGCCTCGAGGTCGGAGGCCGAGGCGATCGCCGCTTCGGCAGCGGCAACACTGTCATCAAGGTCGGAGTCACCCACGTCCGTCGTCATTCGTCCGGCGGGTCGGTTGAGAATGGGGCCGTGCCGTGGCACGGCCCCGGTCCGGGCCGGCGCCTCGCTCAGGCAGCGAGTTGCGCCTTCGCCTTCTCGGCCAGAACGCCAAAAGCGTTCTTGTCGCGCACGGCGAGATCGGCCAGCACCTTGCGGTCGACTTCAACCTCGGCCTTCTTCAGGCCGTCGATCAGCCGGCTGTAGGACAGGCCGTGCTCCCGCGCCGCGGCGTTGATGCGCGCGATCCACAGGGCGCGAAACTGGCGCTTCTTCTGCCGGCGGTCACGGTAGGCGTACTGCCCGGCCTTGATCACCGCCTGGTTGGCGACGCGGAATACCTTGCGCCGGGCACCGTAGTAACCCTTCGCCTTGTCCAGTACCTTCTTGTGCCGCGCGTGGGCGGTCACGCCTCTCTTGACTCGAGCCATGATCGTTCTCCCTTACGCGTTCGGCAGCATGCGACGGACCGCGGGGGTGTCGCAGGCTTCCACGATGTCACGCTTGCGCAGGTCACGCTTGCGCTTGGCGCTCTTCTTCGTGAGGATGTGTCGCAGATGCGACTGCTTGTGCTTGAACCGGCCGCTCGCCGTGCGCGCAAAACGCTTGGCCGCGCCCCGGTTGGTCTTCACCTTGGGCATCGTCTTACTCCCGTTCGTGTTTCAGAGTTCACCCCGGCCGAGTCGGAGAGCCACTGCAGCTCGGGGGTGGCGCCGGATCGGCGCCCCGTATTTCCGTGCGCTCGTTCATGGAATGCGCACGGAAGGCGCGGCATTGTACCGATGCCGCGCCGATTCCGCCATCTGTTCCACTGTCAGTGGTGCTTGCGCGGTGCGAGCACCATGATCATCTGCCGGCCTTCCATCTTCGGGAACTGCTCGACCGTCGCCAGATGGGAGAGATCCTCCTCGACCCGCTTGAGCAGGCGGGCGCCAATGTCCCGGTGGGCCATTTCCCGGCCCCGGAAGCGCAGCGTGACCTTCGCCTTGTCCCCGTTCTCGAGGAACTTGGTGAGATTGCGCAGCTTGACGGCGTAGTCGCCCTCTTCCGTGCCCGGGCGGAACTTCACTTCCTTGAGCTGAATCTGTTTCGTCTTCTTGCGGGCGGCGTTCTTCTTCTTGCTCTGCTCGAAGCGGAACTTGCCGTAATCCATGATTCGGCAGACCGGCGGCTCCGCCCCGGGTACCACTTCCACAAGATCGAGACTCGCTGCCTCGGCAGCGGAGAGCGCTTCCTCCAGAGCAACGATACCGACCTGTTCACCGTCCGTGCCGATCAGGCGGACTTCCGGTGCCTCGATCTGTTCGTTCTTCCGGTTCTTCTTTTCCTGAGCGATTTACGACCCCTCCAATACAGAACGACCGCGACTGGCGACTTCTTGCGCCAGGCCGGCGGCCACATCGGACACGGGTATGGTACCGAGATCTGTGCCTTCGCGTGTGCGAACGGCGACGCTGTTCGTCTCGACCTCCCGGTCCCCCACTACCAATAGATACGGCACACGCTGTAGCGTGTGCTCACGGATTTTATAGCCGATCTTTTCGTTCCTCAAGTCGGAACTTGCCCTTATCCCCTGTTTTTTCAGGGATTGTTCGACCGCGCGCGCGGCATCGGCCTGGCGGTCGGTAATGTTCATCACCATCGCCTGCACCGGGGCCAGCCAGGTCGGCATCCGGCCCTCATAGTGTTCGATGAGAATACCGATGAAGCGTTCCATGGAGCCAAGGATTGCGCGGTGGATCATGACCGGCACGCGCTTGTCACCGTGCTCGTCGATGTACTGGGCATCAAGCCGGCCCGGCATGGAGAAGTCGACCTGGATCGTGCCGCACTGCCAGGCACGACCAAGGCAATCGTGCAGCACGAACTCGATCTTCGGCCCGTAGAAGGCGCCCTCGCCGGGCTGCACCCGATATTCGAGGCCCTTGCGGTCGAGGGCCTCGGCGAGTGCCGCCTCGGCCCGGTCCCAGGCCTCATCCGAACCCACCCGGGTCTCCGGGCGCAGCGACAGGGCGATGGCCAGATCGTCGAAGCCGAAGTCGTTGTACACCCGCAGCGTCATCTCGATGAGCTCGGCGATCTCGTCCTGGAGCTGATCCTCGGTGCAGAAGACGTGGGCGTCGTCCTGGGTGAAGCGCCGCGCCCGCATCAGGCCGTGGAGTGTGCCGGACGCCTCGTTGCGATGGACGATGCCGAACTCGGCGATCTTCAGCGGAAGATCGCGATAACTCTTGAGGCCCTGGTTGAAGATCTGCACGTGCCCCGGGCAGTTCATCGGCTTGATGGCGTAATCCTGATCCTCGATCTGGGTCGAGTACATGTTGGCGCCGAACTTGTCCCAGTGCCCGGACTTCTCCCACATGCGCCGGTCGAGGATCTGCGGCGTGTGGACTTCGTCATAGCCGTACTCGAGCTGCAGATTGCGCATGTAGTCCTCGAGCACGCGGTAGAGCCGCCAGCCGTGGTCGTGCCAGAACACCATCCCGGGCGCATCTTCCTGGAAGTGAAACAGGTCGAGCTGCCGGCCGAGGCGGCGGTGATCCCGCTTGGCCGCCTCTTCCAGGCGCTGCAGGTACTGCTTGAGCTGCTTGCGGTCGGGCCAGGCGGTACCGTAGATGCGCTGCAGCATCTCGTTGTTCGAATCGCCGCGCCAGTAGGCCCCGGCAATCTTGGTCAGCTTGAAGGCGCCGAGACGCCCGGTACTGGGCACGTGCGGGCCGCGACACAGATCGATGAAGTCGCCCTGGCGGTAGAGCGACAGCTCCTCGTCCTCGGGAATGTCGCGAATGATCTCCGCCTTGTAATGCTCACCCAGTTCCTCCTCGAAGAAGCGGATGGCCTCGTCGCGCGGCAGGACCGAGCGCTCGAGTGGGTAGTCCGCCTCGACCAACTCGTGCATGCGCGCCTCGATCGCCTCGAGGTCTTCCGGCGTGAAGCGGTGCTCGCTGGAGAAGTCGTAATAGAAGCCGTCCTCGACCACCGGTCCGATCGTGACTTCCGTCTCCGCATAGAGCTGCTTGACCGCCTGCGCCATCAGGTGTGCGGTCGAGTGGCGGATCATGTGCAGCCCATCCTCGTCCTTCGGCGTGACGATCTCCACCGCGGCGTCGTCGTCGATGCGATGGCTGGTATCGACCAGGCGCCCATCGACACGGCCGCCGACGGCGGCGCGCGCCAGGCCGGCACCGATGTCGGCGGCCACGTCGGCGACGGTCACGGACTGCGGGTATTCACGACGGCTGCCGTCGGGAAGGGTAATCGTGGGCATGGGGCACTCGCTTTTTCAGTGGTGACCCCTACGAAAGGCCACGTGAATGTTGCCGGCGGCGCCGGCGGAGGAAATGTGGTAGGCGCGATTGGATTCGAACCAACGACCCCCACCATGTCAAGGTGGTGCTCTAACCAGCTGAGCTACGCGCCTATGCGGTTCGAGCCGCGTATTCTACAGCGAGCGCCTGACCGGTCAAGGCCTTGATGGGGGGTTCCCAGCCGGTTTCCGGTGATCCGTGTCCGCTCCGACTCCGGATCACTCCGCCCCGATGCGTGTACGACCGCACAACCCTTCCAGGCACTCCTCCGCGGAGGCCATCATTGACCGGACACGTTCACCCGCGGTCGGAATCGAGTCGATCAGCGCGGCCCCCTCGCCCGCGTACAGCGCCATGGCCTCGAGTTCGCCCACTGTGGTCCGCAGGGGTGACTCCGTACCGAACCGGTAGACCGGTTCCCCGGCATCCTCGCCGATCGCCTCGCGACCATGATCATCCGGGCCATAGCCATGCAGCCGATCGCCCAGGCCACGGGTCACACTGTTGTGCAGCACCCGCACGGGGGATTGCGGCGGCCAGCCGATGGCGAACGCATCGGTGTGCACGGTATCACCGGACTGCGCGGCCACGATGCGTTCCTTGTGGTAGGCATGCGCAAAGGCCTCGCGAGTGGCGAGAAACGCGGTGCCGCAATGCACGCCGCTGGCGCCGAGGGCCATGGCGGCAACCAGGCCCGCTCCATCGACCAGCCCGCCCGAGGCCACAACGGGTACTGACACCGCCTGCACCACATGGGACACGAGCACGCACGTGGGGAGCGTGCCGTGGACATGGCCACCGGCCTCGACCCCCTGGGCAATGATGGCATCGGCGCCGGCCGCCTCCGCGCGCGCCGCCGCCTCCACGGAGCCGACCTGGTAGAGCACGCGGCAGCCGGCTGCCCGCGCCCGTTCGATGGCGTCCGTGTCGACATCCCAGAAGAAGCAGATGGAATGGGCGCCGCACTCGGCGCAGGCCGCGAGTTCCTCATCGAGCAGAGCCGGATCCGTGGCCGCAGGCACCAGGTTGATGCCGAAGGGCCGCTCTGTCTGCGCGCGCACGGCATCGACTTCGGCGGCGATGCCCGCCGCCGACTCGCCGGCCACACCCAGAAAACCGTAGGCCCCGGCTTCCGCGACGGCCGCCACCAGTTCGGCCCGGGCGACGCCTCCCATGCCGGCCTGCAGGATCGGATACCGGCACTCCAGCAGATCGAGCAGGCGATTGTTGTCCGGCATGCTAGCGCGTGATGGCATGGCGCAACATCCAGGCGGTGTGGTCGGCGAGTGAGCCACACTCGAAGAAGCACCTGCGCACGCCCGTCCAGCGCTCCTCGTAGGTCTCCTGCGCAGGCAGGGGCAGCGGGCTGTCCTCGCCACTGGCCAGGGCCTCGGCCGCGCGCTTGCCGAATGCGGTGCCGGGCCCGATACCGCGGCCCGAATAGCCGAAGATCATCAACGCCCCCGGCCCGGGACGCACGATCTTCGGCAGGTGATCGTCGGTCATGGCGATGCGCCCGTGCCAGCAGTGCTCGAAGGGTTCATCGGCCAGATGGGGGAACAGGCGTGCGAGCTTGCGCCGCGCCCAGCGCCGGTGAATGCCGGCACCACCATGATCGAGCGCACCGATGCTGCCGACGATCACGCGGCCATCGGCATCGCGGCGGAATGCGGACATGACCGTGGCGGTATCCCAGCAACCCTCTCCGCCGGGCAGAATCGACGCACCCTGATCCGGACGCAACGGGTGCGTGGCAAACTGAAAGAAGTACACCGGGGTGAAGGCCGGTTCGGCGATGCCCGCGCCGGGCTGGTGGTAGGCATTGGTTGCCACCAGCAGGGCCGGCGCCTCGACGCTGGCCCCGTTGCCGACTCCCACGCGCCAGTGCTCGCCACTCCGCTCGATCGTGCGCACGGGCGAGTGTTCGTGCAGGAACGCGCCAGCCTCCACTGCCGCCCGTGCCAAGCCACGACAATACGCATGCGGCTCGACCGTACCGGCACGCTGATCGAACATGGAAGCATGGAAAACGCTTGTACCGGTACGCTCGCGCGTCTCTTGCGCATCGAGCAGGCGCACCGGCGCGCCGCGCGCCTCCTGCTGTGCCAGCCGATTCTCCAGATCGCGCACCCCGGAGGCGGCATGTGCGCAGTGCAGCGTGCCGTTGCGCACGGCGTGGCAGGCAATGCCGTGCTCCTCGATCAACGAGAAGACGAGATCAGGGGCTGCCGCCAGCTCCTCGTTGAGCTCGCCGCCGACCTCCTCGCCGAGCTCCGCGAGAATGTCATCCGGCGGCATCCACAGGCCCGCATTCACCAGCCCGACATTGCGCCCGGAGCCGCCATGGGCGACGGTCTCCGCCTCGAGCAGGCGCACGTTCATGCCGAGCCGCGCCGCGTGCAGGGCGGCCGAGCAGCCCGTGAAGCCGCCCCCGACAATGACCAGATCGGCCTTTTCATTGCCCTCGAATGCCGGAGCGCTGAAGCCTTCCGGTGCAGTTGCGCGCCAGAGATTGCTTTCGACGTACGCGGACATCAAATCCCCCATTGCCGACGATCGCTGCCGCCTGGAAACGCGCATCATGGTAGGCGCCCAGCCTCGCCGGCGCCACCCGCGGAAGGAAATCCCGACGCCTGCCGCGATCCATTCATCCACGCCCCGGGCGCATGGCACTCATGCCCGCGGGACCATCACACCAGTGCGAGAATGAGCCCCAGGGCCAGGCCGGCAATGAAGAGTGTTTCGGCCACGATCAGGGCGACCGGGCGCAGGCCGACATTGAACAACGAGCGCAGCGAGGTCTTCATGCCGAGGGCGGCGATCGCCGTCACCAGGCACCAGCGCGAGATATCCGAAATGGTCTCCTGCACCACCGGCGCGAGCCAACCCATGCTGTTGACGCCCACGAGAATCGCGAAGACGACGAGAAACAGCGGCACGGGGGCGCCACCGCCCTCACCGGCACCACCCCGCCAGCGCAGTACAAGCAGCACGGCAAAGACCACCGGCAGCAGCATGGCAACCCGCAGCAGCTTGACGAAGGTCGATACGTCCCCCGCCTCGTCGGAAATGCTGTAACCCGCTCCGACCACCTGCGCGACGTCGTGAATCGTTGCGCCGAGGAAGTACCCGGCCGCCGTATCATCGAACTCCAGCAGCAGCGGAATCACCGGATAGACGACCATGGCGATGGTGCTGAGCGTGGTGACGCCGACCACGACAAGTATGGTGTCCGGCTGCACGCGCTCATTGCGTGGCAATACCGAGGCGAGCGCGAGCGCCGCCGAGGCACCGCAGATGGCGACCGCACCGCCCGAGATCAGGCCGAGTTGATTGCGCAGGCCGAACAAGCGGGCGGCGAGCAGGCCGAAGGCGACGGTCGCCGTGACCGCACAGATCACGATGAGCACCGGCGTCCAGCCGAAGGCCGTGATCTGCTCGAACGTGAGGCGCACACCCAGCAGGGCCACGCCGATGCGCAGCACGGTGCTGGCCGCGAGATCGATACCCGGCACGCAGCGCCCGCCCTCCTCGTGCAGGAAGGCGAAAGCGAGGCCCAGCAGCAGCGCGAACAGCATCACCGGCGCACCGTAATGGCCCGCCAGGAACATCGCCGCCATCGCCACGGTGGCGCTGACCAGCAGGCCGGCGGGCCATTCCCGGGCGCGGGCCAGGCCCGTGCTCAGGCGTTCATGCATCGGCCGTTCCCCCTGTCGTTTGCGTCCCGGCGTCGCCTGCACCCTCGCGCCAGGCGCCCGGTGTCACGCCATGCCAGTCGCGGAAGGCGCGCACGAAGCTCGGCACCTGCTCGTAGCCCACGGCAAAGGCAACCTCCTGCACGGACAGGCTGGTCGCACTCAGATACTGGCGCGCCAGGACCATGCGCACCTCCAGACGAATGTCGCGAAAGGTGCGGCCGTGCCCGCGCAGGCGCCGATGCAGGGTGTGCGCCGGCAACTGGAACGCACTGGCGGTTTCCGCGAGCGTCGGGAACGGGATGCGCGCATTCTGCAGCAGGTAGAAACGCACATCGTCCACGAGGCTCCCGCTGCGCTGGAAAGCGGCCATCGTGGCGACACTCTCCTGGTAACACAAGCGCGCAATCGAAGGATTGGCGCTGGTGAAGGGGCGCTCGTAGTAGGTGCGCGGGATCAGCAGCGCCGTCTGCGGCATGGCGAAGCGCACGCGTCCTGGAAAGATCTCGTCGTAGAGGTCGCGATAGGCCGGCGCCGGGAAATCCAGATGGACCTCCATGGCCGCATCGTCGGCGAGCTCGGGCAGGCGCTGCCAGGTCCAGCGCCAGGTGCCTGCCAGCCACTCCTCGTACAGCGCCTGGTTGACATCCGCGCGACGGCTGGGCGGCTGGACCACGATGCCGGCATGGTCGGCATCCAACCAGCGCCGCGTCGCACTCGGGTGCGGCACCAACCCACTGGACTGCCCCAGAGAGATGTCCCAGGAGCGGCGCAGGTTGGCCGCGCTGTAGAGCGCGTAGCCGAGGATGCCGAGATCGAACAGATCATAGGAGCGTCCGAGGCGCAGGAAGAAGCCGTCCTGCACCAGCAAGGGCGCGGCGAGTTGCAGCAGCCGGTAATAACCACGCAGGTCGACACCGTGCGCCGTCCCGGCCGCGGCGTCCCCGTGGATGCCAGCGCCCGCGAGCAGTGTATCGAGGTCGTAGTCGACACCACTTGCGTACCACTGATCGGTAAAACGCCGCAGCAGGGTGGCCGCGACATTCTCGTCGGCCTGCAGTCGTGTCGCCATGCCCGCGCCCGTGTGGGGTGTCACGAAATGCTAACAGATTGTCAGATAGCGATAACGACATCCGGCGCACGCGGCCTACACTGGATCGAACGTCACCAGGGCCGGCAACCGCCGGTTCGTGGACCGGGGTTGATTCGCGACAACCGAATGGGATGAGGGCCGATGACCGCAGCCGCCCACACGACGGAAGACACCGTAGCTGCACCACAGCAGGCGCAGCTGCGGGCCACTGGGGTTGGCAAGCGCTACGGCAGCTTCGAGGCGTTGCGCAACGTTGACCTCGACATTCGCGCTGGTGAGTTCCTTACCCTGCTTGGCCCTTCAGGCTCGGGCAAGACCACCCTGTTGATGACCATCGCCGGCTTCACCATGCCGACGGCCGGGCAAGTTCTCCACCGTGATCGCGACATCACCCGGCTGCCGCCGGAGCGCCGCAATTTCGGCATGGTCTTCCAGGGCTACTCGCTGTTTCCGCACCTCAACGTCGCGGGGAATGTGGATTTTCCGCTGCGCATTCGCGGCCTGGCTCGGAGTGAGCGCAGGCGGCGCGTGAACGAGATCCTGGACATCGTCGGCCTGTCCGAACACGGCCACAAGCGCCCGGACGCCCTCTCTGGCGGCCAGCAGCAGCGCGTTGCGATTGCCCGCGCCCTCGTGTTCGAACCGGAAGTCCTGCTCCTCGATGAACCTCTTTCCGCGCTGGACAAGAACCTGCGCGAGCAGATGCAGAACGAGCTCAAGCGCATTCATCAGGAATTCGAGACCACATTCGTCTTTGTCACCCATGACCAGAGCGAGGCGCTGGCGCTGTCGAGCCGCATCGCGATCTTCAACCAGGGCGAGTTGATCCAGACCGACAGTCCGGAACTCGTCTACAACCGGCCCTGCAACCGTTTCGTGGCCGAGTTTCTGGGGCGCATCAACCTGCTGCCGATCGATGCCATTGAAGCGGACGGCACGCATGCTCGGGCACGCTTCGGGGACCAGAGTCTGCGCGTGCCGCGCAACGACGAATTGCCCGGCGGGCCCGGAATGATCGCCGTGCGTCCCGAGCACATGCGCGTGCACCACGAGGCACCAGGTGACGTTGAAAACATGATTTCAGCGACCGTCGTCGATTCCACCTA
>SL_3KL_010_SEDDRAFT_10002962_pt1 | contig 15477 bp, 14 predicted proteins | sample SodLakKL_010_SED_2_FD_10381 | JGI IMG/M metagenome (IMG submission 10381) | reverse complement strand
CACGGTGCTATTTGGCCCTGACGGAGCTAATTTCCACGCATCCGATGAATATGTTGAAATAGATACCATGGTTGACACTACCCGGATCATGCTCTACACAGTGTTAGATCTGCTTTCTTAGGAAATATCATTTTCACTGTTTTATATGCCCTGCTGTTCATTTTTAACAGCAGGGTTTTTCTGGTCATAAAAAAGCCGGGGGATATAATGACTAAATATCCCCCGGTTTCATACTTGATTTAAGTTAATAAAAGCTTGCTTTAACACAACTTACTGGAAAAAGGAATCAATATCTTCTTCCGGCTTATGCTGGGTAAGTAGCGATACTACTACCAGCAGGGTAAATGAAACGATCCAGCCGGGGTAAGAGGCGGCAAAACCAAAGGGATTGCCAAGAATGACCCAGATCACGGCAATACCGCCGCCGCCGAAAATGCTGACCAGGGCCCCGGTTGCAGTTGCCCGTTTCCAGAACAGCAAGCCAAGGAAGGGGAAGAAGATACCTGCAGCGCCAAAAGTATAAGCATACAGAATAGCGTCTATAACCGTTGGTACCTGGTAGGCAAAAACAATGGCCAGTATACCCAGGACCAGGGTGGCAACCCTTGCCACAATTGTTCTTTCCCGGTCTGTAGCGTCAGGCTTAATTCTCTTCTGGTAAATATCACGGGTAACCACGGCCACCGGGCCCATCAGGCAAGAGTCAGCTGTTGACATAACTGCGGCCACGTATGCGGCCAGGACAATACCGCCGATCCCGATAGGCAGCAGAGTCATCATCATCATTGGCAGGGCCAGTTCAGGATCTTGCAAGCCGGGCATGGTTACCCGGGCATACATACCAATTAAAGTAGAACCGATAGCAAAAATTGGGAACTCGATCGGCACGCCAGTTAAGAAAATGCCTGCCTTGGCTGTTTTTTCATCTTTTGCAGCGATAACCCGTTGCAGGGTTGCGATTGAAATGAACCATACCGGGAAAACAGATAAGAACCAGCCTAGTCCGGTTACCCAGTCAATACCAAAAAAGTCCATGTAGCCTGGTTGCTCAACAGCCATTACTTCGGTCATTCCGGCCCAGCCACCGACTGCGACCCAGCCTATGGGGACCATTAGTAAAATCATCCCCACAAAAAGAATGACCATCTGGAAAACGTCGGTATAGATAACAGCCTTCAACCCACCCATAACCGCGTAAGCCAGAATTACTACTCCGGCAAACAGCAAGGCAGTTTCCAGGTCCAAGCCGGTAGTGCCCATGACCAGCCTGCTGCCGGCCATGATCTGCCCGCCGACAAAAGCAAACCAGGATAGACCAATTACTATGGCTGCAATCAAGCCGGTAGTTGAATCAAACCTTTGCTCGAAAATATCACCGGTTGTATATCCCTGGATATTATCTATGACTCGCTTGATTTTGGGTACCATGAATATTGCTGCCAGGACAGCACTTAATGCGGAAACAGTAATCAGCCAGTGGCCGGCAATCCCCATGGAAAAACCAAGACCGCCCATGGCGATGGTAAACCCGCCACCCAGGTCTGTAGCCGAAGCCGAGGCGGCAGTGCGGAACAGGCCCATGTTTCGATCCGAAGCCAGGAACGATTCGCATTCTCCTTTTTCTTTCTTACTTCTCATGATATAAAAACCGATAGATAAGAGGACAATTAAGTAGATTACCATCATGACAATGTCTAGTGTTTGCAGTTGCGACTCCATCAAGAAAACCTCCTTTTTTTTAGTTAAGTACACCGGAAAGCAAGGCAACTTAACTTTTGCATAGAACACCTCCTTCAAGAAGACTATTGATTTGACAAAGATGATTGCAGAATAGAGCTTTCAATTCTACGTTATTCAATTAGTGTTAGTACTGTCGTTCTGTATTTAAAGAATTACAATCAAAAATAAACAATCTATTCTGTTAATTAAACCAGGTGTCACTATAATCCTTTATACATTGTGTATAAAGTTTTGACTGGATGTTGGTGTTATTTGTATAGTGCTTTTATTGTAATTTAGCTGGTTCAGTTGTTTTCGTACAAATGAATCTAGTGTAGACTAAGTATGACAATAACAGCATCTTTTCGCGATTTTTCGGTTAGCATGGTATAATTATTGAAACTATGCAGCTGTAGTTATTTGATTACTGGTAAATATGGAGTGTCTATATAATGCTGAAAGTTGACAGGTCGCTGCTGGAAAAATTTTTTTACCGCCTGGTTGAAACCCCGGGTATAACTGGAACTGAAATGGAAAATAGATCTACGGAAGCGGTTATAGAATGTTTTAAAGAGATGCAATACTTTCAGCAATACCCCCACCACCTGGCACTATTTCCTATAAAAGAAGATATACTCAATAGAAAAGTGGTTACCGCCATGGTCAAGGGGAGTAATAGCAATAAAACAGTGATGATGATTGGTCACACCGATGTTGTTGACGTTAATAACTTTGGTAAGTATAGCGAGCTGGCTTTTAAGCCGGAAGATTTAATGAGAAAGGTTGACCCGGCTTTCTTTGCTGATGAAGCAAGAAAAGATTTTCTTTCTGGTGAATGGATCTTCGGTCGGGGTGTAATGGACATGCGCTGCGGGGTTGCTGCAGCGATGGCCTTGCTGGAAGCAGCATCACGTTATCCACAAAAGCTTAACGGAAACCTGCTTTTTGTAGCTGTTCCCGATGAAGAGAATAATTCACTGGGCATGATTTCTGCTACTGATCATCTTATTGAACTGGCCCGAGAACATGATCTTGACTATGTAGCCTGCATTGATGGTGAGCCCTTTTTCCCGAAGTACCCGGGTGATGATCAAAAATATATATACGAGGGCACGCTGGGCAAATTTGTCCTTATGGCTTATTGTACCGGGAAGGGAACTCATGGTGGTGATCCCCTGGCTGGTTTGAATGCCAACCTGATCATCTCGGAGCTGACAAGGCGAATTGAACTAAACATGGACCTGGCAGATTCATTTGATGGCGAATATTTTTACCCGCCAACAAACCTGAAGCAGTCTGATACCAAGGAAGTTTATGATATTACCACCCCGGAGTCTGCTTATGCCTATTATAACTTTCTAACCGCGAATAAGTCCCCGGCTGAGTTTTTCGAGCAGGTTCGAGAGCTGGCCCGGGATGCCTTGGAAGCATCTTTTGAAATACAGCGCTCTTCAGAAAAAACTTACCTTGACTTATCCGGAAGGAAAGGCAGTAAAAAAAATTGGACTGCCAGGGTTTTTTCCTACAGTGAACTGGTTGAAGAAGCACAGCGAACAGGTGGAAAAGAATTTGTTGATCACATGGAAGCTTGCCGTACGAAATGGCGCAAAGAGTCTGATCTGGATCAACGTAGCTTAGCGCTTAAATTTGTCCGGGAAACGAACAGTTTTTGCAATAGCCAGGAGCCGAAAGTGATACTATTATACGTACCCTCCTATTACCCGCATGTCAGACCCCGACAAGATACTGAAAAAGGGGCGCAGGCAGCAAAAGTAATCAGGGTAACCTGCGATTATGCACAAGATGAGTTTGGCGAAAACATTAGCGTGGAAAGGTTTTTCCCCGGACTCTGCGATCTAAGCTTTGTCTGCCTGCAAAATGCTGATGATGTAACTGGAGATATTGCTCCTAACATGCCCAACTGGGGTTTTTCGTTTTCATTACCCCTCGAGAACATGGAAAAACTAGATTTACCGGTTATGAATATTGGGCCTTACGGCAAGGATGCACATAAAAAAAGCGAGCGCTTGCATAAAGATTTTTCTTTTCGTATTTATCCCGCCCTGCTGGCTTATGCAGTTGACCAGCTGCTTGGCGAAACATAGTTGACCAGGCCAGCCTCTATATTTTTACTGTCTTCTGGTTCTTGCTGATAGTAGAGACTTTTTTAGCGGAGATAAAGTAAAGGAGCTGATTGAATGTTTGTACCTGATAATGGAAATATTGTGAATGCAGGCCTTGCAGTAAAACAGGGCAACTGGATATATCATATCAATCACTGCGTTGGGTACAATATTTACAAGGTACGCTACGATAGCAATGAAAAAGTTAAAATCAATGAAGATTGTTCAGGATTTCTAAATGTGGCAGAAGGCTGGATCTATTATAATAACTGGGATGACGGTTACAAAATTTACAAGATTCGAACTGACGGTACTGAACGGACAAAAGTAAACGAAGATGGTTCGGCCTTTATCTATGTAGCAGCGGACTGGATTTATTACCAGAATATTGATGATGACCATAAGATTTACAGGGTTTCTGTTGACGGCAGCAGGCGAGAAAAACTTAGCGATCATGGGGCAGGATTTTTAAATGTTGCTGGCGACTGGATTTACTATCGCAATTGGGATGATGACTACAAGATCTACAGGATCCACGCCGAAAGTGGCGAGCAGCAAAAAATTAATGATGAAGCTTCGGGATTTATTAATATCGTGGGTGACTGGATCTATTATCAAAGCAAGGATGAAGGTTACAAGATTTACAAGATCCGGACCGATGGCAGTGAGCGGACTAAAGTAAATAGTGATAAGTCATGGTTTCTTAATGTAAATGGTGACTGGATTTATTATAATAATAAAAGCGACCGTGATAGAATTTACAAGATTCGTACCGATGGTAGCGGTCGCGAAAAAATTTGCGATGAGAGTTCGGGCTGCTTAAACCTGGCTGGCGAATGGATTTATTACCGGAAGAATGATACGGCCCCCAGGATATTTAAGTTGCGTGGCGAACCCAGCTCCAAGATTTTTAGGGTGCGTACCGATGGCAGCGAATTGCAAAGAGTTGAGTGAAAGGAAACTGCGGCTAAAACAGACAGTTTTAAAAAATTTTAAGGTTAAATGGGCAATTTGACATAACTTTGTCATTATTGTATAATGTTAAATGTAATCAGAGGATATGCTTTATATTTTCTATTTATTTATAGCAGGTATTTTAAGTAATGATCTGGCAGACTAAAAATATATTATAATCCGCTTATGCTTGATGATATAAGGTATTGGTTTATGAATCATAATAATCTGTAAGGAGGGATAATTATGATGAGCAGAAATTACCTGCTTTTACTTGTTTTAATCCTGGCCGCATTTCTGTTTATATTCACAGGGTGCGGAGATCCGGTAGAGCCCGATGATCACATTGGTCCGGATGACGAAGAGGAAGAAGAAATGGATGAGAACTCTGAGAATGATGGTTACGGTATGCTGAATGAGGCTGATGTTGAAAAGTTATTGTTATAAATAAGCTTAAGCTTTAGGTTCCTTCCCACTATTAGATATGATAATATAAATATTGTCCGGCCGCTTGAGATCTGGCAGGCCGGGCAATATTTTTGTGAGGTACTAAATGAGCGAAAGAGCAGTTAATAAGCAAACTGTCTTAGCTGACATTTCATTATTCTTTGTAGCAATATTCTGGGGCTCCAACTTTGTAATTATGAAAGAGGCCCTGGAAATTATCGAACCCTTCACCTACCTGGGCCTGCGCTTTACCATGGCCGCCCTGCTGCTGGCCCCTTTCTTTTGGAGAAGGCTGGCCAGGGCCAGCTTAAGTGATTACCTGGCCGGCTGTGTGATCGGTTTTTTCCTTTTTGCCGGTTTTGCCACCCAGACCATCGGCCTGATTTACACCACACCGGCCAAGTCAGGTTTTATCACCGGTATGGCGGTGGTAATTGTGCCCTTTATGTACTACTTTGTTACCCGGATGTCACCCGGGTGGATCGCCACCCTTGGTGCTGTTCTTGCTGCTTTTGGCCTCTACTTTATGTCTGTAGATGAAGTAACCGGCTTTAATATCGGTGACGGTTTAACCCTGATCTGTGCTTTCTTTTTTGCTGCTCATATCATATATATCTCTATATATGTAAAAAAGAGTGATCCCATTGTTTTAGCCGTTTCCCAGATAGCTTTCACCGGCATCGCCAGCTTTGCCGTGGCCTTTGCCTTTGAACCGGCAGAAATAATGCTTCATCAACCCCTGCTGATCTGGGCCGCCATTCTTTATGCCGTGGTATTCTGCACCATCGGCGCCTTTGTTACCCAGACCGTCGCCCAGCGCTACACCCTGCCCACCCATGCTGTTTTAATCTTATCCCTGGAAGCGGTATTCGCCGGCCTTTTTTCTTACCTTTTCTGGGATGAATTGTTTACCCCGCAGAAACTCGGCGGGGCAGCACTCATCTTTGCAGGTATCTTAATTACTGAAATGCGCCCCTTCATCGCTGCCAGGCTGGCTGCCGGGCGGCAGGAATAATTCTATAAAACTTGAATATTTTTATTATAAAGTATCCATGACACTTTAACTTCTGATATGCTAAATTTAAGTATAAAAAAAATCGTAATTGCTACTTTCAAGAAATTATGGATGTCTGGAGATATAACAGTTGGTGAACACAAGAACGAAACTATTAAAATATGATCGCTATTTATACTTGTGCTGGGCAATGTGGATCTGCCTGGTGCTGCTCCATTTAATCACCACTTTCCACCGTGTGTCATTTAATGTTGTAGCTGACCTGTTAACGGCAGAATTTGCCCTGACCGGAGCAGGTCTTGGCAATCTGGCGGCCGCATATACCTACATGTACGTGATAATGCAGATCCCGGGAGGCATGCTGGTTGATCGTCTCGGTCCGAGGCGAATCGCTTTTCTCACCGGGGCTTTAATGGCTGCAGGGTCAGCCTTAATCGGAGTTGCCCCGAGTTCAGCCGTGGTTTTCCTCGGCCGGCTGTTAATTGGGCTTGGTGGTTCGGTAATTCTTATTAATATCTTTAAATTCCAGGCTTCCTGGTTTTCTCCGGCCAGGTTTGCTACCCTGTCTGGCCTGGCAATTCTTTTTAGTGGGTCGGGCGCCTTGCTGGGGGCTACCCCGCTGGCCCTGTCAGTTGATCTGATTGGTTGGCGCAGCTCATTTATAGTGGTTGGAGCTATTACCGGTCTGGTGGCCATAGTTAGCTGGCTATTGGTTCGCAATAGTCCCGCTGACTGTGGTAAAAATATTAATGCCTTTGATATTGACAGTGACAGTTCTAAGGGTGAGATAAGCGAGCAAATTTCCTTAAAGAAGATTACCCGGGTTTTGACAAATAAGCGTTTACTGCCGCCTTTTTTTATTAACTTTGGTGTCTTCGGCGGTTTCATTGTTTTTTCCGGAACCTGGGGTGTTTCTTACCTGGTTCATATTTATGGGGTGGATGTAGCGCAGGCTTCTTCTTATATGATACTTGTATACTTAAGTTACATGGCTGGTGCGCCTGTGGCCGGTTGGCTGTCAGACCGGACCGGTTCCAGGAAAGTTCCGGCAGTAGTTATGACCTTTTCCAGCGTGCTCTTCTGGTTGTTTCTATTTGCCTGGCCGGGTGGAATACTGCCTCTGGGGTTTATATATATTCTTTGTGTATTGCTCGGTCTTGGAGCTGCTTCTTCTATTTTAAGCTTTCCTATGGCAAGAGAGGTAAGCCCGCCCGGTTTTACGGGTTCGGTTACAGCAGCAGTTAATTTAGGGGTTTTCCTGGGGCTGGCAATTCTGCAGCCTCTTTTTGGGTATATCCTCGACCTGGGATGGGCTGGCTTGCTTATTGACGGTGCCCGCATCTACACCATTGAAGCTTACCGTTACGGCTTCCTGGTTTGCCTTCTATTTGCAATAATAGCATTTGTAGCGGCACTCATGTACCGGGAGAAGTAAGAGCCTGCTATTGCTCTTTATTCCTATTCAACCGGGAAGCGGCTTATATGGCCTAAGGTCATCTGTATAATCAGGTTGGCGTCGTTTACATCGATCCGTCCGTTGCCGTCAACATCTGCTCTTTCCCTTTGGTCAGCGGTTAAAGATTCATAGCCCAGAATGCTTTGGATTACCAGAACTGCATCCTGGATATTAACCCTTCCATCATTATTAATATCACCCGGCATCCCCTGAGGATCTGGCTCTTGTGGTTGTGGGCTGGTGTAACCGGAATTTATGGTGAGCACATAATCTGCTTTGCTGTGGGCATAAGTGACGGGGTTGTCAATGCGAAGGTAATACTTGCCTGCATCGAGTTCGAGCTCTTCCAGGTAAGCTCCTGCTTCGTTCAGCCTGGAAGAAAATGAGTCGATCCTGACTCCATCACGGTCAAGCAAGGTTATCCGCCAGCCTGACCGGTCTGCCGATACGGTGTCATGTTCGAATGATATCGTTACATCTCCCCGGCCCGGCATTTCGAAGATATAGTAGTCAGTATCGCTACTGCTGTGCAAGCTGCCCCGGTATGATCGGTTCAGTGTTATTTCCGTGGCACTGGCCCGATCATCATTCGGTTCAATTTCCCGGTAGCTATCCTGGTTATAGTTAACCCTCACACCGTAGTCGTTACTGTTATGGCTGTAGATGAGTGGGCTGTCTATTTTGACGAAGTACTTCCCGCGCTCCAGGCCGATATTAGCTGTAGCTACTTCCGGCTCATTCCAGGCAGAAGGGAAGCTGTATACTTCAACCCGGTCTTCGTTAAGCAGGCTTATCCGCCAGCCATTGGCGCTGTCGTCAAAACGTTCATGGGTGAATTCTATGCTGATATAGCCGTCTGCTGTCAGGTCAAAAGAGAAGTAATCTTCATCGTCGAACCTGTGCAGGCTGCCGCCATGAAACCTGTTCAAGCTCATGGGGGTGGCATTAAGGGCAGTATCATTTGGCTCCTGTTCCCAGTGTCTGCTTTCGGTGTGGTTAACTCTCAGGTTGTAGTCTTCATCACTGAAAGTGTATGTTACAGGGCGGTCAATTCGCACGTAATATGTGTCGCTAGCCAGTCCTATATTTGGTGAGCTAACTTTCCTTTCATCCAGGCGGGAAGAAAAGCGATATATTTCATTTTCGTTGTACTCGAAAAGGGTAATACGCCAGGCATTTTCATCTTCCTCAAACTCTTCATGCTCAAAATCGATGCTGATATAACCGTCCGCGGGCAGTTCGATTTCGTAATAATTTGAGGTGTAGCGACCGGATAAGTATCCGCTGATCGAGCGGTTCACGTCTGCTTTGCTCACATTTGTAAAAAAGTCACTTTCCACGCTTTGAAACTCAGGGGCAGTTGTAAAAGCACTGGTTACCAACAGCAGCAGAATAACTAAACCCGGTAAGACTGTTTTTTTTGATGTAGTAATAGTTGTCAGCATTTCCGTTGTCCCTTTTCGCTAATCGCTATTATATTATGACATTACCATGATTTGATTAAATTCGTCAACTATATCAAGCCCAAAAGCTAAAACAAGAACGCCTGGCCAAAAAGGCCAGGCGCTTATCAGGCTCAATATAGCTGCTAGTTAGAAAAGGTCATGCCACGTTATAGTGGTGCCGGAACCAGGCGCCAGATTATCCATGCTGAAGGATTCTTCAATGGTAGCTTCTCCGATTACCGACATATCTTCGTGCAGGTATGCGTGTGACCAGGGGCTGCTGATGTCGATGTAGCGTTTCAGGGTGCCCCCTGTTGTATGGGCCAGCTGTTCAATGTGAAAGTAGCTGCCTATATAGTCTTCACCTTTGACAACTTCCTTTGTTCCGTCATCCTTTTCAACAACACCAAATGAATCCTTATTTACTTGATCGGCAGAATCCTTGTCAACTTTGCCGTCGTAGGGACCGTGTGCCGCTTCGAAATTTTGTTCGAGGGTTGCAGATTCACCGGGCTCAGCTGTAACCTGGACAGCCCAAATCTGACCGGTAGTCATGTTTTTCTCATTAAGATTGTCCGGGTTGGATGAATCGAAAGAAAATCCGCTGCTCAGCAGTGCTGTCATTATTAATATACATATTAATGGAGCGATCTTAATTCTGTTAGCCATGATTACTTGGCTCCTTTATTGAGCGTAATTGATCAACACTTCCTAACCTGACATTACCACATCACGGCTATTTTTTCAAATCATGGGCAACACCGTAAGAGGTCTCTTTCTATTCCCAACCCCATATTACCTACTTAAAGCCTACACGGCCGCCGGCCGTGGTCTGCTGTTTAATATTTTCTGCTTAAGTATTAGTGCTTTGTTCCGTAAAGTATGATAGCATCATTTTAACCTGAAGAATTTCTCTACATCATGATAACCATGGTTATCATATGCTGGCGAGGTGATACCTTTGCAAAAACTATCAAGCTGGTTTTATCGTATGTCAGGCTTGCCGCTTTTACTGGTGGCGGTGCTGGTCTTTATCTTTTTCATGGTTCTGGTATTGCCCAACATGGCCGGACAGCTTGGTGAAATAACCGATGTGGATGTTTCGCCGGATACGTCGTTTATTTACTCTTCAGCGGACCTCTACGAGATGGCTGAAGCTTACGGCGAAGAAGGTCGGGCCTACTATATTTATTCCCGTTTTACCTTTGATGTAGCCTGGCCGCTCGCCTATATGTTCTTTCTGGTTGTTGCGACATCTTACCTTTACCGTGATTATTTTGCCGGCAGCAACTGGAAGCTGGTGAACCTGCTGCCCCTGGCAGGAGGGCTTTTCGATTTCTTGGAAAACAGCGCGGCTTCCCTGGTCATGTATCGCTACCCGTTGGAAACACCAGTTGTTGCTACCCTGGCCCCCGTATTTACTTTCATCAAGTGGGTCGTTATCGTTTTAAGCTTCGCAGTCCTGATGATTGGGTTGCTGTTAAAGGGGCAGCACTTGATAAAAACCTTGAAACACAGATAAAATATTGCGTATTAGGCCCCCCATGGGCGTGCATATTTTTAATAAAGCCAGGAAAAGACCTTTTCTTCCAGGGTTAACTCCATTATTTTCATCTTGTTGAATTCAGCCTTGCAAAAGGCAGCAATTGCCTCACCTAAAGCCGGGCTGTCCGGTGCCGGGTAAATCTGGACCTGCCTGGACATGGCTTGCCGGTTTATCTGTTCTCACTGGCAGCAGCATGATATAATTTAAATATAGCATTTTGAAAAATCGGAATGCTTAAACCCTTGGAGGAAAGGAGGAGCGGCATGCACTGGTTTAAACCCTTCCTGTCCTTGCTTATTGTAGTAACTTCCTTATTAATTCTTTGCGGATGCGGACTGTTTGCAGAAAAGCCGGGTAATGCTGAACCGGTTTCAGCTAGTGCAGATCTGCCCGAATGGCTTAAGTTATCTTATCGCCAGTCGGGAGCTTTGAATTTTGATTATGTGCCGCTCGATCCTGATGAAATAAAACTTGCTTCAGAAGACGAGGAACTTACTTCAGAAGACGAGGAGGAAAATAATAATGGACAGGAAGACACTTCGGCAGATGCCGGCAGCAGGCACAGGCCTAATCCGACAGGCAGCCCCTATGCACCGGGTACACTTGATGATATGATCTGGCAGCAGAAGCAAAGAGATAAACAATAAAAAAATACTGCATTTCTTTCTGCAAAAAGTAGAAGGAATGCCCTCTGTAACTACCGAAGAAATTATTTACTATTATTTACCAGAAAAGAAGCTTTTTTAAAAATTAATTTGACACAAAAGAAGAAATAGTCTATACTATGGACAGAGATTTAATATATGAACCTGAACGATAATGGCAAACCATCTGAAAGGATGGGGCGCAAAGCTAAAGGGTCTAAAGCTCGCAAGAGCCAAGATAGCCTGGCCACCGAAACAGGTTTTATTTGTGAAAAGAAAGCGTTTAAAGTGGAGAAATGCCCGGCGAGCCTGGTAAACTCACTGGGTAATTAAAAAAACCTGACCGACAAAGGCAAACCTGTCGAAAGGCAGGGNCGCAAAGCTAAAGGGTCTAAAGCTCNCAAGAGCNAAGATAGCCTGGCCACCGAAACAGGATTATTGTATGTTTCAACTTTGTCGGTCCCTCAGAAGGAGGGACTTTTTTGATGAAGAAGAAAAGTGGATTGTTAAAAAGTTTAAGTATTTGTTTGGTAGTGGCAATGGTAATGGTAGGCGCAGGGTTGTTCCTGCTGGCTGGTGAAAGCCCGGCAGCCCAAACAGGCAGCAAAGTGGAAGCAGCCTGGGATGGTCAGAGTTCAAAAGAAAAAGTTGCAGTAGTTGAAAGCAAGCTAGATAAAAATATTGAAAAAGATGATGACTTTGATTTTGATGAGGCTTCTGAGCAAGAAGAGGAAGAAGTAATTGATGAAAAGCAGGACAATGTAGATGAAGTAAAAGACGAGCAGAATGCCAATGATCAAGACAGTATCAAGGCAACTAACAGCGCTGCCGGTTCTGATGAACAAGAAGAACCTACACCAACAGTTGTTCAGAACACTGCAAGTGCACCAGTGGATCACAGGGCTAAGCAGGAAGAAAATAATGAGCCTGAAGAGGAGATTCAGCCTGTTGAAACTGTAACAGAAGAGCCGGCCGCAACTCCGACTCCTGTAAAAGAAGAAATAAAGGAAGAACCTAAGCCGGAAGTACAGTCAGTATCAGTTACAGCTCCTGTAACCTATAGCTGGGGTACAGCCGCAGACTACACTTTCAGGATGGAAGTCTCAGTAACCAACAACGGTTCCAGTCCATCAAATAATGTCACCGTTGCGGTTCCGCTCCTGGAAAACAATTCCCCTTATCAGACAACCGCTCTAAGATCTGTGAACTACAACATCATATCAACATCCGGGCGGGTTAGCACTTTTAGCCTCGGCGATCTTGCTCCCGGTGAGACAAAAACAATCAGAGCAGACTTCGATATAAGGGTTCGCACTGTGGCCATTAGTTCAACTAATGAAACAGTAAATAAAGCCCGTCAGGCCTATGAAATGTATGCAGGCAGCGGCAATTGTCGCACTTTAGCCCTTGCATTTATCAATAAATCTCGGGAAATGGGCATTAATGCCAGAGAAGTAATCGGTTTCGCCAGGCCGCAGCGTGGAGCTATGACTTCCGGTTCACTGGCCGGAGCCCGTCACAGCTGGGCTGAATTTGAAGTGCCTGGAGTGGGTTGGGTGCCTGTCGATTTGACTTTCCAGTATTTCGGGGAACTGCCCCATACATCGCATGTTGTAGAAAGCTATAGCGATCAGTCAATTAAAGTTAACTTTTCCGGTGGCAGCCTCAGCGCTACCTGGAGTAACTTAATCTTATAAATGCATCCCTCCTTCATATTATTAAGAGATGCATTAATTACCCGGAATGGGTCCCGGTCTTCCACTACCGGGACCTTTTCTGTTGGGCAGCAATAGAAACTGGGACATATTACAACCACAGCTATTTATCCGACCTAAATGATCAGCAAGTGCAGTTTTCTTAAGCAGGCAAGTTCTATTGAATATAGCTGGGCAGATACTATTTATTTAATGCAACCGGAGGTGCCTTTTTCTCGAAGATAGATACAGCTATAACTGAGAGAATGATCAGCAGGCTGCCGAGGACATGGTGCCAGGCAAGAACTTCAGCCAGCAGAATAACCCCAACCAGGAGGCTGGTGATCGGTTCAAAGGTGCTGAGGATGGAAGCAGTGGTAGCACGTACTATTTTAAGGCCTGTTTGAAAGGCTACCATGCCGACAAAGGTGCTGACGAGCGCCAGCATAAGGGTGCTTAAAAATCCCTGGTAAGTGATATTTAAATACAGGTCACCTGTAAAAGCGCATACCGCCAGTAAGACCAGGCCGTTGAAAAACGAAATATAAAAGGCAATGACAAAAGCGCTAACCTGTCTTAAACTGCTCTTGGCGATGGTCAGGACATAATAAGCATAGAGCACTCCGGATGCAAGAGCCAGGCTTACCCCATAAAAGTTTAAACTTTCTTCCGCATTAAAACCTGCCAGGAAGTAGATGCCAACCACTGACAGAACCAGGGCAGTTATACTCTTCCAGCCAACTTTATCTTTGAAAATAAAGATTGAGCCAACCATAACTGCAATGGGATAAACAAAATGGAGTGTTGTGGCTAAACCGGTAGGAATATAGTTGTATGAAGCGACCATGGTTAACATCATCACTCCGTAACCGATTAGCCCAACCTGGAAAAGCATAAAATACTGCCCCGTGCTTACCCTGTAGTTTATCCTTCTTATTCTTATATATATATAAAGCAGACCGGCGGCAAGGCCAAACCGAAATAAGGTCACGGTAAAAGGGTTGAAACCGTTGGCGTAAGCGATAGTTGCGAAAAATGGAATCAAACCAAAGCAGATTGCAGCGAGCATGATCAGAAGTATGCCCCTGGTTTTGGTCATTAATTACCCTCCCGTTATAATAACTGAATCAATAGCACTTTTCCCGACCCGTGAGGCTGTAACAACTATTTTTGCTTGATTCTTTCCACACCTGTATATTTTTTCTTTGCCCTGATTTTGGGCATGCACAATAATGATTATACCGTATGATATATGACTAAGATATCATTAAAACTTGATCTTAATCAATCTTTGTGCAGGCTAACGGTTTATTATTCTATCTCTACGGTAACAGTGCCTGGATGGCCCAGTTGTCAGTTTAAAAGCATCTCTTCCAGCAGGGAAAGTAGATTTTATGTAAAAATAATTACAATAGTTCAATATTATAGCAGAAGTGGCTTATTATGCTTGCTGTTTCAAAAGCTATTATATTCGTTTGCTCAATACCCGTTCTTAAAATGCTTTATAAAACGATGGTAACGGGTAAAAAGCTAACCGGTAAAGAGCCTCAAGCATTAAGTGAGATGTCTTTTCTTAGTGTAATCGAATTCCTGGGCAAGAATAAATTCGTCAACCTCAAAATATTTGTGTTAAGATAATCAGGATAAAGAAATTTTTGAGGTTAGATTCGATGAAATCATTTTTGCTGCTAAAAGACTTCTTCCGTAGAAATGCCTGGCGTTACGCACTCGGTGTATTATGGCTGATCGTTGTTAATTCTGCTCAGCTGATTATTCCCTATCTATTAGGCTATATTGCCGACCAGATTGAAACCGGCCAGGTTGCTACTGCCGATTTGTGGCGATTTTCCGGCTATATCCTGGCTATTGCTGCAGTTATTGTGGTTAGCCGTTACTTTTGGCGTATTTATATCATGGGTACTGCCCGTATGCTGGAATTCCACCTGCGTGATATGCTCTTTTCACACCTGCAGAAGCTGTCGGCGAACTTCTATAACGAGCACAAAACCGGGGACCTGATGGCCCATGCCACCAATGATGTTAACGCCGTCCGTATGGCGCTTGGCCTGGGTATAATTATGCTGACTGATTCAATATTTCTTACGGTTGCTACCGTGATTATTATGACCCAGGTGATCGACATCCGCCTTACTGCCCTGGCCATTTTGCCCCTGCCTTTCATGGCTGTGCTGGTTACCTTTGCCGGACGCCTTATTCATGACCGTTTTAAGGCTGTCCAGGCGACATTTTCCGACATGACCGACCGGGTCCAGGAAAACCTTTCCGGCATCCGGGTCATCAAAACTTTTGTCCAGGAAGATTCCGAGGTGGAACGGTTTGACCAGGTCGCACAACGCCTTGTCTTTAAAAACATGGATTTAGTTAAAGTATGGGGACTTTTTATGCCCCTGGTTCAGTTCATTTCCGGCCTCAG
>SL_3KL_010_SEDDRAFT_10002961_pt1 | contig 15479 bp, 13 predicted proteins | sample SodLakKL_010_SED_2_FD_10381 | JGI IMG/M metagenome (IMG submission 10381) | reverse complement strand
ATCATCTCCTCCATGACAGCCTCAGGCCCTTCGTTTTCAAATATCTCGCCAAGCTCAGGATCGGCATATTCACCGTTTTCGAGTTTATCTAACCTGCGCCCGATAATACGTATGTCAAAATTCCTGAAAAAGCCACTTGCACCATAGTAATAGGCGAAATCAGCGTGAGGAAATTCTTGCTGGCCCACAGGGTCAATGCTTACCAGGTACATGTAGTCATCTCTGTCCAGTGTAAAAAACACTGTAGGATCGAATGCCCAGCCTTCATCGCCAAAAATGTACTGTTCCGTTTTTTCTACGATGTAGGGTAGAGCCTCCCAAATCACCCCGTCGAAAACGAATTTGTCAATATTGTTCACGACCTGGCTTCCATTGAAATATCTGTATTTCAACACTTTTTCTCCTCCAATGGGAATATTGGGGAACTTATGCTTGAGAAAAACAGGCAGAAAGTTTTCAGGTGGATCACTTTCGCTGAAGTTATTGAACTGGGCAACGCTGCCGCCAAACCATTCATAATCCTCAGGTGTGAGCTCGTAACCGATGTATGGAAGATTTTCTTTGGTTTCCAATAATTCCCATTGCTCTCCATCATAACCATAATTGTCCTGGTTAAGATAGGTCTCTCCGGCTTCAGTAAAATTGTAAATGATATGCACTTCATCACCTTCTTCCGCATCGGGGTACTCACGGTTCAGCCACAGGGGAATAAGCTGCCAGGCAGGATTATCAGGGGTAAATGTATTGTCCAGACCAAGAAAAGCATAGTCTTTTGGCTGGAACTCATAACCAAATCCCGCATCCCACCAGGTGGGGTGCAGCAGAAGATGATTGAAAGTTACCATAGCCGAACTGTTCAGGTCAAGCGTAACATAGCGGCTTGCCAGAATTTCCGGTACATAATCCATAGCAGGAAATGAATCGCTAAAAGCCTTATACTCGGCAATAAAACCGCCAAACCTGTTATAATCGGCATCCACCAGAGTATATTCAACATTCTCGCTGTGGGGCTTCCTGCCTGCATCCATTTTTTCGTAAAGTTCCTTGTTTGGATCACAGGCCTGCAGAAAAATCAGCCCTGTCAGCAGTATTGCGGTGAAAATATGTTTTCTTTTTTTCATTTTCTTGAAGATTAGTTGATTCATAAAATCCTGCATATCAGAACCTGATGCGCAATGATGTGGTCCATGAACGTCCCCACCCATAATAAACCAGGGCCGTATCATAATCGAATGAACGGCCGTCGGTTGCATCCCGTATGGCTTCGGTATTGAATACGTTGTTCACGTTAACAATGATTGTTGCATTCAATCCGGCCATCCTGAAGCGGTAGCGCATGTTCAAATCCACCAGCTGGTAAGAGGGCATTTGCCAGGAGTCGATGCCTCTGAAGGCCAGGTCACCACGGTCTTCTACATTAAAATCTGCAAATAACCTGTCGAAGTGATTAACATCAAAACCGACCCTCAAATTCTGCAGTACCTCGTAGCTTATGCCTAATGCAGCTGTGGTCTGGGCTGAATTGCCAACTTTCAGGCCTCCGGCATATACCTCGATGCTGTCGATAAAGACTTGCTGGTCGTCATAAATCTCAGCGATCAGATCATCTTGCCAGGTCCAATCCCCATAAGAGAACATACCCCTGATCTCCAACCTTCTGTTTGGTCTGAGGGTAAAGTCAATTTCAAGACCCTGGTGAAGCGCGTTCAACCCGGCCATGTTGGCAATAACACCTTGTCCCAGGTTTCTCACAAGAGCCCTGTCTAACCATTCTGTGCGATACAGAATTACGTTGGCGGCAACAAGGGGTGTACGTAAACCATAGCCTACTTCAGTAGAGAATACGCGTTCGTGCCTTACACCAATATTCTCAACATTGGTAAAACCAACAAACGCCCAGCGGAAAAAGGGTGCCCTGGTAAAATATCCGATATTCCCAAACACATTATGGTATTCGGAAATATTGTAATTGGCACCACCCTTTAAGCTCCAGGCCAAGAAGTCAATCCAGTCGGAACGCTGGTCGGTCATAGCGCGCCTGCCCATGATACTGTTGTATTGATCCATATACTGCTGGTAAGCTTCCTCATCACCCTGGGCGAGGGCGGCTTCTGCCTGCTCCTTGTAACCGTCGGCCTCCTCCTGGTATGCTAACCTTGTTGGTGAATCATCATCATAATAATAAAGGAAATAGTCTGTACGGCGATAGTTTGTATTGGAAAAAGTTGCTGAAACAAAGGCGGAATATTGGTCAGTGGTGTATTCAGCCTGCCCGAAAATACCGGCCCAGGCCACCTCGCCAAGGTCATGATAACCGATTTTATCTCCTTCCCGCAAACGGAAAAAATCCCTGTTCACATCATTGAAATCTTCATAGTGACTGCCACCGAGAAGATCGGTCACTTCCTGGTAGTGATAACCCCTGTAGTATCTTAGGTCTGCACCACCTGTAAAAGTGTAGTTCTGATACTCTGTTTGAGCGGTGGACAAAAGTCCATACCAGTCGTGCTCATTCACAGCCCTGCCCACAATAGCAAGAGAACCCCGGTGCGATAACGCATTTTCCTGCATCACGGCATCAAAGTCAAGGAATCCGTTGGGGGTCAGCTTAGTTGATTCGGTCGGCAAGCCGGTATCCCTGTCATATTGCAGCCAGTTATTTTGTGGGCCAATAGTTCGTCTGCCGCCGCCTGAAGAAATAGATACATAAGCGGCTGTAGAAATTGTAGTAGCAGGGGATACTGACCAATAATGATTCAAAGATATCTGTGGTTTGTGATATTCATTGTAGGATGCTGAATACCGTTCTCCATTCATGATACCCATCGAAGGATTGTACCGGATGCCCAGGGGGTGATCGCGATAAGTCTGGATCCGCTGTCTTGGCCAGCGCTGGTTGTGCCACTGAGGCGCCCCAAATGCCGTAAGTGAAAGGGTATGGTTGCGATTGACAACCCTGGAGACATTCAAAAAGTAAGACCATCCTTCAAAATCGAGGCCGTCAACAAAACCTTCGCCGGTTCTTCTGCCGCCGAGGGCTGTTACTGCCCATCCATTGTCAAGCAGACCCGTTGAAAAACTAACAGACTCCTGGCGGTAGCCGTCGTGTCCGACAGCATATAATATCGTACCTCCCTGGTTTACTTCTGTAGATTGGGTAATGATGTTGATGGTACCACCAACGGAACTGATAGCCAGTCTGGAAGCACCTAACCCGCGTTGCACCTGCATTGTTTGTGTAACGTCCGACAAACCTGCCCAGTTAGACCAGTAAACCCGGCCGTTTTCCATGTCATTCACAGGAACACCGTTGATCAAAACACCGATATTGTTTGAGTCAAAACCGCGCATATTAATTCGGCCGTCGCCGAAACCACCGCCATCCCTGGTGGCGTAAACACTGGGTGTTGATTGCAGTATCTGGGGGAACTCCTGCGTTCCCAAACGCTCGGTAATGGCTTCAGCCGAAATGTTTGATATGGCTACCGGCGTTTGCCGGTCGCGTGCATAAGAAGAAACCACCATCACTTCCTGCAGACCGATGGTGCTGACTTTCATGGTTAAAGTGCCCAAATCTGTATCGGTGGTTGCATCAATGGTTTGCAAAATGTCCACGTATCCCAGGTAGGAAATGTTCATGGAGTAAACCCCCGCTTCCACACGTATCTCGAAAACCCCGTTAACATTGGTCGTAATACCGTATGTGCGGCCCGTATCCATGTTGATCAGCTCCACCAGCGCCGAAGGCAGCCTGTTGCCCTCTTCGTCCGCAACTATACCCCGGACGGTTGAAGCAGCTGCCTGATGTCCCGTCAGCACAAGCAAGACAATCATCAGAAAGAGAAGGGAAATGATTTTTTTTATTTTCATTGGATTGATATTTAAAGTCCATACATCCGATTTGGAAAACAACTACCTGCTGATCTGCAGCTTCATGTTCCTGGTTTCCCTTTCAGAAATCATTTGAATGATATACATACCCGCCGGCAAATGACCAACATTCAGCTCAACCCGGCTCGATGAATCAACCGGTTTGTCATAAACCACCTGCCCGCTCAGGTTGATGATCCGAATACCTGAAAATTGCCAGTCGCTTGTTTCAACAGTTAAATGATAATCAGCAGGATTCGGGAAGATGCGGATATGATCCGTTTCGGGTGAAATAACCTGGTTCGGCTGAGGATCCATAAAGTCGGCAAGCATCCTTGGCAGCAACCGGGTTACCTCAAAACGTTGATGCAGTACACCAATAATATCTTTTGGTTCATCGGGTACCGGTTCGCCGAAATAATCAAGGGCTCCTTCAGCATTGGGTGTTCTGATGAGTCCGTCACCGGTATCATCATAAATTTCATATGACTGATTGTGCGTAAAGGTTTCCGGATTGTCTTCATAGAAATGCACATTTCGGACGATCACAAGCATTCCCTGGATGTCTTCGGTTAGCTCGCTAAGCGTCACTTCCATAGGTTCAATCTCATTGTTTTGTGAAGACGGAGCTCCCGGATCTTCAGTTGGCAGCAACTGGAACATATCCTGGAATTGGCCGAAATTACCAGTTAAATTGGTAATACCATCATACAAGTCATATTCTGTTTCAATAATTCCCGGATTGTCGTCGATCAGAATGGCTGCTGTTTCATCTTGTAAGTAAAACTGGTTTCGGTAAGCTCTTTGCAGGTGTGTAACAACCACCTCTCCTGTGATGCGATATACCAGGTCACCCATTTCCTGGTTCAGCAGGGCTGCAATATTCGGAACTTCTATGGCTTCGGGAGCAGCATCCACAAGAACATCTCCAACCCACCAACGGTGTGCAAAGGTGCCCTGGTAAACAAATGCCAGGTATATCACCTCACCGGCATAATCAGACAGGTTGATCAGTGTTTCTTTCGGGTTGGTAATACCGATATTGTCATCCGATTCATAAACCTGGACAAAATGACCGTGTGCAGGATTTCCGCTGCCCGTTGATATCATTAAGGCACTGTAGTCATATTCAGACATAAACTGGTTCTTCTCCCAGAATGTAAGCAGCAGACTTGCATCTCCAGGAATTTGTATCTGGGGCGTAATGAGCCAGTTGTCAGCTTCCTGTCCCTGACCGGTAGCTTCATGGAAAGCCCAGCCATTATCCTGAGACCAGCCACCGGCATCACCCAGCACATAATGGCTCCAGCCTGCCGGAGGAACTGCGTCATCAAAATCATCGGTCCAGGGGAACTCCGTCACCATGTTCGGATCAACTTCAACCAGGATAAGCTGATAAATCAGATCGTCGTCAGTAACGCTCAATTGCCCTTGCGACGTGTGATAACCTTCCTGAAATGCTTTGTATGAATGAGTTCCCACAGGTACCTCTTCAAAGAAATAGGGTGCCGAATAAAGGGTGTCACCACGGAATACCAGTGTTGCACTCTCTAATAGATTCTCATCTTCATCCATAATTTCAAACGTCACAGAATAATAGGTGAGTGTTTCAATATCACCCCAGTTTCTCGCTGTCAAAAAGTCCCCTGTAGCCCTGGAATTGGGTAAGCCTGTAAGGTTTAGCTCCACTGTAGGAATTGGATCCCCGATATAATCAACGTTAAAAAAGGTCGTACGGAATTCTGCGTATGTATCACCATCGGTGAACTCATAAACCTGACCGTTGGCAAAATTTCCCTCTGCATCTGCGAAGTACACATTTTCAATCGTTACCAAACGTGCCTGATAGGTCATGAAATTGTCCACAAACTCTTCCATGCTGATTACCGGCGGTTCAATTACATTGTTGCTTGAAGTGGCTGCACCGGGGTCTTCTACGGGTACAAACTGATACATATTTCCAAAAATGCTGAGTGTACCCTGTATGCCTGTTATCCCGTCATAAATTTCATACTGAGTGGTGATCGTTCCGGGCAAATCATCAATCAAAATACCGGCAGTTCCGTCTTCAATATATTTGCTGTTGCGCCAGCTTTCCTGGTAGGTGAGGACCACCTCATTAACCAGTGTATAAACAGTTTCACCGTCGGGCTCCTGGTTGCGCAAAGCAGCAATGGTGTGCATGTCAGTGATTCCCATATCTGCCAGTGACCTGGCGGTGAACTGAACGTTCTCATGGAACATATGCACAATGGCTATCACGTCAACCTCTTCCGTTGGAATCATGCCGCCTATATAGTCTGCTTCCCAGAACTCCGTCCGGAAAGTTCCTTCTCCTGAAGGATCGCTTACCGTATAGTTTGTACCCGTTCCGAAAGGATCCCCGTGATAATCTTCATCAAAGGCCAAATCAGAAATTTTTACCAGGCGGCCGGCATCAGCAACGCCCAATTCATCAATGGTTCTTTCCACATAAGTCATTTCATTGCCCGTTGAACTTGGATCACCAGGATCTTCAACGGGTTTAAATTGAAAGTTGTTATTATGGACCAGCAATGTTCCTTTTAATCCGGTAATACCGTCTCCAAGCTGGAAAATGGTTGTGATAACACCATCCGGATCATCTATCTGAACACCGGCAGTTTCATCCTGTATCCACTTTTTGTTTCGGAACGACTGCTGATAGATAAGGATCACCTCGTTGGTCAGCTCGTAAACGGTTGAATTGTCGGCTTCCTGTTGTTGAAGCTCAAGAATGTTTGCAATCTCTACCACATCATTATCACGCTCTGCTGCATGCAAATGAAGGCCTGCAAGTAACAACGCGGTCATGAATGATAAGGCAATGTGTAAAGTAATTTTTCTCATGGTTTTGTTTTTTTTGGTGAATGATTGGTGTTTTGCCTATGAAATTTTATGAAACAATATCCATCCAATAAGATATAATCATATCTTACTGATTATATTAACAATGCAGATTTAAATAGCTAATTTAAGAAGAAATTAGCGAAGTGAAAAATGCCCGGGGGAATTGTTAATAAAAACTTAAAATTGTTAATAAAAACTGCCTTTGACAAGACCAATGATTTGGCAGGTAAAGAAAAAGTTAAAACATTATTGAATGAAGAGATTGCATCATGGACAACATGCTATCCTATGGCCTTTGTAACCATTTCTGCGGCCTCTTTCAGCAAAATGGCCGACCTTACCTTTAAACCGGATTGATCAATGATTTGTTTGGCCTCTTCCGCATTGGTTCCTTGTAGTCGCACAATGATCGGGATGTTGATGTTCCCGATGTTTTTGTAAGCATCCACGATACCATTGGCTACCCTGTCGCAACGAACAATACCGCCAAATATGTTGATCAGGATTACTTTTACATTGCTGTCTTCCAAAATGATTCGGAATGCTTCTTCAACTCTTTTTGCACTCGCCGATCCACCCACATCCAAAAAATTGGCCGGTTCTCCGCCACTAACTTTTATGATATCCATAGTGGCCATGGCCAGACCGGCACCATTTACCATGCAGCCCACATTGCCGTCGAGCTTTACATAGTTCAGATCATGTTTGCCGGCTTCCACTTCCATGGGGTCTTCCTCAAAAATATCACGCATAGCCACAATATCCGGGTGGCGATATAACGCATTGTCGTCTATGGTCATTTTGGTATCCACCACAATGATTTTGTTATCGGAAGTTTTGAAAAGAGGATTGATCTCAATCAGGGTGGCGTCATTCTCAAGGTATGCTTTTACTAACCTGGGAACAAATTTGACCATATTTTTGAAAGCCTCACCACTCAAACCAAGGTTAAAGGCAATGCGCCGGCTTTGAAAAGGCTGGATGCCCGCCACCGGATCAATTTCCTCGGTAAATCGGCTACCTCCTCAATATTCATTCCGCCGCGGGGAGAGTAGACGATCATGTTCCTGGATGAGTCCCTGTTGAGCAATACACTCATATAAAACTCTGCCGGTTCGCTTTCTCCGGGATAATAGATGCCCTGTTCAACCAACACTTTCCTTACCAGCTTTCCCTTTGCCGAAGTTTGGGGTGTAACCAAACGCATACCAATGATGCTTTCAGCATGAGCTTGCACTTCTTCCAGTGACCTGGCAATTTTTACGCCACCCCCTTTGCCACGCCCTCCTGCATGAACCTGGGCTTTCACAGCCCATAAATTGATCCCGGTTGCCTCTGTGATCCTTTCTGCGGCCCCAATGGCATCATCCGGATTTTCCACAAGTATGCCCATAGCTACTGGTACATCATACCTCATTAANAGNTGTTTTCCCTGGTATTCGTGCAAGTTCATCCTTATCGCTTTTTGTTAACAACAAATAATTATTTTCTGCTCAACTCCCGGTCATACACTTAATCACAGCACTTCGGAATATAATTGCAAATAGATCCTCATTCCCCTTCATCCAATCATCACATGCCATCTACCCGGATATGTTGAATGCTAAATACATGAACAAAAGTAAATGAATTTTTTTTATGATAATGGGAATAAAAAATGTCTTTCTTTGATTGAATTGTTTGTTGTGAATTATTTGAATCATCAAGCTGTGTTAAGCCTCAGCTGCTGATCCATGGATTTTAAACCACCATCGTATAACAAAGTTTTTTGCCAGCCATAAAATAATCAGTTGAATACTGCCGTTAAAAAATTGATTTGTCGCACATAAAAAACGGCCTATGAAACAACCCGCTACCAATGAAAATGAACACGAAATTTTGAAAAATCTGCGCTATCTTAAAAACCAATTGGGTTACAGCCAACAATTCGTAACCTTTTCGTCCCCAAAGGATGTGAATATGGTATTGCAGGAACATGACCGTGAAAGACAGTTACCCCGCCGGGAGGTTATTAACAACATCCTGGGGTATGCAAAAGCCATGCAGGTATTCCGCAACCGTGATGGCAAAGCCTTGTTTCTTGTAAATAATTAGCGCTTTTTCAGTATTTCAAACCCAAAAAACCATTTCGTCTGGTATGTCCGCGAAATGGTTTTTTCCTTTATGGAAAAACGGTTATTTTTGTCATGGAGTTACATGGACCATGACTTCCTCTTTGCCCGGATAACAGGGCTGAAGACTTTATATATTTTTTGGTTTGAAAACAGACAAACAATCATATTTACGCAAACCGGAATGGTTGCGTACCCGGCTTCCGGATGCATCCCATTACCATAGCCTGAAATCCAAAACACGTCAGGGTGGCCTGCATACCATTTGTGAAAGCGGTGCTTGTCCAAACAAAGGAGAGTGCTGGAGCGCCGGAACAGCTACCTTTATGATTTTGGGCAACATCTGCACGCGAAGCTGCAGGTTTTGCAATGTCCAAACCGGAAAACCCAATCCCCCCGACGAAAATGAACCTGAAAACATAGCAGAAGCAGTGATGGCAATGGGGGTCAAACACTGCGTGATTACCAGCGTTGACCGCGATGATCTGCCCGATGGAGGAGGTCAGCACTGGGCAAACACAATCCGGGCAATCAAAACAAAGTCAGCATCAACAACCATTGAAGCATTAATCCCTGACTTCAAAGGAGACAGAAAAAGTATTCAGATGGTTATGGATGCAGGTCCGGAGGTGATCAGCCACAACCTGGAAACAGTCAAAAGGTTAACAAAACAGGTGCGGGTATATGCCAATTACGACAGGAGTCTGGAAGTTCTTGAATATGTTGCCCAAAACAGTACAATCAGAACCAAATCAGGCCTTATGCTTGGCCTTGGTGAAACGGAAGATGAGATAATAGAAACCATGGACGACCTGCTGAATGTGGGTTGCCGTGTGATCACCATAGGCCAGTATCTGCAACCTTCCCGCAATAATCTTCCGGTTCAGAAATATATCCATCCCGATGATTTTGAACGGTATGGACAAATTGCAAAAGAAAAGGGGTTTCTGTTTGCAGAAAGTGCACCCCTGGTCAGATCATCCTATAAAGCAGATAAACACGTGTCATAATTATTATCCCGGACAGTTGCACTTTTCACGCATTTCACAAAAAAATTATACATGAGAATTCTATATTTTCTTTATGCAATGAGCCTTGTATTTTTGCTAACTTCAGGCGTTCATCATCCTGACGGCTTAAACGATCCGCCAAGAGAAAACCGGCAAATCGTTCCCGGTGCATGGCAAACAGATGCCTACATGCATATGCTGGAAGGGAAACGCATTGCCGTTGCAGGAAACCATACCTCAATGGTTGCTGACCGCCACCTGGTTGACACCCTGCTTGCTTCAGGTGTTAAGGTAGTGAAGGTGTTCAGCCCTGAGCACGGTTTTCGTGGTGAGGCGGCCGATGGTGAATTGGTTGAAAGTTATGTAGACAGCGAAACAGGCATCCCGGTAATCAGCCTTTACGGCCGGAATCGCAGGCCGACAAAAGAGCAACTGGAAAATGTGGATCTCATACTTTTTGATATCCAGGATGTGGGTGCGAGATTCTACACATATATCTCAACCATGACCTATATCATGGAAGAAGCTTCGCGCCTGGATATACCGGTGGTTGTACTGGATCGCCCTAACCCAAACCGGCACTATGTGGATGGACCGGTACTTGATCCGGAATATGCTTCATTTATAGGTCTTCATCCTGTTCCCATTGTGTATGGCATGACCATCGGGGAATATGCGCGTATGGTGTGTGGTGAAAACTGGCTAATATATGACGAACAATGCGACCTCACGGTAATAACCGTTGCAGGATATGACCACACAAGCCGTTATGTTTTGCCATTGCCGCCTTCTCCAAACCTCCCCAATATGCGTGCTGTTTATCTGTATCCTTCCCTTTGCCTGTTTGAAGGTACCGATATCAGTATTGGAAGAGGCACCGGCCATCCTTTCCAGGTATTTGGTCACCCAAGCCTCCCGGAAGACCAATTCCCATTTCAGTTTACACCCCAAAGCGTTTCAGCCTCTCCAAACCCTCCACAGCTTGGAAATAAATGTTTTGGTCGTGATTTGCGGGATCTGCCGATTGAAGAATTGAGACAAAAACACCAGATTAACCTGGAATATATCCTTGAAGCATATGCACATTTCCCGGAAAAGGAACTCTTTTTTAACAGGGGCTTTGAGATCCGTGCAGGGAATAACCTGCTGCGCGAACAAATCAAAGCGGGATACACCGCAGAAGAAATCAGAAAATCCTGGCAGGAGGATCTGGATGCCTTTAAAAAAATTAGGGCAAAGTACCTGTTATATCCGGATTACGAATAGTTAATAGTTTTATAAATGCTTGATTTAAAAAGCAATAAAGTTAATGATGTATATCAGTGGTTTAAGTCAGGACTGGCTTCAGTCCCCGAGCCAAGAGAACATCCGTTTATATGTAATGAATTATTTTTCAGGTATTTTGGAATAACTTCCGAGACACGTGTACTGGAACCCGACAAAAGATTGTCAGAATCTGACATTGTTTTACTGGTAAAGGCAAGGAAAAGGCTTAACCGCGGGGAGCCTTTGCAATACATTACAGGAGCAGCTGATTTTCTGGGCAATACCTTTATGGTAAATCCGTACGTATTGATTCCGCGTCAGGAAACGGAAGGCCTGGTGTTGTGGCTTGCAGAAGACCTGAAGGGAAGCAATCAGGAGCATCGCAGAAAAAACAGAATACTGGATATGGGAACGGGCAGTGGCGTGATAGCTGTTTCTTTGGCTGCCTTGTTTCCGGATTATGAGATTCTGGCATGTGATTACAGTGAAAAAATTATTGATGTAGCTGATCACAATGCGCAAATTAACAATGTACCGGTCAGTTTCTTCTTGTGTGACATTATGGTGGAAGAAAACGTTAATATAGCGCCGGGTTCTTTGGACTTGGTGATCAGTAATCCGCCTTATGTCAGGGAGTCAGAAAAGGTTTACATGTCGAAAAATGTGCTGGAACATGAGCCTGCAGCTGCGTTGTTTGTTCCTGATGATGATCCGCTTTTATTTTATCGCCAAATTATCAGCAAATCAAAGTATTGGTTGCGTGAAGGAGGCTGGATTTATTTTGAGATCAATGAAGCAATGGGAGGGGAGTGTACCTCGATGTTAAAGGGTGAAGGTTTATCAAACATCCTTGTAAATCAGGATATTCACGGGAAAAACCGTTACATCCGTGCTCAAAAGTGATCAAAAGATTTATTCTACTGCTTCCCGGATCGCCGCCACAAATTCTTCAATATCTTTTTCGGTCGTGTTGTAGGCTGTCATCCAGCGCACTTCATTGCGTTGTGCATTCCAGATATAGAAAAAGTATTTCCGTTGCAGCTTTTCGATCGCATTTTTCGGAATCACGGCAAAAACAGCGTTGGTTTCCACGGTCTGGGTAATCTGCACTTGTGAAATGCTTTGCAGGCGTTCAGCCAGCAAACCCGCCATACTGTTTGCATGTAAGGCATTTTTCAGCCACAGGTCCGAAGAAAATAACGCATTGAATTGTGCACCGATGTAACGCATTTTTGACATCAATTGCATGGATTGCTTCCTGGTGTATTCAAATTCACCGGCTAAGTCGCCGTTGAAGAAAACCAGTGCTTCGGCAAGCATGGCTCCGTTTTTTGTCCCCCCGAATGACAGCATATCAACACCTGCATGCTGACTGATCTCAGCCAGAGCTGTGTTAAGCCGGGCTGCTGCATTGGCAATGCGAGCGCCATCCATATGCAGATAGAGATTGTTTTCGCGGGCAAAGGCAGCTATGTCCCTGATCTCATCCAATTGATATACGGTGCCTAACTCAGTAGGCTGCGTGATGGATATTACTTTGGGTTGAGAATGATGCGGAAAACCAACAGAATGAAGCAATGGAACTAGCTGTTCTACACGAATTTTTCCGTTATCGCTGGGCAGGCTGATCAATTTACACCCGGTCACTTTTTCAGGAGCGCCGCATTCGTCATTTTCAAGGTGTGACTTGTCAGAGCAAACAATGGCATGATAAGGCCTGGTAATGTGAGAAAGACCGGCAGCATTGGCACCTGTGCCTGTCAACATGAAAAAAACACGGCACTCACTGCCAAATATCTCCTTAAATATTCTTTCTGCTTTCAGGGTATAGATGTCGTCACCATACCCTATGGCATCTCCTTTGTTCGCTTCCATCATGGCATGAAAAATGGCTTCATGCACAGGTGCGTTGTTGTCGCTGGCAAAACTTTTTAATTGGCCTTTCATGCGTGTTACATTTGTTAAAGTGTTTGAATATATGAAAAAGTGAAAAGGTCGATACCGCTCCTGGTTTTCCTACGCACATTTATTCCACAATAAATCTCGGAATATCGGCAGGAAGCCTGGTGAGTAACTGGTAATTAAGCTGTTCACTCATCTCGCAAAACGAGGCTATGCTGATGCTCAGTCTTTTTTGCTTGCCGATGATCACCACCTCATCGCCACGTTCCACACCGGGAATATCTGTAACATTTACAGTCATGGTGTTCATGGTCACGGTACCGATCACCGGAACCCTGCGGCCCCTGATAAGCACCCTGCCTGTGTTGCTCAGTGCACGGCTGAAACCATTGGCGTAGCCAACCGGAATAATGGCAATTTTCATTTTTTTGTTTGCCAGGTAAGAGCTTCCGTAACCGACGAAGCTGCCTGCTTCCACTTCTTTTAATACCATTACTTTTGATTTCCACGAAATCATCCTGCGCAAGGGGTTTGATTCCTTAGTATCTTTCTGAAAACGGAACATATGCGTTTCAGGACTTGGCCAAAAACCATACTGGGCAATTCCAAACCGAACCATTTCCATGATGGTGTTGGGGTAGGTGAGTGCCGCAGCCGAACAGGCTGTATGCCTGAACAAAGGATAAAGATTATGACGACTGAAATAGCGGTTGAATTTTCTGAAGAGCGTAATCTGGTTTTTAATACGTAAATAGTTCGACAGGCTTTCTGCACCGGCATAATGGGTACAAAGGCCTTGAAATACAAAATGTTCCTGTTGCTCTTTCAGATACGACACCAAATCAGGCATCCGGTCATATTCAAAGCCTGTTCTGTTGAAACCGGTTTCCACCTCAATATGTATCCTGGCCTTTTTGCGGAGCATGCGGGCCGTCTCAATAGCCCTCTCCAAACGTCCCGGATCAAAAACAAAAAATTCAATATCATTGGTAATCGCCCATTCAATTTCTTCATCATCAAGCAAACCCATGATCATGATCCGGCCAACCTCGCTGATTACATTCAGAACGTTATAGGCTTCCCGAGCCGAGAAAACAGAAAAGTGCCGCACACCGGCTTCTTCGGCCAAAGGTACGATGTTTTCAACCCCGTGACCGTAAGCATTGCCTTTTACAACAGAGGAAAACCTGGCATCTTTGCCAATGATTTTCGTTAAATATCTAATGTTGTTTCTGTAGGCTTTTCTGCTGATCTCGATATAGGATGTATTAAACATTTCTGTTTATTTTAACGATTTGGTCTGCAATGTGATAAAACATGGTTATGCCTGTTTCAATGATCTCATCAGGAAAATCGTAGTCATGATTATGGAGGCTCGTGTGATCTTTACCGGCACCGAGCCCAAATAGTGCACCTTTTGCATTAGAAGTAAAATGGCCAAAATCTTCCGACCATCGAAAAGTATCTCCATGCTCCAGCAGTGTGGTACCGGAACGTCTGGCTGCTTCTCTTACCCAACCGGTTGCCATTTCGTGATTGACAGTAGCAGGAAATTCTTCTGTAAAACTGATCTTGTTTTCAATACCGTGCTTTGAAGTCAGTTTTTCTGCCAGCTTGCCGGCCTCTTCATGCAATATTTCCATGTCTTCATCCAGAAATGTTCGCAAAGTGGCCATCACAGTTGCTTTCCCGGGATTGGTGCCAAAAGCAATCTCACCCAAGCGCGCATGTATAATGGTTACCAGCACAAAATCACGGAACAGGCCGGATTTTTCAGGCAATTGAATCAGACCTTCTATCAATTCTGTCATCATGTGTACAGGACTAAGACCCTGTTCCGGATGAGCAGCATGAGAAGACTTTCCCTGCAAAGAGATGATCATTCCCTTGGAAGCAGCTGCAAAAGGCCCCTCTCTGACAATTACGGCATTTTTTTCAAATCCCGGCAAATTATGTAAGGCAAAAACGTAATCAGGCTTTAATCCGGAGAATTTGTTGTCGCAAATCACCTTTGCCGCACCTTGCCCGGTTTCCTCCTCAGGTTGAAATAACAAAATAGCCCGTCCCTTGTCCGGCCTGTTGTTTTTCAACATCATGGCAAAGCCGGCCATAATTGCCATATGACCATCATGCCCGCACTTATGAGATACTCCTTGGTAATGGCTTCTGTGTGAGAAGGTATTTACTTCTTCAATGGGGAGGGCATCCATATCGCAACGAAACAAAACTGAGGGGCCATCTTTGCCCGAATCAAACACCGCGGCAAGTCCATGGCCTCCCAATTGCTCAACAATGGTATCAGGATTCTGATCAGCAAGAAAATTCTTTAATTTTTCGGCAGTATTGGCTTCGTTACCGGAAAGCTCCGGGTAGCGATGCAATTCTTTTCTCAATTCTGTAACCGTGCGCAATATATCTGCCGTGATCATCTCACCCATACTTTTTTTTGTCA
>SL_3KL_010_SEDDRAFT_10002960_pt1 | contig 15480 bp, 13 predicted proteins | sample SodLakKL_010_SED_2_FD_10381 | JGI IMG/M metagenome (IMG submission 10381) | reverse complement strand
CCCAGAGTGGTTCTCTCCACACTTTTCTGGGTTTTCTTAATGGCCTTTGAAGTTTGTTTGCGCTCTTTCTCTTCCCCTTTTTTCACTTCTGCATCCGCCTCTCTCTGAATATCTTCCAGGTAGCGTTTGTGAGAAACCATTATGCGCTTGTCGTCTCTGTTGAACTCAATTACCTTAACGGTGAGAACGTCTTCGACTTCTGCCATGACACCATCTTCCTTCCGGATGTGTTTAATCGGCGCAAAGGCCTCCAGTCCGTAGGGCAGTTGTACAATGGCTCCGCGATCGTCTTTTCTGATAATGGTCGCTTCGTGATAGGATCCGACAGGGAATACATTTTGGAAAGTATCCCATGGATTCTCTTCAATTTGTTTGTGACCGAGGGACAGTTTTCTGCCTTCCTTGTCGATCTCCAGAATTACCACCTCGATATCATTACCCACTTTGGTAAATTCAGAGGGGTGTGAGAATCTCTTCGTCCAGGAGAGGTCTGAAATATGAACCATACCTCCGATACCTTCTTCAAGCTCTACAAAAACTCCGTAGGGAGTCAGGTTTTTCACTTCACCGGTATGACGGCTTTCCACAGGGAATTTTTTATCAATCTCAGCCCATGGATCAGGACTCAGTTGTTTAATGCTGAGCGACATTTTTCTGTCGTCATTGTCTATGGTGACCACCATGGCTTCCAGTTCTTCACCGAGCGTAAAGTACTCTCTGGCATTGATTGGCTGGTTGCTCCAGGAAACCTCCGAAACGTGAATCAACCCCTCAACACCGGGCTGTATTTCCAGGAATGCACCGTAATCTTCTATGTTTACAATCTTCCCTTTGACCACGGCACCTTCTTTCATGCTGTCGTCGAGAATATCCCATGGATGAGGTTGGAGTTGTTTCAGACCCAGTGAAATTCTCTTTTTATTTTCATCGAAATCCAGAACCACCACATTGACCTTATCGTTGAGTGACAGTATTTCGCTCGGGTGGTTAATCCTACCCCATGAAATATCAGTAATATATAGAAGTCCGTCAACACCACCGAGATCCATAAAGGCACCGAAGTCAGTAAGGTTTTTAACCACTCCTTCGAGCACCTGACCTTTTTCAAGGCCAGAAATAATCTGGTCTCTTTGTTCTGCTAGATCGCTTTCTATCAATGCCTTGTGGGAAACCACGGCATTTTTGATCATTTCATTGATTTTCACTACTTTAAAGTCCATGGTCTTTCCGACATAAGAATCGTAATCGATGATGGGCTTGATATCAATTTGCGAACCGGGGAGGAATGTTTCAAGACCTCCGCAATCGGCGATCAATCCCCCTTTGGTTTTGCTGATCACCTTACCTCTGATAATCGTACCGTTTTCGTATGAATCAACAATGTTGTCCCAGGCCTTAAGCAATTTCGCTTTTCTCCTCGACAAAACAAGTTGCCCCTTCTCGTCTTCGGTTTTTTCAATGTATACATCCACTTCATCCCCAACATCCAGGTCTGGCATATCGCGAAATTCAGAAAGAGATACCAGTCCATCTGATTTGTAATTCAGATCGAGCAATACATCGCCTTCGTAAATAGACTTTACTTTCCCCTTTACGATCTGGCTGTCTTCCAAAAGTCTGAGGGTACTGTCGTACTCCTGCAACATGCTTTCGACCACCTCATCAGAATACGGCAATTTGTAATTGTTGCCGAGCTCCCAATCAAATTCGTCGTGCACCTCACCGGTGCGCGGATCTACATAAACATCCTCTTCGGACTCAGCTTCTGCATCTTCCGCAACAGGCTCTTTCTCTTTTTCCTCCTTTTCAGCCTCTTTGGATGAGTCTTCACTTTCCGGAGTTTTTGGATCCTCCTTCTTTTCAGTGGCCGGCTCTTCTTTTTTTGATTCCTTTTTGGCGGTCACCTCTTCTTCCTTGGTCGCCTCTTTTTCAGTGGAAGCTTCAGACTTGGCAGTCTCCTTTTCAGCACTTACCTCTTCTTTAGCGTCTCCCTTTTCTTCGGTGGGTTCAGTTTTAGCAGTCGTCTCTTCGGCACTTACCTCCTCTTTAGCCGACTCTTTTTCTGTTGATGATTCAGTTTTGGCAGGCACCTCTTCAGCACTCACCTCTTTTTTAGAATCTTCTTTTTTTGCGGTAGAACTATCGACCTTTTCACTGACTTTTTTATCTTCAGCAGGTTGATTTTCAGGAGATTCTACCTTCTCCTTTTCTTGATTCTTGTCTTCTGACATAATAAAGAATCTGTTTTAAATGGTTATAAAATATTTTTAGCGGCGCAAAGGTACGCTTTTTTCTAATTATATAACAACACCAATTGCCTTTATAAAAAAATGATCCGAAGAGGAAGTAAAATTATTAACGCTCGTGTTTCCACCTTTTGATAAAATTGACCACCTGCCAATCATTTAGGGAAATGGGTCGGAAGGTTAAAAGCGCCACACACCATAAACTATAGAGTAATTTGTGGGAATTTCCCCTCAATGGGTAGAAACTGTAAAAACCAATGTTTTAGTTACCCATTAAAAATGACCATACCCGTATTTTAAAAATAATCTCCGGATCAGCGCGGGATGATAAGATAAAGTACTGCTAAAATACCCCCTGGTCCCTCATTGCCACATAGACTCTGACAAAACCACCGATATTGGCACCTTTTGCCAAATTGGGCACATCCCAGGAACTACCCCCGTATTTTTTACACCGGTCGTAAATTTCATTCATGGTTTTTTTCAAGAGAGAATCCACTTTGGATTTTTCCCAGGAGTACCTCAATTGATTTTGGGTCATTTCAAGGGCTGAAACGGATACTCCCCCGGCATTGGAAGCTTTTCCCGGCGCATAAAAAACGCCGTTGTCCAAAAACAAATCAACTGCTTCAGAGGTACAGGGCATATTGGCACCTTCTGCGACAATCAAACAATCGTTGGAAATCAGTGTCTCGGCATCTTCTTTGAGTAGTTCGTTTTCGGTGGCACATGGAAGTGCAATGTCACAGGGAATATCCCAGGATTTTTTACCTTCGTGGTATTCCACATCGAACTTATCGGTACATTCCGAAACCCTTCCCCTTTTTTCAAACTTTAATTCCTTTATCCACTTCAATTGTTTGTCGGTAATACCGTCTTCAAAAACCACCACACCACCCGAGTCGGACAGTGTTCTGACTTTCATTCCCATTTCTATGGCCTTTTCGCAGGCATAAAGTGCCACATTTCCCGATCCCGATATATTCATGGTAAGGCCTTTAGGATCTCTACCCAGGTCTTTGAGCATTTGTGCAACAAAGTACAGGCAACCGTAGCCTGTAGCCTCTTTTCTCAAATGACTTCCTGCCAGCTCCATGACTTTTCCGGTATAAGATCCACTAAAACTGTTTTTCAGTTTATCTGTATATCCAGCCAGGTAACCAATTTCCTTGGTCCCCACACCAATATCCCCGGCAGGAACATCTGTATTGTAATTGGTGTAGAAGTAAAAATTGGATGCGAAGGCCTGGCAAAACCTCATGATGTCTGAATCATTGTAATCGCGGGGATTAAAATCAGCACCCCCTTTAGCACCTCCGAGATTAAAACCCGTCAAACTGTTTTTGAGGGTTTGTTCAAAAGCCAAAAACTTAAATACACTCAAATTAACCGAGGGGTGAAACCTCAACCCACCCTTATAGACCCCCAGTGCTTTATTGAACTGCACCCGGTATCCTCTGTTCAATCGCTCTTTGTTGTCGCTATCTACCCAACTGACGCGAAAATCGATGATTCTATCGGGCTCCACCATTCTTCGAATAATGCCCTCATCCCTGAACTCTTCGTGCTCCTTTAAGAAGTCTCGGATCTTAAACAAAAAAGAATCGGTCGCTTGCAGAAACTCCGTTTGATTTTCGTATTTTTCATGCAATTCTGAGAGAATACCGTCTACATCGATTGGCATAGGATAAAGTTTGGTTTACATTTATATTGTATTAATGAAAAATGCTCAGAAGTGTTCAATACCCCCTATTAAGAGTCCCCCCTTTTAATTTGAGTTGTTTCTGTGCAAGTGCACTTCGGTGATTCCGTTGGAGGAAAACAAGTCCAGTTCTTTGCCAGGTATCTGATATTGTTTACACAGATTCTTCTCGAGGACCAAGTGGTGAATTTTAGCTCCTGCAAAAATAATAGATTCGGGATTTTCGCTATATTTGCGTCGTTTTGAAAAAATAAAAAATTTTGGATATGGATTTTGATATTATCGTTATAGGAAGTGGACCCGGAGGTTATGTCGCGGCAATCAGAGCTTCGCAACTGGGATTGAAAACCGCCGTGGTGGAGAGAGAATCTCTTGGAGGCATCTGTCTGAACTGGGGGTGCATTCCTACCAAGGCTTTGCTAAAAAGTGCGCAGGTATTTGAATACATCAACCATGCCGACACCTACGGTATCAGTATTTCTGAGGCCAAAGCCAACTTTCCGGAAATGATCAAAAGGAGCAGAGGAGTAGCCGATGGGATGAGTAAGGGAATTCAGTTTCTCTTCAGAAAAAATAAAATCAAGGTGCTCGATGGACACGGAAAATTGCTCAGGGGCAAAAAAGTGGAAGTCAAAGACAAGGAGGGCAAAACAAAGACATACTCTGCCAAACACATAATCCTGGCGACGGGAGCCAGAGCAAAAGAACTACCCAGTATTCCCATTGACGGTAAAAACATCATCGAGTACCGAAAAGCCATGTCTCTTGAAAAACAACCCAAGTCAATGGTCGTCATCGGAGCGGGAGCCATTGGCAGTGAGTTCGCTTACTTCTACAACTCAATTGGCACAAAAATAACCATTGTAGAGTATATGGAACAAGGACTGGTACCCCGAGAAGATGCCGATGTATCGAAAGAGCTCGGAAAGGTATTTAAGAAAAAAGGCATGGAGGTGATGGCCAACAGCGCCGTTCAGTCGGTAGATGTCAAAAAAGACAAATGCGTGCTCAAGGTGAAAAACAATAAATCAGGTAAGGAGATCACGCTGGAATGCGATGTGGTGCTCTCAGCCGCCGGAGTAACACCCAATACTGAAAACATTGGACTGGAGACTCTGGGCATAGAAACAGACAACGGTTACGTGAAAGTCGACGAATACTACAATACCAATGTGCCGGGTATTTACGCCATAGGCGATATCATACCGGGTCCTGCCCTGGCACACGTCGCCAGTGCCGAAGGTATTTTATGTGTCGAAAAAATTGCGGGACAAAACCCCCAGCCCATTGACTATAACAATATTCCTTCGTGTACTTATTGTCACCCGGAAGTGGCCTCCGTTGGATTGACTGAAGCACAGGCCAAAGAGGAAGGCTACGAGTTAAAAATTGGAAAGTTTCCATTTTCTGCTTCCGGTAAGGCCAGTGCAGCCGGAGCAAAAGAGGGCTTTGTCAAATTGATTTTCGACGCCAAATACGGGGAACTACTGGGCGGACATATGATTGGGTACAACGTAACTGAATTGGTGGCCGAGTTGGTGGCCGTGAAAAGATTGGAGACTACCGGGCACGAAATCATAAAAACCATTCACCCCCACCCGACCATGAGTGAGGCCATAATGGAAGCGGCGGCTGCAGCTTACGATGAGGTGATACACCTGTAGGTGGGATCCCTGATTTGAAGTAAAATTATATTAAGGGTCAATGAATCAGTTCGTTGGCCCTTTTTTTATTACGGGCTTTTCTTTATTTTTATGCATCTAAAATTCTGAACCATGAGACCCTGTGTTTTTTTATTTTTTCTATTGCTTTCTATAGCCCTCCACTCTTCCGCACAATCCGGGTACTTTCCCCCCGTCCAATCGGATGAATGGGAAACCACACCCCTCTCAGAACTGGGGTGGAATGAAGCGTATTCAGACAGCCTTATTCACTTTTTGGAATCCAGCAATACCAAAGCCTTTATGATACTGGTCGATGGAAAAATTGTAATGGAGGAGTATTTCGATCAGTTTACCCGGGACAGTGTCTGGTACTGGGCTTCGGCCGGTAAGGGAATGACCGCTTTTCTAACAGGAGTCATTCAGGAGGAGGGCTTGCTTTCCATCGACCACCCCACTTCTGATTATCTGGGAATGGGATGGACCTCCGCTTTGGAAGAACAGGAGGAGCTAATCACGGTAAGGGATCAGTTGCAAATGACCACGGGATTGGACGACGGCGTAAATAACAAGGATTGCACCCGGGACAGCTGTCTGGTATATCTAGCCGATGCCGGGGACCGATGGGCTTATCACAACGCCCCGTACACTTTGCTTACCAATGTCCTGGAAAATGCGACGGATCAAACCATCAACGGAATCCTACTCAGCCGAATCAGGGCTCAAACGGGCATCACCGGAGCCTATATCCCTTTGGGATTCAATAGAATAATGTTCAGCACTCCGCGGAGTTTTGCCAGGTTTGGCCTTCTGATGCTGAATCGGGGCAGGTGGCATGATCATACTGTATTGGGAGACGACGAGTATTTCGATCAAATGATCTCGACCTCCCAATCCCTCAACAAATCCTACGGTTATCTCTGGTGGCTAAATGGAAAAGAAAACTTTATGGTACCCGGAATTCAATTTGTTTTTGACGGCTCCATAGTTCCGGATGCTCCTGATGACATGTACGCAGCGATGGGTCTCAACGGTCAAATTATCAACGTCGTTCCCTCTATGAATCTGGTAATGATCAGGATGGGAAACAATCCGGGGGACGATTTAATCCCTTTGAACTTCAACAACGAAATTTGGAAGTACCTCCAAAGAGCCATGGGCCCCTCATCTGTTGAGAACATAACTCCTGAAGCATTCTCTGTTTTCCCCAATCCCAGTTCGGGAAAAGTTCATTTAAAAACAGTTCCCATTTCCGGCCCATACACCCTGAGTGTTTTTGATAGAAACGGACGCCTGCTGTTGCAGAAAGAAAATGCAGTCACACTCGATCTGTCTCCTTTTCCCGGAGGGTTGTACACGATTGTATTGGCTGATTTTAACGGAGTGCGGCAAACGAGGGTGGTGAAGGAGTAGTATTAGGCAAACGGTAGCTTGAGGACAACTGTAGTAGGTGGAATTTTTTACACAGCACAATCGAGTTCATTTTGCAGGGCTTTTTCAATCCGGCACAAACTGTAAGAGTTCTTTCAGTTCTATATCTGTCAAGTTTTCTTTATCAGCTTTATCGTAAATGGTAAGGAGATATACAGTTATTCCAGAAACAACAATATTTGTGATTACTCTGGCACCGCCTCTTTTACCTTTTCCTTTGGATGTTATAGATAGTCGAATTTTGTAACAATTTCTTCCAAGATATTTACCTTGTTCAGGGTCAGTTTCCGGGGTTAAGTCGAGTGAACTGTGTCGGTTAAGTCGCAGGGGTTTTATTCTTTTTCAAGTACTTTCATCCTCCCTCAATCGATCCTCAAGGATGGTTTTTATTTCTTCCGTTGTCTCAAATTCACCGTGATCCTCCTCTACAATTATTGTTATGGCCTTTGATTTAAAAGTGGTTTTTATCGCATCTAAGATATCGGAATTAACCTCTTGAGCTCATTTTAAATGAAATGTGATATACATGATGTAATTTTTAATTTGCATTTATTTTCAAAAGCATCTCATTTCAAATAGGATAGCTTAAATCCGGTTGAATATTAACAGTGAAGCAACCTAAACGGTGACTTTTGTTTTACTCATAAATTTCTTTTCTATGCCCAAGGTCAATAACATCTACCAAAAGTACATCATCAAAAATATCGTAGATAATGCGATAATCAGCCACCCTAATACGATAACCATCCCTGCCTTTTAGTTTTTTATAGCCTGCAGGCCTTGGACTATCCCCAAGGCTGTAAATGGCTTATTTGATATTGGTATAATACGGCTCATTGATTTTTTCAAGAGCTTTAATGGCTCGTTTATTTAAGGTTACATTATAAACCACTACTTCATTTTGCGTTTAGCTTCAATCATTTTGAAGGCATCGTCAATAGGGATCGAAGGCTCATTGGATTTTTTGGCATCATCATAAAGCTTAATATCTTCCAACTCTTCAAGTTCTTCCATAATTGCTTTAAAATCTTTTATTGAAAGTATTACAGATAGTTTTTTGCCTGTATTGTCGGTGATATATTGCGGGTTAAAATTAGTCATACTTTTGTATTAAATTTAATTTACGCATATTTTCTTTTGAGCTTTAAAGCTTGAGGTTCAAAAATCTAAATGGACTTCACACTATAGCTCATTGAGTAAATTCTTTGCGTCATGAGCTTGTTTTTTGCCCGCCCGGAATTGATTCATCTCTTCGACTGCTTCTCTGATCTCACTCAAAAGCTCTGCTTTCAAATCATAAATTACCAGTATTTTAACGTAAGATAACCCTGTTAGTACCTCCAAAATATGTAGGGCTTTGTTGTCCTTAATGTCCAATAGCACCTTCATGACATTCTACTGTAGGACACTAAAACCACATTGACACAAGTGTCCTTTTTGAGATTTTCAGTTATGAGTCCACTCCGAAAACCTCTTTCTATTACAAATGGCTGCAAAATCCAATATCTTCGTTATCGGGAAAAACCTTTCCTCTCCGTAGCTACGGGGCTACGCCTGCGGAATATTTTCCCCTCTTCCTCGATCTTGAATTTTTCGCTCATTTTCATGACAAAAGGGTTTTCGGAGTGGACTCATCAATTGTTTTCAAAGTATCCCACACTTGGTCAGAAAGCGTATAATCATTGGCGTCACCATTCGCTTTAGGCGCGATGATTTCGGGCTCGTAACCGTAAACCACTACAACTGTGAAAACCAACATTACACATAAACTAATTTTTGTTTTCATAATTTTATATTTAATGCTGGAGAAGAAGACCACTTTAAATTACGAGGCCTTAATAATCAGGAGCAAAAATGAGTGAAGTCAAACTTAACGTGGTTATATTAATCCAAAGAAAATTCATATAATTATATCCCTCTGCCCATGTGAAGAATAATAAATTTACTTCAAAAAAATGCGGGGTCGTAGTACACAGTTTTTGTATTTTATGTTTGAGCCAATAATTGGCAAACCATTATAAATCTTCTCATCAAATTTATTCGGGAGACTTCTATATCCAATGCGGCATAGATCTCAATCAAGACTATTCAAAAAGGTGAATTATGGTGAGGGCACGGCGTCTAAAGTCCGGTGTCGCGGAGGATTTTATGAGACCTGGGTCGACCACATGGGGTTCTCTTGCAATACCCTTTGATAAACCTCGCAATCCGTATCGTGAGCTCCGGGCAAATATCCGATACTCATTAGAAACTCGTTAACGATTTCTCCTCCAGTGAATTTGAAGTTTTTTTTGAAAAGCCTCACCCATTCATTCTTAGATTTAGGATGGTGGTGTTTAAGCCACCCCTCAAAAGATCCGAATTCCTTTTGCAGGACGAGTATGGCCCGGGCATTTTCTATGGCTGCGTTTACTTTGAGTTTATTGCGTACAATTCCCGCATCGGACAAAAGGCGCTCTCTGCTCTTCTCTGTATAAGCTGCAATTTTGGAAATATTGAATTGGTCGTATGCTTTCCGGATAGTGGCTTCCTTTTTTAAAATGGTCTCCCAACTCAGGCCCGCCTGATTGATTTCCATGATCAACCTACCGAACAACTCGTTGTCATCGCGGATCGGAAAACCATAGTGATGATCATGGTAATTCTTGTGAAGCGACTTCCTCTCCCCAGAGAGGGTTGATATAAACTTGCAATAAGACATCCTTGGTTGGATAAATAAGGCCTTGAAGGAGACCAAAAATTGGGCGCGGTATAAATCACCTGACGCCACCCAAATTTCCCCTTAAGGGCCTTGAAATTATTAAAAATACAGGTCATCGCACCCCGTTAATTTTGCGACATATCGACCTGGGAAATATCCTGGTTCTTCCTGTTGAGTTCACAAGTATAACTCAATTTAGTCCCGGCGGTTTTCCTTTTCCCTGAATTGCAATAAAAACAATAACTTCCCATGCATCCTTTTTCATCAAACAACACCACTATTTTAATGAAGGAAAAAATGAAAGATCAATTGCACCACAACACCTGCGTTCAAACGACCGCTCATAGTTCCGGCCGCCTTTCGCTCGTCCGCTTTTCCGATTCCTCCATCCGCCACTCATCGATCTTTTTTTCGTGACCCGACAGGAGAACATCGGGAACCTTCCAGCCTTTAAATTCGGAGGGACGCGTATAGGTCGGCGGGGCGATCAGCCCGTCCTGAAAAGAGTCGGACAATGCCGAGGTCTCATCGTTCAACACCCCTGGGATCAACCTGCCGATGGCATCGGTAATCACAGCAGCGGCGAGTTCTCCACCGGAAAGAACATAGTTCCCTATAGATACTTCTTTGGTAATCAAGTGCGTCCGAACTCTTTCGTCCACACCCTTATAGTGGCCACATAATATGATGACATTTTGCAGCAATGACATTTGGTTGGCCATCTGCTGATCCAGCAACTCGCCATCCGGTGAGGTGTAAATGACTTCATCGTAGGTTCTCTCGGCCTTCAGCCCTTCAATGCAACGAAATATCGGCTCAATCATCAACACCATTCCCGCACCTCCCCCATAGGGATAGTCATCCACCTGCCGGTATTTTCCCTTTCCATAATCTTTGAGATCGTGGAGGTGAATTTCCAATAGCCCCTTCTCTCGGGCCCTCTTAACAATTGAGTGGTCAAAAGGACCCGACAAGAGTTCGGGAAGTACAGAAATGATATCGATGCGCACGATTGATTATTTTATCTCGAGCAACTCAATTTCAAAGATCAACATGGAATACGGGTCAATCATATCCCCTGCACCTCGCTCACCGTAACCCAGTGAACTGGGAATAAAAACCTTCCATTTTGATCCAACCGGCATTTTTTGCAGGATTTCCTGCCAACCGAGTATTACACCATTGACCGGGAAGGTCGCGGGCTCGCCTCTGTTGACTGAACTGTCGAACACCCTGCCGTCGATCAACATACCGTGATAATGAGCGGTTATCTGATCGTTGGCGGATGGTATCGGACCGTCGCCTTCTGATATAATCTTATACTGAATACCCGAGTCCAACTCCTCTACCCCTTCTTTTTTCCTGTTTTCGGCCAGGAAGTTTTTTTCGGCTTCAATATTCTTCTCCCATTTGGCCAAATTTTTACCGGCCATATACTCCTGAAGCGTTTTATTGGCTTCGTCCATATTGATTTTGAGTTCATTGCCCTCCAAAACATCTAACAATCCCTGTTTTAGGGACTCACCCTCCAATTCTGTCAATCCCTGTTGCTTTAAATTTTGCCCAAGGATTATTCCAACACTGTAACTTAAAGAATCCATTAAATCGGTTTTTTGACCATAACTCTGAAAACTGCATAGCAGTACAAAAAAAGCTATCAGCACAGGTTTGGTCTTGGTTAAAAAATACATATTTTATTTTTTTGTTTCTGAATAATGTTTAAAAAATCTCGGAATGGTTTCAATTCCCTTAAAGAAATTAAACAATCCGTAGTGCTCGTTTGGTGAATGCAAAGCATCCGAATCCAGCCCAAATCCCATCAGAATGGATTTCACACCCAATACTTCCTCAAAAAGTGGCACAATCGGTATGCTGCCTCCACTTCTCTGCGGAATCGGTGCCTTACCAAATGCCTCCTCGACCGCTTTATGAGCAGCCCGGTATTCATCTGAATCGGTGGTCACCACAACGGCCTCTCCTCCGTGATGGGGTGTCACTTTTACTTTGACTGTTGGTGGCGCTATTTTCTCAAAATGCCGGGTGAACAAACGGGTGATCTCCTCACTCCTCTGATTCGGAACCAACCGCATACTGATTTTAGCATACGCTTTTGAAGGCAAAACGGTTTTTGCTCCCTCTCCGGTATATCCGCCCCAGATTCCATTGACATCCAGGGAGGGTCTGATCGACGTTCGCTCGAGAGTCGTGTATCCCTTTTCACCATTTACATCGGCTATATCCAGGTCTTTTGTATAAGCCTCCAGGTCAAAAGGGGCTTTATTCATCATTTCCCTTTCTTCCTTAGAAACCGTCTGGACTTTATCGTAAAATCCCTCGACCGTAATGTGATTGTTTTCGTCCCTCATGGAAGCAACCATATCACACAACACATTTATCGGATTGTCTACAGCACCTCCATATACGCCCGAGTGAAGATCTCTGTTGGGGCCTACGACTTCCACTTCGACATAACTCAGACCTCGCAATCCAGTGGTTATTGAGGGGTTCTCCTTGCCGATCATGGCCGTATCTGAAATCAAAATAACATCGCAGTCCAGTTTCTCTTTGTACTTTCTGCAAAAATCGCCCAAATGCTCAGATCCCACTTCTTCTTCCCCTTCAATCATAAACTTGATATTGCACGCCAATTCGCCCAGTTCCTGCATGGCTTCAAAGGCTTTCACGTGCATATACATCTGCCCTTTATCGTCACAGGCACCCCTCGCAAAAATCGCACCTTCGGGATGGATGTCTGTCTTTTTAATAACGGGTTCAAAAGGGTCGGTATCCCAAAGTTCCAGGGGATCCGGTGGTTGCACATCGTAGTGGCCGTATACGAGAACGGTCGGCAATTTAGGGTCAACTATTTTNTCACCGTAAACAATGGGATGACCCGGGGTTTCAATAATTTCTACGGCATCTGCACCGGCAGATTCCAGTTTATTCTTTAAAAAATCCGCCGCTTTCAACATATCTCCCTTGTGTCTTGAATCCGCACTCACTGACGGAATGCTCAGCAATTCAAAGAGTTCGTCCAGGAATCGCTGACGGTTGGCGTTTACATAATCGTTTAATCCTTCCATATTACTTTTATTTTCAATTATTTAATGAATTCGCATCAGTTCGGGAAGAGCAGAAACTCTCTTTGCACGGTTTTAAAAAACATGCCCCAGTAAATCAATTTCACCCTCCGGCCATTTTTTACTTCCCACCTCTTTATACATAAAACCCCCTTCGAGTTTTCTCCTCACCAGGCCCAGTGAACGGTTATTCTGCATCATTAGCCAGCAACAGGTATTTTCAGCAACCTCAAATCCGTGCTTGACATAAAAATTATTGGATTCAGAAACCAACATCAGAAAATCAATTCCCCGCTTTTTGGCCAGGTCTTGAAGATGGCTGATGAGCGATGAGCCCAGGCCGGAGTGTTGGTTTTCCTTTTTTACACACAAATCACCAATGCCAAAAATCCTAAAAGGTTCACCTCCGGAGGCGATCACCCGGTGAATGACCGACATATGAGCCATCAATTCATCCCCATCCATTCCCAATAAACGAAAAGAGGGCAATTGTTGAAAAAACACCTGTCCTGAAGGATACCCCTCAAAAGACCGCTGCAGCAATTGAGCGATGTCTCCAACAGTTTCCTTACTCAAATTATATTCCGGGATCTCTTTAATTATCACTAGCTTAACTTATATCCAACATACATACCAGCAAGATACCAAAGTCTAAAAACCCGATACTAAAATTTATAGCATCATGAGCTTTTATTTAAAACTTGAAGATAGAAAAAAATTACTTCTGACTCCATCTCTGCGGCTCTATTTATTTTACATTATTACCCGAATAAACAGCACTTTCAGCATTTTGTAAACCTACACTCCATAACAGAAGCAAAAATAAATCGTTAATTTTGGTACATTTGCATCCTTTGATGGAAGATTGAAATGGAGCCGGAGTGAAAGAATATCTCCGGTGCAAACTCCCATAAATTCAGAGCCATTCTGTGATTCTCCCCTTCATTCGAGCAGTCTTTTAGCTCGGTCAAGACGAAGGCAGAAATGCAAAGAGGTGAATATTGGATGTGCGAAAACTTAATTAAATGAGGATTTCGGTAATTATACGACTGGTTTTGATCTGCGTATTTCTCGGCATGACTGGTCTCATAGCCACAAGCCAGGAGGTCTACTCTACCGTGGAAGGAAACCTCGTCATAAAGTTTCCCGACGGCACTGAACGGGAGGTGGTTCCCTCGGATTCCATTCTGTATCGCTCTGCTTTTGAAAATATAAAAAAGATGGAGCCCCCTGCGGAAAGTGAGCCTGAATTCACAGAGAGAGAGGAAGACGACTTTTTTCAAACAGATGATCGGCCCCGTGAAATGAATACAGACATGGCCATTTGGAGGGCCTCAAATCTCAAAATCATTTTTTCTGACAGTCTGACGAGCTTAAAAGCCGAGAAGGTAACACTGGAGGAAGAGTTGGAGTACGCCAGAAGCAATCCCGGAAGAATACGACCTTCAGATCGGGTGGAACTGAGCAGCCGGTACAATTTCGTTGTTGAGGAAATAAGGGTGGTAGAAAATAGAATTCACCAACTCAGGGAGGAGTTGGCATCGCTCAAAAGAAGTGAACACCGGGATATTCTGGCCAGGTTATCGACCAGCGAAGTTGTGCGATTGGACCAATCATACTTTTTTCAGACAGAGCGCAAATGGTCACCACCTGAACCGATGAGAAGTCCCACCAAGAAAGATGAGGAAAAGGATCACCCCAGTTGGGTAGCTCCCGAACATATTCCGATGCCGATTATTCCACACCCGAGCTCAGTTCCTCAGGCCGGCCTTCAAACCACCATTCCGGAACGGGTATGCAATCTCAAATGGCATTACGCTGAGGACGAAATTTACGAAGTTCAAACACAAGCGGAGCAACTGACTTTTTACCTACCCCCTGAAATGAGAATTCACCGAAGAGGTCGACCTATGATTACTGTTTATTCGAGCATCATCAGTCAGCCTTCGGGAAAATTTATTGTCTTCGATATTCATCTAATGATCCCCTCTGCAAGAGTCAGTATGGGGGGCATTGAGAAAGACAGCCCCATACGCATACAATTAATAGACGGGGAAATAGTCAATTTGAGGAGTTTGAATCAGGATCGAGGCCATTTCAATCAACAAGAAAATAAGGTCGTTTACCGCGTGCTGGCACCTCTCAATAAAAAGAATGTGGACAAATTGCTCCACATGGAAGCCGATCGAATCAGGTTTGTCTGGGATTCCGGATTTGCCGATTACGAAATTTACGACATTAATTTGATAAGAACGCATTTGAATTGCCTTATTGAACAAGATAAAAAGTATCCGTAATATGTTAGGACTAAAACTACCGACAGATCCGAGATGGGCCAATCTGGCAGAAATGAGCCTCGAGGAAATTCTTACAGATCACGCCTATTGTGAACAGAAAGCCGCCACATTCTGCATATCTCTCATCCAATTGTATCCGGACAAGCGGGAATTGGTAGAACAAGTATCCCCGGTAGTCACAGAAGAGTGGGGGCACTTCAGAATGGTGCTAAAGGAGCTGGACAAGAGGGGCTTGCAATTGGGGTTCCAGCGAAAAGACGAATACGTNAATGCCTTGCTTGGGTTTCAGAAAAAAGGCGGTTCACGAGAAGATCGACTGCTCGAAAAACTATTGATATGCGCCCTGATAGAGGCCAGAAGTT
>SL_3KL_010_SEDDRAFT_10002959_pt1 | contig 15480 bp, 12 predicted proteins | sample SodLakKL_010_SED_2_FD_10381 | JGI IMG/M metagenome (IMG submission 10381) | reverse complement strand
GCTGGCTCCTATTATTGGAACTCGGGAATCTTTGTATGGCGTGCATCGGCCATACTTCGTGAAATTGCTCAACATCTCCCTGCCATTACTGATTTGATAACGGCAATGCAAGAAGCGTGGTCGGATGGCAGTGATATTCAAGATCCCATTGATCAAACGTTCTCCGAGATGCCGAATATATCTATCGATTACGGTGTACTAGAGAAAAGTAACAAGCTGACAGTTGTACCGTGCGATTTTGGTTGGTCCGACGTCGGCAATTGGGACTCCCTTTATGATATTGCTGAAAAAGATCATTCCGGGAATGCCATTCGCGGGAACGTCATAACGTATGACTGCCGAAACAACCTATTTCATGCAGACAGTCGCCTTGTTACGGCTATTGGTGTCGAAGATCTTTGTATTGTTGATACAGCGGATGCGCTGCTAATCGCTCGCCGTGGAGAAGGTCAACGAGTCAGTGAGCTTGTAGATGAACTCCATAAACGACATGCATCTGAGCAAATGGTCCACAGGACAGTGCGCAGACCTTGGGGAAGCTACACGATTCTTGAAGAACAAGGTGATTTTAAGATGAAAAGAATTGTTATTAATCCCGGGGGCTGCCTCTCACTTCAACGACACCAGCACCGGTCCGAACATTGGATCGTGGTTTCTGGGACCGCTACCGTTACTCGCGGAGGAAGTGTGACGACCGTAGCAAAAAATGAAAGTACTTATATTCCCATAGGTGTTAAGCATCGGCTTGAAAATGATGGGAAGATCCCCCTCCAAATTATTGAAGTTCAAGTGGGGGAGTATCTGGAAGAAGACGACATAGAACGATTTGATGATAGCTACGGCCGTCAGTTGGCTGGTTGAGCGAGGAAATTGGCCTTTCCCGACCAGAATGTTCGTGATGTGCTTGGAATCCGACGCTTTGGTAATAGGAACTCACACCTTCCAGTCCGTATCGTGTATTCCCCAAACAGCTATTAAGGTCTTATCCCTATTGGCCGACCTGTAGCCCCCTGACACAATGGGGGTCAATCGGGTATCTCCTGTCTATCGATAGTGTTTATTCAGTTTCGGGTACCAGTATGAAGTGAACGGACATGGTCGCACATGGAAGGGGCGAAGCTATGCCTATTGAGAAGCTGAAAGATGAATTGGTTCCTTCTCGGTCTAGAACTGAATCACCTGAAATTCGACAGCCGCGCTGGTATGCCATATGGACGCGGAGTAACTGCGAACAGAAGGTATTTGAACTTCTGTCGCAAAAAGGATTTGATGCATTTCTTCCATATCTTGATGAGTGGGGGACGCGCCGAGGCGTCCGGTATATCTGCAATAAGCCAATGTTTCCGGGATATATCTTCCTTAGTCACGCGATGGATAAATGGTCGTATATTGATGTTTGCAATACCGATGGTGTGGCAAGGGTTCTAGGTGCTGGTTGGAATCAATTGATTTCAATTCCTAAGCATGAGATAGACGCTATCCAGGCTGTACAGCTGGCAGGTGTCCCGCGCATGCCATACTCCTTCTTGAAAGAAGGTCAGCGTGTCCGGGTAACTAATGGTGCACTGATGAATGTTGCCGGAATTCTAGTGAAGCAAGATCCCGTCAAAGGGATGTTGGTTCTGTCCGTGGACTTACTGCATAAGAGCATCGCTGTTAAAGTGGATTGTACCGATGTTGCCCCAGCTTAATTCTCGCGTCATCGAAATGGATGTTCTTAAATGAGGTCTTTATCTGGAAGCGATACCTGTCATTGGGCATGCGTTATCACATTCTGTTTTGTATCAATAAGCCCTCTATTGGTATACGGAAACGACCAGCCGGAACGGCAGGTAGTACCATCCTACTGGTCTTACACTGGTGCTGTCTGGGTGGGTGGAATTAACGACGACAATATATATGGCGTGTCAGAAGAGCCAACTGAGGATCAGATACTTAGGGTGACACCGGCGGTGGGTCTGAATTACCTATCTAGACAGTTTGATATTCGCGCGTCTCATCAATTTGATTCAGATAGTTACTCTGAGAATTCCGATCTCGACAATTACACGGCACGTAGGGATACAACTGTAGATGTCGAATACATGGCGACTCGGCGTCTGTCATTGGGAATGAACGCTAGCAGTGCAGCGACAGACACCCCGCGGGATCTGGTTCCAGAGATGGGTATTGAGCGCGGCCGTGCTCGCGCCGAGCGTGACTCTGCCGCTGTCCGTCAAGGTTATCGATGGACGCCGGGTGTTGAAAGTAACCTTCTCCTAGAGTATGTAGAGCAAGATGTTGAAGGGTTCACCAGCGGTAATAGTAAGCTTGCAAGCTTTGAATTGGAATTTATGGTAGGTCCACGTGGGTCAACAACCGTCATGCTTGAGAATTTTCGGCAATCGTTTCAAGGGGGATTTACGGAGGAGTCGAATGCATTGTTTGTTGGGCGATCCCATCAGATTAGCCGGCAGAGTGATATTGAGTTTCTTGCGGGTGTCCGAAAGATAGGCGATGAGAATGTTTCGGAGTGGTCAGCAAGGTTTGGCCACGTCTACCAGTCTGGGGAGATCCGCGCACGGTACGCGAAGAGTTATGCGAACGTTATCGGGATGACAGGTCTTAGTGACTTCGAAACATTGGAGGTATCGCTCGATTATCTGCCGACTTCTCGGCTTAGGCTGTCACTGGTCCCAGCGTACGTACGTACCGGAAGGCGCGCAGGTATACCAGTTGATATGAAACGTGCTACAGCCGGTCTGGAGTTCGAGTTCAGCCAGTCGACAAGCTTGACTTTCTCTTATGATTGGAGCAAGCAAACTGATCGTTCGCCAGGTGAAGGGGATGGAGATATAGATAGAAATGTCGTTGCATTGGGCATACGGCATTACTTTTTACGAAACCTTAGCAGGGAGCAGGAGGAACGATGAACTGGTCAATGCGAGCTATCTGTTATGCACTAATAGTGGTAACTGTCATTATCTCTCAAGGATGTTCCAACCGCTCCGCTACTATTGAGACGACCAATACTCCCGATGGATACAGGATTGGAATCTCGGATGTGATTGAGGTTCGTGTTTGGATGGAAGACCAGCTGAGTCGAACAGTCGTAGTTCGACCGGATGGTATGATCTCTCTGCCACTAATAAATGATGTTCAGGCAGAAGGCCTCATGCCAATGGCGCTTCGAGATGTGCTTACAGAACAATTTTCTCGCTATATATCCGCTCCTGAAGTTTCCGTAATTGTCGATGAGGTGCGAAGCTACAGAGTATCGGTGTTGGGAGAGGTGAGAGAGCCAGGTCGCTATCCTCTGGACGGTCAATTAACGGTTCTCGACATGATCGCTCAGGCCGGTGGATTGACAGAATTTGCATCACCTTTTCGTGTCACCCTCATGAGGACCGATGCTAACAATCAAAAACAGCGCCGGATAGATAATAACCGTGTAATTCGTCGGGGGTCTCATGAGGATATTCTTGTGATGCCTGGCGACGTAATCATAGTGCATTGAATAAACCATGAACGAACCCATCCTTACACAGATATGGCGTGCATGCTTTCGAAGGATATGGCCCGCAGCTTTTGCAGCGATCTTCGTAATGACGGCATCAGTTGTCATCATCATGTCTCTTCCGGATATATATCGCGCGAGCACTACAATCGAGTTCCATACTAGTGAGGGAGTTGCTGAAAGCTCCGACGGAACAGCGGAGAGCATTGAGGCGCATATGTTCTCCCTCACAAATTACGTTCTCGGTAGAGAAAGTCTTAGCGAAATCATTGAGCATTTCGATCTCTACCCGGATTTGCGGAAATCAGAACCAAGAAATGTAGTTGTGGAAACAATGCGGCGAGATATTGCTATTGAGCCACGACACGTAGACGGAGGTTGGGGGCGCCGTGTGATGGTCGCATTCGAGCTGAGTTTCCGCGGGGTCGAGCGTGACACGGTAGAGCAAGTGGTGAGTCGGCTGGCAAATGTCTTTATCCAGGAAAACAGTCGATTGTATGATCAAAAGATTGTAGAGAACCTTTCTTCTCTTGAAATCCAGATCGAAGTAGCCAGAGAGAGGATGGAGAATATCGAAGGAAAACTTCAAGCATATCGTGAGCAGAATACTGGTCGACTCCCAGAGCAGCTGGCAGTGAATCTTTCAACCCTCGAAAGGTTGAACTCGGATCTTAGAATCGCACGGGAAAACATGATGCGAGCCATGGATAGAAGAGATGAATTATATGATAGACGGTTTGAGGCCGTAGACGAAAATGCTTCTGATGAGAGAACGCGGCTCGCTCGTCTTAAGAATGAATTAGTTACATTGAATCGCCGTGTTAGTGAAGATCACCCGACAGTGAGGCGATTACGTGCAGAGATCTCGGCGATAGAAAACAGCTTGGTAGATTCCGGTGAGGGAAATGGAGTCGAGACTTTGCGTGAAACTCAGGTCGATCGGCTAGATAGTCACATGACAGCGCTGCTCGATGAGGAGCGTCGGATAGTAGCCGACATAAACTATTATGAAGCCCGAATTGAAGAGCTTCCTCGGGTAGAGCATGAGCTGACTGCAATGAAGCGTCAATATGATTCGGCAAGGGACCAGTACACCGCACTTCTCGATCGCTATCAACGATCTCGTTTGGGAGAAATTCATAGCCAAAACTCTGGCCCTCAGCTTCGCATGATGGATGTTCCATTAACACCGAGAACCCCTGAGGAGCCGCAGCGGATACGGCTTGTCTTGATGGCTTTTATGCTTTCATTGCTGCTGGCCGGAGGGGTTGTGGCATTGCTAGAGCAATTGGATGGCTCGTTCCACACATTGTCCGAACTCCAGTCGTATACAAAAGTTCCGGTCGCTGCGATCATTCCAGGGATCGTCATTGAGCCTAGCCTGGTATCCCGAGTGTTTAGGTACTTATTGATATTCGCAGCCGTTTGTACATTTGTCGCTGTACTTCTGTTCTTCGGGATCAAGATGCATACCGATGGTGATCAGTCTGATTCAGCTGTTTCTGTGGGGGCCTTTTACACGTGAAAAGTCTTGCTGAACGTAAAGAATACCCAGCCTCGTCAGGCCTTGACTCGCGACTTGTAGGTATCGTTTCTCCGCGGTCCCGTGAAGCGGAGCAGTATCGAAAGCTGCGATATATGGTGGAGGTAAAGAAAGACCCGATGCAAGGGATAGTTGTCGGAATAACCAGCCCCGGTCCTGGTGATGGTAAGTCAACAACCGCTACAAATCTCGCGGGTGTACTTTCACAAAACAGTGACAATTCCGTTTTGCTGCTGGATGCGGATATTAGAAGGCAGGCAGCATTCTTGAAACACGCATTCAAGTTAAAACGCGTACCTGGGAATGGTATCTCGCAAGCCGTGGGTGCGTCCTCACCGAACTTAGCACCCTTTATTAAGAAAATCAAAGACATGAATATTTCGATCATGTTTTGTGGGTCCCCTTCAGAAGAACCCTATGAGGTCTTTCGCTCACCAGCCTTTATTCGAATTTTACGCAAGCTTAGATCGCAGTTTGACTATGTGATCGTCGATACGCCGCCAGTTTCACTCGCGTCGGAATCGCAGATTATATGTAGTTTAGTCGATGTAGTATTTGTGGTCGTCAGAGCGCACCACACAAGGAGAATATTGTTGGGAGAAACATTGGACACATTAGGAGGAGAGACCCCAATTAGCCTAGTGTTCAACAATGCGGACGAGTCTATTGGTAATTACTATGGATATTATAATTGGTAGTGCTGCGATGTCTGCGAACACTAAAGTCTGTGGTATATGGCAATTAGAATGTCTGTCCCTTTCCCCTGCGGATATGTGGATTGGTGTTCAAAGGGACACATTCATTCCAGTAATACCCTCGGACTAGCATGGGCGCCTCTCGAGTAATTATTGTCGGTGGAGGGGAGTTCTCAAAATCGGTATTAATGGAGCTCAATTCTTTGGGCAATAAAGGGTTCTATTTGCTCGGAATTGTTCATGATCAAGCCAGTGAGAATCGAGAGTGCTCCAAATGTGAGTTTTTGGGCTCCTTGGAGGAACTGCCTGGCATAATTGATAAATACAAGCCAGAACGATTGATTCTTACGCTGACAGAGCAGCGGGGGACGATGCCAGTTAACTGCTTGATGAATGCATTGCTAAGCAAAGGCATTGTTATAACTCCTGGTCCGGAGTTTTTAGAGGAACTGACCGGTAAGTTGTCGATTGAAAGCATCACACCGAGCAAATTAATTTTCTCCGATGAATTTAGACCGTCTGCATTATCGCAGTTTGTAGCGCGAATTGTCAGTCTGGTAGTGGCATTCGTCGCGCTCGCCTTTCTAGCTCCCATTCTGGCGCTCGTTGCCATCGCTATAAAAATAGAATCGTCCGGGCCGCCCTTTTTTGTGCAGAAGAGAGTAGGTCGGAATGGACGCGCCTTTAGTTTGTATAAATTCCGTAGCATGTCCGGGACATCGGATAATCGATCCGAATGGGTCTGCGACAATGGGGATAGAATCACTCCACTTGGGCGATGGCTTAGAAAGCATCGAATCGACGAATTGCCTCAGCTTCTCAATGTCATCCGAGGCGATATGAATATTGTCGGTCCACGGCCCCATCCCGAATCAAATTTGACCATGTTTTCTTTGGTAGCGAGAAATATGAATAATTATGGTGATCAGGTGCCTTATTATTCAATTAGATTACGCGTTCGGCCAGGCATTACTGGTTGGGCCCAAGTGAAATACAAATACGCAAACGGGCTTGATGAAGAGATGGAAAAGCTTAGATATGACCTATATTACGTCAAGCATTATTCGTTCGGGATGGACTTGAAGATAATCTCGAAGACCATCAGTTTAGTAATTTTCGGAGAGGATGGAACTACCGGGGATCAGAAAACAATCCCGCGTGAAAGCAATCGCTAATAGTATTTGGCGCAGTCCAGTGACCGTATACCTATAAGCACTACTGCGTAATATCACATTCCTATGGTCGATAGATTGGATCAGGGCTCACCCTTTGGTGGAATTGATTGGTTCGTGAACCGGTTCACCATAAATAGGGTCCATGGAGAGCAGGATTATATGAGCGTCATAGATAAAATTCGCAATAAAACAGCCCGCATTACAGTCGTAGGGCAAGGATACGTTGGGTTGCCGCTCGCTGTTGCGTTCGGGGAGGCCGGTTTTGAGGTGCTCGGCCTGGATTCCAGTCTGGCTCATGTAGACAATTTGAACCGTGGCGTTGCGCATACTCCAGATGTGGATTCGACAATTCTACTCGAGCTGATCGAGAAAGGGAGGTATCACGCGTCGACTGACATTGGCGTATTGGAGCGTAGTGACGTCATTATTATATGCGTTCCGACGCCTCTTAGAAAGTCAAAAGACCCGGATATAAGTTATGTATCGAACGTTGCAGAAAGTATTGCAACCCATATTCAGCATGGCCAGCTTGTGGTTCTGGAATCCACAACATACCCAGGAACTACAAATGAGCTTCTACTCCCATTACTCAGCCGTAATGGTCGGAAGGTTGGTGAGGATTTTTTTCTTGCCTTTTCCCCAGAACGTATTGATCCAGCGAATACAAAGTTTCGGGTTCGTGATATTCCCAAGGTGATCGGCGGAGTGACCGAGCTTTGTACAAAGGCAGCGTCAGAGCTTTACCGTGAGGTAGTGGATTCAGTGTATCCGGTTTCTTCTCCGACAGTAGCAGAGCTGGCCAAGCTTTATGAAAATCTTTTTCGGAGCGTCAATATTGCATTAGCAAATGAGTTTGCACTGATGTGTCGACGGTTAGACGTCTCTACACGCGAAGTTATCGATGCCGCAGCTACGAAACCATTCGGCTTTTTGCCGTTCTATCCCGGGCCCGGCGTGGGAGGGCACTGTATACCGGTCGATGCTGCGTATTTATCGTGGAAGATGAAGCTGAACGGTTATGATGCGCGATTCGTGCACTTGGCAGAAGAGATCAATAGGGCGATGCCGGAGTATGTCGTTGCCCTCCTGATTGAAGCTCTTAACAGGAAAAAGGTTTGTCTTAATGGGGCTCGGGTTCTGGTCCTTGGTGTCGCTTACAAGCGCGGAGTGGGTGATACTCGGGAATCCCCGGCATTGGAAGTCATTAGGCTGTTAAAGAGATCTGGTGCAGAGGTTAGCTACTCAGATCCCTACGTTCCTACAGTGGAGTTGGACGGCGAGATTCTTGTATCAGTAGAGAATGTCGACGAACTAATAGAGAATATGGATGCAGTCCTTATTCTGACAGACCACATTGAGTTCGACTATCCACGACTGGCAGCAAGCGCCAATCTAATTGTTGACACCAGGAATGCGACATGGGGGATTGATCGCTCACCAGATCGTGAGTTATTGCGGCTATGAGTGCCGCATGGTGGAGTGCAGAAGAGAAAAAAGGTAAGGCAAAACTCGTTCACGGTGATGGCCCTTTCTATGCGCTGCTTTCACTCCTTTTTGTAGCTGTCATATCTCCCCAAGAGTACCTTACTGCCCTCGCTCCGCTAAGAATAGCTTTTGTTACGGCAGTGATATCTGTAGGTGCATTCATTCTGAATAGGATAGCAAGCCGAAAAGCATTGGTTGTTTGGAGTAGGGAGACCGTCATTGCGGCGTTGATTCTTTCTTGGGCCTTGGTAACAGTTCCAATGTCAATCTGGCCTGGAGGAAGCATATCTAGCCTGCTACAAATGTACATAAAAACATTAATTGTGTTTTGGTTGATTAGCCATGTGGTTAACACCAGTTCACGATTGAACCGGACAGTGATTCTCGTTTCATTGATGTCAATTCCGCTTGCGGCGACTGCTGTTTATAACCTAAGTATCGGTGCATTTATTGGTGATGGTCGGATTGCTGGTTATACAGGGGCATTAACAACAAATCCCAATGATTTGGCTCTTATGTTGAATCTAATGTTGCCTTTGACCGTAGCACTGATGTTGAACGCCAGAGGCCTGTTTGTGCGTGGCTTTTATGGATTAGTAGCCATTCTCAGTGTGCTTGCGATTTTAGCGACTTACTCACGAGGCGGGTTCGTCACTTTAGCTGCCATCACTTGCTTCTACGTTATCCACATGATTCGCGAAGGTAGGTTCGCTACCTTGTTCATTTTGGGCTGCTTTATCGTCTTTTGTGCATTGCTGGTTCCGATAGATTATTTGGATCGCGTAGGTACGATCGTGTCGCCAGACCAAGACCCAACCGGATCAGCTCAGGAGAGATGGGCTGATATGCGTGTCGCACTACTGTTAATTCTAGAGAATCCAATTGTAGGGGTTGGAATAGGTACTAACGAGCTCGCACTGAATCTTGCGCGTGGTGAGCATTGGCTTCAAGTACACAATGTGTATCTGATATATGGTGTCGAACTCGGATTACCAGGGTTCTTACTATTTGTGATACTTGTTGTTTTGGCCTTTCATACGGCAAGAGGTGCAGAGATAAAGGCACGAAATAGAACCGAACTACAAGATCTTGCGAATATATCAGAGGGTGTAAAGATCAGCATTGTCGCCTTTAGTGTGGCCGCTATGTTCTCCCCGGTGGCTTATCAACTCTATTTCTATCTTTATGCGGGTTTAGCCATAGCCGCAAGAACCATAGTGGATTCTGATGGGTCGTGAACCGAACAACTATCAAGCGGAAAATTCAATTGAATCGGATGTAAGGAGGTCCGTCTTCAAGAAAGAAAGAGTGCGGTTGGTTAAGTTTTTAACATTACTAGGGGTGGGGGGGACTGAGAAGCAGGTGGTGGAGCTAGCGAGTCGACTGGATCCAGAGCGATTTGACATAGCCTTTGCCTGTTTGCATCGGGCCGGTGAGCTTCTCGATGTTTTGAATGAGAAGGGTATACCGGTTGATGAGTATCCTATTCGTAGCTTCTTCGAAATCAATTGTTTACGCCAACAGTGGCGTTTTGCACGACAGTTGAAACGGGATCGGATTCAGGTCGTTCATAGCTATAATTTCTATGCGAATGTGTTTTGTGTACCGGCTGCGAAAATAGCAGGAGTCCCATGTGTCATTGCCTCCTTGCGAGATATTGGTGTCTATATGACACCAAATCAACGTAGAGTGCATAGGTTGGCATGTTTGCTGGCAGATCATATCATTGTTAATGCAGAAGCAATAAAGGAATGGTTGGTTGATCAAGGCTATCAAGAATGCAAGATCTCAGTTATTAGAAATGGTGTCGCTGTGCCGGATTCGAGTTTTAAGTCTACAATATTATCCAGTGTCTTCCAGGAGTTTGATATTGAAGTCGGAGCGCCGCTCGTAACGATGGTCGCAAGAATAGATCGGAAAAAAGGAGTTGAGGATCTTATTGACGCAGGCGTTGGTGTGCTCGAAAAATTCTATAACGCAAGGTTCCTGGTTGTTGGCCCTTGCTTGAAAAGTACCGATGATGGGTCTGTCCAGGATTATGACTATAAGAAAGAGTTGCTGACGCATGTGAAGCAGCGTGGTTTGCTAGGGAAATTTCATTTTCTGGGGCATAGAGATAATGTGACTGAGATTCTAAGCGCCTCTACGGTTTCTGTTCTTCCATCTTTAAGTGAAGGATTGTCAAATACCTTGTTGGAGTCTATGGCTTGCGGGGTTCCAGTCGTATCAACAAATGTAGGCGGAACTCCAGAAATTATATCGGATGGCATACATGGATTGCTGGTGCCACCGTCTGACCCAGCTGCATTGACTACTGCATTATGTCGTGTACTAAGCAGTCCGACTCTCGCTAGAAAGATGAAAGATGCTGGCAAACAGAGGGCCGCGGAGCTTTACTCTTTCGAAAAGATGACCCATTCCACAGAACAGCTGTATCTGAAATTGTTGGCGGACCGAAACCGAAGAAACCCGTCGCAACGATAAATGGGTCTCACCGGATACTAGCTCGCGGTGTCGTCATTCCGTTGTAGATATAGCTGGTATATCTGACTAGGTCTCGCCCTTTTTCCACATATCGTTTTGACATGATTTCTCAGGAAAAGTCATTCCAGAAGTAATGTGTGAACCCCTATCAAATAGGCTAACGAATTATTTGTGCCGGCTTCCTATCAAGATGGCCTCGGTATACAAGAGCCATAGAAAGATGCGGCTTGGTAGCCGTATTCACTTTAAATATAACGATTGTGGGAGTCATCGTAGTGGATAAAAAAGTAGCTGCCATAAATATTTCCCACGAGGTCGAGGTTCTAACTTCATTCAAGGCGCTCGAAGAGATAGTACCGGAATGGGAGGAGCTTGCTTTGAAAGAGTATCCAGGCCATCCATTCGCGGACCCAGATTGGGTGATTTCGTGGTTGGAATGTTTCTCCAGAGAACAGGACCTTCGAGTCCTTGTGGTTAGGGCGGAGACTAAGATTAGAGGCATTGTACCGCTCGTTCTTGCTAGAAAGAAGTATTATGGGGTTGACGTCATGCGATTGGGGCTACCTTTTAATGACCACTCCCCACGATGTGACGTTTTAGTTTCACATACTGATGCCTCAGTCTTCGAGTCAGTTCTCGAGTCTATAAAGAGTTGGGCAAAGCAGTGGGATATCTTCGAGTTACCTCATATTGCTACTGACGGAAACGCTTATGTAATCGTCAAACAGTGCACTGAACATTCTGGTGCTATAGCCGGTGAGTGGGCGGGTTCGATGGCTCCATATTTGATGGTAGAAGGCGACTGGGAGGCTTTCTGGCAGCAGCTTCGGAGTAAACGGCGCACTAAGTTGCGTAGCCGGCGTCGGCGGTTAGAAGAACACGGTCCAGTAGAGCTAGAGATGGTAGTGGATGTTGCGGATTTGGAATTAGCGCTAGAGGATGGCTATCGGATTGAAGCCGCTGCGTGGAAGGGCGTGAACGGAACAGCGATTCAGTCCGATCGAGCGGTGCGTGATTTCTATACGAAACTGGCATACCGGATGGCAAGAAAGGGTCGGCTGCGGCTGTTCTTTCTTAAAGTCGGTAAGGAACGGATTGCTTTCGCCTACATGTTGGAGTTAGACGAAAAATTATTTGCGCTGAAGCAGGGCTATTTGCCGGAGTTCTCTGCAATGTCACCGTCGACCCTGCTGGTTATCGATACGCTAAAGTACGCGTTTGAAAATGGAATCAAGGAGTACGATTTTCTTGGTGTTGATGATACATGGAAGCGTGAATGGGCAAATAGACTTCGAGAGCATCGCTGGATAATGACCTTTTCCGGTTCGCCCCGTTCGAGAGCGATTTTTGCAATGAAATCCGTCATTGTTCCTTGGGTGAAGAATGCAAGGAAGGTCTATAGGTCAATCAGAGAAAAAGGGGTATAGGTATGTTTGTACCTGCATGGCCTCCGCTTCCACCGAGTTTGCTATTTCGTCTCCGTAAACGAGCGGTGCATTTTCCATTTACGGATGAAGATGCAGAGTATTTCTTCCGAGCAAGTAATGCTATTTATTACCTTTTTAGCGAACTTCGCTCTAGCGAAGGCCAGATTGTGCTCGTCCCGGATTTTCACAGTGGTAATGAGGTTGCTGCAATCCGTGCGGCTGGCTTCCGACCGGTTGCATACCCGATTCTGGGGGACCTGGGGGCAGATATGCCGCGCCTACGAATACTCTGTGACCAGTATCGGCCTAGCGCGGTCTTACTAATCCACACACTCGGTATGCCGCAGGATATTGACGAGTTTTTAAAGTTGCGAGAGGAATATCGATTTCTACTAATAGAAGACTGTGCTCATGCGCTTTATGGGCAGTGGCAAGGGAGACCACTCGGTAGCTTCGGCGATTATGCGATCTTCTGTCCCTATAAGACCCTTCCCGTCCCTAATGGTGGCGTGTTGGTTAAGAATAAGTCAATGTCATCCGAATTTAGTGAGCGGGAGTTTGTAAATAGTGAGTTTGTATCAGTTTCCTTTCGTACCGCCTCCATGCTAATGGATTGGACCTCCAGTCGAGTGGATTGGTTTGGCCTCACTGCTGAACGAATCAGGCCGCTCGTTCGAAAGCTCTTCGATAGAATGCTCGGGCGTAGGCTCGGAATTGGTGAAATGGGTTTTGATTTAGATCAAGTAAATATTCGAATGTCGCGTTTTTCACGGCGTCTCATCCTAAAGATTGATGCAGACGAAGTGCGAGCTCGAAGGAGGTTCAACTTCCAGGCCCTTACCGAAGGTGTGCGAAATGATCTTCTGCTAGTAAAAGAACCCCTTAAGCAAGGCGTGTGCCCGTTATTGTTTCCGATCGTGTCAGAAGAGAAAGCGAAAGTGGTTAAGTTCCTGAAAGATAATGGAATTGCCGCAGTTGAGTTTTGGAATCAACCGGATCCGAGATTGAAAGACGAGCAGGGTACAGGCAGCCGCAGCCTGAGCAGAAGAGTTATTGGCGTGCCAGTGCATCAAGATCTTTTGCCAAAGCACCTGCAGTACATCATCGACTGTGTCAATAAAATAGATATACATAATTGAAATGGAAACCGTAACACGCATTAAATCCTTGCAGAAGTTGGCAGAGTTCAAAGTGGCCTGGGAAGGGCTCCTCATGGCGAGCGGATCAGACCATCTGTTCTTAAGCTGGGAGTGGATCTTTACTTGGTGTAAGTATCGCTCACAAGAGAAAGATCGCTTCCTCCTTGTAGTGACCGAAGGTGACCTGTTAGTTGCTATAGCGCCATTTGTAGCTTCCCAGAGAAGTCTATCGAGGATGAAGTTGTGTAATACCCTTAATTTTATGGGAACGGATGTCATAGGGTCGGATTATATGGATATCTTGATCCGCGAAGGGGCAGAAGCATCTGCTGTGAAAGCAATCTCACGCTATTTACATAGTAATGGAATGTCGCTGGAGCTATCACATCTGTGTTCGGAGCAATCAAACGCGATTCTGCTTGTGAATAGCTTAGCTGAAAGGCGGTGGAATGTTGTGCGAAGTGATATGGAAGTATGTCCCTACATACCGCTTATCGGGCATAGCTGGGAATCGTATATAAGAAGTCTCGGTTCATCGCATAGAGCGAATGTAAAGCGCAAAATTCGTAAGCTTAATGCTCAGTTTTCGGTAAAGTTTGAAACCATAATTGATGATTCACGTCTAGTTCCTGTTCTTAACGAGATGGTAATGTTGCACTTCAAGCGTCATGGTGACGCGAGTGTATCAGATGCGTTTACAGAAGAGAGTGTTCTATCGTTCCATAGAGAAATAGCCCAGTTGCAACTTGCTGATTCACGTCTTCGTATTTATCGCTTAGAACTGGATGGCGTAGCAGTGGCTTCATTATATGGGTTTCTCGTGTCCGGGAAATTCTACTTCTATCAGTCCGGATTTGATCCAGATTACTCGCAATATAGCGTTGGCCTGATAGTGCTTGCTTACTCCATACAAGAGTCGATAAAGGAAGGCGCTAGTGAGTATGATTTACTACATGGGAATGAGCGGTATAAGTATCTTTGGGCAAATAATGAGCGCGTACTGGAGAGAGTCTTTGCTTTCAGCCCGGATGCTGTCGGCTACGTAGCCGGTAAGGCGCTGGCCATAAAACATTGGATTAGAAACTTAGCTGAAGGGCTTAAACTACTATGATAAGGAAGCTATCCAAAATGGCTTTGGCGCCTATTCTTAATCTCGCTAATGGTGTTCGACGTCGGGCTGGAAATCGTCTGCCAGTTATCATTGGCTATCATAATGTTGTCGAGGATATTAAGCGTGATGGTAGAGAATGTATGCCTTCTATTCTCGTCAGTGGTAAAACCCTTGAGAAACATGTAGACCAGCTGTCTCGGAACTTTCAGATCGTTAGTATCGATGACGCTATGCACGGGTTATACGGGGAATGCCGATCAGCCGGAAAGCCACTGGCCGTTATTAGTTTCGATGATGGATATGAGGGCGTCTATAGTAGTGCTTTCGGTATCCTGAAGAGAAAAGGGGTCCCTTTTACGTTGTTTACCGTTACGGACCCAATAGGTACTGGTGACCTACTGTTTCATGACCGACTATTTCTCAATATAACCCGCGTTATGAAGGAATATTCGGATCCAGTTCACAGGATATCCAAGATATTCCCAGAGCAGAATTCACGTGCACCTAAGAGCCTGCCGTTGAAGTCATTGTCTCCCTCTGTCATGGGCATCACTCGAGCTATTTTACTTTCCTACTCTCAGGATACCATTCTTAACGCAATCCAGGTGATGGAGAGTGAATTCGTGCGTCCTTTGTTAGTGCCAGCTGGTATGAGGCTGTTGACATGGGAGATGATTCGAGAAATGCACGGGGCAGGAGTCACAATTGGATCCCATAGTCGGAGCCATGCATTCCTTACCAACGAGAGTATGGCTAAGGTAGTGGATGAGGTAAAGGGATCCAAGGATGCGCTAGAGGCGAGAGTTCAAGCGCCGGTTGATTACTTCGCATACCCGAACGGAGATTACAGCGCGGATATAAAGAATGTTGTTATGAAGTCCGGCTATCGATATGCATTCTCAATTTGCGGCTGTCGTGATGGGAT
>SL_3KL_010_SEDDRAFT_10002958_pt1 | contig 15483 bp, 14 predicted proteins | sample SodLakKL_010_SED_2_FD_10381 | JGI IMG/M metagenome (IMG submission 10381) | reverse complement strand
TGCACACTGACAATATATCCAGGTTGCTCGGCACAAGCCGATTGTGTCATATCCACCCCTGGAAACATAACCACGATGCCTGCCAAAACAAGGAAAAAGGGGGCCGATATCAGTTTATTCCTTTTCATGTATGTATCCTCCGAGCCTGACCATGAACTCTTATACTCCCTCCCCCAACCCCTCCCAGAGGGAGAGGCATTTCCGGACAGGCAATAATGCCTGTCCCTTTCAAATTATTGTCGCGGCTTGAGATCTTTGTTGACACGAATCAGGCTGCCTCATATATTGAGTCATACTAGCCCAAGGAGGAAAACCTGCCGCAAATTACTGTAAGGGGTATAGAACCCGAAATCGAAAAAAAAATACGACAAATCGCAAAAAAGAGCCACAAATCGATCAATCAGATTATCAAAGAAATTATTTACAAGGAATTCAAAAAGGAACAACCTCCATCGTCATCTTTGAAACAACTGGCAGGGGGATGGTCCCCAGAAGAGGCATCCGGGTTTTCACTTTCAATCAAATCCTGTGAGCAGATTGATGAGGAAATGTGGAAATAAAACTTATCTTGGACACAAACGCTTATGTCGGTTTTAAACTGGGCTATTCAGAAATTGTTGAGTTTCTTGTTCGTGCGGATTTAATATTGTTGTCTCCCATTGTCCTGGGTGAATTAATTAAAAACATTCACGGCCTCGTTTATCGTCTTTTCAGTTTACCGTACCTTTCGACACATTAACACTTTTTTTTGACAAATGAGGCATTTCAATTCTATATATAATATTTATGATGGTTCTGAAACGGAATCGAGAAGCGGGGTGGATTAAAAATATCCTCTCTAATGGGCTGTTTGAGGAATACTATGGATTTTTTTTTGTGTGTTATCGGGATGGTCATGATTATCGAAGGACTTCCGTACTTTGCATTCCCGGATAAAATGAAACAGTTGGTTGAAAAACTTTTAGAAATTGAAGATCGGGCACTGAGGCGTTTCGGATTTTTCCTGATGGGTTTCGGGCTATTACTGGTTTACATGGGAACAACTTAAAAAGGCTTTTGGGTGAGTGTTAATAAGATGTATGATTTAAACGATTACCACTACGATTTACCGGATAACTTAATTGCGCAGCAACCGGTGCAGCAAAGGGATCAGTCAAGATTGATGCGGTTATGCAAAAACAGTGGTGGGGTTGAACACCGGCATTTTTACGAGATTCCGAAAATGCTGAGGCCTGGTGATATTCTTGTGATAAACAATACACAGGTTGTTCCTGGAAGATTGTTCGGGCAAAAAGAAACAGGCGGCCAGGTGGAGCTGCTTTTATTGGAATATTCTGAAAATTCTCAGGATAAGCAAAACGAAAACATTTGCGTAAACAAATGCCTCATCAAAGCATCAAAGCCTTCCAAACCCGGAACCATCATTTATTTTGAGGAAGGCCTGAAAGCCACAGTGCTCAATAATGAAAATGGTTATTATAAGGTACAATTCAGTTGCTCCGGAAGCTTTGACAAGACATTGCATCGTATCGGAAAGATGCCCGTGCCTCCCTACATAAAACGCAACCCAGGCTCATTTTCCGATTTTCATGAAGATAACACCAGCTATCAAACGGTTTATGCGGAAAAAAAAGGGGCGATTGCAGCCCCTACCGCCGGGCTTCATTTCACCGAATCACTCATGAACCAAATCAAGCAAAAAGGTATCGATATTGCCCCTGTTACATTACATGTTGGATACGGCAGCTTTGCTCCGGTAAGGTCTTCCGATATCCGCCAACATAAAATTCATTCCGAAATTTTTGATATTTCTGAAAATACTGCTCAGAAAATTACCGAGGGTAAGAATCAGGGACGAAGAATTGTGGCTGTGGGCACCACGTGTGTGCGTACTCTGGAATACGCTTCTGATAAAGAGGGCCGCCTGGCCTCCGGCATGGGTACATGTGATCTTTTTATATATCCGGGATATCGTTTCAAGATTGTGGATGCCCTGATCACCAATTTTCATCTTCCCAAATCCACACTGATTATGCTGGTGTCCGCTTTTGCCGGAAGAAAAAATATTCTTGAGGCCTATTCAAAGGCCATTGAAAACAACTATCGTTTTTACAGCTACGGCGATGCCATGTTTATTGAGTAATTTTATGTTTGATTTTCAAATTCTCTCCCGCTCCAATCCCGGAAGGGCACGGACCGGAGTTTTCAATACGGCTCATGGCAGTGTTGAAACGCCGGTGTTTATGCCGGTAGGAACTCTTGGTACCGTCAAGGCATTGTCGGCGGAAGAATTAAAACAGATCGGTGCTGACATTATTCTGGGCAATACATATCATTTGTATTTAAGGCCCGGATGTGATGTCATCGACCGCTTTTCGGGGCTCCATCGCTTTATGCACTGGGATCGCCCTATTTTGACCGACAGTGGAGGCTTTCAGGTATTTTCACTGGCAAAACTGGCCAAAATCAGCAAAGATGGAGTCACTTTTCAGTCTCACATTGACGGTTCCAGTCACATGCTGACCCCTGAAAAAGCCGTAGAGATCCAATTGACTCTGGGCTCCGATATCATCATGTGCCTTGATGACTGCATCCGGTATCCCTCCACAAGGGCGGAAGCGGAAGAGGCCTTAACACTTACTACCGATTGGGCAAAAAGAAGCAAGGTGGCATGGGAAAATGAGAATAATAAACATAACGCTCTGTTTGGAATTGTTCAGGGGGGGATGTATGAAGATCTTCGAAAAACGGCTGCTGAGTCCTTACAAGATATCGGTTTCAGCGGTTATGCCGTCGGGGGACTGAGTGTGGGTGAACCTACGGAAATGCTTTATGCAATGGCCGATATATCCCTGGCCGGTCTTCCCGACAATTGCCCCAAATATATTATGGGAGTGGGAACTCCCGAAAATCTTGTGGAACTCGTGGGGCTGGGAGCCGATATGTTCGACTGCGTTTTGCCCACAAGAAACGCCCGCAACGGACAGCTCTTTACCATAAGGGGCAACCTGAACATCTGCAATTCCCGGTTTAAATACGATACCGGTCCTGTGGATGATAACTGTACCTGTTACACATGCAGAAATTACAGCCGTGCATACCTCAGACACCTTTACTTGTGCCGGGAATTGCTGGTTTACCGGCTCAATACGATCCATAATATACATTTTTTCATAAACCTTATGAAAGACATAAGAAAAGCCATCAGGGAAAATCGGTTTGATGCGTTCAAAAACAATTTTTATTCTCTCAGGCAATCTTAAAATGCAACTAACCTGAAACACGGGTGAAAAACCCGACTAAAAGAATGAGGTATAAACATGAAAGAAAAAGTACAGGAAGTAATGGATAAAATCCGTCCGATGCTGCAGGCCGATGGAGGCGATGTCGAACTTGTGGAAATAGAAGACGGTATTGTCAAAGTTCGGCTGACAGGAGCATGCAAAGGGTGCCCCATGTCTCAGATGACTTTAAAAAACGGCATCGAAAGACTTCTGAAAAAGGAAATTCCGGAGGTCAAAAGCGTGGAATCTGTTGAACAATGAATTTGGGATTAATACGGGAAGCAGGATGTTAAAGCTCCTGCTTCCCCTCCAAAGTAAGGTGAGCAATGGCAGTAACTTCAAAGATGGCCGGTTTCATGGAAAAATCCTCATGGATTCGGAAAATGTTCGAGGAAGGGGCAAAGTTAAAAGGAGAACACGGCCCTGAAAATGTTTATGATTTCAGCCTGGGAAACCCGAATGTGGCACCTCCTGAAGATTTTATCAACATTTTAAAAGAGACTGTGAATTCGCTTCGCCCCCAGGATCACAGCTACATGCCCAATGCCGGCTATCCCCCGGTGCGTATGTCTGTTGCGCAGCAGGTGTCCAAAGAACAGGGGGTTGATGTTTTGGCCGATGATATCATCATGACCTGCGGTGCGGCGGGAGCCCTTAATGTAATTTTTAAAACAATTTTAAATCCGGGTGAGGAAATTATCACCCCGGCCCCCTTTTTTGTGGAATATTTCTTTTATGCGGACAATCATGGCGGCGTGCTGAAAACCGTGCCCACCAACGATGATTTTACTCTTAATTTGAATGCCATAGGGGAAGCGGTCACTGAAAAAACAAGGGCTGTTCTGATCAACTCACCCAATAATCCCACAGGGCAAATATACTCCAAAGAAAGCCTGGAGAATCTCGGAGCATTGCTCATGGAAAAAAGCAGAACCTTTGGACACATTATCTACCTGGTTTCAGATGAACCCTATCGCAAGATTGTTTATGGCGACGAAACGGTGCCGGGTATCTTTTTCTGCTATCCTGAAAGCATCCTTGCCACCTCCTACTCCAAAGACCTTTCCATTCCGGGTGAAAGAATCGGTTTTATTGCCCTGAATCCCAATGCTACATTTAAACAGGATCTGGTGGCGGCAATGGCAATGGCCAACCGCATCCTCGGTTTTGTCAATGCTCCCGCTCTCATGCAAAGAGTTGTTTCCAAGCTTCAGGGAATTTCCGTAGACGTTTCCGAGTATGCCCGAAAAAGAGAACTTTTGTGTGACGGCCTCAAAGCCTGCGGATACAAATTCATAAAGCCCCCCGGCGCCTTTTACCTTTTTCCCGAAAGTCCCATACCTGATGATGTGGCTTTTGTAAGGGCACTTCAGGAAGAACTTATCCTCACTGTGCCCGGAAGCGGATTTGGAGGGCCGGGACATTTCCGCATTTCATATTGCGTAGATGACAACACCATCATTAAAGCCATGCCTGGATTTAAAAAGGTGATGGATAAATTTTAACATCAGAAAGGAGACACCCATGAAAATTTTAAAAATTGATCACCTGGGGATTGCGGTCAAAAGTATCGATGACGGAAAAAACTTTTGGACCGATGTTCTTGGTCTGCCCTTTGAAGGCTCCGAGACTGTCCAGGAACAAAAAGTCACCACCGCATTTTTTCCAGTGGGAGAAAGTGAAGTTGAACTGCTGGAATCCACGGCACCGGATGGCCCCATAGCCAAATTTCTGGAAAAAAAGGGGGAAGGCATCCAGCACGTGGCTTTCAGGGTAGAAAACATTGAGGAAGCTCTGGCAGAACTCAAGGAAAAAGGAATCCGGCTCATCGATGAAAAACCGAGAATCGGCGCAGGAGGAGGAAAAATTGCCTTTCTGCATCCAAAATCCACCAACGGAGTCCTGGTAGAGTTGTGTGAAAGATAAACCGATGCCGGCCAAAAAAGTGTGCGAAGCGCTCATGCTCCAATTGAAATTGGTGAGTCCCAAACTTTGACATATCCTTCTGTTTTTCAATTGACATCCGCCTGAGTTTCTTATATGGAACAATTTCGACTGAGCGCTCGTTCAAAAAAATATAGCAAAAAATTCGAAATTCATTGATTCAACAAGAAGCTCAAGGAGTGTGCCATGAAAGAACATCCGGACAAGAAAAAGTGGGTGGAGCTTGCCACAAAACAAATGAAGGGCAAATCTCCGGAAAAATTGGTATGGGAAACCCCGGAGGAAATCAGGATAAAGCCGCTTTATACTGCCGAAGACATTGAAGGGCTGGAACATGTGAACACCCTCCCGGGTATTCCCCCTTATGTTCGGGGACCCATGGCCACCATGTATGCTGGAAGGCCCTGGACCATACGCCAGTATGCCGGTTTTTCAACGGCCAGAGAGTCCAATGCATTTTACCAAAGATGTCTGGCCGGGGGGCAAAAGGGTTTATCCGTGGCATTTGATTTGGCCACGCATCGCGGCTACGATTCCGATCATCCCAGGGTCCGCGGCGACATAGGCAAGGCCGGGGTCGCCATTGACTCTGTGGAGGATATGAAAATTCTCTTTGATCAAATCCCGTTGGACAAAATGACGGTATCCATGACCATGAACGGTGCTGTTTTACCGATTCTTGCGGGCTATATCGTTGCCGCTGAGGAACAGGGAGTCAAGCAGGAACAATTGGCCGGTACTATCCAGAACGACGTTCTTAAAGAGTATCTCACCCGCAACACCTACATTTATCCTCCGGAGCCTTCCATGAGAATTGTCTCTGATATCATCGGATATTGCTCCCAAAACATGCCCCGGTATAACACGATCAGCATAAGCGGGTATCATATGATGGAAGCCGGGGCAAACTCCGCCCTGCAATGTGCGTTTACCCTCGCTGATGGTGTTGAATATGTGAGGGCGGCAATAAATGCGGGTCTGGACATTGACGCGTTTGCGCCAAGACTCTCATTTTTCTATGGAGTGGGAATGAATTTCTTCATGGAAATAGCCATGCTGCGGGCGGCAAGATTTTTGTGGCACCGGCTCATGAGCCAATTCAATCCCAAAGATCCCCGGTCCAGCATGCTCAGAACCCATGTTCAAACTTCCGGCTGGAGTCTAACTGCCCAGGATCCTTACAATAATATCATCCGAACCACGCTGGAGGCACTGGCTGCGGCATTGGGTGGGACTCAGTCGCTGCATACCAACTCGTTTGACGAGGCAGTGGGACTTCCCACGGACTTCAGTTCAAGAATTGCCAGGAACACGCAACTGATCATTCAGGAAGAATCCAAGATTTGCCATGTCGTTGATCCCCTGGGCGGCTCCTATTACGTAGAGGCTCTGACCCATGAAATTGTTGAGGAAGCACAAAAAATTATCGACGAAGTGGAAAAAATGGGGGGTATGGCCAAGGCAATTGAAACCGGATGGCCCAAGATGCGTATTGAAGAGTCGGCTGCCCGAAGACAGGCTCAGATCGACCGGGGAAGTGAAATTATTGTGGGCGTGAACAAATATCAGCTTCAGGATGAAAAACTCGATCTCGAGGTTCTAGAAGTTCCGGAAGGAGTTCGTGAAGAACAAATTCAGCGTTTGAAAGAAATTAAAGCCAGCCGGGACAATGAGGCGGTTAAAAAGGCTTTGGATGCCATTACCAAAGCTGCTGAAACAAAAGAAAACCTTCTGGCCGCATGCATTCCGGCAGTAAGGGCCAGGGCCACGGTAGGGGAAATTTCGGATGCCATGGAAAAAGTATTCGGACGTTATGTTGCAACCACACAGTGTATTTCGGGAGTTTATGCTGCAGAATTCGGTGACAGCGAGATCATTGATTCCATCAGAAAACGCACCCAGGACTTCATGGAAAAAGAGGGGCGTCGTCCCAGAATTCTCTTGACCAAAATGGGACAGGATGGTCATGACCGTGGCATCAAAGTGGTGGCCTCCGCTTTTGCGGATTTAGGCTTTGATGTTGATATCAGCCCCATGTTTCAGACACCGGAAGAAGCCGCCAAAATCGCCGTTGAAAACGACGTCCATGTGGTCGGGGCATCCAGCTTGGCTGCAGGTCATAAATCACTGGTTCCTGAACTTATCGAGAACCTGAAACAACAGGGGGGTGAAGATATTCTGGTGGTAGTCGGCGGGGTTATCCCTCCCGGGGATTACCAGTTTCTTTACGACAAAGGTGTCTCGGGAATATTCGGACCGGGGACCCCTATTACACAATCTGTCAACCAGGTTTTGAATGCTCTGGATCAGCGCAAATAATGTCTGATAATATTCAACCCTACATTGAGGGAGTACTTGAAGGAAACCGGCGAATCATCGCTAAGACCATCACCCTGATGGAAAGCTCTCTGAGCACCCATCGGCGCCTGAGCCATCGGATTCTGGAACAACTTCTTCCCTATTCCGGTAAAGGGGTTCGGCTTGGAATAACCGGTGTGCCGGGAGTGGGAAAAAGCACCTTTATTGAAAGCTTCGGCCTGAATCTGGTGGAAAGCGGCCACCGGGTAGCTGTGTTGGCGGTAGATCCCAGCAGCACCCGGAGCGGGGGCAGCGTCATGGCGGACAAAACCCGTATGGAAAAGCTCTCCATGCACCCCGGTGCTTATATTCGGCCTTCCCCCTCAGGGGGTGCCCTGGGGGGGGTCGCCAGAAAAACAAGAGAAACCATGCTTATCTGTGAGGCTGCCGGGTTCGATGTAATCATTGTTGAAACCGTGGGAGTAGGTCAATCCGAAATTACGGTCGCTTCAATGGTGGATTTTTTCCTGGTCCTGATGCTCGCGGGGGCAGGCGATGAACTCCAGGGGATTAAAAAGGGAGTGGTTGAAATTGCCGATGCCATCGCCATAAACAAAGCCGACGAAGACAATATTCAAAAGGCCCTGCAGGCAAAAAAAGCCTACGAATATGCCCTTCACCTTTTAAAGCCTGCCAATTCCCTATGGTCGCCACCCGTTCTTACCTGTAGCGCCAAAGAAAAGACCGGGATTCAAGAAATCTGGGAAACCGTTTTAAACCACAGAAAACAGCTTATGGACGCAGGCGAGCTGGATTTAAAGAGAAAAAAGCAGGCATTGTCATGGATGTGGTCTCTTTTGGAAGAAGGGCTCAAAGAGCGGTTTTATAAAAGCCCCGAAGTAAAAAAACGCCTTCTCACCGTTTCGAGAAAGGTGGAACAGGGAATCACAACACCCACCATTGCGGCGGAAGAACTTCTTTCATGCCTTGAGTAGAATCAGACAGCGGTGGGCCGAAAAAAATATTTTCTGCATGAGTTTGGAGTGCGAAAGCTGTGCTTTCGCAAACAATGCAAAAGCACAGCTTTTACACTCCTTATCCTGCGAAATTTTTAAAATACAAATTAGAGACAAACCCGATACATTGAATGCCAATAATATAGAGTCAAGTATATAGGAAAGGAAGCAATAATGGGAATTGTTCAGGATAAAATCAAAGAGCTGAAAGAAAAGGAAGAAAAAATTCGGCTCATGGGCGGGGAAAAAGCCATCGCGAAACAACATGAAGCCGGAAAACTCACAGCCAGGGAACGTCTTGATCTGCTCTTTGATCCCGGTACTTTCCGGGAATTGGACATGTTTGTCAGCCATCGTTGTGTCAATTTCGGCATGGAAAAAGTGGACATTCCCTCAGACGGGGTTGTCACCGGCCATGGACTTATCGATGGACGGACGGTTTTCGCATTTGCGCAGGATTTTACTTCCAGAGCAGGAAGCCTGGGCGAAATGCATGCAAAAAAAATCTGCAAGGTCATGGACCTTGCCCTCAAGGCCGGTGCTCCTTTTGTGGGAATCAACGATTCCGGGGGAGCCCGCATTCAGGAAGGTGTGGATGCCCTCTCCGGCTACGGGCAGATCTTTTACCGAAATTCCATTTCTTCCGGCGTTATTCCCCAGATTTCCGCCATTATGGGAACCACAGCAGGTGGTGCCGTATATTCACCGGCCATGACCGATTTTATTTTCATGGTGAAAAAAACCAGTTTTATGTTCATCACCGGTCCCCAGGTCATCAAATCGGTGACAGGAGAGGAAATTTCCTTTGAAGAACTTGGGGGAGCCATGGCCCACAATGAAAAAAGCGGTGTGGCCCATTTTGCCTGCGAAAGTGACCAGGATGCCATCGAACAGATAAAAAAGCTGCTGTCTTATCTGCCTTCCAATAACATGGAAGATCCTCCCAAAATCGAAACCGGCGATGATCCCAAACGCCAGGACATGGAACTGGATACCATAATTCCTGATAACCCAAACCAGTTTTATGACATGAAGCTGGTGATTCGCTCAATTGTGGACAACGGAGATTTTTTCGAACCTCATCAGTTTTTTGCCACCAATATTATTGTCTGTTTTGCCCGCTTGAACGGAAGAACCATCGGCATTATCGCCAACCAGCCATCAAGCCTTGCGGGATGCCTGGATATCGATGCTTCCGATAAGGCCACCCGTTTTATAAGGTTCTGTGACGCATTCAATATTCCCTTGCTGACCATCGCCGATGTTCCCGGCTACCTTCCCGGAAGTTACCAGGAGTGGGGAGGAATTATTCGCCATGGGGCCAAACTGCTCTGGTGCTATTCAGAGGCAACAGTCCCCAAATTGCTACTGGTGACCCGCAAGGATTACGGCGGATCATACCTGGCCATGTGCTCCAGCGATCTGGGAGCAGACATGACCCTCGCCTGGCCTACGGCGGAAATTGCCGTCATGGGTGCCGAAGGAGCAGCCAATGTTATCCATCGCAAAGAAATCGAGGCTGCGGAAGACAAAGTCGCCAAGCGGAAAGAAAAAATCCAGGAATACAAAGATATTTTTTCCAATCCCTATTGTGCAGCAGCCAGAGGGTATATCGATGCGGTTATAATCCCGCACGACACCAGACCAAGGCTTATCGAAGCTCTTGAAATCATGTGTACCAAACGCGAAATCAGGCCGCCCAAAAAACATGGAAACATACCCACATAAATTCAAACTGCAACAAAAAAACTCCAATGGGTGATCCGATGGAAAAAAACAAAAAAATGGTTGCCGCTGTATCCGCGGTATTGAACTATCTGAAAGAAGAAGAGGAAATCATGTGTATTTGCATGCAAGCAGCGGCTCAGCTTCAGCCCGAAGCCCTTCCGGCTCCTGCTCCAGCAGTGGCCTTCAGCCAATGGGGAGTAAGCGGGCGAATGCAGCAGATGCAATTGCGCAATATGATGCAGATGAAAACTTTTCACCGATAATGACAATTTTGTAAAAAATTAACATATAAGAGGAGAACCTGAAAATGAGTGATCACACCGAAGTCAAAATGACGGAATTGAATTACAGCAAAGACCGTCCCAAAGCAGAAAACCCGGTAAAAGTCGAGGACATATCTCTTCGTGATGGTCATCAGTCACTGTTTGCAACCCGCGGGCGCACTGAAGATATGATTCCGGTGGCTGAAATGATGGACGAGGTGGGATTCTGGGCTGTGGAAACCTGGGGTGGCGCAACCTTTGATACCATGCACAGGTTTTTGAACGAAGATCCCTGGGAAAGAATCCGGACCCTGAAACGATATTTCAAAAAAACACCCTTTTCAATGCTGCTCAGAGCCCAAAACCTTGTAGGATACAGAAACTACGCCGATGACCTGGCCAAAGCCTTTGTGGACCGATCCTGTGAAAATGGAATGGATATCTTCAGAACCTTTGACGCCTTGAACGATTACCGGAATTTCGAAACCGTGGTAGAACGGATAAAAGCCAACGGCAAGCATTTTCAGGGATGTATCTGTTATACCATGACCGAACCCCGGATGGGAGGAGAAGTCTATAATATCGACTATTATGTCAACAAGGCCAAGGCTTTGGAAGAAATGGGAGCAGACACCATCTGTATCAAGGATATGGCCGGCCTGTGCGCACCCTATGATGTCTATCAAATTGTCAGAGCCTTGAAGGAAAACTCCAAGATACCCATTCATCTTCACAGTCATTTTACCTCCGGCATGTCTCCCATGACGCACTTAAAGGCTATCGAGGCCGGTGTGGATATCATTGACACCTGTATGTCACCCTATGCATACCGGACTTCTCATGCCGCCATCGAGCCTTTGGTGATGACCCTGCTGGGAACAAACCGTGACACCGGCTTTGATATCAAACTGCTGGGAAACATTAATGAAATCCTGGAAAAAGAAGTAATGCCCAAGTATGCACACCTTCTGGATGACTCCAAGATGTCCATTATCGATATCAACGTGCTTTTGCACCAGACCCCCGGTGGCATGCTCTCCAACCTGGTCAATCAGTTGAGAGAAATGGATGCTTTGGACAAAATCGACGAGGTTTACAAAGAACTTCCAAGGGTTCGAAAAGATCTGGGACAGGTTCCTCTGGTAACACCCACCAGTCAGATTGTAGGGATCCAGACGGTCAACAATGTGCTGTTTGACGATGAAAACGAACGTTATAAAATGATCACTGCTCAGGTAAAGGATCTTTGCTACGGCCTGTATGGAAAAACAGCGGTACCTATCAATTCCGAGGTCCAGAAAAAGGCGCTGAAAGGCTACAAGAGAGGAGAAGAGCCCATTACATGCCGTCCTGCAGAAGTACTCGAGCCTGAACTGGAGAAGGCCAAAGAGGAAATCGGAGACCTGGCCAAAGATATTGACGATGTCATCACATACGCCATTTATCCGGTCACCGGTAAACGTTTTCTTAAATGGAAATATGGTCACGAGGAAGCTCCCCCCGAGGTAAAACCCAGGACCCTGGAGCAGGTGAAAAAAGAGCGGGAATTGATTAAAAAAGCCAAGGCAGGGCAGCTGGTTGAAAAGAAAAAGGAAGATGTCCCCGAAAAAAGTGAAAACCTGAGAACATTTAATGTGTTTATAGATGATGAGTACTTTGAAGTGGGTGTCGATGAACAGGGAGAGTCTCCGGTAATCAGCTATATAGAACAATTGGGTCAGATGCCGCTGCAGCCGGTTCAGCCCATGCAGGCCCCCAAAGCCGCCAGGCCTAAAAAACCTGCGCCGGCAGTAGTACCGCCAGCAACGCCCAAGCCGGCCAAAACCGAAATCGTTGAAGAGGCCGTCGCAGCGCCACCGGTAGCCGCTCCCACTGAAGGAACCCCTTTAAGAGCCCCAATGCCCGGCATGATTATCAGCTTTGAGAAAAAAGTGGGTGATGCGGTCAACCAGGGAGAAACCTTAGTGATTCTGGAAGCCATGAAAATGGAAAATGCTTTGCCCGCACCGGCAAGTGGAACGGTTAAAGCAATCAATTTTAACTCCGGCGATTCCGTGGCCAAAAACGATATTCTTTGTGTCATCGGATAAAACAGCATGGGCGGTAATCCGGTTTGCCGTTATCAGTGAAATGATGATCGCAAAGCACCCTTATTGTGAAGGGAGGGGCCAGGGGAATAGTTTTTAACATAAGGGATTCAGTAAGTCCCCCTTTGGAAAAGGGGGANTTAGGGGGATTTAAAAAAGCCCCAAATCCCCCCTGTCCCCCCTTTTGCTAAAGGGGGAACGTTTGCAATCATCTTTTACAACCTNGTTACCACGATCTGAGTGAAAACGAGAAATACCACCCACTGTGTCAAGCGTGTACTAAGACCAGCTTTTCCAAAGGGGGGGAGTGTTTTTTAATTAATCCAACCAAGTTTAGCCAGGGGTGTCCGTTATGAAAATCCATGAATATCAAGCCAAGCAATTGTTTCAAAAATATGCTGTACCCATTCCACAAGGAGGGGTCGCATTTTCGGCTGATGAAGCAGTAAAGGTTGCTGAAAGTCTGGGAGAGTTTCCGGTGGTGGTCAAGGCTCAGATTCATGCCGGAGGTCGGGGAAAAGGTGGAGGAGTCAAACTCGCCGATTCTATGGATGAGGTCAGAGCCCTGGCAGGTGAGATGATCGGCATGACGCTGGTTACCCACCAGACCGGGGAGGAAGGCCAGAAGGTTCAAAAACTGCTTATCGAGCAGGGATTGCAAATCGAGAAGGAATTGTATTTGAGTATTATTCCCGATCGGGAAACCGCCATGATCGCCATCATGGCCAGTGAGGCCGGGGGTGTTGACATCGAACAGGTGGCAGAAGACACACCTGAAAAAATCATCAAGGTATTTATCGATCCTTTGCTGGGTATCCAGGGATACCATTGCCGGACTGTGGGTTATGGGCTGAACCTGCCCTCTTCCATACTCAAACAGTTCAACCAAATGCTCCCAAAACTGTACAGACTCTTTGTCGATTATGATTGTTCACTTCTGGAAATCAACCCTTTGGTGATCACGAAACAAGAACATGTTATTGCTCTGGATGCCAAGGTCAATTTCGACGATAACGCCTTATTTCGTCACAAGGACATTGTCGAATACCGCGATTTGGATGAAGAAGATCCTCTTGAAGTGGAAGCTTCCAAGTATAACCTAAATTATATCAAGCTGGATGGCAATATCGGCAACATGGTCAATGGAGCCGGGCTTGCCATGGCCACCATGGACATTATAAAGCTGGCAGGGGCCGAGCCCGCAAATTTTCTGGATGTCGGCGGAGGGGCCAGTGCCGAAATGGTGGAAAATGGTTTCAGGATTATTCTCGGCGATAAAAATGTCAAAGGCATTCTTATCAACATTTTCGGCGGGATTCTCCGATGCGATGTTTTGGCCGAGGGTGTGGTAACGGCTGCCAAGAAGACCGGAATCGAGGTCCCCGTAGTAGTGCGCATGGAGGGCACCAATGTAGAAGAAGGCAGAAAGATTCTCCAGGAATCGGGTTTAAGCCTGATTACTGCCATGGATCTCAGGGATGCCGCCCAAAAAGTAGCCAACCTGGTCAAATAACGAATCTGTGAATCTATTTATTCGGAAGGCGAGGAGCAAAAAGTGAGCATATTTGTCAATAATGAAACAAAATTACTCGTACAGGGAATTACAGGTCGGGAAGGACAATTTCATACAAGACAGTGTGCGGCTTATGGAACCCGTATTGTTGCAGGCGTAACCCCGGGAAAATCGGGCCAGAAAATGGATGATATTCCGGTGTTCAATACGGTAAAAGAAGCTGTTATCAATACCGGTGCCAACGCAAGCATGATTTTTGTCCCTCCGGCTTTCGCAGCCGACGCCATTATGGAAGCTGCCGATGCCGGTATCGAGGTCATCGTGGCCATAACCGAAGGTATTCCGGTATTGGACATGATGAAAGTCAAAAATTTTCTCAAAAATAAGCCATCACGACTTATCGGTCCCAACTGCCCGGGTATCATCACTCCGGGAGAATGCAAAATCGGCATTATGCCGGGTCCTATTCATATGCCGGGGGGGCCGGCCGGCGTGATTTCCCGAAGCGGCACCCTGACTTATGAGGTGGTTCATCAGTTAACCCTTCAGGGAATCGGGCAAACCACCTGCCTGGGAATCGGAGGCGATCCGGTAAATGGAACCAATTTTATCGACTGCCTGGAAGCTTTCCAAAATGATACCGACACCAAAGGTATTGTCATGGTGGGTGAAATCGGGGGTAACGCCGAAGAACAAGCTGCCGAATATATCACCAGGCATGTGACAAAGCCGGTGGTCGGCTTTATCGCCGGTTTGACGGCCCCGCCCGGAAGACGCATGGGCCATGCCGGCGCAATCATCTCAGGAAAAGCAGGTACCGCTCAGGGCAAGATAGCCACCATGAAAGAATGTGGAATACATGTTTGCGAAGACCTGGGCACCTTCGGAGAATTCTGTGCCCGCGTGTTTTCATAAATGATGGGGCGGCTGCCTGTCCGAAAACTCCTCTCCCTCTGGGAGGGCTGGTCTTTACACGCACATAACACAGAGGGCTGTCACAAGGGCCGGCTTTACAGTCGTTCCCATGATGTGCGTGGGAATGCACACCTGCCTTTCTATTTCTTTCAAGAAAATGTTTTTGGCAAGGATATAGGAAAAAAACTGATTGTAACGGATTTGGGGGTACAAAATTATTTCTGAATAACGGCCATGCCCTTTCGGGCACAACAACTCATGAAAGAATTCATTTGGTTGTAAAGTTCTTTCACATAAAAATATATCGTCCCTAACGGGACTTGATATTTATGGTTGCTAGGTTGGCTATAAATATTTTGTTCCTAACGGAACAGGTTTCGGGGTTAATCAGAGGTATTTGGAAATGTTTTTCATATACCTTTGAAGAATAATGCA
>SL_3KL_010_SEDDRAFT_10002957_pt1 | contig 15484 bp, 14 predicted proteins | sample SodLakKL_010_SED_2_FD_10381 | JGI IMG/M metagenome (IMG submission 10381) | reverse complement strand
CCGTCCGCCGATCAGACCGGCTCGCTTGTCCTCATGGTAGATGTTGACCCACTCGAGCAGCACCGCGAAGCCGGCCGAGTGCTTGTCATCCGGCAAGTAGCCGCGGACGATCTTGCGCACCTGGAAATCGTTGGCCAGTTGAAAAGTGAGGATCGGGTCGGTGATCTCGCGTGATCGCACCTTGGCCACATATTCGCGGGCGGTCATCTGGTCAGCGACCTTGTGATAGCCGGGAATGCGACCGCCAACCACGATGCCGCGAAGATTCATCTGCTCGCACAATTCCTTGCGCGCATCGTAGAGGCGCCGACCCAGGCGCAGATCGCGGTAATCGGGATGGACGAACACGTCAACGCCGTAGAGCACGTCACCCTTGGGGTCATGGGTGGTCAGAAAGCCATTGCCGACAATATCCCAGTAGCGGTGGTCATGGCCCCAGCGGCTGTACTTGACCACAAGCGAGATGGCGGCCGCCACGACTTTTCCATTGTCCTCGATGCAGATCTGGCCTTCCGGAAAGCGCTGGATCTGGGATTCGAACTGGGCGCGATTCCAGGCCCCTTCCAGGGAGCCCGGATAGACCTTCTCCATGATCACGGCAATATCGTCGTAATCGTCCAGAGTGGTCTGTCGCAATATCAGCCGATGGCTGTCCGATGAATCCTGGATGTCGCTCATTGCGGGTCTTGGTATCGATGATTTGCCCAATAGGATAGCCCATGAGTGCCGTCATCATTTCGCCATGCGCCTGACATCGCATTGAAAGACACCACGCTCAACATGGCGCCCATGAATCCGGACAAAGGCCATGAAATGACCGTCAAAGCGCATTTTCCCTATCGTCGCAACGTTCGAACCATCTGGATCTCCGATGTTCACCTGGGCTTTCCAGGCTGCAATGCCGAACATATCCTGGAATTCCTGCGCGCCATGCGCTGCGAAACGCTGTACCTGGTCGGAGACATCGTCGACTTCTGGGCGCTCAAGAAGAAGCGCTACTGGCCTCAGGCCCATAACAACGTCGTGCGCTCGATTCTCGGCAAGGCCAAGCATGGCACCCGGGTGGTTTTCGTGCCCGGCAATCATGACGAAGTGATGCGCCAATACGACGGCATGACGCTGGGCAATGTGGAGATCGTCAACGAGCTGGTCCATGAGACGGTCGACGGACGGCGCTTTCTGATTCTGCACGGTGACCAGTTCGATGCCGCGGTCATCAGCTCACCGTTGCTCGGCCTGATTGGATCCACCCTGTATGACAACCTGCTCAAGCTCAACCGCCTGGTCAACTGGGTGCGTTCCCGGTTCGGCAAGGACCACTGGTCGCTGGCCGCCTTTCTCAAGCAGCGGGTCAAGAACGCCGTCAAATTCATCTCCAATTTCGAGGAAGCCGTGATTCGGGAAGCTCGCTCGAACAAGGTCGACGGGCTCATCTGCGGACACATTCACCGCCCGGAGATCAGCGTCAACAAGGAGGTGATCTACCTCAACTGCGGGGACTGGGTGGAGAGTTGCACGGCCCTGATCGAGCACCACGACGGCAGCATTGACCTGATCCGCGCCCACGATGTGCACGAGATCATCAAGTCCCTGCCGCCGCGCTTGAAGGAGCAGGCCGCATGAGAATCCTGCTGGTCACCGATGCCTGGGCGCCGCAGGTCAACGGCGTGGTGCGTACCCTGGAAAAGACTCGCGAAACACTGCTTGAGTTCGGCCACCAGGTTGAAGTGCTGTCGCCGGAAGGTCAGCGCACGCTGCCCTGCCCCGGGTATAGCGAGATTCGCCTGGCCACGCGCCCCCAACAAGCCGTTCGCCAGGCCTTTTCGGGCCGGGCGTTCGATGCCATTCACATCGCCACCGAGGGACCGGTCGGGATGGCCGCCAGGCGTTGGTGCATTCGTCATGCGTTGCCATTCACAACCTCGTACCACACTCGATTTCCCGAATACATCAGAATGCGCGCCCCGGTGCCCCTGGCCTGGTCATATGCCTACCTGCGCCGCTTCCATGCCCCGGCCACGCGCACCCTGGTTCGTACCGACACCCAGCGCCAGTTGCTCGCCGAGCGTGGTTTTTCCGATCTGGCGATTTGGCCGGGCGGTGTCGATACGCAATTGTTTCGACCACGCGGTCGCGATCATCTGGGACTGCCGCGACCGATCTCGCTGTATATGGGACGGGTTGCACCGGAAAAGAATCTCGAAGCCTTTCTTGACCTGGACCTGCCCGGCTCCCAGGTGGTGATTGGCGGCGGCCCGGCGCTGGATGGATATCGCAAGCGCTATCCGCAAGCCCATTTCCTCGGTTACCGTCACGGTGAGGAGCTGGCCGAGGTGCTCAGTTCAGCCGATGTCTTTGTCTTTCCCAGTTGCACCGATACACTCGGCCTGGTGATGCTGGAAGCCATGGCCTGTGGCGTGCCGGTAGCTGCGTTTCCCGTCCCCGGCCCGAAAGACCTGATTACCGATGGCGGCAATGGCGCGCTCGACGAGGACCTTCGCAGCGCAATCTTCCGGGCATTGTCGATCGACAGCGAGGCCTGCATAGAATTCGCGGCACGCTTTTCCTGGACCAACTCAACGCGACGGTTTCTCGACATGCTCCAGCCGATCGACGAACCGAATGAATCAGTGCCCGCGTATAATCCGGTGCCATGGCCATCGCCGCTCCCGGACCGGAAAGTCGGATCTATCGCCCTGGAGAACTGAACCAGGAAGCTCGCGTTCATCTGGAAGCCGGGTTTCCCCGACTCTGGGTGCAAGGGGAAATTTCAAACCTGGCCAGACCCGCCTCCGGGCACCTGTATTTCACCCTCAAGGATGCGCGCGCGCAGATTCGCTGTGCCCTGTTCAGGGGCAATGCGGCGGGAATGGGGTTTCGACCCGAAAACGGCCAGGAGGTCCTGGCCCGGGGCCGTCTGAGCCTTTACGAGCCGCGCGGTGACTACCAGTTGATAGCCGACGGACTGCTGCAGTCCGGCGCAGGCGCCCTGCAACAGGCCTTCGAGGCGCTCAAGAAGAAGCTGTCGGCCGAAGGGCTGTTTGACGAGGACCGCAAGCGACCCTTGCCCGAATGGCCCAAACGCATCAGCGTGGTCACATCACCATCCGGGGCCGCCATCCGCGACATTCTCAAGGTCCTGGCCGAGCGCTGGCCGGCCGCCCGGGTGCGCATCTACCCCAGCCAGGTTCAGGGCGAGTCGGCGCCGGCTGAGCTGATCCAGGCGCTCAAGGCGGCCGACCGCCAGCAATTCGGGGAGCTGATCATCATCGGACGTGGGGGCGGTTCACTGGAAGATCTCTGGGCCTTCAACGATGAGCAGCTGGCGCGCGCCATAGCGGCAACCGAAACGCCGGTCATCAGCGCGGTCGGGCATGAAACCGATATCACCATCGCCGATCTGGTCGCCGATCTGCGCGCCCCGACCCCCAGTGCTGCGGCAGCCGCCGCCACCCCTGATGGTCCGGCCTTGCGGCTGCAGCGGGTCCGCCTGGACAATCAGTTGCATCGCAGCATGCAATCGACACTGAATCGCATGGGTCAAACCGTCGACCACCTGACTCGGCGCATGGCCGGCCAGCATCCGGGCCGGCGACTCGATGACATGAAAACCCGCAATGGACAGCTCGCTACTCGCGCCTCCCAGGCCATGCTGCGCATGCTCGACCAGCAGCAACGCCAGACTGCCGGGCTTGATCTGCGCTTGAAGGCTCGACACCCGGCCCGGCGAATCGAACAGCTCGGCAGTGAGCTTTCGACCCGAAAAGTTCGCCTGGAACGCGCCATGACCCGCTCGCTGAACCAGTCAGACGAACGCCTGGCCGGGCTGATTCGCGCACTCAATGCGGTCAGCCCGCTGAACGTGCTGGAACGCGGTTATGCCGTGATCCGCGACACGAAAGGCCAGGCAATGACAGACAGAAGTGCGTTCAAAAAGCAACTTAAAATCAATATCTTGATGAATAATTTTGAAGTGGATGCTGAAATAGTGTCCGAGCCCCGGGATGCGCGTCTGAAGTGAGCTACACCCTGACCTCCACGGCTCGCCACGAATCAATCGTCAAGCGCAGCCGTTTCATCGCCCGGGCCGGGCCCTGTTGTGACGAACACTCGGCCCAAACATTCATCGACCGGGTGCGCGATCTCACCGCCAGCCACAACTGCTGGGCGTGGAAGTGCGGTCAACAGTATCGCTTCGATGATGACGGCGAACCCGGTGGCACTGCCGGCCGCCCCATACTCCAGGCCATCGAGGGACAGGACCTCGACAATGTGGTCGTGCTCGTCATTCGTCATTTCGGCGGCGTCAAGCTCGGTACCGGCGGGCTGATTCGGGCTTACGGAGGGTGTGCTGCTGAGTGCCTACGTCAGGCGCCTACCGAACCAATCATCGCCATGGTTCGCCTCGAGTGTCGCCTGCCCTTCGAGGCCATCGCCCTGGCCCACCAGTTATTCGAACGCCACGGTGTGTCCAAGCTCGACGAGCGCTATGTCAGCGATGGGGTCGAGTTGACGCTTGAATTGCCGAGAACCAGTCGCGATACCCTGATCGCCGACCTGAATAACGCCACCAGCGGCAAGGCCGGAATCCGCTCATGAGCGTCGTTTACAGCAACCGGATCTCGCGCAACCGTTCAATCAGGTAATCGTGAGCAGTGATGGGTTCCGGGTAGCGGTCGGGACGATCAGGGCTGATGCATTCGGGCAGGGTCCTGATCAGAAAATCCGGATTCGGGTGAACAAAGAAAGGTATCGAATAGCGCGAGTGTTCAGCCGCTTTGCCGGGCGGATTGATCACTCGGTGGGTGGTCGATGGGTACACACGGTTGGTCAGGCGCTGCAACATATCACCCACATTGACCACAATGGTTTCGCCGTCGCTGATGACCGGCAGCCACTCTCCTTGCCGGGTCAGAATCTCGAGGCCGGGTTCATCCGAACCAATCAGCAAGGTGATCAGGTTGATGTCTTCATGACGAGCCGCGCGCACCGCACCCGATATTGACGGGTCCAGCGGTGGGTAATGGATCAGTCGGAGGATGGAATTGCCGTGATCGACCTTGTCGTCGAACCAGTCGTGCTCGAGGCCGATGTCCAGTGCCAGCGCAGCCAGTATCTTTTGACCCAGGCGATCCAGGCTCTCATACAACTCCAGCACGGCAGGTCGGAATGCATCGACTTCGGCCGGCCACACATTGGGTCGCAGGAGTTCCGGATACGGATTGTCGTCACCGACCGGGCGACCGACATGCCAGAACTCCTTGAGATCGGGCACGCCATGATCCCTGGCCTGCTCGATGCCGAACCCGGTATAGCCACGGGCACCCCCGGTACCGGGCTGATGGTAGCGTTGCTTGACGGCCTCGGCCTGGGTGAAAAATTCGCGGGTAACCTGGTAGACCCGGGCGATCAGATCCGGATCAACGCCATGCTCACGAATCCCGACAAATCCGAACTCGCGCCAGGCTCTGCCCAGATCCCGGGCAAAAAGGGATGGATCAGTTTGCAGCTGCGACAGCGACAGCACCGGGATTCCGGTGGCCGTCGAATGATCAGTTGAGGGCGTGGCGGACCGCATCGGCCAGTTGCTCGGCCAGCACCTGTACCCTGGACGACTCGCGACCCTCCACGGTCACGCGCACCACCGGTTCGGTACCCGATGGCCTCAGGATCACTCGACCCTTGCCATTGAGCTCTGATTCGACCTCGTGCACGGCCAGCTCAATCTCGCCGTGACCGTTCATCATCTCGCCGGCGTTCCCTCGTACTGGTACGTTGATCATGACCTGCGGATACTTGAGCATGCCATCGGCCAGGGCGGCCAGCGACTGGCGGGTCCGGGCAACAATCTCGATGACCTGCAGCGCACTGACGATACCGCAGCCGGTGGTGGCCCGGTCCAGGCACAGGATATGACCCGAAGCCTCGCCGCCCAGCACCCAGTTGCGTTCGCGCAGCAACTGGTGAACGTGGCGGTCCCCGACCTGACTGCGCTCGAAGGGAATATCGCGCTCTCGAAACGCCTCTTCCAGGCCGAAATTGCTCATTACGGTGCCGACCACGCCACCGTGCATGGTGTCATTGGCGCGCCGGGCATTGGCCAGTACAAACAGAATCTGGTCTCCATCCACCAGTTGACCCTTGTGGTCAACCAGAACGACACGGTCTCCATCACCATCAAAGGCGACCCCCAGATCGGCATGCTCGGCCTTGACGCGCTCGACCAGGCTATCCGGACTGGTCGAACCGCAGTCCTGATTGATATTGAGCCCATCGGGTCGATGGTGGATGGCAATGACTTCCGCGCCAAGCTCCTTGAATACCTCCGGTGCAATGCGATAGGTGGCGCCGTTGGCACAGTCGACAACGATCCTGAGCCCATCCAGCCGGGTGCCGTAAGCCACCGTGCCCTTGCAGTACTCGATGTAGCGTCCGATGGCATCTTCTATGCGAGTTGCCTTGCCCAGGCGATGCGGCTGAACCATTTCCATGGCCTGATCGAGGCGTTGCTCGATCTGCAACTGCAGGGTGTCGGGCAATTTCTCCCCTTCAGAGGAAAAGAACTTGATGCCGTTGTCTTCGTAGGGGTTGTGCGAGGCCGAGATCACGACTCCGGCCACCGCACCCAGACTTCGAGTCAGGTGCGCCACGGCCGGCGTTGGCATCGGGCCGAGCAGCTTGATATCGATGCCGGCAGCCGAAAAACCGGCCTCCAGGGCCGATTCGAACAGGTAGCCGGAAATCCGGGTGTCCTTGCCAATGACTACCGAGGCCGGTTCATCAACCTGCTCGGCCAGCACGCGGCCGGCGGCCCATCCAAGTTTGAGAATGAAGTCTGCTGTAATCGGGGGATCACCGACTCGCCCCCGAATTCCGTCGGTTCCGAAATAGCGCATGGTCATGAGGATCTATTGTAGCGCCGAAGCCTCGACTGCGCTGCAAACCTTGAGGGCATCGACGGTGTCGGCAACATCATGGACCCGCACGATGGCCGCGCCGTGGATGGCCGAAATCACGGCCGCGGCCAGCGAACCGGCCAGGCGCTGATCCGGATCCTTGCGTCCGGTGATTGCGCCGATCATCGATTTTCTCGAGATACCCGACAGCACCGGCACGCCGAGCTCTCGAAATCGCCCGAGATGGCGCAACAGGGCGAGATTGTGATCAAGGGTCTTGCCGAAGCCGAAACCGGGGTCGACGCTGAGCAGGTGAGAACCGATCCCGGCGGACTTGCAAGCCTCCAGGCGTGTGGCGAGAAACCGTCTGACATCTTCGACGACATCATCGTAGCGAGGACTCTCCTGCATGGTGCGAGGCTCACCCTGCATGTGCATCAGGCAAACGATCACCCCCAGGCCGGCCGCGGTCTCCAAAGCACCATCGGCCTGCAAGGCATTGACATCATTGATCATGACCGCCCCCGCAGCAACCGCCGCGTGCATGACCTGTGGCTTGGAAGTGTCGATGGAGACCGGCACATCGGTCTGCTCGGTCAGTGCCTCGATTACTGGAATGACACGCTCGAGCTCTTCGTCAAGTTCCACAGCGCGGGCGCCCGGTCGAGTGGACTCCCCACCGATATCCAGGATATCGGCGCCCTGCCCGGCAAGCCGTCTGCCGTGGGCCACGGCCAGTTCCTGGCGATCATAACGACCGCCATCGGAAAATGAATCGGGAGTGACGTTGACGATGCCCATCACCAACGGGCGACGCTGCCGATGAGCGCTCGTCAATCGTTCGCTCAAGCTTGAAACGGCCGCCTTCATGCGTCGATGGCGCTCGAAGCTTCAGCCGGTCACGGGCTGGCCGGATGGCTCCTTGTCATCAAGGTCATCGTCTCCGTCAGGCGTCGACGGGGGTGAATCATCGTTCCAGCCTTCCGGTGGATCGGGCTCGTGACCTTCCATGATCTGATCGATCTGCTTGGTGTCGATGGTCTCGTAGCGCATCAGCGCCTCGGTCATCAACTCGAGCTTGTCGCGATTGTCCTCGAGAATCTGGCGCGCCACCTCATAAGCTTCATCGATGATGCGGCGCACTTCCTTGTCAAGCTGACGATGCGTCTCATCGGACACGTGCTTGTGCTGCGTGACCTGGCGGCCAAGAAAGACTTCATCCTCGTTCTCGTCATAGGACAGCGGACCCATGGAATCCGACAATCCCCACTTGGTCACCATGCTGCGAGCGATCTCGGAGGCCCGCTCGATATCATTGGATGCACCGGTAGTGACATTGTCCTTGCCATAGATCATCTCTTCGGCAACCCGTCCGCCAAACAAGCTGGCAAGCTGTGACTTGAGTTGCTGCCTGGTCATCGAGTAGCGATCCTTTTCAGGCAAAAACATGGTCATCCCAAGGGCCCGTCCGCGTGGGATGATGGTGACCTTGTAGACCGGATCATGTCCAGGCATCAATCGTCCGACAATGGCATGCCCGGACTCGTGATAGGCAGTCAGGCGCTTGTCATCCTCTGACATGGCCATGGACTTGCGCTCGGCGCCCATCATGATCTTGTCCTTGGCCTGCTCGAAGTGGATATGCCGCACGGTCTTCGAGTCCTGGCGGGCCGCGAACAACGCCGCCTCATTGACCAGGTTGGCCAGATCCGCGCCGGAAAAGCCGGGTGTACCACGCGCAATCACGCGCGCTTCGACATCCTCGTCGACAGGCACCTTGCGCATGTGAACCTTGAGAATCTGCTCACGACCCTTGAGGTCAGGCAGGGGAACGACCACCTGGCGATCGAAGCGTCCCGGCCGCAACAAGGCGGGATCAAGCACATCGGGGCGGTTGGTCGCGGCGATCAGAATGATGCCTTCGTTGCCCTCGAAGCCATCCATTTCGACCAGCAACTGATTAAGGGTCTGTTCGCGCTCATCGTGACCGCCACCCAATCCGGCGCCGCGATGGCGACCCACGGCATCGATTTCGTCAATGAAAATGATGCATGGAGCATGCTTTTTGGCGGTCTCGAACATGTCGCGAACACGCGAGGCGCCGACGCCGACGAACATCTCGACAAAATCCGATCCCGAAATCGAGAAAAACGGCACCTTGGCCTCACCGGCGATGGCGCGAGCCAGCAGCGTCTTGCCGGTTCCGGGCTGGCCAACCATCAGAATGCCCTTGGGAATATGGCCACCCAGGCGCTGGAACTTGGCCGGGTTGCGCAAGAAATCGACCAGCTCGGTCACTTCATCCTTGGCTTCTTCGCAACCGGCGACATCGTCAAAGTTGACCTTGACCTGGTCCTCGCCCTGCAGCTTGGCTCGCGACTTGCCGAAGCTCATCGCGCCGCCGCGGCCACCCATGCCGCCGCCTTGCATCTGGCGCATGAAATAAATCCACAGCGCCACCAGCACCAGCACCGGCAGCAGGCTGATCAGAATATCGATCATGATCGAGCGACGCTCGGGCTCGATGGCCTCGAACTCGACATTGTTGTCGATCAGGTCCTTGATCAGGCCCTCGTCGCGCGGAGCCAGAACCTTGTATTCCTGCCCGTCACGCGTCTGGCCGGTCAGGGTCTGACCACCGGGGGTTTCCTGAATGGCGACGTTTTCGATGTTGCCACGGTTGACCTCCTCGAGGAATACCGAATAGGTCATTTCTCGCGGCTGCTCGGGCGGCTGCGAGTAATAGTTGAACACGCTCATGAGAACCATCGCGATGATGATCCACATGATCAGATTCTTGGCAAAATCGCTCAAAACGTCCTCTCCGTATCTCGAAATTCTCCGGTCGCAGCGCCCCTATTCTACGCCATACCGGAGTCAACTGCCCGCCTTGAGTTCTCGGGCGACCAGGTACACCTCGCGACTTTCGCTGCGCGAAGCAGCCGGTTTGCGCACCTTGACCGACGTAAATGATCGCCGCAAGGCAGTGAGCAAATCGTCAAAGCCGGCACCCTGAAAGACTTTGACCACCAGGATGCCGGAAATATCCAGCCAGTCGCGGGCAAATTCCAGCGCCAATTCAGCCAGATGAATGCTTCGCGCCTGGTCGGACGGACCAATACCCGATAAATTGGGGGCCATATCCGACAGAACAAGGTCTACCTTGCGACCATCCAGGGACTTTTCCAGTTGCTCGAGCACCTCCTGCTCGCGAAAATCGCCCTCAATGAACTCGACCCCCTCGATCGGCTCCATCGGCAGGATATCCAGTGCAATCACACGCGCCTGCGGACCCAGACAGCGCCGCGCCACCTGGCACCAGCTTCCGGGGGCCGCACCGAGATCCACCACCCGGTTCACGCCCTTGAAGATCCGGTCCTTCTCATCAAGCTCAAGCAGCTTGTAGGCGGCTCTCGCCCGATACCCGTCCTCCTGCGCCCTGCGCACGTAGGGATCGTTCTGCTGGCGTTTTTTCCAGGCCTTGGTCATGGGGCGGGTAGACGGAAGACGGAAGACGATTAGTACGGCTCGAATTGTACCTTGATCTCGTCTCCCGTCTCCCGTCTCCCGTCTGCCCGCATATGCGATAATCCCCTACCTCTCCCACCCCAACCACCGCATGCCCCTGTCCAACTCCCAGAAAAAATACCTTCGCGGCCTGACCCATGATATTGACCCGGTCGTGATGGTGGCCGACAAAGGTTTGAGCGAGAATGTCATGGCCGAGATCGAGCAGGCGCTCGATCACCACGAGCTGATCAAGATCAAGCTGCGGGGCGAGCGCGAGCAGCGCAAGGACTGGATCGAGGATATCGGCAAGACCTGCAAGGCGGAACTGGTTCACCAGATTGGCCAGGTCGCCTGTTATTATCGACGCCACCCGAAAAAGCCGAAGATTGCCCTGCCCCGGTAGCATTCACGACCGCGAAGTAATCATGCAACTGACCGAGCACAAGCCCGGAAACCATCACCATATTCGCTCCGTCGACGAGCACAGCCTGGTCATTGACGACCGCCGCTACACCTCCAGCCTGATCGTCGGCGCCCGACTCCTGCACCCCGACTGGCCGGTTCTGCATCTGGACGATCTGGACGAGAACACCATCGAACCGCTGATCGAGCATCAACCGGAGGTGGTTGTCCTCGGCGTCGGCAAGGTTCAAGCCTTTCCCGACCCGGCCATCCAGATGGCATTCATGCGTCATGGCGTCGGGGTCGAATGCATGACCCTGGATGCCGCATGCCGGACCTTTAACGTACTGATGAGCGAGAACCGACGCGCCCTGGCCGGCTTGATCATCAACCCGGAACCGCGAGCATGAGTAACATGCGTTCCGGCAAAGCTGTATTGTCGACCCACGAGGTCCTCAATCAACCCGAGCCGCTGGAAAACTACAACGCTTACACCTCGGATCAGGCACTGCAGGAGGCGGTCGCTCGTGAGGGTGCCGATTCATATGAGCAGCGACTGGCCGATTACGGCGCCATTGCAGGCTCCGAGATCCTGCGCCTGGGATTCGAAGCCAACACGCACAAGCCGGTTCTCAAGACCCACGATCGCTACGGCCATCGAATCGATCAGGTCGAATTTCACCCCTCTTATCACCGGCTGATGGAGCTGGGCCTGAATCATGGCCTGGCCTCGCTGACCTGGGGCGGCGAACCGGGCGCCCGGGTGGCCCGCTCGGCACTGATGTACCTGCACAACCAGTTTGAAGCCGGCACCATGTGTCCGATCACCATGACGCATGCGGTAATTCCTTCCCTGCGGTTGCAACCCGAGGTGGCAGAGCAGTGGGAGCCACGCGTGCTGTCCGGCCGCTACGACCCATCCTTCAGACCGGCCACTGACAAGACCGGCGTGACCCTGGGCATGGCCATGACCGAAAAACAGGGCGGTTCGGATGTGCGCTCCAACACCACCCGCGCCCTGCCCCTGGAAAAGTCCGGCAGCGGACAGGCCTACGAGCTGATCGGCCACAAGTGGTTCTGTTCGGCCCCGATGTCGGATGCCTTTCTGAGCCTGGCCCAAACCGACGAGGGCTTGAGCTGCTTTCTGGTGCCGCGCTGGCGCCCCGACGGCAACCTCAACGCCATTCATATCCAGCGTCTCAAGGACAAGCTGGGCAACCAGTCCAATGCCTCGTCGGAAATCGAGTATCACGGCGCCTGGGCGCAAATGATCGGCGAGCCCGGCCGCGGCGTGGCGACCATCATCCGCATGGTCTCCGAAACCCGCCTGGATTGCGTAATCGGCTCGGCCTCCCTGATGCGCCAGGCGGTGTGCCAGGCGATCGTTCACTGTGACCAGCGCGAAGCCTTTGGCAATCACCTGAGCAACCAGCCGCTGATGACCAACGTGCTTGCCGATCTGGCCGTCGAGTCAGAGGCCGCCCTGGTGTTGATGATGCGCCTGGCCCGACTCTTCGAGCGCTCAGCCGGCGATGAACAGGCCGAACTTCTCGCGCGGGTCCTGACCCCGATCGCCAAGTACTGGGTCTGCAAGCGGACGGTCCACCTGGCCAACGAAGCCCAGGAGTGCCTGGGTGGCGCCGGCTATGTCGAGGAGTTCATTGTGCCGCGCATCTATCGCGAGGCGCCGGTCAATGCCATCTGGGAGGGCTCGGGCAATATCCAGTGTCTCGATGTATTGCGCGCCATCGGTCGTGAACCGCGCTGCCTGGATGCCTTGACCGAGGCGCTTCAGCCCCATGCGGGCGCATCGCCCGAACTGGCGGCGATTCTCGATTCGGTCCGGGCTGATCTTGGCGATGAAGGCCAGGTGCAGTACCGCGCCCGACGGCTGGTGGAGCGACTCGCCGTTGCCATGCAGGCGGTCACGCTGATTGAATCCGGCAGTTCAGCGGTTGCCGAAGCCTTTGTCGCCTCACGCCTTCGTCACGACGGTGGCTTGATGTTCGGCACCCTGCCCGATTCAGTCGACACGTCCGCGATCCTTGATCGGGCCCGGCCGGTGCTTGACCGGATGGTTGGATGAGCCCAACCGCGCGCAGGACCCCGGACACCCTGCTGATCCTGCTTGGCCTGGCTTTACTGCTGGGCGCATTGAGTTTCATCATTCCGCCCGGCAATTACCAGGTGGATACGGGTCCGGATGGTGAAACGCTGCCGGTCGAGTTATCAAGTTTCCAATTATCAGACGAAGGCCCGCAGGGCACACCGATTTTCAGCGCCGACCACGACAACGTCGGCTTCCTGAACGTCGCCTTCGAAGGCTTGACCTCGGGCTCGCGGGCCAGTGCCGCCATCGGCATCATCGCTTTCCTGCTGGTGATCGGCGGCGCCTTCGGCATCATCATGAAATCCGGCTGTGTCGATCGCGGGGTACGCGCCCTGATCGGTCGAACCGAAAAGGATCCGATTCTGATTCTGCCCCTGCTGTTTTTCATGTTCTCGCTCGGGGGAGCGATTTTCGGCATGAGCGAGGAAACCATCGCTTTCGTCCTCGTCCTGGCGCCGATCATCGTTCGGTTGGGCTATGACGGCATTACTGCGGTTCTGGTCACCTTTGTCGCATCACGGGTCGGGTTTGCCTCGAGCTGGATGAACCCGTTCAATGTCGGCATCGCCCAGGGCATTGCCGATGTTCCCATGCTGTCGGGCGCCCCACTGCGAATCGTGATGTGGGTGACCTTTACCCTGGTCGGCATGCTGTTCGTCGTCTGGTACGCACGCCGTGTCCGGGCCAACCCGGAGGGTTCCCCCACTTGGGCGACCGACCAGGCATTTCGGGACTCGGCCATTCCGGCGCAAAGCGCCTCCGAGTTCAGTCGCAGGGACGCGCTGGCGCTGCTGGTGATGGCGGCCGGCATCGGCTGGGTGATCTGGGGGGTGACGGCCCAGCAGTACTATATCCCTGAAATCGGCGCCCAGTTCTTTACCATCGGACTGGCAGTCGGCGCGCTGTACCTGTTTCCCGGTCGCCACCGAATGCGCGCCAATGTCCAGGCCCAGGCGTTCCGCGACGGCGCGGCCGGACTGGTGCCGGCGGTACTGGTCATCGGCATGGCCAGCGGCCTGGTGCTATTGCTGGGCGGCACCGATCCGTCTCAGCCCTCGGTCATGAACAGCATTCTGTTCGCCCTGGCCTCCGGGCTGGCTCACCTGCCGGAACTGGTCTCGGCCTGGCTGATGTTCTTCGTCCAGAGCTTGATCAATTTCATGGTGCCCTCCGGCTCCGGCCAGGCAGCCCTGACCATGCCGCTGATGGCGCCGCTGGGCGACCTGGTCGGCATTCAGAGACAGGTCACCGTGCTGTGCTTTCAACTTGGCGACAGCCTGACCAACCTGATCATTCCAACCTCGGCGACGTTGATGGGCGTGCTGGGGGCGGCGCGTATTGACTGGGCAATCTGGGCGCGCTGGATTCTGCCGTTTCTGGGCCTTTACGTGCTCATGGCCATGCTGTTTATCGGTTATGCCGTGCTGAGTGGTTATTCCTGAGACCCTGAAAGGGCAACAGGCTTCATCGTCTCATCCACGGCCACCATCACCAGGCTGCCCTCAATGGCCAGCTCCTGGGTGCCGGCCATGGCATCCTCGATGAGAATGCGTACCTGGACGGTCATCGATGTTCGTCCGGTTCCTGTCACCTCTCCAACCAGTTCGACAATCGAACCTTCCGGGATCGGAACCTTGAAATCGACCCGGTCCATGGACACCGTGACCACCTGGCGGCGCGAATAGCGAGTCGCGGTCAGAAAAGCCACCTCGTCCATCCAGTGCATGGCCGTTCCGCCATACAACGTACCGATCGGATTGGCATCGTGTGGAAACACCAGCTTGGTGATTCGCGTGCGAGATTGTTCCTTGCGGGTCTGGGGATCGCTCATGGCTGAAGTATAAGCAAACGGCAGCAAGGGCACGAAAGAGTTGTCACACCCCGAAGGCTTGCAAAAAAGCGCCCGGGAATTTCCCGGGCGTCTTTTTTTGGACTGGCCGATCAGCTCCGACGTGCGACAGCCTCACCCTTGGCCAAAGGGCCGGTTACGCCTCCGCAGGCTACCCAACCCGAGGATCAGCATGCCCGACAGCAGCAGGAACAACGCGATAGGCCCACCCACTGGAACCGGTTTGGGCTCATCCATCACGAAGGTCACTTCCACCGCGGTCTCCTCAGGAACGGGATTGCCTTGCGGGTCATCACCGTTGGCGGTTGCCGTATTGATGATTTCACCAGCGATCATGTCTGCCTGTACAACACTATACGTTCCGGTGAGGATACAAGTCTCGCCGGGTGCCACCGTTGGGCAGGTCTCCGAGGATGGCGTGATCATGTCATCGACGATCACCACGTTGCTCAAGTCGACATCACCGGTATTCGTGGCCGTAATGGTGTACTGAAGCACGCTGCCCTCCACAATCGGATCGGGCGCCTGACTAATCACCTTGGTCAGGCTCAGTGATGCCATGACAACCGGATGCTCCGTTTCACAAGCCTCGCACTCCGGTTCATCATCACCAGCAGCCAACACGCTGTTGCCCACACTACCGACCGCATCAGCATCCACCGTCGCACTGTAGACAAACGTGTAAGTATCCGGCACCGAACCCGAGTCCAGCGTACA
>SL_3KL_010_SEDDRAFT_10002956_pt1 | contig 15486 bp, 13 predicted proteins | sample SodLakKL_010_SED_2_FD_10381 | JGI IMG/M metagenome (IMG submission 10381) | reverse complement strand
AGACGCTCACCTACTTCGGCGTCATCAGGGGTCTGGAACGAAACCGAGCCGGGCATAAGGCAATCCAATGGCTTGAACGTCTGGATCTCAAAGATCGCATGCATGAAAAAATTCAATCACTCTCGAAAGGCAATCAACAAAAGATTCAATTCATTGCCTCTGTTCTGCACGAACCGCAAATCGCCATACTCGACGAACCCTTTTCCGGCTTCGATCCCGTAAATCAGGAACTGTTTTCCGGGATTATTCGGGAATTATGCAGCAACGGAACGACGGTATTGTTAAGCGCACATCAAATGCAGCTTGTCGAACGTGTAGCCGACAGATTGTTGTTGATTAACAAAGGGAGAGAGGTATTACGTGGAACACTTGAAGAAATACGGAGCGCAACAGGAGCAGGGAATAAAGTAACCGTCCAACTCGATGACATAGCGGACCTGTTAAAACTTAGGGATCATCAATCGGTTCAAAATATAGAATTGATTAATAACTCGAAATATGTTATCTACATTCGACCCGGTGCCGGGTATAGTGAACTGCTAAAAATGCTCGGCACCTATTACAACGTACAATCCATACATTCGGAACAATTGAGTTTACACGATATATACGTAAAAGCCATCGGGAAATAATTGACTATGAACAAATTGCAATTGACATTAGAAGTCGCGCGTTGGGAATTCACCAGGTTTTATAAGTTAAAAAACGAGCTGAAAGGCGCCGCCTATATGATACTATTCGGAGCCGCTGCATTCTTCATCAGCTTCCTGATCGGGCGGGGCGCAGATGAAAAGCCGGAACTGGTTCTCATCAATGAAGATATAATCACGGTCGATTCAACAATATACGATCATTTTGAAATAACCTATGCACAAACCGGAGAAATTGATTCTGTTATAGCGAGTGTCGGCGCAGGAGATGTTGACGGTTTGATCGTCGTTCGATCAATTGACGAGGCAGAGCTTTATATCCGCAGCGAACGTGCATGGATGCTGCAACTTGAACAACTCTTCACCGATTTCAGGCGCAAATCGCTTATTGCAGAAACTGCAATACCTGATGAAACACTTAATGCCATTTTACAATCTTTTACTATAGAGACGGTCTTTTATGATGAAGATGCCGCCGAGGGACGGGGCATTGAACGCACATTTGCAATAATCTTTATCATTGCAATGCTGGTAGCAGTGTTCATCGGTTTCGGATATCAGTTTACAGCCATTACAGGCGAAAAACAACAGCGAATAACCGAACAGATTGTTTCTGCGATCTCACCGCAGACGTGGATAGACGGGAAAATTCTCGGCATCACCGGCATCGGGATGGCAACTATTTTATTTTACGGGACTATTATTTTCATCGGAATGTTACTGGTCGCCCAAATTTACGGACTCGGATTTCTGGCGCCGTTGTTACACGTAAATGTATGGAAAATTATTGCAATCATTATATTATGTTTATTGGGAATCTTACTGTGGAATTCATTCTTCGCGGCTATCGCTGCAACCATCAGCGATCCGAATACGTCGGAGAGGACCGCATTTATGATGATGCCGGTCATTCCTGTCGGCTTCGCATTCGGCGCCTTACTGAATCCCGACAGTCTCATTATCAAAATCCTCGGCGTCTTTCCGCTCACCTCATCGTCAATGCTGCCGGCCCGGATGATGCTTACTGAAATACACGTTTGGGAATTCTTCCTTGCCGTTGTATTGCTGCTCACCGCCATCTGGTTATTCAGGAAAGCCGCAGCAAAAATATTTTCACTGGGTATGCTTATGTACGGGAAAGAACCGGATGTACGTGAGATGTGGAGATGGATAACAGAGCGCTCATAATCGATTGAAACATTATTGTATCTCAACCACAACCAACGTCACATCATCTCTGAGTTCATTCCCCGAAAATGTTTTTACGTCGGATATGATTTGATCGTGCATTGCATTAACATCGAATTTGCTTTTTTCTTTTAGTTTATTCATTAGTCGTTCCTCTCCGTATTCCTCTCGGTTGCGGTCCATAGCTTCGGTGATGCCGTCGGTATACAGAATAATACGGTCGCCGGATTTCAGCAATTCGGTGCTTTGCGAATACTTAAATCGCTCCATCATTCCCAGTGCCGGACCTGCATCTTCTACTGTGAAAAGTTTATTGTTTGAACGCAAAATAATCGGTCGGTTATGACCTGCATTTGTATAGTGTAGTTCCATCAATGCAGTATCGATTATGCCTATACAAAATGTAATGAATTTTCCCTTCGGAATATTATTCCATAGGACGTTGTTTATTTTAGCGCAAAGCTCAGCCGGCGGCACGTTCTCTAATGCATATGCCCGAACAAGCGCCTGTAAGTTCGACATCAACAAAGCAGCCGGCATTCCTTTCCCGACAACATCTGCAATACATAGTGCTGCTTTGTGATTACTGAGGCGTATTATATCATAGTAATCGCCTGCAACTATGCGGGCGGGATGCCAGGATGCAGCGATTGTACATCTTTCTATGTCGGGAATTGACCGGGGTAAGAGCGCTTGCTGCATCTCACGAGCAAGTGAATAATCGGTCTCCCGTTCACGCGACTCCAATTCCTGTATGGCACGTCCGAGCTCTTCTGATGACCGCATAATGAATTCAATATCGTCTTCGTCGAATTGGGAACCGGTTAACTTCCTGCCTATACCAATAATAGATGTCGCTTCATTTTTAATTTTAACAGGCGCCAATAACTCACAACGTACTTTATTTAGCTGCGATGTGAGTGCTGCTGATAAATCGATATTTGCAGCTTCTGTCGGAGTTTTGAGTTGCGCAAGGATCAGTGAATCGTTCGATGTAATAACGAGTTTGTTGAACTCTTCGGGTAATCCGATCGTAGCGGTAACCGGCACTGTCGAAGATTCTTTTTGCATTTGTACAATAAAAATCATCCGGCTCTGCAGGGCAGATTGCAGGTACTCCGCAAACGTAGATTCGATTGTTCGAATGCTTGTTACATTCATAAATGAATCGCGAAGTTGCTCCAGAGATGTATTGTAATCCAGCTTCTTTCTGTAAAATCTCCTGTCGATAATATTTTGTATCCGGTTTCGAAGTGGAATAAATGCAATTGCAATAGCGATGGTTGCCGAGATGGTAAGCCAGTATGTTTGAATGTTCAATGCCGAGATAATATAACCGCCTATCCAAAGCACGAAAAGGAGATATACAGCCACAACGATGATCGACAATATGGAGTATGTTAAAGTCTTTTTAATGATTATCTCTATGTCCATTAACCGATATTTAATGATTGCAATAACTATCGAGACCGGTATCAACGCGTATACAAATATCCTTGAAGTATCCAGCAGATAATAATTTGCCCTGTTCATCCGGAATGCTGCAAACTCCTCAACAAGAATAGGCACCGAAAAAATAAGAGAACCGAAGATTGCGGTACCGATCCCCCACATCGGCCAGCGGATTTGCTGTTTGCCCTCGGTATCACTCTCGCGATACGACAGGTAAAGATTCACGATAGTAAATACCGGATAAACGACAACCGATATAAGAATCAGAAATCCAAAAAATAGTACCGGCAAAAATATTCCGATTCCAGGGATCAGATATTTTATCACCGAAGTTTCAAGCTCCGGCAAAAACAAATAGACATAGCTTATCCCGATACCACCCGCGAACAGGATAGTACTGTAAAAGAATAAAACCAGGTATTCCGGTTTGTACAGTAATCCCCTCACGATACCAGTACGTTTAATCTCTCTTCTAAGTAGCCTTGCCGCGCTCCATATGCCGGCAAACGAAATAAATATCACACCTATAAAAGACAGGAAAGCGCTTTGCGATATGGGAAACGAAATAGTAAATAAGGCGGCTGCTATCTGACCAAAACCATACTCCGAAACTATTACAATATTCTTAAAATACGTTATGTAAACATAACCGATAGTCATTAGAGCAAGCATCAGTATGCACAGCATAGCGGGTGGAACATACATCCACCGTAATATATAAGGATGTTTTGTCTTTAATTTCCTCTCTCTCGGAAATATAAGTGAAAAGTGAACCAGAAAAACGGCTGCAAAATAACCGAAGACCATACCGGCAAACCACAGCAGTACGAATCGATAGAAGTCCCCTGGCATACCTGTACCGAGCATCATTTCAGGGGTTCCAAGACTTGCCCAGATGAAGAGAATAGCCGTTGATATGCACACAAGGAAAAATATCAATACCCGTTTATCCCCCGGTTTTTTATTGAGAATGAACAATCCTATCCCGAAAAACAGTATCGATAAAACCAGTGTCGAAAAAAAGTTTACCATTAGCTGTGTGTTACGTAACGGAGATGCAAGGACAATCCGATATGTTTGTTGAGCACCGTCTCGTTGTATAACATACGTAACCGTATCTCCGGGGGCTACACCTTTATTGTGTTCATACAGGCGTGAACCCTCAATACTGTATATTCCATCGACAGATATTACCGTATCCCCTACCTGTATTCCCGTTTGCTCGGCAGGTGATTCTCTTTGAATTCTCGATACAGTACTTGGTATGGTAAAGTCGATAGTTTCTTCACCATTAACCGTTACTATCTCTCCCTCACTTGCCCAATATAATATTCCCGAATAACCGTTCGTGTGCCAGACGCTTATTCGCCATACAAGAAATACAGCTATAATGACAATGATAACAATGGTGATATGATATAGTTGACGGTAACTAAGGATGGTCATAATTATTCTTTAAAACACTATCGTTCGCTTTCGCAAGCTCTTCCAGCTTTTATTAACCGATTGATAATCTCTTTTCATCTATATTTGCTGTTTTCAAGTAATAACTTTGATGATTCTAACTTTTCCTTGCTATCTTCTAATCGATATTTAGATAAATCCTTTTTAACCACGATCAAAATATCAATATCAGAGTCTTTGTCAAAATCTCCACGTACCTTTGAGCCGAACAATTTTATTAAAATTAGTTCTTTGCCAAGTATTTATTTGACCTTTGAAGAAAATGTTTCTATTGCCTTCTTCTCTTTATCCGTTAAGATTTCAGGGTTTTGCATAGAATTTCCTATTTTTCTTAAAGTACAAGTTAACAAAATCATAATCAACTGACTATTTATCCAGATTTGTTTTGCTAAAGATTTTTATATTTCTTTAAAACAGTATCAATTGCTATTGCAAGTTCTTCCGGCTTTTGTGATCCGATCAACAACCTTTTTCCATCGGTAAAATCCAACTGGACTCCTCGAGTGCCGCTTGTATTATATACTTTACCCCGACCGCGAAACGGATACCCCATACCCAAACCCATTATATCATCTCGCACTTTGTGACTTTTTAATTTATCCAAAGGTATTTTATGGAAAGATAATTGAAAAGGATAATATCGAATATATAATCCGTCGGTTCGGACTTCGGTAGTCATTTTTTCCGTATAGAGCAACCACAAAACACCGACACCGACAGCAAAAATCATAAATCCGCCAATTAACAATACCATCCCGGACTGAAATTCATCTGCGAAATATTGCCGGACCATTGTATAACCGATCCATATACAGAGGATCGATACAGGTATTATTATTAAAAACCACCACCACTGTCGGGCTTTTTGAACTTCTTTATAGACTTCGATATTCATGTAAAATCCTGAAACCGTTACTCAGGAAACGTCTTGTTCCTACGGATATTTGACGATAGCCACAAATAAGAATAATAAAATTAATATTCACCCCTTTGTTTGAATTGATTTCACCAGGTAATAAATTATCAGTATAAAAATCACTCCAATCATAACATAAATCGACCTTATTTCGAGACTTTCAGATTTTCCCATAGACACTTGAATTGTCTGATATTTAATCCATAAAAACATCAATGTGATTATAAACTTACAATATCTAAACAGTCGCGTTGCGTTTTTATACTGTTGTGGTGCATTTTTCTCTGTAATTTCTACCGGATAGTTAAATATATGGGGATATTTATTGAGTACTGTTAATCCTACAAATAAAAACGTATGAACTAACGGAACTAAAAAGATGTTCGCCTTATTCCCGTAATTTGTTACTTGTCCGGTAAAGCCATAATGAATTGGAATAGAATCGGGTAATCCTTGATAATACACGGTCGGTAATGCCCACAATAATACAAACGTAGTCCAGGCTGCTCCTTCAAATAATTTATCGGTTGGAGTAAGTTTTATTTCAACTCTCGGTCTTCTATTCATTTTAAACAATAGTTAATTACGAAATAATTTAAATACCCGATAACAAAACTACACCACATTCCAATATATCATCTGCCACGCAAATATCAATCCTGCAACAACGAACAAGGTATACCCGATTTTCTGTATCAACAATCCTTCCTCCCGGTACCAATACCGCACTACATACAAGGCCAATACAATACTCAATAACAGTACGACAACCGAGAGAGCCGTTAACAGCGGAGTAAGGAAAAGAAACGATGAATCGACCGTCCCTGTTACATCGACGATGATTTTACCGAGGGACAGAACCACGAGCAACGCACACACACTTACAAACCGGACGATATAGCGCATCCTTCGTTGTCGCTGTGAAATCTCTTTGGGCTCTTTCTTTTTAAGGCGCCGAATGAGCCCTCCCCCCAACCAAAGCAGTATCACTACGAGAAAAACCATAACTGAATACAGCATAGAACCGATGAGCACGATATCGGTTTCATACCACGATACTTTCTCGAGCGCGAGCGGGATAATGGGATTGAAGAACATGTGCGTGATACGTCCACGGTCATTTTCGCGAAATGCCATGTAGGTTTCCCTGTCAGTCCGCCGGAAAAGCAGCGGTTCCACTTCGACCCAGTCTGTCGGTTCTATCACACCTGCGAGCGTCGACAGCCGGATTGTACCGTCCCGATTATCAATTACCTGGAATTGTAACAGTTCAATCGGTGCGAGTAATTTTTCGATGGTTGTATTCGGATAACGTGTCCAGCGGTATTTCCCTGTAACATGCCCCGAATGTAAAGCTTGGTCCTTATCGACATCGATGTCAAACATCAGTGAGTATTCGGGATAAAAGGTTTCGATAAACTTATCATAGAGTACACCTCTCGGATCGAGATCAAAATTCATCGGGAGGACGGTATTAACCGAGAAGAAGATACCCGTATTAATCGGGGGAATCAAAAGAAGAATGCTGTGGGCGCCATCCAGATCTCCACCGTGACCTATCGTCCGCATACTCCCCTTTACGAATTCAATAAAACCGTACGTCCAGCCCTCTACTTTTGGATGAGCCGTAAATCGATACTCTTGCATCAATTGCGTCGTTTCCTCCTGAAGGATCCGTACATCTCCATACCGGCCGCCGTTCAAATGCGCAATCATAAAACGCGACATATCTTCAGCCGTTGTTTTCATTGAACCTGCGGGACGCTCATTTAAGTAAAACACCGGAAGTTCTTCATGAACACCCTTCCTGTACACATAGGCCCGCACTATATCCTGTTTAAGATGACCGGGAGTCGGTTCGCGGAAGGTACTCCTGTTCATGTTGAGCGGCCCGAAGATATTTTCTTCTACATAATCCTCAAACGTCACTCCCGATACCGATTCAACAATATACCCTGCGAGGGTGTAGCCGTAATTCGAGTACGATATGATGTCGCCCGGTTTACGTATGCGGGGCGGTGTATTTTTCGGGATATACTCATGCAAAGGGATAATGTCATCTTCTGATTCTACCCCGAGACTCAATACCCGTTCATCGAACCCGCCGGTATGCTGCAAAAGATGCGTGAGCGTTACGGGATCAGGGTAGGTATCGGGTATGGTAATATCGTCAAGATAATTGTTGATATCCGCATGGAGGTCGACCATTCCCCGCTCATACAGCTGCATTACCGCAGTAGCGGTAACGAGCTTTGCGACAGAGGCAGCGCTCAAAACGGATACATCCGGATCGAAGGGTCGCACTTCTTCGACGTCCGCATAGCCGTATCCTTTCATAAAGCGGACCTCTCCATCTTTCACCACCGATACCACAGCACCCGCGATATTAAGTGAATCCATTTGCGCGGCGACGAATTCATCGAAGAATTCCTGTAATGCTGCTTCTGATAGAATATCCTTATCTTCACCGGAAATCCAATAAAATGAATTGAGGTTTTGATAGAGGAAAACAGAAACGATTATGACCGCAATTTTGATTATACCTATTCTGGGTGAATTCATAATATCCTCACTAATTAAATAGAGCGGAAATATATTTGAGTAAAGCAAGAAATATAAAAGATCGTCGACAAAGTCTATTTAATTAATATTTACAAATGGAAATTTTTTTATAAGTTTACATAATCTAGTTATTGCGTTCAGACTCGCCCCTCCTGAACGGCTGCACCTCTTTATACGTGAGTGACCGCCACACCCATTCGACCGGACCGTAATGGAAATACCGGAGCCAGACCGGACTCAGGTTAAGCTGCAGGGAAAATATTAATATTGTTATTACCAGTCCGACCGCCGGACCCACCGATCCGTACAATCCGAATCCATAACTATAAAACAACGTCGTGCATATAACCGTTTGTAGTAAGTAGTTGGTTAGTGCCATCCTTCCCACCGATGCGAGCGGCTTCCACCGCTTCTGCCATCGTTCGCTCCTCAGTAACAGGATGATGCCGCTTATATACGCAAGCGAGAGAGTCAGTCCCGCGAAACTAAAGCTAAAATAAGTCAATACATACCAGATATTCGTCCTGATTGGATCCATCAGGGCATAACTCACGGTAAAAAGTCCGTTTATTGGAATACCGATAATAAGAAATAGTTTGAATATCCGCAGGGTGAATTCTTTATCGACGATCATCCTGTTTATGAGATCTTTCTTTATCGCATAAATACCGATAAGCATCATCGCAAAGACGTTCGGAAACCAGAATATACCCGAACCTAACACAATAGCGAATTCAATTGCCCGGAACGCAAATATCTGCCCATAGGTACCGTCGCGGTATGCGGCATACGCCCCTTCGATGAGCCAGCTTGCAAATGCTTGTTGTCCTTCAATTTGTTGATCTATATCATCCGCAAATTCCGGCATCGATTGTACAAACTGCATTAATCCATAAAATGCAACTACGACGATGGTCGGTATCATCAGGAAAATTACCGTCCATATCAGTATGGTCTTCGGTTTGCGATTAATAAAAAGAAGAAGCCCGAAACCGCACAGTGCGTATAACGTTAGTATGTCGCCCATCCAGAAGAGAAGCGCATGCAGAAGTCCGATTATCAACAATATACCGATCCGGCGGAGATAGTACGGCTTGAAATTGACATTCCGCGATTCCGCCCGCTGAAACTGCAGCATAATCCCTGCGCCGAACAACAGCGAAAACAGGGAGTAGAATTTACCCTCGGCAAAAAACCGAATAAGATGCTCGGTTATTTTGTTTGTCGTATCATCCCATGGGGTACCGCCCATGATCTGATAGCCGAGGAACGGATAAGCAAATACTCCCATGTTTACTATCAATATACCTAAGATGGCAACACCCCGAAGGATGTCGAGGGCTTCGATGCGCTCGTGGGCAGAGCGTGGGAGGAATTGGGTTGTGTTTTTATTTTGTTCAGATTGTGTAGAGATCATATAGATAGATTTATAATGAGAGTACAAAATTCTCAACACACTGAGTAGATTTACGATACCACCCTTTCTTTTATCCACCCCAAAATAATATCAAGGAACCCATCGATAAACTCCTTCTCAAGCTGAGCATATTCGGAGGGGAGACCGGTTTCCGCTTTCTGGAAAAGATGGTTTGCCTGAGATATTACAATAAGAGTAAAATCCTCGTTACCAGCATATTCAAGGGCTTCCTTCATTGCCTCTTTATTCATTTCAGACGGAACCTGCAGATCGAGCTCGCCGAACACTGCCAGTACAGGTTGGTTACTACGCTTCCAATTTTCCGAAGGATCGTGCCGGATCAAATATTGATACCATGGACTCTTCAGAGTAAACATGGTTCCCGAAATTGAATGCTCGATATATTGGGATAAATCTACGATTGCATCCCGCTGTTCTTCGGTCATTTGTTCGACCTGCGCTGGGACTACTTCACGAACAATTCGTTCAATTTCATCCCAACCTTGCCCCGTTTCCGCCGCTTCGTAGACCAGATCGAAAATCCTGAGTTGTTGTTCAATCACCGACTCATCGATTTCCATTGCTCTGAAGATCAACTTGCTCTGGGTAACAATGAGCTCCTTCCCCGGCACCGTAGGTCCCGCCAACGAAATGATAAAGTCAACATCTTCATCCCATGCTGCTACTATCGCCGCAACGATAGCCTCTTCACTATGTCCCAGCAACCCGATCCGTTCCGGATCGATATCCTTCCTTGCCTGCAGAAATCGGAACTTCTCCACTACATCCCCGGCGAGATCTTCCGCTGTGGCATGAAAAACATTGCCCGTCGATTCTCCTACACCTCTGTCATCACACCTGAGAACGGAAATTCCGTTCGGCGTTAGATAATCGGCGAGAATTCGAAACGGTTTAAATCCGAATATCGTCTCATCCCTGTCCTGGGCTCCGCGTCCGGTAATAAGTATTACCGCAGGATGTGGGGCACCAGTAAAGGGGAGTGTAAGTGTACATCCGAGTCTTATATTGTCGTTCCGGATAAAAACCTCTTCTTCGTTATACAAAAGCGGTACTTCTTCGATTTCCTCATCCTTAACTTCTGCACGGTTTAAATAAAATGTTCCCGTCATCCCCGCCTGTGAAAACTTCCCCGAAATCTTATCTCCGTCCCGTGCTCCATCAAATACCGCCAGTCCCGGACCAGCAGGTAATTCGAAATAGACGGTGTCGTTTTCATACCGTAGATTGCTTAACGGTAAATTATGTGCCATTTGCTGGGGGATGTCGATCGTTGCTCTCAATGTATCATCCTCCATCGTAAAATATACGAGGATGATCAGTTCGGTAAGCATAATTTCGATGGCACCTTCCCAGCTCCCTTGGATGGTCGGGTCGGTTAATTTTTGATTGACTGATGCAATTGCCGGATAAATGATGAGTATGATTAAGAGTAGAGCTATACATTGTCGCATAATGTGTAGTCCTTTATGATATGGTAATATAATATTATACGTTAATACACAGTACAAGTTACATAAACCACTTCCTCCTTTTATACACCTCGTCGCCAAATCGCTTCATAAAAGTAATCTCTTCTTCATCGAGGCGTCCCTTCCGTATCTCTTTTAAGTTCATCTCAAACTGTTTAAGATTAGAAGGTGCCATCATACAGACATGTACATGCGGATTCGATAGTACAAAGCGATACGCCATACCGGACGAAGGAAGGGGTTCATTCTCAGTCCATTTTCGGGGACCCCGGAGCAGCGAACGCCATCGAGTTGCTGTAAAACTTACAATGCCGGGATTGTGCGACTGGAGATACGGAAAAATATCCTGTTCGGCCCCGCGGTGCGCTGCATTGTAGCGTATCATCATTACGTCAAGTGCACCTTGCTGTGCAAGTGTACCGGCAAACTTCCGGTCGTGAGTCGACATTCCAACAGCACGTACCTTCCCTTCGTCGTGCAACCGGTATAGTTCTTCACGTGCAGATAATGGAAATTGCTTTTCTTTTGTGACACCAAGAAATAAAAACACATCGATATAATCTGTACCGAATTGACGAAGCCGCTTCTCAAGGGTCTTTCTAATATTTTGATACCTGAAAATAAAATTATATACACCGGTTGCAACCACAAACTGCTCACGATCTCGCTTCAACACATCACGCATTACGCCGGTCATCTGTGTATCGATACCGTACCCGAAGAAATAGTTTATTCCTTCATCGACGGCTTTATATATTGTCTTTCTGCCAGGGCGATACGTTGCCGATACACCGACCCTGTGTACTTTTATTCCGGTTTTACCGAGTGATGTTTCGAGAAATGACGATGTTTGATTTATCTCCATTTTCGGGACACCTGCTTTTCCAGTGTTTGTTACTATAAATTTTTTGGCATTTTCTTTATCCCAGATCGGAGATTAACCTCCGCCGCGGTACAAGTAAGGGATGACGTATATCAACTTATTGCAAATGCCGGAACGGACGTAAACACATTCTCTTATTGTTTGAGTTTCCCCAGATTGTTTAATACAAGTTCCAGTTCCTCCGGCTTCTGGGTGCCGATAAGAAGTTTTTTATTATCGATAAACTCAAGCTGGAGACCGGAACCACCGGTGACATTATATGCCTTTCCCCTGCCACCGATTCCATAGCGGATTCCCCATCCGCCGAATTCTTTTATTGAGGAATATTTACGGATATACAATTTCCTTATTTCATTCCAGGCGAAATATCGATATGAAAGATGTATCGGAAAAAACCTTACATAGATACCGGCAGCCCTAATTTGGGTTTCAAGCCGGGTGGATAAAAAGAAAACGGTGAGTAATATGATAAAAATTGTAATTAGGATAAGTGCGGTATCGCTCGCCGGATTGGTACCGAACGGCTCGCCAATGATAAGCTGTTTGTATAGTCCGTAAATAAAAAGGATATTTAACCCAACAAGCATCATCCACACCCACCATTGCATAAATCGCTGTCGTTCTGAAAAGAGTGCATGCTGTTCCATGATTCCATCTCCCGGTGCATTCTGGGTTACTTTTCCATCGCTTTTCTTTTTAAATTTTTCGGCATTTTCTCAATAGCGTAGCGTAATGCAGTCCGCGGCATGACAGCTTTTTTGCTCATTACATAGTCGAATATAGCCATTTGATGAGGTTCACTCGCTGCTTTTAGCATCCAGCCGTATCCTTTCCTTACCAGATCGTCTTCGTCTAATAACAAACTATCGGCAATACCTAAAATATCGGATAAAAATTTACCATTTCTTGCAGGAATGATTAATGAAACCGCAGATGCACGCCGCATCCACCGGTTTTGAGAACGTGACCATTTCATTAATTCAGATACATAACCGGGATACATCTCAAGAAAACTGCCAACTGTGTGGTTGCAAAGTGTATCGCACGATGCCCAGTTAGTCACATATTTCTTCACCCATTCTTCAAATATTCTAAAATCTTTCGGTTCATACTTTTTTCGCATATAATACGACCAATTACACGCGATAAAAGTTTCTTCGAGATAACCGGACAACCAGAGCTGCTCGCATAAATCGAAAATTAACTTTTTATCGTTATCTTTTATATCGCTAAAATAACGTTTTCCGATTTTGCGGACCACGGCGGTTTTAACGCCATAGGATTTGACCTCTTCCTTAAAAAATCTTTTAGTGGAATCCTTTGTTTTTTTATCGGCGTTTTGTTTCAGTTCCTTACGTAGTTTATTGAGAAGTGTATTCATTTCAGTATTAGAAATGTTATTGCGAGATTTAAACTATGTCAATGCTTTAATTAATCTGAGACGCAAAAATAATATACAAAAATATTTTTATTATCAATACATATCACCTTAAAGCATTTGCTGCAATTTCACCAACAAACGGAAGCTTATACATTTCGCCTCCATACGCTTTGACCAGCATGAATATCCAGACAAACAACCCGAGCAGCGACAATATAACCGATGCCATCATGCCGTAATATGGAATAAAAAATAATATCCAGCGAAGCACAAACAAGGTACCGAAGAAAAGAACCGATTGAAACGCGTGAAAGCGGACGTATCTGCTCCGCCGCTCCAGTATCAGAAATAAAATACCGGTTACGAACCCAAGAAGATAGCATAATGAACCGGCAGTGTTCGGTCGAATGCCAAGGGTGGTATTTTGATTTTCCGGTTTTATTTTATCTTATACCTATCTTTTTGTGCAAAAAAGGTCACATCGGCATAGCCCGCATAAATTTTTCCCGAGTGTTTAACGCCTGCCGGAATATAATAACAGTCTCCTTTTTTAAAGGTCCGCATTTCTTCTTCCATTAGTATACCGATCTTTCCGTTAATAACAACTCCCCACTGAGCTTCGTGGGAATGCTCGGGGAAATCGATTTCTTCGCTGAATTCCCAAAATACAATTTGATGATCCTTACCCTGTGAAAGGTATGCAGTGCAACCCTTAAAGGGAATATCCGCTTTGGGTAGTTTGGTTATGGGTTCAGGAAATTTTGATTGATTCATTTTCTTCCTCGAAAATTGTTGAAAGTTTTTCTTTAACCCTTAGTACCTCCCCGCCAAACTTCTGCGCCTCTGAGGACACAGACCTGACAGGTTTTGTGAACCTGTCACGTCTCAAAAATTGAAAGTTTACGCCCCCAAACTATCTGAGATCTATGAAGATTTGCTCCTTTACCCGAACCACCTCCCTGCTGAATTTTTCCGGCTCCCCGAGAAACGGCGTGTGAGCAGAGTTCTCAAAGACCATTACTTCTTTGTATGGTGCCCGGATGGTATCGTAGTATTCCTTCACTAATTGCAGCGGTGTATTGTAGTCATTTTTTCCGGTGAAAAAATATACCGGCACATCCAAAGATTGAATATTTTCTTTTAAATTCACCGCTGACATTTCACCGTCTCGGTGCATCGGACCGCCTCCTCTCTTGGCGCCGCCTATCCAGCGTATATAATCCATGAAATTATATTCAGGCGCTCTTATTGCAATCCGCACAAGCTCACCCATGCTCATGTCGAAATTTCCGCCGTAGGAATCGACCATTCCGGCAAACATTCTGTATTTATGGTGGGGATACGGCGGCGTGCCGATCTCGTTTAATTTTTCAAGACTCGCTTGATCATTATGTTCCTCGATTTTATTCATCAGCCATTCATAGGCAATTTCAACGCCTTCACGGCTATTAACCAACTGACTTACACCGATATATGCATAAAATAATTCAGGATATCTGTGAACTAATTCAATCCCCAACTGCGAACTCCAAGAATGTCCCAGCAAAAATATTTTTTCCCTTTCAAAACGACCGAGCAGGTACTGAATTAATTCATAACCATCGTTAATGAACTGATCGAACGTCATCGTTTTTTCTTCGAATCCTCTGTGATTCGATTTGCCGGCGCCGCGTTGATCCCAATGAACGACGATGAATTCTTTCTCCAATTCACTATCGAATGCGTGTGCGAGCGGCATCTGTGCTGCACCGGGTCCGCCGTGAAGCCAGAGTAAGATTGGATTTGATCGATCTCTTCCACGAATTAATATCCACTGTTTCAAATCTCCAAGTTTCACTTTCTCGAGTTCAGCTATGCTACCGGGTATAACATTGCCTTCATCATCTTTGAACTGAGGAGTAGACGGAATAACTCCCAGGTAGAGTATAACAAAACCGATTAGTACAACGAATACGATTAAAAGTATTGTAATTATTTTTTTCATAATTCTTGTCATAGATGTAGTCCACCTTGAAGGTGGACTACATCTAACATCTTATAGAGGTTTCATAATTTCTTTCATGGGACGCCTCGGTGAACGGGG
>SL_3KL_010_SEDDRAFT_10002954_pt1 | contig 15488 bp, 8 predicted proteins | sample SodLakKL_010_SED_2_FD_10381 | JGI IMG/M metagenome (IMG submission 10381) | reverse complement strand
CCTCCAAACCGGGTGATAACCTGCCACTCACCATTGCGTTTAAACGAGGTATTGGTGTGGTCTGATTGTGGATAATACATGTTGTCGGATGGACGCAGCAAGACCCAAATATCTTTTTCGTGCCCTTCCGGATAAACACCCATCGTCAAAACACGGCACCGAACACTCTCATTTTCTACAGGGGAAATAACCTGTACCCGCTGAACAGGGTGCTCTACTTCAAGCACGGTTCCTTTGGAAACATGTTCCATATGTCCCATTTGATTAAGCAAGCCCCAGGTAAATCCCCCGTAACTTACCAGGCTGATTCCGATCACTCCCATCGTCACGATCCAAAAAATACCGGCAGACTTCAGATTGAGCTTGATACCGCCCAAAATAGAGAGTAATACGAGAACGATCCCAATGAGGAGTAATAACAGTTCGAAACTCATATCATCCTTTCCTAAAATGTTTGCAAGTTAATTTCAGTTACAACGTACTACCTTTTTCCTTCGAAAACCCAGGTTTTCGATCCACAGCATGGCGATCGTGTCAGCTGCCTTGATTCTTATCTTTATAAGGCCGCATTGCCAGTTTGGGTGTACGGTCAATCTTGTACAGGCCCCAGTGCTTTTCTGGTTCAAACGGTTCCGGCGAACCTTTCCATGATTCATCAAACGCTTCGAAAAAGAAAGTCAGAATCCCTTCTTTCTCTGCCCACGTCATCAACTTTTCGAAATACATCTTCTGGTAAGTTTCATTGACGTGTTCAGGGTCTATTCCGCGCCCATTTGATTTGGTGGCCCACCCTGCTTCTGTTATAACTACCGGTTTATGTGGATATTTTTTGGCAACGGCATAATAATTCTGCCTTGTGTAATCAAGTGATTCATCGATGTGCTTGTACTCCCAAACCGGATACGTATGGACAGAAATAAAATCAACACCATCTGCAAGTTTTGCCAGTTTATGCAGCCAGGGAACATAATTCTCACAGAACGTCACCGGCAGTTCAACCGCGTTCCTGACCTCATGAACATACTCCAAAACCTTGTCTTCGTGAACGTAGTGATCAGTCCATTCAACACAAGCTTCATTTCCAACTGAAAGAGAGAAGACGATGTCCGGATATTGATGGGCCAGTTCAATCAACCGCCTGATTTTGCTCTTGTTCAACTCCTTGTTCGACTCAATTTTCTCTTCCGTGAAAACTCCCCCGCCCCAGGGGCAGTTGAAGTTGTTCATTTCACCTTCGATATAGGCACCAAGCAACAATTTGAAATCAAGCTTTTCTTTTCGGATTACTTCAAGAGTTGTTGTTGCATGTTCATCGACGTCATACATGCGAAGATACTTCCAGCGGGGCTGCAATATCAGCAGATCTTCCAAAACCTGATCGTATGTAGGATAGCTGCCCCCGGGATATTGCCCGTCGCGAAATCCGGAATAGCAGATACCTGCCGCCGGCGGGATTCCTAGTCTTTTAAACGTGTCCATCAGAAAAATTTTGGCCTCCCCTTGCTATCCCAAATACCCCAAAAAGCGCCTACATCCCCCTCATTGCCGACTTTCCAGTCTTCATCAAATGAAGAGAAATAGAACGTTTCTATGTCGTTCGCTTTACCCCACAAATGGGTATGGATAAAGTACTTGATCGCGTTGATCTCAGATGGCTGAGCACCACCAAGTGACTGCCCGGCACTTGGCCAGCCCGTCTCCGTAATGATCACCCGTTTGCCATTGCCGGCATCAGAAGCAAGCTGAAACATGTGTCTCATATGATCGAGTGAATGTTCCATAGCGGTACCTTCCCAAAAGGGATAGCAATTGCACAGGATCACATCCGACACTTCCGCTAACCTTGGCCTTTTAAAAAACTCATAGTAGGCGTCGACGTATCCCACCGGAATATCAGGCAGCGCATTTTTGACCTCAGCTATGAATCCAAGTAACTCATCTTCGGACAGATCCTGCCGATACAGTACTTCATTGCCAACAGCCGCTACATCCACATATCCCTCGCGGGCCAACTGGATCAAGGCATCGATCTCTTCGCGGTTTTTTTCAGGTTCCTTGCCCAGCCAGGCGCCAACCAGTGTCTTCATACCCATTTCCCTGGCAATTTTTGGTATATTTTCGTTGCCTTCTATACAGGAAAATGAGCGGATCCAGCTTGTATGAGGCTGCAGGATTGTCATCCTTCTGCGAATCTGCTCGGCCGAAATTTTATCTCCAGGTTTTTGACCCTCTTCATACAGGCTGTAACAAAAACCATGCACTCCTTCTTCAAGTATTTCCTTCAGCAGCTTTCGGAGTTCTGCCTCGGATAACTCGTTTAAAAGGCGGATTTGATCGGGAACGTCGGTTCCCCTGAATTGTTGAAACCTTTCTTTTCTGTATGACATTTACTTGAATTTTTTTTGTTATTGACTACTACTAAATTACACCTCTGCGGTCGACAAGTTCTTGCTTGATTGCTTTCGCTTTCTCTTCGGTCAGATCGTACCCCCACATTACCCAAATAGCCAAACCTGCGGTAATTGCCGGAATAAATATATCAGCGAGACGAAGATTTGTAAGCGTTGAAACAGTCTGGGTGGCGGCATTTTGATCGAAGCCGACAAGTTTAAGGACCAGTCCACCCAGTACAAGAGCCAGGGCTTGCCCAACTTTAACCATCCACCAGTAAATGGCTCCGAAGGTTCCTTCTTTTCGCGGCATGCCGTTTCTGAGTTCATCAAGGTCACAGACGTCCGCCGTCATACTCAGCATGAGCGTGAACAATCCTCCAAGACCAAAAGCCATAAATGGAATTGGCATAAACATAAGCCATGGGTTATCCGGGGTAAAGCCCCACCATTTGAGAATGTACCCAACAATGGAAAGCGCTGTAGAGATTATGAATGCGTTTCTTTTTCCAGCGAGGTCTGCAATTTTGGAAACGATAGGAATTACCAGAAAAGCAGTAGTGATGGCGGTAACGGTAGAAAACCATGCCGGCCAGTTACCAGCCATTGCATAATCACCGTTAAACATGTAGAAAACTATAATGAAAAAGCTGAAGGATGCAACCATCTGGAATCCATTAAAAACAAGGAATGTTGCACCACAGAGTCTGGCAAAGGGTTTGTTTTTTGCGATTAATAAGATTCCGCTCAGAAGATCTTTCAGATTTGACAAGATTGTTCTGAATGAGAGTTCTTTTCTGTTCTCAATTTTATCGCTGTCTATTCCTCTGCAGAATATTGCCGGTAACAATCCCAGAAGCATACAGGTAGCACCTACTGCTATGGACAGCTGCCTGACACCGGTGGCTTGATCCGCGAACAGATTGGGATTTGCAACGAGCACCCAGAACCAGGGAACGATCATCCATGCAATCTGGCCAATTGTCTGGGAAAAGGCCATTAGCTTGGTGCGCTCATTGTAATCGTCCGTCATTTCATAACCCAGACCGATCAATGGCGTTGCAAACATGGTATTTCCTACCAGGAAGACCATGGACATGATCAGGAAATACCAGAAATTGTAAGTGACGGAATTTGTTTCATCAAGCTGCCATAACAGGATGAAAAATATCCCGCTTAAAATGGCACCAATAAAGACATAAGGGCGACGACGTCCCCAGCGCGTATTCGTATTGTCAGAAATGAAACCCATGATAGGGTCGGAAAGGGCATCGAATATCCTTGGCAATCCACCCAACAAACCGGCAAGAAACGGGTCCATGCCAAAGGCCGTAAGCAGAAAAAACATGAATACACCCAGGGCCCCCGGCAAAAGGTTCAATATGAAGTGGCCGGTCCCGAAGGACATTTTTTGCACGATCGGTACCTTGCCCCTCTTCGTGATAGCTGAATTTTCCATTGCTTTACGTTGTGTTTTTAATAAAAATAATCATCGAATTTTCCATTAAACCTTCAATAACAAAAAACAAGACATTTATCAGTTCATCATTGATGATGGGATCCTTTCATGACCGGCTATTTCCATACGGATACTGATTTCAGTCTTGCTGGCTTTGCCTTTCTTCCAGACGAGCTCTGATCTCGGCATCGGTTGGAGGCACGAGTACATCCTGAAGCAACGAATCCAGATCGCCGTCGTACGTTTTCGTGATGGGCATGCCATCCCTGGTCAATCCATCGAAAACGCCTGCATCCACAAGATCCCAAATGGCATACTTTGCCTTGGCCTGCAAGGTTATCAATCCGAAATGATTTTCGGATCCCAGCGGGTTCTGTGCATCTTTCCAGGGCTCATCAAACGCTTCAAAATAGAAGACGCTTACATGATTTTCATCGGACCAATCCCTGATCAACCGATGGTAAATGCCGGACTTATATTCATCTATGGCATTTGCCCCGCCTTCTCCATAGTATTCATTCGAGACTGTGGCCCATCCGGTTTCACCGATATGAACCGGTTTCTCTACACCGAGACTTCTCATGTATTCGATTACACTCTCATATTGCATCACGGCATAATCGAGCGCTCTGTCCATGGCGGAATGCACTTTCTCAAGGTCCGACAGATGCTCTTCTTCTTCAGGCACTCCCCAGAAAAGCGGGTTGTAATGTGTGTCATGCATGGGGTAGGTGTGCATTGAAATGAAATCCACGGCATGGATCAATGCATTGAGATCCTCATTGTGGTATTCTTCACCGCCGCCTCCCCATGACGCGAAGTTGTCGGAGCTGGTTATCCAGAGTGTTTCGGGCAACTCGCCACGGGCTTTCATATCCTGGAGGTGGTTTACCCAATACAGTATGATGGAGGGCTCCACGTAATATTCTGTAGCCCAATGTACCATCGCTTCGTTGCCTACGGCAATGATTTTTATGATATCGGGATATTCTTGAGCAAGCTCGACAGCCCGTGCAATTTCTTCGGCATTGCGCGGGGCATCCACATCCCGGATTCGCTCCGGCTCATCGGTCCAGGCGTTTTTTGCATCAATCCATGCGCCAAGCATCACGTACATCTCGAAATCGGGATCTTCATCCTTCATTTCCCTGATGACTTTCAGAAGATTGGTAGCTTCATCCAGATAGACATTGTATGTTCTCAAAAAACGAATACCCATCGCGTGAAGCAATTTCACATCGTCTCTGAGCTGAGGCAGAGTCGGCTGGATATCCCTTGTAGTTTCCCGGTAAGCTCCAAAAGAAATTGCCCTGTAGTAGGGATCACCAAGAATTTCTTCAGCTGTTATGGTGATTGATGAGAAATCATGCTCAGATGGTTTAGAACAGGAAAACATTGTAAAAAATGTAAGTATCGTAACTGCAGTTGTTATCGTGGCTTTCATGATCTTTTCCTATGGGTTAAGGTGAGATTCTTTCAGAAAAACGGTGATTTTTTTTACGTTACCGGTGCGCATGAATATTTCGCTGCTTACCGCCGAATCAAGTTTGAGCCCATCGTATTCTTTCGTCTCCGAGTTTTCAAATGCAACATGAATGACATCCGAATCCGAGATTTCATAGATAACAGGAACCTGACAAATGGAAAAACAAACGGATTCTTGAGGAAGGTGAATCGACTCCCAATGTTGATGCACGTCTATAAATTCCATTTTTTCTTGCGTGGCGGTAAACTCCTGTCTGGCAAGCATTTTCGGGGTAAAACCTAAAGCACCATCTTCGATGGTCACTCCCAGTTCGGCAATGCTTACAAGTATGTCTTCTTTTACCTGGCCGGTCATGCCGGGTTGTTGCGCGCCTCTGTGCTTCGGCGTATGGGAATAGGGATCTGTTGGATATGCTCCGTACAACTCAGGCGATTTGTGTATGCCAATCCCATCTCCTATATCCCTGAAATGGGCATATAATCTCTTCAGGACAGGTGCCTCCACCGACCTTTCAGAGGCATCAAGATATACTTCCGCCACAGCCAGGTGAAGTTTTGAGACCATGTGCCAGTATATTGATCCAAGTCCCTCATAGGAAAAAAAAGTACCTGAGCGTCCCGTGAAGGCTTTATGATGGAATACCTTTTCGAATACATCCAACACGTAATCTTTCTCTTTTTCTGCAAGTGAACTGTATTCTGTTCCTTTCAATGCACGCAATGCCGCTTTCACATCTGATGCATTCCTGAAATTTCCATTGAAATGGTACTTGCCTTTAATGTCCTTTTGAATGATGCTGTGGTCATTCCCGGCTGCCATTTTTGAAAGAAGTTCCGAATTCTCAACAGCGGCTTGAGGCACATTGTTTTTTTCGAGAAAGCCGGGAAGATCCTTATCAGGATAGAGCAGATAACTGTTTTGATCTTCGCGGAACAAAGCGCTCTTTTTCAATGCATCCAGAACCAGAACACTTTGATCTGGTGCGAGATATCCGGAACTGAGTACGGCAACCTGGCCTTCAAGCATTTCATAAAGTTGTGAAACGGATATTCCATCTTCTTTGTAACTGATCAGGTTGTAGGAATGGAAGAGGTTGTCCTCACGACGATTTGCCTGAATACTGTGCTCTAAAAATTTCAATGCCGTTTCGGTGCATCGGGCTATTTCCGAAAGCCCGAGTGTGGTCATTTCACCGCTGAAGCCCTGGTTGTAAACACCCAGCCTGTAGTCGCTGCCGGCTTCGCCGAGTGCATCTGTGACAGCCTTGCGATTCATCTTGTCGATGGATGCGTTCAGCAGATGCTCATGAGTACTTAAAATGGTTGAAATCCGGTTGAAAAAAACACTCAACTCTTTGGAGACATGAATCCTGGATGTGGGTTCGCTCTTCAGTATCTGCACGAAAAACTTCAGGAACCTCCGGAGGTAGCACAGGGTGATCATTGAGGCCCCGTTTCCGACCAGTGCGTTGTTTGCGTCATTCCATTCAGGACGCTGGGTGGTCAGCCAGATACCTGCTTCAGGTACAAAATTCGAAATTTTTGCCAGCACAGTCGCAAGGATCTTTTCCAGGAAATTGACACGATGGATCGCACCGCTATTGTTTGTCAGCAATGCGCCATCAGCACCCAAATCAGCAACACGGTCCCTTAACTTCTGATCCAGGTCTTCATTAAAAGTAATCGTATTCTGCGGATCTTCTGCTATTTCAGAGTATTCCGCAATTCGATAAGGCACATTTGCATAGACAAAACATTTCCTGTCAAACAAATTGGAAAGTGCATCCGGATTGTAACGCTGGTAAAACTCGAGAAACTTCAGGAGGTAGATAATTTGATGATCCCCCCAATATCCAATATATGACCAGGGATTGTCCGGCTCTATGGTTTCCCAGTCAAAGCCGCTTTTTGTAATGCGGTATGGGTTGTACCCGTCAAAGGTGGAATTGTTCAGGAACTTGAAAACCATCCCTTCAATGAAACCGGGGTACGCATAAGCCAGCGCTTCCCAATTTTGGAAGATATCACGCCAGTTTCCTTCATAGTCCAAAATCTTTGAGCCGTCCTTCTCACTATGAGTATTGATGGAGAACTGGTTCCATGGCCGACTTGGATCTCCATGCCTGCGGCTGAACTTTAGAGGCAGGTATTCATAACAAAGCCTGTAAAGATCCGGATCATCAACATTTCCGATTTTCTGATATAATTCTCTATTGCTGAAGCTTTCCTTCAGATCTGCAATCACATCCCTGTTTCGCTCATAAACTGTTCGCGATGCATTCCGGAGATATTCTGTGAACTCCTGCTTTTCGATTCGGTAATTATGATCAAAGGTGCCTCCTCGCATAATATTGAACAGCACATTTGAAAAATGCCTGGCATCCTTCAGGTGATCACGTGACTTTCGCAGTCCATCAGCTCCGGCTACGAGTGCGTGCAGCTTTTTGGTACCTTTTTGGATGTCCTCGTCGACCATCTTCTCAATGTCCGGATTTGTCAGGATCTGGTGATTCAACTCGGCAATAGCAGCATGGTTTTGATTGACGTTCGCAACCAAAGTCCATTTCCTGTCAGAACCAGCAGGCATACTGACAGATTTTTTTACGAAATACGCCCCTTTTTCACCTTTTACATCCGTTTCTTGCAAAATGGACCTTCCCTCACGGAATTCATTGAGTTGCAGAGAGGATAATAGGCACTGTGGATTTTCCAATCCCGTTGACCATGCAACATTCGCTTTCAGGGCTTCACTTGGCTCCGCTTTATCAACTATAATGGCGCTCAAGGCATAAATGGCCATGCCGGAATCAGCAATCAGTTCACTCCGTTTGTAAGCATCCACGAGGTTGCTTGATTTCACTTGCACATCGGGATCAACCCCAAATGGAAGGATATTCTGGATGCCGTCTATGATCGTCAGTTCATAATCCTGGCCTGATTGATTCAGGATTTCTGCTTTTCTGACAAATCCGAAGAGATTACTTGAATTCCACTGGTACCGGAAAATAAGGCCATAGTGATGGTTTATCTCTTCAAAAAGTATCTTGTTCCCATGAAAATTCTTGTACAGGTTGCGGGTCTTTTTATGTTTTACGGGGCAGCGCTCCGAGAAAGGCTCCCACAGCTCTGATGTCCCCCCGTTTTGTACTTTAATAATTGTTTTACTTCCGGTGGTTTCAAAAGACTCCGTAATTGTGTCATCAGTATAATACGGAAACAGGGCAAATTCGCTGTTTTTTCTTCCTGCCGTGAGACCACCGTTGCTTGAAATAAACATCCAGTGATTGGAATCACTTACAATGCTCATAAAAAATGGACGCATTGCATTGTAGTTTGATATCTTAAACCACTTCCCCCCTTCAAAATTTTCTGTTGTAATTGACAATGTTTTACAGATTTTGAGAATTCATTTAGACACTAAATAATTGATGGAAGGTTCAGCCAAACGAGCATTCTACTCAGCATAAACTCTTACATAGTCCACTAACATCGTCTGAGGAAACGGGGTCAATTGATTAGGTGATCCTACAAATGTTCCACCGACCGCTACGTTCAGGATGATGTAAAACGTATTGTGATTAAAAACCCACTCATTGTTTCCTGTATCATCCGGGGTGAATGTGGCGTATTTGACATCATCCACAAAGAAATCAATGAAATCAGGTCCCCATTCAATCGCAAAAACGTGGAATTTGGTATCAAATCTGGTGCCGGAAAGCCGGAAACTTCTTGTAATTGCATTACCTGCCGAATAACCGGGACCGTGAAGGCTTCCGTGTATGACGGTTGGCTCCTGACCACGATACTCCATGATGTCAATTTCACCAATCTGAGGCCAAATAACCGATCCGTTGGAGTCATCACCCAGCAGCCAGAATGCCGGCCAGATACCTTGACCGAACGGCAGCTTTATACTGGCTTCAAAACGACCAAAGGTGGTTTCGAAGAGACCTCTGGTCAGGATCTTGGCGGATGTGAATTCAGAACCTTCATAGGATTCCCGGCGTGCCGTGATATGAAGCATGCCGTTTTCAACCCTGATATTTTCAGGCCTGTCGGTGTAATACTGAAGCTCCTGGTTCCCCCAGCCGGGTTGACCGAAAATTTCAACACCTGTGCCAATATCATGTATCCATCGCTCAGGATTGACACTTCCATCCACATCAAACTCATCCTGCCAGACCAGTCTTGGGAATCGTTCTTCAACGTCATTTTGATCGCTACATCCCCAAAAAAGGGATGTAGCGATACAAACGATGGCAGAAAACAATAGAGAGGAATATTTCAATTTCATCGGAGATGTCCGGTTAATGGAATCAATTCGCATCTGCATTGAACAGGTAGATATTGTCTACCCAGATCGTTGCTCCTTGCAAAGCCGGGCCTTCGTCAGAATCAAAAATAATCTGCCCGAGGTTGGTCCTGTTTGCCATGCCTCTGATGTCGACCAACACCCTGACCCACTCGCCTGAGACCAGGCCGGTATTGCTTCGAACTGTTGCAGAAGCAGAGCTTTCGTTTCCACCAACATCGTTGACAATTCTTGCCCTGAAAGCTGATCCCGACGGAACTTCATCCGGCAGGAAGATATGCAGGGAGAGGTGCGTCATACCACTCGCATCAATGGTTGATACATTCTGCCGGAACTCGATTCCCACAAAGTTGAAGTTCTCGTAACCCAGGATGCGATCGCCATCGATCTCAAAATCATTGGAGGTAGTGGTCTGCCAGGGCTCGTAAAACCCATTGTAGAAGTCCACCGGCACGTCTTCATAAACATCACTGAAGATGGAGATCACGTTTGCAGGATCCTCGGTGGGAGTCGGCGCAAAAATGAACTCACCCACTGATTCCAGCGTAAGAGAGCCAATGGCAGGTTGTCCGGCGACAGATGCCGTGATTTCAGCATCACCGGTTCCGAGAACTGTCACCCGGCCGGTTTCATCTACCGTAGCAACTGAGGGGTTCGAGGAGTTGAATGAAAAATATGACGGAGCAGCTACAATCGTCACATCCTGTCCATCGGCCTGATTAATGGTATAGTTCAGGCCGGTAACCTGAGTTCCTGACCCGATAAAGCTGGTCTGGGTAATATCCTGACCGTTAAATATCGAAGGACGAGGCTGTGCCAGGGTAGCCAGGTTTTCATACTTCAGCTCGTCAATCCAGAATGTATATCCCTCACCATCTTCGGGCCCCGCGGCATACCAGAACAGTCCACGGCTTTCGCTGAGAAATGAGGCATCCGGAATTGGAATGATGTACTTCCTCCAGTTGGTGGTGAGTCTCAGATTCCTTCTGGATACTTCGAATCTGTTGCCCAGGAAATCCTGGCCAAAGCCAATGTCACCGAGAGTCCCGCCTCTTGTTGCTTTGGCATAGAACGTTAGTGCATTGTATGAAGTAAGGTTTCTTCCTCCGAAATCATCCCTGAAAATCGCACCGGCGAATGCTCCGGCGGGATCTCCCACGTTAGGCACATCAAACCGCATGGAAGCGCCTCTGTTTCCGTAAAANACATCCGAATCTACCGAGAAGGCATCCACTACGGAACCTTCATAGGGATAGTATTCAAGCCCGGGGCTAAAACTGTTAATGAAAACTTCAGGATTGGAAGTGAGATCCGGTTCTGACAATCCATCAACAGAGCGTTCGCAGGCTGCGACGCTGAGCAGCAACAACAAACTTGCCGCCAGTACGGGTTTCATATTGTTTATGACTGATTTAATCATGCTGATTGCCATTATTTAAGCTTTATAAGTTAATCTGAATATATGTCCTGAATTCCCATTCATTGCCCTTGCCAAAACCGGGAGCAGTGGGATCGGGAACAGTCTGGCCACTGGCGTCCGTTGTAAATGCAGGAGCATAGCGGGGCGAGAACTCATCCAGAGTGCGATATGTGCCTCTCACACCAATGCGTGTTCGTGGCATGTTGAACCAATCCTGATTAATCAGTGCCAATGACACATCTGCCATAAGCTGCAACGGGAAGGTCAGGTTGAAGTCACGGTGATAGTCGTACGGCCCCCAGTCGTTAACACGCGCAAATGAATTTAGCATGATGTTCCGGTATATAACGCGGACATCACCGCCATAACGACTTATGGTGCGGGGATCACTGCCATTGGCCTGGGCATCACCACCATACATACGGGCGATAATGCCGAGATCAGGGCTCAAGCGTGATACAATCCTGGCGTGAACTTCCCAGAGGTCTTTAGCCGGGGGTGCACCGGGAAACGCAAACGTTGTCCGGCCGTCAGGAAGGATACCGATGGCTGCATCCTGAGTGGTGGGCAGGTGACGGTAAACAAAGCCGACACTTGCTGCGAACGGTGAATCTTCCCGGTAGTCATTGTTCCAATCGAACATGTAGGTGGCCGGAGTCGGGTCGAAGGTAATGAGAATCTCCCCGGCAACCATCTCGCGGTTTGCACGCACAACAAACGGATCATCGAGTATGTTTCTCGGACGTGCCGCTCCGCCTGCATCGGCTGGTATGGGGCCTTCAATCGGCTGCTGCCACATGAAGTTTGGTGCGATCTGGAAACTGCCCAGCTGATAGGCAATACCGGTAAGTACATTGTACTGGTTGCTGCTGCCGGTGTCTTTGAGCCGCCATCCGGTAAACGTCATGGTCTGATCATAACCACCTTGTGCTACAAGGCCCATTATGGCCGATTGCGCATACCAGTTGAAGTTACCACGCTGGAATGTGAGTTTGATTTTTCCACCCCAGTTATCCTCAGGCTTGATTTCATCTACAAACACGTTGTTGGACCCGTCGCTGTTTTCCCGGTAAATCTGGAACTCACGGCCGACGAGCGGTCGTCCGGCCCAGATTACGCCTGCTTCCACGCCCAGCGGACCGAAATCGCGGCCGGCGGCAAAGGTTACACGGCGTGTTTGGGGCTGAGGAATGGCAAAAGAACTTTCAGCGTCCCCTTGGCGGGCAATATCCTCATGATAGATGACGGCCATATCCCATGGACCCGGGCGATAGCGATATTTTAACAGGAAGCCTGGATTGGCACCCCACCAAAGCTGCGGACCAAAAGCAAATTTCAAGCCATCAAACTGCCTGCGGCCTTCGACCTCAAATCCGAAAGGTGCAATACCGTTATAGATATCAATGTTATCACCGTAGTTGGCTTCGGGATAAAGCCCAAAAAAGTCGCCTTCATAGCCCCAATGATAGCGGCCGGTACGGTAGAACCCTTCAATATTGAAATAACGGTGATTCCATCTGTAGCTGGCATTGTAAACTTTAAAGCGGTTAACATCCTCAAAGTTGGTAATGCCTTCCGGTGTGATCACTTCCACCGGACGGCCCCTGTTTTCATAGAAAATTTCGTCAATCGGGTTCTGAGCTACATTGCCCAGGATATTGAACTGGATTTCGGCATGCATGTCAGGAGTTGGTTCTGCTTCCAAGCCGATATAGAAAGACTGCAAGTGATCGAAACCCTGCTCATTCGGGAATTGGCGTACATTCGGATCAGCACTTTCAGGTGTTGTGATCTTGTCCCCTCCCGTGTTGAAGGTAGCAAAATCGGCTGTAAACCGGCTCAGACGGATTCCGGACAAGCGGTCGACCCGAAGAGCCGCACGGTCACCCCGACCCCTCAGTTCCGCATCCATGATGTTTATGTTAGCGAAGTGGCGTGAAATACTTTCCGGTGTGGTTCCGGGCGCATAGACGTCAAACTCATGCACACGCTGCAACACATAATAAGCCGCCCTCGGGAACAGCTCAAAGTGTCCGGCGGCGTTGGTGGGACCCTTGGCCATAATACCGAACCACTCCTCGTTCATGTTGTTTTCACCTTCCACATAGTCCCACTGATACCCGGCATTCGCCCAAGAAGCATCCGTATTGTGTACATCCAGGTCTACGGTCTGACCATGTTTCCACCAACCGTCGCTCCACTGGAATGTAAAACCACCGATGGAGTTCTGAGCACGTCCCATGCCGGCAGCGTTTTGATAAATATCCAGCCAGTTCAAACGCTTGTAATGGGCCTGCATGAGCTGATCTTCCTGATTGGTCCTGGCATTGAATGANTCGGANCCAAATTCAGTNANNAGNACAGGTTTNCCGTATTCTGCAGCAACACGATCATACAAATCTGTAAACGTTTCTCCCCGGTACGTGTTGGTACCAAAAATATCCATATCNGGGACCAGTTCGACAATCAGCTCCATAAACAACAAGTCACCGTTNCAAATGGCTATCGGGACGCNGTCATCGATCGCTTTCATGGCAACGGCCGCATCGTTGAAGAGCTCGTACATTGCTCTGGCCCTGATTGTCGACTGCTGATCTTCAACGGGAATATCTTCCGTTTCAGCACCACCCCAAAAGAGGCCGTAGTTGTTTTCATTTCCCAAAAGGAAGAGCAGCAATCCCCTGGTGCCCTTGAATTCCTCGACCAATTCGGTGACTTCCCTGAGAAGAAGTTCCTGAACTCTTGGATCCGAGTATTCCGTATTGGCCATCCAGCCGTCATTCAGCATCACGCCATAGCGACCGAATGAGTGGTTGAGCATGGTATATATTCCGAAATTATCGTAAATGTACTCAATCCACCTGGGGGTGATTCCGGTATAGACCCGAATTGCGTTTACATTCATATTTCGCAGCAGGCCCATTTCATAGTTCAAGGCGTTTTTAATAAACGCATCCGGCTTCCCCCAGAAATCGTAATCGTAGTTGGTACCGATCGGGAAGTAATCCCAGTTCATACCATTTACCATAAACGGTTCACCGTTCACGAGCATGCGCCATCCATCGGCGCGCTCTTCCAATTCCACACGACCGGCCTGAGCCATCGCGGTTGCTGAGACGCACGTTATTACAAATAACATGCAAAATAGCTTTCTAAGTCTATTCATTACTTTTTGGCTTCTTGGATTAGAGTTGTTTACATATTCAAGCTGGGAAATGCAGTTTGCTTGGCAGTTGTTTTATTATATCGAGTTGAAATTTTTAACACAGGCCCGAAGCAGGTTGCTGGTTTAGAAAGGTCTGACCCCAAGTTTTTTTATAAGAGCGGCTGTATCAGTGACACTATCTGATAGCATTTAACCCCACATAAAAAGATCAAACAAATTTTTACTTTTAAAAAAAACTCGCTTTGGTTAACTGTAGCCTCAATTCAGCCCACTCGTATCTTCCAGGTAATTCTGGAAGTATGAGCCCCCGAACCAGTGGCAGATTCGGGGGCTGACACGTCATATGATACTATTTTATCAATGACATTTTATTTATCAACACCGTACTTCCTGCCTGCAGACGATACAGATAAATGCCACTCGATAAGGCACTTGCATCAAATGTTACGGTATGAGTTCCGACGGTAACAGTTTCATTAACAATGGTGGCAACCCGCTGTCCAATCATGTCATATACATCCAACCTTACATGGCCGGCTTCAGGCACCGAATACTCTATTTGAGTAGTTGGGTTAAAAGGATTCGGGTAGTTTTGCGAAAGCGCGAAGCCAGTTGGCAGATCGTCACCATTCTCTGCACTTGTGGCATCCGCATCAAAGAAGAAAATGTTGTCCAGAAAAATGGTTTGAGTACTATTGCCGCCATCAAACTTCATCTGGAAAATATCCGCCAGATCCACATTATCGAAGTATGAAAGGGGGATGCTGTAACTGACCCATTCATCCTGAGTGATGTCCAGGGCATACAACTTCTCTTCTGGTCCCGGGCTGATCACCGTAAAGTTTACTGATGTTGCATCAGCAGTCCACATGTCAATATTGATGTGAGTCATTTCGGAAGCATTAATGGACTCTGCAAATTGGGTTCCCTGGAAATTGAAGTTGGCGTACCTCAGAGTTGCGTTGCCATCAATATCAATTATCGATGACACCGTAGACTGGCCCCAACCGGGGTTGAAATTCGTTCCATCAAGATCCGTGAAAGTATCACTGAAGACAGAGATTACGTGGCTGGGATGCTGCGTTGGCGCTGGTGCAGGTGCAGCAGGCGCATCATCGCCATTTCCATTGCCATTATCATCAACTTCGGCCACTACAAAACCGTCAAACGCGATATTGTCGAAGTAGATAACGTTTTCCTGTCCGCGACTGTCCTGGAAGTCCGGGAAAACCGAAATGCCGTTGAACGGTTCATTA
>SL_3KL_010_SEDDRAFT_10002953_pt1 | contig 15490 bp, 9 predicted proteins | sample SodLakKL_010_SED_2_FD_10381 | JGI IMG/M metagenome (IMG submission 10381) | reverse complement strand
CCACCAGGGCCCAGAGGAATCGCTTCATCGTCGGCTTTCTCCGAAGGGAGGTCGTGGCGCCGGGCCCGGGTCTCGAGACGGCGGATGCACTGGGAGCATCCTGCGGCGGAGGCGGGGGATTGTCAAAGGCCAGGTTGGGGCGCCTGTGCCCAGGAGGGATGCGCCGGGTGCCGGTCCCACCGGGTTGGGGCCCCTCCCGTGCGCCTTGCTCCCGCCCGACGCAGACGCCTATGGTGGCGCCCAGGCATTCCCCTCTTTCTCGTGCGCCAAGAGGCAGACGATGCATGTGCTCCGGGCTGGGTTCCGGGATCGGCCCCGGGTCGCGCTCCACGACGGGTTGAGGCACTTCCTCCCCCACCGCTTTCTCCGCCGGGTTGCCACCGCCACGGAGACGTTGACGTGCATGGCGGCGAGGCGGATTGCGCTCGCGGCCAGGGGGATGTCGAGATTGGTGGGAGCCGTGGCGGTCTCGGTGGCCGTGGCGGCCCTCTTGGCGGCGCCTGGGTCCCTGGCAGGGCAGGGGGCGTTCCAGGACTGGGACGTGACCCTCCCCCGGGGCGAGGTCACTACCGTGGACTTCGAGACGGACCAGGGGACCTGGATGTCGGTGGACCTCTCCGCCGATGGGGAGTGGATCACCTTCGACCTGCTCGGGCACGTCTACCGGATGCCCGCCTCGGGTGGGGAAGCGGAGTCCCTCACCCAGTCCAGCGGAATCGCCACCAACTTCCATCCGCGCTTCTCTCCCGACGGCTCCCGCATCGCCTTCGTCTCGGACCGGCTGGGGCAGAGCGACCTCTGGGTGATGGACGCTGACGGCAGCAACCCCCGCCCGGTTTTCGCTCACCTCGATGTCCGTGTCATGGAGCCGGCGTGGACCCCCGACGGGGCCCACATCGTGGTACGGCAGCAGGCCCTGGCCGGGGCGGGGGTGGGGAGCGGAATCTGGCGGTATCCCGTGGACGGCCCCCCCGGCCCCGAAGGCTTCGACGCCCCGGACGGCGTAGGCCACCCCAGCAGCCCGGCCGGCCGAGCGTCGGGCAGCGGAGGGGTGGCCCTGGTGGGAGGGAACCAGGGGGCGGCGGCTTGGCCCTCCCTCTCCCGGGACGGGCGTTACCTCTACTACCACCTGCCGGTGGCCGCCTCCGACGTGGTGGAGGGCGGGTGGGAGCTACGGAGGCTGGAGCTGGAGGAGGGTCGGGTATCGGCGCTGGTCTCGGGGCGGGACCAGGCCCAGTACCGGGGATCCAGCGGGAGCGGGTACGCCCCGGAGATCTCTCCAGACGGCCGATGGCTCGCCTTCGCTCGGCGAATCCCGGGGGGTACGATCTCCTGGAAGGGAAACCGGTTCGGTCCCCGAACGGCCCTCTTCCTCCGGGATCTGCGCTCCGGTGCTGAGCGGATGGTGATGGATCCCATCGAGATGGACATGGCCGAGGGGATCAAGGTCATGCGGGTCCTGCCGGGGTACGCCTGGTCCGCCGATGGGCGCCATATCGTCCTGTCCCAGGGGGGCCGCATACGGCGCCTGGAGGTGGAGAGCGGCCGGGTGGAGACCATCCCCTTCAACGCCCGGGTCCTCCGGACCGTCTCGGAGCAGGCCCGGGGTCGGTACCGGATCTCCGACGGACCGGTGGAGGTCCGCTTCCCCCGATGGGCCTCGGCTCCCCCCGAGGGTGAGGGCCGCGATGGTGAGGGCCTGGTCTTCCAGGCGGTGGGGCGGCTGTGGATCCAGGGACCGGGGGGCGCGGCGCCGACGCGTCTCACCCCCGAGACGTTCGAGCCCCTGGAGTACACCCCGGCCTGGTCCCCCGATGGACGCTGGATCGCCTTCACGAGCTGGGACGACGAAGAGGGCGGCCATCTCTGGCGCATCCCCCGGGAGGGGGGCGATCCGGAGCGCCTGACCGGGGAGCCCGGGGAGTACGTAAACCCGGTCTGGGGGCCGGACGGCGCTTCCCTGTTGGTCTCCCGGGGGTCGGGCGCCACCGCCCGGGGCCGCTCCATGGCCAACAACCCCTGGTACGAGCTGGTCCGGGTCCCGATTCCCGAAGATGCGGTGACCGCTCCGGCCGCAGCGGACCTTCCCATTCTGGCCCGGGTGAGCACCCGGCACGACGGCGGGGCCCAGGCCGGCGGCCGGCGCCACATCCTAAGGGCCTCCTTCGGTCCGGACGGTCGGGTGTTCTTTCCCGAAGAGGCGCCCCCGGACTCGGCCCCCCGGGGCGTCGTCCTGGTCTCCACTGAGCCGGACGGGAGCGACCGGAGGGTTCACGCCCGCTTCCCCTTTGCGGAAGAGGTGGTCCCCTCCCCGGACGGCCGCTGGCTGGCCTTTGCCGAGGCCTTCAACGTCTACCTGGCCCCCATGCCCCAGATTGACATGCCCCAGATGGTCATGACCCAGGGCGCGGCGGGGAACCGGGCCACCGACCTCCCCGTCCTGGACCGGAGGGCTCAGGACCAGGGGGTGGAGCGCCTCACCCTGGAAGGGGGGATCTCTCCCCGTTGGCGGGATTCCGAATCCCTGGAGTTCAGCAGCGGGACCCGCTACTTCGTGCATCGACCCGGGACCGGACAGACCGACACCACCCAGGTCCATCTGTCGGTCCCCCGAGCCATGGGCACCGGGAGCCTGGCCCTCACCGGCGCCCGCATCCTCACCATGGAGCGGGACCCGGAGACCGGGGAGCCCGAGGTGATCCAGCGGGGCACGGTGGTGGTCCGGGATGGTCGGATCGCCTGCGTGGGGGACTGCGCCACCGAGGGGGTGGACCGGGTCATGGAGGTGGGCGGCGCCACCCTCCTTCCCGGATTCGTGGATCCCCACGCCCACCATCACCGGGAGCACAGCGGGATCCTTCCCCGGAAGAACTTCGAGGCCGCCGTCTACCTGGCCTATGGGGTCACCACCACCATGGACCCCATCGGATGGTCTCCCGCCGTCTTCCCCGAGGCGGAGATGATCGAGGCCGGGGTCACCGTGGGTCCCCGGGTCTTCAGCACCGGGGAGAACCTGGCCGGTGGGGACCGGGCCCGAACCAACGCCATCGAGAGCTACGCCGACGCCGAACACGAGATCAACCGGCTGACGGACTGGGGCGCCGTGGCGGTGAAGCAGTACGCCCAGCCCTACCGGCAGCAGCGGCAGTGGATCGCCGACATCAGCCGGCGGAAGGGGCTCATGGTGACGGGGGAGGGGAGCGACCTCTCCTACAACGTGGGGACCACCCTGGACGGCCAGACCGGATGGGAGCATCCCCTGAGCTACGTCCCCCTCTACCCCGACGTGGCCCGCTTCTTCGGCCGGGCCGGGGCGGTCTACTCCCCGACGCTGGTCGTGGGAGGTCCCGGGGCCTGGAACGAGGAGTACTTCTGGCAGGAAGAGGACCTCTGGACCGATCCCAAGCAGCAGCGATGGCTTCCCTGGCGGCATCTCATCCCCCACACCCGGCGCCGGACGCTCCGTCCCGTCACGGACTACTCCTTCCCCCTCCTGGCCCAGGGGCTGGACGACATCATTGCGGAAGGGGGAATGGGGGCCATTGGATCCCACGGGCAGCACCATGGGATCGGAACCCACTGGGAAATCTGGATGCTGGCCAGCGCCATGGAGTCCATCCGGGCCCTGGAGGTGGCCACGATCCATGGAGCCCGCTTCCTGGGGATGGAAGAGGACCTGGGATCCCTCCGACCGGGAAAGCTGGCCGACCTCCTGGTCCTGGACGCGGACCCGCTCCAGGAGATCCGGAACTCCCAGGCGATCCGCTACGTGATGAAGGCCGGGATCCTCTATCACGCGGACACCCTGGACGAGATCTGGCCCACCGAGCGCCCCTATGGCGCGCTTCCATGGCTGGATGAGGACATGCTGCAGGTCGACGATCGCCCGGTGGACGGATGGGATTCGCCGCCTCCGCCGAGGTAGGGGGATTCCCCGGTGGATTTTCTTGCCACCCATCGGTGGTGACACCTACGTTGCAGAAACGTTGCGAAAATTCACAGAGCCCTCGTTTGCCCGGTTCCCCCGACCATGGCCGATTCACGACGATTCCCCAGGCATGTGCCCCTCCCGGGGGAGGCCGGTGACGAAGAGGCGCTCATGGAACGGCTCCAGGACGGCGAGCCGTCGGCCCTGGACGAACTCATCCGGCGCTACTGGCACGCCCTGGTGGCATACGCCGCCCGCCTCACCCCCAGCGAGGACGCGGCGGAGGACGTGGTCCAGGAGGCCATGCTCCGGGTCTGGAAGGGCCGGAGAGAGTGGAATCCGTCGGATCGACTGGCCGGCTTCCTCTACCGGGTCACCCGAAACCTCGCCCTGGATGAGACCCGCCGACGCCAGGTCCGGGAACGCTGGACGGAGGAGGAGGCCGCGCGGGAACATGCCGCCCCCCCCACCCCCCTTCAGATGGCCGAGCATACCCAGGTCTCCGGCGCGGTGAACCGAGCCATCGAGGCGCTCCCGCCCCGGCGTCGCGAGGTCTTCGTCCTCTCCCGGTACCACGGCCATTCCTATCGGGAAATCGCCGAGATCATGGAGATCTCTCCCCAGACCGTGGCGAACCAGATGAGCGCCGCCCTGGACGACCTCCGGCAGCAGTTGCGCTCCCACCTGCCCGATTCCCAGCCGGCGCTGACCCAGACTCCCACACCCCAGCCGGCCACCCACCGACTCCCGGTCCTGAACGGTCGCGAGGACGAGCGGATCGTCTGAGTCGGGGAATCCTTCCTGCCTGCAGTCCATTCCAGGAGGCGTCGGTAGTAGAGATGCCCCCGTCGCGCGTTTCCATGCAGAGTCGGCGCAGACTCGGCAGCCTCGGCAGGCTCGAGCCACGGCAGGGAAGGGCGGCAGCGACTCGCAGTAGACCCTGACCCGAGCCGTCCCGATCCGTGGCTGCAGCGCGTTTCCCCTCTCCCCAGGAGTCCTCCACATGGCATCGATCGCAATGCGTACCCTCCTCCCGGCCCTCCTGGTGGCGTGGGTGGCCATCCTCCTTGCTCCTTCCGGGGCAGCGGCCACCTGGTCCGTCATCGCCATCGACCGGGCCACCGGTCAGGTGGTGGTGTCCTCCGCCACCTGCGTCTCCCATGAGGGACTCCTGACCCGGGGGGGGCTCAAGTCCATCCAGGCCATCGTGGTCCCGGGGGTCGCCGTCGCCGTGGCCCAGGCGGGGGTGGATGCCACCCGACAGNANCAGTACCTGATCCACGGAGAGTTGGAGAAGGGGACGGACCCCAGNGAGATCCTGGCCCTCCTCATGGAGGATCCGGAGATCCAGCGACGACAGTTCGCCATGCTGGACCTCCAGGGTCGAAGCGTCGGCTTCTCCGGTGGGCGGAACGGTGCCGCATCCCTGGCGCTGCAGGGCCGGGTGCCCGGGACGGAGATCTTCTACGCGGTGCAGGGCAACATCCTGGCCTCCGATGACGTGATGCACGACGCGGCCCTGGCCTTCATCGAGGCCGAGGGTGAGCTCACCGACCGGGTCATGGCCGCCATGGAGGCCGCCGACGCCGCAGGGGGGGACGTGCGCTGCACCTGCGAGAGCGAGCCCCTGGTGGAGGCACCGTGTGACGGAAAGACCTCCCACGTGGCCTACATCCTGGCGGCCAACCCCGACGACCCCCAGGGCGAGAGCTACAACGACGGGGACTACCACCTCTTCATCGACGTCCACGACCAGAACATCCGCCCCGATGAGAACGCCAACCCGGTGATCACTCTCCGGATGCGCTACGACGCCTGGCGGGGGGGCGCCCCCGGGATCTCAGGGGAGCGGTCCTCGTCGCAGGGGGACCCGCAGAGGGAATGGTAGAACTCCGGCCCTGGTGCGTTGGACCCTTGTAGGGCTGGACGGCCAGGTCGACGGCCGGGCTTTCGGCGGAGTTGGCCATCACGATGAATCGATAACGACGGGCTGAGGAATACAGGTGCATTCGTGGACGAACTGATCATTCGTGTGCTGGAGGGAGAGGCATCGCCTCGACAACAATCGGAGTTGGAGCGGTGGCGGGAGTCGTCAGGAGAGAACGAAGAACGATTCCATGAGGTGGCGGGAGTCTGGCGCCTGACGGGAGAGCACCGGGAGATCCGGGCACAGGGTCCGGCCCCCTCCGCCAGGGAGCTCCTGTCCGGGGGAGGGCCTTCCGAGCTTCGCCCTTCCGCGGGTGGACTGTCCCCGGTCCGCGAGGCGGGACGTTGGCCCCTCCGGGTGGCGGCGCTGGCCGCCGCCCTCCTGCTGGGTCTGGGGATGGGTCACTTCTCGGCCCGGCCCGGGGGCATGGGGGTGGAGTTCCACACCGGGGCGGGGGAGATGACCACCGCCACCCTGGCGGATGGCACGGTGGTGCGGCTGGCACCGTCGAGCCGCCTCCGGATCGAACAACGACAGGGCGTCCGGGAGGTGTGGCTCGAGGGTCGAGCCTTCTTCTCGGTCGCCCGGGACCCGAGTCGGCCCTTCATCGTTCGCGGGTCGGCCGGGGATGCCACCGTGCTGGGGACCCGGTTCGATGTGGAGAATCGCGGGGACGACCTGCGGCTCCTGGTCCTGGAGGGCCGGGTGGCCGTGTCGGTACCGGACGGAGACGTGGAGGTCGGGGCAGGGGAGCTGGCCGAGGCCCGGAGGGGCTCGGCGCCCTCGGTGACGGCGGTGTCCGACCCAGAGGCCATGGTGGCGTGGCTGGGGGTTTTCATGGCCTTCGAGTCCACGCCCCTGGGTCAGGTGGCCCGGGAGCTGGAAGCGCGGCTCGGGATCCAGGTGGAGTTCACCGATCCTGAGTTGGCCACCCGGACCGTCAGCGGTTGGTTCGGCCGGGACGTGCGGGATGAGATCGTCCCCATCATCTGCCGGATTGCCGGCGTGCAGTGTGAGGTGGAGGGAAGCGCAGTGAGGATGTCGCCTTGAGGTGGCCCGATTGGCCGTGAGTCAGGTGCAACAGAGGGGAGGAGCGCAGATGCGTCGTTTATGGACCGTGCTTGCAATGGTTGGGGTGTTCGTGTGGTTGCCGTGGATGGGGTCCGCTCTGGATCTGGCGGCCCAGGATACGGATCCTTCGATGCCGGTGCTTACCGCGTCGAGTGACGTGCTCGAGCGGCCCGCCCGTCTCGAGGTCCGGCAGGCCTCCCTCGTGGACGCGCTCTCCGCTCTCCAACAGTCGGCCGAGGTGTTCATCGGTTTCAGCCCCAGCCTTCTTCCCGGGGACGTCCGGGTGGACTGTTCCTGTCGGACGGTCCCGGTACGCGTCGCCCTGGATCGGATCCTGGAGGGCACGGGGTTTCGCCACGTCCGAATCAGCAGTCAGCTCTTCATCGAGCGGGATCCGGCCGCCGTTGAGGAGGCGGCGCCGGCTCCGGCAGTGACGGGGGGTGAGCCCACGTTGATGCTGGTGAGCCGCCGCGTGGAGCCGGTTCGTACGATGATCCCCGTGCGCACCGGAACGGTGACGGTGCGGGTGGCCGCCGAGGACACCGGCGCCCCACTGGCCGCGGCGCAGGTCACCATCACCGGGACCAACCTGGGCGGAATCACCGCTTCCGACGGCAGGATCACCATCCAGCAGGTCCCGGCGGGGAGTGTGGAGGTCCGGGTCCAGCGCCTGGGCTACGCCACGGGCACCCGCACCATCACCCTGGCATCCGGCGAGACGGCCACGGTCAACTTCTCTCTCCGGCAGCAGGCCCTGGGTCTTGATGCCATCGTGGTCACGGGAACCCCCGGAGAACAGCAGGCTCGCTCCCTCGGAAACACCGTGGGACGGATCCAGGCCGCCGAGATGCAGCGGGTGGCGCCCCAGCCCAACTTCGAGACCATGCTCTCGGGTAGTGTGGCCGGGATGAATGTGGCCGCAGGGGGTGGTGCCATCGGAGGAGGGAGCAACATCCGCATCCGTGGGGCCGGCTCCCTCTCCTTGTCCTCCCAGCCTCTGATCTACATCGACGGAGTCCGGGCCAACAGCGCCGGTCCCGGGGAGGACGTCACCCTCGGTGTCGGCAACTCGCGTCCGGCCTCCCGTCTCAACGACATCAGCCCGGAGATGATCGAGTCCATCGAGGTCATCAAGGGGCCGGCTGCGGCCACCCTCTACGGGACCGAGGCCTCAAACGGTGTGATCAACATCATCACGAAGCAGGGCTCCGCGGGGGATCCCATCTTCACCCTGACCACGAAGGTGGGACAGAACTGGTATCCCGATCCGAAAAAGCACTGGCCGGGCAGCTACTTCACCTGTCGGGGCACCGGGACCCATGGCTGCACCCCGGGCGAGGTCGTGGGCGTCAACGTGTTCATGGAGGACTACCGCGAGCTTGGCCTGGACCACTTCCGCGTGGGTACCCCCAAGGGCATCGCCGGGAGCGTGGCCGGAGGTACGGATCGGCTTCGGTACAACTTCCTGCTGGACTGGGACCGGGATGAGGCCCCCATGCGCACCAACCATCAGGACCGCCTCAGCGCTCGGGCGAATCTGAACTGGCTCCCCCGAGAGGACCTCACCGTGACCTTCGGGCTCGGGGTGGTGCGCTCCGAACTCCTCTCGTCCACAAGCAACCAGCCTGCCGTCGTCACTGGATTCCACTGGTCCTGCCCCGGGGCCGGGTGCGAGCGGGGGACGGGGCTGCCCAACGCCCTGGACGGGGCCTTCCGTGGCTATATCGCGTATCTCCCCGAAATGTACGAGGAGTACCTGCGGGCCGGTCAGGACGTGAACCGGAACACCTACAGCCTGACCATGCTCCATCGCCCCTTCGACTGGTTCTCCCAGCGGCTCATCCTGGGAATGGACCACACCGAGACCCAGGGATGGCGGACCCATCGGCACACCGACGGGAAGGTGGGAATCAGCTTCCGTAATGGGGCTCGGCAGGTGGAGTATCGTACCACGCAGAACCTGAGCATCGACTATTCGGTGACGGGGACCTGGAATCCGACCTCGAACCTTTCTCTGGCCACCTCCAGCGGGATCCAGCACTACGACCGGACCTCGGAGTGGCTCCTGGGCTCCGGTACCGTCTTCGCAGTCCCTGCCCTTCGAACCATCTCCGCCGGGGAGAACCAGACCACATCCGATGGCTTCATCGCCAACAAGACCATCGGGGTCTATATCCAGGAGCAGCTCTCCTGGGACAATCGCCTCTTCCTCACCGCCGCCGTGCGCGGGGATGACAACTCGGCATTCGGTTCGGACTTCAATTTCGTGGTCTACCCCAAGGTCAGCGCCAGCTGGGTGGCCTCGGAACAGGGCTTCATGGCGGACATGGACCGGATCAACTCCCTCCGCTTCCGGGGGGCGTGGGGGCAGGCGGGACAGCAGCCGGACCAGTTCGCCGCAGTCCAGCTCTACAGTCCGGTGGTGGGATTCGCCGGTGGGGGAGCTGTGACGCCCCAGACCCTTGGGAATCCCGGTGTGGAGCCCGAGGTGGGCGAGGAGATCGAGCTGGGGTTCGACCTGGGCATGCTGGACGACCGGGTGGGAATCGAGTTCACCTACTACAACCAGAAGCGGAAGAACGCCCTCATCAACGTCCCGGTGAGGCCCTCCACGGGATTCCCCGGGGTGCAGCTCCAGAACATCGGAGAGGTCCAGAATACCGGATTCGAATTCGGACTGGAGTGGGACGCCTATCGGGGACGTGACGTCTCGCTTCACATCAGCAGCTCCCTCCACCTCAACTCCAACGAGGTGACCGACCTGGGCGGGCTGGATCCCATCCCCGTCTTCGGCCAGAACGCTTCCACCGGTTGGTCGGGGCAGCGCCACATCGAGGGATTCCCCATCGGATCCATCTTCCTTCCCCGGGTCGTGTCCGCAGAGATTGAGGGCACGGGGCTGAATGCCCGGGCCGTGAACGTGATGTGCGAGAGCGGGCCCATCGTGCGCCCCGGAACCCGGATCACCCGGGGTGGAGGGCCGGCGGTCCCGTGCAGCGCGGAGGACGCCCCAGAGGTCTTCATGGGTTCCACGATCCCCACCCGGGAAGTGACGGTGAACACGACCCTGGGCCTTCCCCGGAACATCCAGTTGTTCGCCAACTTCGACTACGCCGGCGGCCATACGATGATCGACGGCATCACGGCTGCGGCCCATACCTTCTTCCGAAACACCAAGGCCATCCACGAGCGGACGGATCCCATCCTCCTGGGATACGACGCCCTGGGGTCCATCGGAAGCAACCAGCCAGGGCTCTTCGATGCGAGCCAGCTCACCCTTCGGAACGTCTCCCTGGCCTATACCATCCCCCAGGCCTGGGCGGACAACATCGGAGCGGACCGGATGACCGTCACCTTTTCCGGACAGAACCTCTGGAGAGTCTGGCGGGCCCAGACCCATGGATTCGGCCAGGAGATCGTGGACTCCGAGATCCGGACCACGGGCGGGGGTGGCGGAGACCCAGGCGGCCTGGCGGCCTACACCCAGGACGGGTTCCCGCTCTTCAAGCGGTTCCTCGCCACCGTCCGGATGACCTTCTGATGGCCGGCCGGATGAAGGAGATCGTACGTACCCACGGGAACTCGGACCACTTGGGAAGCGACCCTACGATGAACAGCCAGAAGAACCAGAAGCAGAGAACGATGGGGGGATCCGGGAGGATTGTGGTGGCGGCCATGCTGGGGCTTGCCCTGGCCGGCTGCGATACCGCAGGACTCCTGGAGGTGGACCTGCCCGGGAACGTCACCGCGGGTGACGTGGAGAGCCCGGGATTGGCCAGCACCATGCGGGTTGCGGCCATCGGGGACTTCGAATGGGCCTGGGACACGTACGTGAACTATGCGGCCCGACATTCGGATGAGTACATCCATTCCTCCGGGAACTTCACGGCCCGGCGACAGATGCTCCGGGACATCCCCGGTGACCTGGGAGCGTACCAGTCCACCATCTTCGGACGGTGGCATACCGCCAGGATGATGCTGGAGCAGAATTTCGAACGGCTTCAGGGGTTCACCGACCAGGAGGTGCCGAATCGCGCCCGGTACATGGCCGAGATGCGTACGTATGGGGGCTTCGTATACATCGCCTTCGGTGAAGGTTTTTGCGGCACGCCCATCGATGGAGATGGACAGGTCCGCACGCCGGCGCAGCTCCTCGAGACCGCCGTCGACCGCTTCACCGAGGCCTTGCAGCTGGCGCAGGCGGCAAACCAGCCCCACCTGGTGAATGCCGCCCGGGTCGGGCGCGCCCGGGCCTACCTGGGCCTACAGCAGTATGGCGCCGCCATCAGCGATGCTGAGCTGGTCCCTGAGGGGTTCACCTTTTCCGCTACGCGGGACCAGAGCCAGGGCCGCCGGGAGAACTCCATGGCGGCCACCAATCGACTCATGACGAATCAGGCCGCAACCGTGGCGCCAGGGTATCGGGACGTCCGCTGGAAGGGTGTGCCCGATCCCAGGGTGAATGTCACCAACACCGGCTTCGTGGGTCATGACAACTCCACCATCGTCTGGCGACACGACAAGACGCCGGCCGTGGGAGGGCATGGTCAGGACGTCATCATCGCCTCGCATCGCGAAGCCCTTCTCTTCATTGCGGAGGCCGCGGCGCTGACGGGAGACCTGGGCCGAGCCCGGGAGATCATGAACCATTTCCATGAGGCCGCGGGGATCCCCCCGGTGACGGTGGAGGACACCCCGACCCAGGATGCGGTGATCCGCCAGGTCATCGAGGAGCGGCGTCGGGAGCTCTTCGTGGAAGGGGGTCATCGACATCGGGACCAGCTTCGGTGGCAGGGGACCCCCTACGCGATCCCCTTCCTGGGTGAGCCAGGGTCTGATCATCCGGATGGCGTGGACGACTACGGCCAGGTCTACGGGACAACGACCTGCCTTCCGGTGGCGCAGAACGAACAGGTGGGATCATGACTCGCTGGGTGAGGGCATTCCGGATCGGTCCTGCCCGATTCGCCCGTTCCCATGGGGAGGCGCCGGTTTCGGGCCTCCCCATGGCTCTGGCCAAGGTCCTCCTCCTGAGCATCCTCACGAGCCTCCTTGTTCCAGGCGGCGTGGTGGCCCAGACCCCGGAGGAGTTGGATCCAAACTACCTGGCCACCTACTCCATCATTGCCCTGGATCCTGAGACGGGAGAACTGGGGATCGGGGTCCAGTCCAAGGCTTTCGCGGCGGGGAATCGGGCGCAGCACATTCGGGGAGGGGTGGCGGCCATCGCGCACCAGGCGTCGGCGAATCCCATGTACGGCGCCATGGGGGTCGAACTTCTCCAGCGAGGCTACTCGCCCCAGGAAGTCGTGGACATGCTGGTGGCGGCGGATGAGGGCAGGGATCGTCGACAGGTCGCCATCATCGACATGGAAGGGCGGACTGCCGCCTGGACCGGGGAAGGGACCAGTGCCTGGGCGGGGCACCGTTGTGGGGTGAACTACTGCGCCCAGGGGAACATCCTGTCCGGCCCCGAGGTGGTGGACGCCATTGCCGCCTCCTTCGAGGCTTCCTCGGGACGGTTGGAATACCGCCTCATGGACGCCCTGGACGCCGCCGAAGCCGCAGGGGGCGACGCTCGGGGAAAGCAGTCCGGAGGCGTCTTCGTCTACGGGCCCGACGGCAGGTTCGGCGAAATGGTGGTGGACATCCGGGTGGACGATCACCGGGAGCCGCTACTGGAGCTCAGACGGATCCTGGACCTTCGCCGGTCCGGTCAGTTCATTGCCGAGTCGAACCAGCGCCTGACCGATGGGGACCTGACCGGTGCCCTGGAGCGGGCCGAGGCGGCCAGCGCCCTCTCACCGGAGAATGACCGTGCCTGGGTGCAATTGGCTCGGGTGCTGGTGGAGTTGGACCGTCGCCAGGAAGCCCTTGCGGCCCTCGCCCAGGCCGTGGAACTGGAGCCCAGGGTGGGGCTTCAGCTCCCCGACAACCCGGCCTTCGAGCCCCTTCACGACGACCCGGAGTTCCGGCGGCTGACGGGGTCCTGACCCCCCCGGGCGGTGTCTTTCCTGCGGCGTCATCCACCCCCCGGGGGGGTCCTCCCCCGGGTTTCGATGGCGATGACCCCGGTGGCCAGCTCCCCGAACTCCGCGCTGGCCGATGGTCCCCTCAGGACCTCGAGGCGAGTCACGGCCTCTGCGGGAATCGCCTGGAGGAGCTGGATCACCTGGGCCATCTCCTGCGCGCCGTCCCCGCCGCTGAAGATCCGCAGTCCATCCAGGTAGATGGCCGGCTCATTCCCCAGGCTGAGGCTGCTCACACCCCGGATCAGCACCCGCTCCCGCCCCCCGATCTCTCCTCCGTAGGGGCCCGAGCTCAGTCCCGGGATCCGCCGGCTCAGGAGGTCCGCAGCCGTCTGGGCCTCTCCGGTATCTCGTGTTTGCACCTCGGGACCCGGACGGCGGTCGCCGGTGACCAGCACTTCGTCCAGGAGCGCCGTCACGCTCAGGAGTCGGATCTCGAGCTGCACGAGTCCCCCCGGTGTGACCTCCACCTCCTCCACGAGCCGGGAGTAGCCCGGGGCGTTGACCCGGATCAGAAGGGTCCCGGCGGGAGCGCCAGCGAGGAGGAAGTGCCCGTCCGATCCGCTTCGGGCCTCGAGGGTTCGGGACTCCACCGTCACGACGGCGCCCTCAATGGGCTCGGCGGTCTGCTGATCCACGACGATTCCCTCGATGGCCCCGGGCGCCTGGGCGGCGGCTGGATGGAAGTGGGCCGCGGCCATCACCGCCAGGCAGGGCAGGGCGAGGGTGCCCCCTTTCCGTAGCATGGCAAACCAGGACATGTGGACCTCCCTCTCCTCCCGGGGGAAGACGGCAGCCGGAGAGTGATCCGCCGGACCGCCGTGTACTCCCCCCAATATGCGGGGTCATGGGGTGGTCGCGATACGGTGGAAGCCGCAGCGCGTCGCGGCCTTCTTGGGGGCGGGAAGGGGCAGAGGGGGTCGGCGAGATGGAACGAGGAAGCTATCCTTCCATCATCCCCGCATCCCTGCGGGAACTCGACCATACGGAGGCCACGTGGCCAACGATTCCTCCCTCCGCGACCCCCGCCGCACCGCCCTGGTGCTGGGCGCCACCGGACTGGTGGGGCGCCACCTGCTGGCCGGTCTCCGCCGCGAGCCCCGCTACGGACGGGTGGTGGTGCTCTCCCGCCGTGCCCTCCCCTCTACCGGTCCCGCAGGACCGGGCGCCCGGGGACAGGTCAGGCGGAGGGCGCCGGCCTTCGTGGTGGGGTCGGCCCCTCCGGGGAACACCGGGCCTGCAGTGGACGTCCACCAGGTGGACTTCGATGCTCTGGAGGCCCACGCTGGGCTCTTCGGGGTGGACGACATCTTCTGCTGCCTGGGCACCACCATCCGGAAGGCGGGATCCAGGGATGCGTTCCGTCGGGTGGACCTGGATTACCCCCTCCAGGCGGCCCGCCTGGGACGGGCGGCGGGGGCCCAACGGTTCCTACTCGTCACCGCCGTGGGGGCGGATCCCTCCTCTCGGGTCTTCTACAACCGGGTCAAGGGCGAGGTGGAAGGGGCGGTCGCCGGTGTGGGCTACCCGCGGACGGTCATCCTCCGGCCTTCCCTCCTCCTGGGGGAGCGGGAGGAGAGCCGCCCCGGGGAGCGAGTGGCGGAGTGGGTTATGAGGCCCCTGGGGCCCCTGATGCGGGGACCGCTGGCCCGCTACCGGCCGGTGGAGGCGGAGCGGGTGGCCCGGGCCATGGTGCGCCGGGCCATGGGCGCGGAGCGGCCAGCCCCCGGGGGAGGGGAGAAGAGCGAACCCACCCAGGCCGGGTTGTCCCCCCAGGTGGAGGTGGTGGAGTCGGATCGGATTCGGGTGGAGGGTCGCCCGTAGCCGTGGATCGGTGCTCAAACGGCACCGCCGCGAGCCCTCCAAAGCCCCCCACCTTGCCGCTTTGCCCTCCTTCGGCGAGTTTTCGGTGCGTGAAGCGGGACCGGTGCCGGCGCGTCAACGTGAAAGCGTCCGTGTGGAATTGGAATCCGAAAATGCAGGGGACCCAGGCCAGGGCCGGGTCCCCTTTCTTCATGCGGTCAACGAATCGACCCTCCTCCGCGGCGGGGCCGCCCTGGGACCCCCCTCCCCGGATTGAAAGTGGAAGTCTGAATGTCTGATACACGCACCATGTCGCCCTCCCGGGCATCCTCGAACAACCCCAACGGCGCCTCCTCGGCGCCGCCCTCCGGCACCGACGGGGACTTTGCCTCCCTGGGACTGCACCCCGATCTCCTGGACGCAGTGGCAGGGATGGGATTCACCTCACCCACCCCCATCCAGGTGGAATCCATTCCCGCCGGGCTGGAGGGACGCGATGTCCTGGCCTGCGCCATGACGGGGAGCGGGAAGACGGCGGCCTTCCTCCTCCCGATCCTGCAGCGTCTCCGGGAGAAGCCCCGGGGGACCACCCGTGCGCTGATCCTGACTCCCACTCGGGAGTTGGCCGCCCAGATCGTGGATCACCTGAAAGAGCTCTCCCGGACCACAGGAATCCGGGGCGCCGCCGTCTTCGGCGGGGTGGGCGCCGGGCCCCAGGAGAAGGCCTTCCGA
>SL_3KL_010_SEDDRAFT_10002952_pt1 | contig 15492 bp, 9 predicted proteins | sample SodLakKL_010_SED_2_FD_10381 | JGI IMG/M metagenome (IMG submission 10381) | reverse complement strand
AGACGATGTACGCCGGACAGCCTGTCCGGCCTGGAAAACCAAGGAATATGCCCAAAACTGAATTCAGAAAATAAATACTCCGCCCGAATTCAAAATTTCGTCTCATGCTTAAATTTTGAGTAACGGGCAGGCTGCCCGTTGTACGCTCAACTACCTTGTTTTATGGCCTTCCACATTAAATTGCAGACGGTAAACCAGATCTCGTGAAGTAATGTACATCACACCCGGTTCATCGCCGCTCCATTCCAGGTTACTTACCTGTTGGGGAAATGAGATATCCTGCAAATGGTTTCCGTAGGTATCAAAAACAGATATTCCTGCTGGCCCGGTTGAATAAAGCCGACCGTCTGTATCAACTACCATTCCATCTGCTGCGCCTCCATCCCCCCAGGGCTCTACACTGGCAAAATGCCGGGGATTAGATGGAGCTCCGTCAGCATCCACATCAAAAACAGTGATTCTGCCGGTTTCGGAGTCATTCACATATAGAAGTGATTCATCAGGAGACAAAATAATCCCGTTTGGATAATCAAACTCATCGTAAAAGTAAGAGAGGTCACCTTCAGGGGTTAGCCGGTAAACACCACTGAAATCGAGTTCTCTCTTGTCATCTTCCACTCCAAAGGGAGGGTCAGTAAAATAGATGGTGCCGTTTGAGTGTACCGTGAGGTCATTGGGGCTGTTTAGTCTGTTACCATCATAGTTGTCAACCAAGATCTCGAGATCTCCGTCATTAGTAATTCGTGAAAGGCTGCCGGCATGCTGGGCAATAATCACGGTTCCATCAACATCTGCCTGTATTCCATTGGAGTTTCCGGATGGCTCAAGATAAACTTCTGAACTCTCTGTTTCCAGCGACCAGCGGTAAATACGGTTGGCGGGAATATCGCTGAACAGCAGATATCCCTCCGGATGCCAGTACGGCCCTTCGGTAAATTGGTGGCCTTCTGAAATTACCCGTGGCTCGGCGTCATCATCGATAATCTGAATGTCTTGCTCAGCACAGGAAAAGAAGAGAAATGAAAGAAGTAATAACGAATTTAAAGAGCGGAATTTTTTCATGGTTTCTGGATATGGGATTCTCAGTTTTTTTGGGATATCATTTAACCAGTATAAGAAAATTTTGATTACAAGGTTTGATGCTTAGAATAATCGAATACAGGTTATAACTGTGTTTGATGATTCCTTTTTGAAAAACTCAAGCCGGAAGCANTACATATAATCTAAACAAATCNATTCTATCTTTGGGAAGACAGACATTTTTGACTGTCGCCTGCATTGGCTTTCCATTTTTAACCACAAAAAGAAAAAATCATGATGAACAACAAAAAAATTCCACGGAAAAAAGCCCTCAAATACCTCGCTTTGGGTTCGGTTGCATCAACCTTTTCGCCTTTTATGATTTCATCTGTCCATAAGAATCATATGAAATTGACACAGGGAAGGTATCTCGGTTATGATGAAATTTTTAATTCTGTTTATCCATTTTCTCTTGCGCCTTTACCATACTCAGCAGCGGAGTTCGAGCCCGCCATAGATGCAAAAACAATGGAAATTCATCACGGCCGCCATCACCAGGGGTACATTAATAATCTGAACAATGCTTTGGAAGGGCATGCTGATTTACAGGAAATGACTTTGGCCCAGCTTATTGCAAATCTCAATGGGTTGCCGCAAGAAGTAAAGCCGGCAGTAAGAAATCATGGGGGCGGGCATCTGAATCATGTGATTTTTTGGAATACCATGAGTGCCAACGGAGGGTCACCTTCCGGAATATTTGCAGAAGCTATCGGGGAGTCTTTTGGTAATCTGGATACGATGAAAGCAGAGTTTTCTGCGGTAGCCGGTTCGGTTTTCGGAAGCGGATGGGCCTGGCTTGTTTCTAATCATGATGGTACGCTGCAAATTACACGAACAGCTAACCAGGACAATCCGCTGAGTGATGGATTATCACCGATTATTGGAATTGATGTTTGGGAACACGCCTATTATCTGAACTACCAAAACCGACGTGGAGATTACATAAACGCCTGGCTGGATCTGATCTATTGGGATAAAGTGTCAGAAATCTATGAGGAAAGCATTAAATAATCAGATAAAACTTCCCGATAATTGATAGATAAAAATATTTTTAGTCTCGGCTAAAATTATTATTTTTATTTAAAGTTTTGAGGAATTTTAGTGACGAGGAATGTCAGTTACCTGTAAGGCAAAATACTTTTTTATCGGTTTTCTCTTAGCTGTCTCAGTTCAAGTGTCTGCACTTCATGCCGGGATTTTTGAGGGAGTTGAAATTGCGTATGTTGTGAAAAACAACTATTTGCGCGGTGTAATTATTGATTCGGAAAACGGAGAACCAATACCCGGTGCAACAATTCAAATTGAGGGCAAAGAAATTGGGGTTGCAGCCGACAGCCATGGAGAATTTGAGTTACTGGATATTGAACCGGGAACGTATGTAATAATTGTTCGATCAATGGGCTATCAAACAAAGAGAAAAACAGTTGATCATCCTTCTGATGATTGGATCGTGATCGAAATGCAATCTGCGATTATCCACGCAGATGAAGTGATTATTACAAGCTCACCGCTTGGCCGACACATACAGTATCAACCCGCGCAGGCACTTAACAGAGAGGCACTCCAGCAAAAAGCGGCTCCAAGTCTTGGAGAAATACTGGATGGAAATCCCGGTGTGTCCACACGTTCCTTTGGTTCAGCACCATCGCGTCCGGTAATTCGGGGTTTGGACGGAGATCGTGTATTGGTTCTTCAAAATGGAGAGCGCATGGGAGATCTCTCTGGCACAGCCGTTGATCACGCAGTTTCACTCGATCCGCTTTCAATGGAGCGCGTTGAGGTGCTCAGAGGTCCGGCAAGCCTACTTTATGGATCAAGTGCAATCGGTGGTGTTGTGAACCTGTTCAGTAACGATATGCCCAGGGAGTGGGATGGCGGTATGTCTGGTACAGTGGCATCACATGCGGCATCTGTAAATGATATGGGAGCCGGCCTTGTCCGCTTCCAGCAGGGGTGGGATCGTTTTGCGCTGACAGGACGGGCCATTTATCGCGATGGTGGTGATATCCGTACACCGGATGGAAGGCTGCCGGATACGTCGGTGAATAACATCAGCTATGGTGCCGGATTGGGATATCGGGCGGGAAATTTTGAAACAGGCCTCTCAATATCAGGAATGGATTATAAATACGGCTTGCCCGAGGCGATCGATGACGCGGATGAAAAAGTGGAGATTCTGATGAACCGCACAAATATTCAGAGTATTTCTACCTTGAAAATGGATCGGTTTTTTGAACTGGCTGAATTGAGAATTCAGTTAAGTGATTATGCCCATGACGAGATAGAAACCGAGATCAATCCTGAGGGAATTTTAGATGAGGATCTCGAAATCTCCTTTAATCAGCAGACAGTAAGCAGCTCTTTACTGCTTCGCCACAGGCCCGTTGGCCGGTTTGAGGGTGCTTTGGGGTTTAGCGCGAACTACTCACAACTTGCTGTTGGCGGGGATGAAGCGCTCACCCCCGATGCCGACAGCTATTTTCTAGCAGGCTATCTTTATGAGGAGATCCGCTTGAATTCAAGTTTAAACATCAAAACCGGGGCACGGCTGGAGTTCAAGGAGACGTTTGTAAAAACCAACGAACTTTTTACCGATCCCGGTGAATTTGAGGATCGGTCCGACCTGATCTTTTCAGGTGCCATCGGGCTGAATTACACGCCAAACAGAAACTGGGAGACAGGATTCCAGGCAGCCAGGGCATTCCGAACACCCGGAGTTGAAGAGCTCTATTCCAATGCACCGCATCTGGCAGCAGGTTCTTTTGACGTGGGTGATCCAACGCTGGATAATGAAATCAGCCTGGGGACTGATCTTTTCCTGAAATACAGATCAAATCGAATTTACAGTGAGTTGTCTCTTTTCGCCAACCGCATTAACAATTTTATCAATTTCTCTCCAACAGGTGAGATTCACGAACCTTCCGGTCTTCCGGTGTTTGAATATGGATCAACCGATGTCCTGCTTTACGGATTTGAATTTCAAGCCGATATCGTATTCACGGAGCAGCTTCGTGCAGGAGTTGGGTTCGATTACGTGAGAGGCCGGGAACGAATTGGAGAAGAAAACGATCTGCCCTTTATTCCACCATTTCGCACACACCTCTCCATGATGTACGACACCGGAAGTTGGTGGGCGGGGCCAAGACTCAGAATTGCCAATTCCCAAAACCGTGTAGCACCAAATGAAGATCCAACCGATGGTTACATACTGGTTGGGATGGATGCCGGTTACAGGTTTGGCCACGGCGTTTCATTCATCCTGCGGGTCGATAACCTGCTCAACGAAAGCTACCGCGATCACCTGAGCCGTGTGGAAGACCGCAACAATCCGATGCCGGCACGAAATATCAACGCGATGCTTCGGTGGGAGTTTTAAGTGCTGCGTTAATCAGCTGCCGCTAAAGGTTTATCTGTACACATTTTTTTTGAACGATGAGTCCTGAGTCATCGTAATACACTGAAAAACAATGTATTACTATATTCATTAACAGTGATGGCATTTCCAGGGTTTTCTGCTCTGAATTCTGATTTAAGTTGCTGATCAAGGAGTTAAAAACAAATTGTAAAGATTTAATTATTTTCGGGGAAAATGGTGAAAAGATTATGTTATACCAGATTTTCTGAAAAGCGGAAACTTATTTGTAAAATTTTGTTAGTTTATTCTATTGATTTGATTAATTCGGAATAATCCAAAAAATGTGATGAGGTTTGATCAAAATTCGGGAGTACCACTTTATAAACAAATAGAAAACTATATAAGAGAAGAGATAAAAAGCGGAAAATTCAATGACGGAAGCTTTTTACCTAAAGAAGAAAAACTGGCCAATCAATTTGGAGTTTCAAGAAACACTGTAAGGCAGGGGATCTCCAATCTTGTGAATGATGGATTACTGAAGAGAACACCCGGAAAAGGAACCGTACTTGCTGAACGAACCATAACCACAAGATTGTCTGAGTGGCATAGTTTCAGAAATGAAATGGAGAAAAAGGGAATAGAGGTAAAAGATTATTTCATAAATGCCGGTTTTGAGAATGCCTCTGAGGAAGTGTATCAAAAGTTGGAAGTGGATAAAGGGAAAAAAGTATTCAAATTAGAGCGGCTTCGGGGAGATTCAGTAAAACCATTCGTCTATTTTATCTCCTGGTTTCATCCAAGAGTACAGCTTGATGAGAATGAGGATTATTCAAAATCACTTTATACCATTCTTGAAGAAAAACATTCAGTGGTCCCGGCTTATTCGGAAGAAGAGCTGGATGCCATAGAAGCTGACGATAAAATTGCGAAACTGCTTCATATCAAGAAAAAGAAACCCATACTTTTCAGAAAACGACTGGTTTTGGATTCTCGTGAACGGCCCATCGAGTTTAACATCGGCTACTACCGCAGCGATAAATTCAAATATTCAATCCGGTTTGAGAAGAAATAGTTGTTAATATCTGCAAATTTGGCTGCTTATCTTTCATTGTTCAGATGTCTAAAACACAATTTTTGCACTGAAATGTGTGATAGCTTTCTGGTTTATCTACCGGATACTGCCCGAGACAAAGGGAAAATCACTCGAGGAGATTAAGAAAATGTGGCGAGAGAATGTTACATGAAAAAAGCTTGAGGGTTTGATAAATCAGTGAAAAGCTCTGAACACCGTTTACTCTTCATGGAAAATTAAATCTTGTAAAAGCCAACAGTTAGGGTGTTTCTGTTCAGTGGAACCGGTTCCATAAATGTTCAAACATTTGCACAAATAAGTTAAATTTTTTATTTAACAGGGGTAGAGATCAAAATGATCTTACGTAAAAACTAATCAAAAACAAGTTAGGAAAATCGGGATGGAGCATTCTTTACATTTTTTATTGAGTATGGAGAGATGTACCCAACTCTATTTTCTTACAACATAATGATAAGAAAAGCTATGGAAAGACAGATAGTTGATAGTAGTTTGTGTGCAATGTTTATTCGCACATTTAAACGCATTTATTCGTTCAGAATAAAGTTTTTCGGTGTTCTCTTTTTGTTTATGCTTACCACCTCACAAATGTATGCTCAGGCGGGCGACCATGTTGTTAGTGGTACGGTAACCGAAACAAGTGGAGAGTCACTGATTGGAGTAAACGTATCCGTATTGGGTACAACCATTGGTACAAGTACAAATATGGATGGTGAATATACACTTTCAGTACCCGATTCTGACGGTGTGCTGGTGTTTTCATACATTGGTTTTCAGGAGCAGAGAATTGAGATTGACGGACAAACAACAATCGATGTTGTTCTCAGGCTCGATACCGCTCAGCTCGATGACCTTGTAGTTGTAGGATATGGTACACAGCGCAGATCTGAAATTACAGGTTCGGTTGGAATCGCTTCCAGAGATCAGCTCGAACAACCAACATTTAACACACTACAAAGTTTACGCGGTAAAGTGGCCGGTGTTAATGTCTTTACAAATTCAGGAGCACCCACCGGAAGTAACAGAGTTGTTATCAGGGGTGTTGGTACCATAAACGCTTCTACAAGTCCGCTCTATGTGGTTGATGGTGTAGTGTTAGAAAACATTGATTATTTAAACCCAAATAACATTGAAAGTATAGAAGTACTGAAAGATGCTTCTGCCACAGCTATTTATGGTGCACGTGGCGCTAACGGTGTAATTTTGATTACTACCCAAAGAGGTGCAAGTGCAGATGAAGGTATGGTTGTAAGTTACAACAGCGATATGAGCATTGGCCGGATGAGAGGCAAGATGGACTTGTTAAATGCCGAACAATTTATGGAAGTTTTGGAGCGAGGATACGAAAATGCCNCAAAATACAGGGATTATGCGCCGGGTGAACAGCCCGTGTTGACACGAAATGATCCCCGGCTGTTTGATGCAAACGGCAATCCGCTTTACGATACGGACTGGCAGGAAGAAGCTACACGTACAGCGTTTTCTCATAACCATCAGCTCGGTATTCAAACCGGCAGTGAGAATTCATCGTTTGGTGCATTTTTAAACTACACCAATCGCGAAGGGATTATGCTGAATTCTTATATGCAGCGCGCAAGTTTGGAACTTGTATATGATGTATCGCCTCGCGAATGGCTGTCTCTCGGCACTAACTTTACGATCAACAGAACCTGGGAGAACAATATTCAGGAAACCGGAGGTAATCAGATGCCACGGCGTACAATGATTGAAATGCCACCCATTTTCCCGGTTACATTTGATGATGGATCCTGGTCCAATTCTTTCTCAAGTCAGGATGATTATGGTTTTGAGGCGATGGCCAACCCGGTACATGTACTGAAAACAAGAGACAGGCTTCGAGACCGTACTCAGATATATGGAAACACATTTGTTGCCGTACAGTTACTTCCAAACCTTGAATTCAGAAGCCAGCTTGGAATCAATAACATGCTGTACGAAGGCCGGGACTATAGTCCTACAGATTTAATTAATCTTTCTGCTCCCGATGGTAATGCAAGTATTGGTAACAGTGAGATGCTTTTCTGGCAAAGTGAGAACTATCTAACGTTCGTCGAAGAGTTTGATCAGCACAGAATTAACTCCGTGCTTGGTGCAAGCTGGCAGCAGAGAAACTATCGGTCGAACAACCTGAGTGCGAGCGGTTTTTCAGATAACTTTTTCCGATTCAACAATATTGGAACCGCAACAAACCCGAATCCTCCGAGCTCGTATGCTGACGAATGGAGCATGAACTCATACTTTGCAAGAGTTAGCTACACCTATGCAAGCCGGTATATGGCCACCTTTACAGGTCGGATTGACGGATCTTCACGATTCGGTGATAACTCCAAATACGGTTATTTCCCGTCAGCAGGTTTGGCCTGGCTGGTTTCTGATGAAAGTTTCATGAGAGATATCAATCAGATTGACATGCTTAGAATTCGTACGTCATACGGTGTAACAGGTAATTCGGAAATTGGACTTTATCAGTCACTTGCTACGATTGGATCCGGTACCACGCTGATTGGAGGAGACCGCCGGCCATCAAGTTTTGTGCAGCGGTTAGCCAACCCCGACCTGGAGTGGGAAAAGACCTATCAGTTTAATATTGGGTTTGAGCTTGAACTGTTTAATCAGCTCATAACACTTGAAGCGGATTATTACCACAAGTACACCAACGATATTCTGCTGAACCGTCCGGTACCTACAACCACCGGTTTTGGTTCAATTACAGACAACATTGGAGCTGTGGAAAACCAGGGAATTGACTTTATGATGACGACACGTAACGTAAGTACATCCAATTTCCTTTGGACAAGTACCCTGAATTTCAATTATAACCAAAATGAAATCGTAAGGCTGGGAGCTGAAGACGAAGATATATTCCCAGGGCCTTGGTGGGTATCTGGAAGCCAAATTATTTTAAGAGTTGGAGAACCTGTTGGATCTTTCTATGGATTTGAGCGGCTTGGAACCTATGGAACAGACGAAGCAGACCAGGGAATTCCCGGAACCGCAAAACGATCAGATGATCGACGAATCATTGGAAATGGCCTGCCGGATTGGACGGGAAGCTTCGTGAACCGGTTCAATTACAGAAACTGGGATTTCACGGTAGATCTTCAGTTTGTCTATGGTGTTGAGGTTATGCAGCAATTCCTGCACTCCGTTGAAGACCGATCAGGATACGCAAGTGGCCTGGCAACCATTCTAACCGAATCATGGACACCTGATAATCAGAATACAATGGTTCAGGAAATTAGAAATGCTCCTTTAAGTGGCCAAAACAGTGAGCTCGACAGCCGCTGGGTTGTAGATGGATCTTATATCAGAGGAAATATGCTTTCTGTGGGATATACATTCGATCCCGGAACGCTCGCATCTCTTGGATTAAACTACCTGAGATTGACTGCAAACATTGAAAATGCATTCGTAATCCATTCGAGCGATTTCCTGGGGTATGATCCTGAGTCATCATCATGGGGTGGAAACCAGTGGGGGCAGAACATCTTCTTCTTCCAGTATCCTAAACCACGAACATTCAGTTTGGGTGTTAACGTGCGGTTTTAATCAATAAATTCAATTTTTAGGTACATAATACCATGAAAAAATTAACAGTAATTCTTTTCGGTCTTTTCTTTCTGGTGTCGTGCGACGACTTCTTAACAGAAAACCCGAAAACACAGATTTTTGTAGATAATTATTTCGAAACGCCCGAAGATGCCCGTGCCATAGTGAACGGTATCTATCGAACAGGCGTGCCCGGATTTTATGGTGCAGGATCGGCGTATGCCGGCTCAACCATAATGATGGGAGGATACATGTCCGGTTTATTCGACAATGAATACAAAGGACAGGAAGTGCATGTGCAGAACACACATAATCTTACTTTAAGCCCAATTAACATGGCCGGATATTTTGGCGGCCAATGGTCAAGTGCTTACCAGGCCATTTCGCGGGCAAATACAGCTCTTAAATATGTTCCCGAAACTGATGGATTGAATGATGCTGAAAAGAATAACCTAATGGCTCAGGCCAGGTTTTTCAGGGCATTGAATTACTTCTATCTGGTGCGTGTTTGGGGTGATGTTCCGCTGATTACCGAACCGTACGAATCACTGGAAGACATCTATATTGAGCGTACTCCTGCAAGCCAGGTTTATAATCAAATTATCGAAGACCTGAACTGGGCTGAGCAGAACGGCGGGCTGAATAACGACACATTCCCCGGCAACGGCTACAGAATTACAAGAGGTGCCGTAGTCACCCTGAGAGCTGATGCCCAATTGCACAGAGCAGGTTATCCAGTGCAGGATGAATCGAGCTATCAGGATGCAGCGAATTCTGCGCGAACCGTCATAAACAGTGGTGTGTTTGACCTGATTGAGCATGGCTCATCACTCGAAGAGAGTGCATACAATGTACTTCGAACCTCGGATGTTGAAGACGAGTATATTTATGCCATCGAGTACGAATCAAACATAGCCGAAAACGGGTGGCTGCCATCCTACTCATACCCGAACAGGCTTGCAGCATTTGGTATTTTTACATACAGTATTACCAATAATGCATATCGACCACTTGACGAATTGGTTCGCGTTTACGATCCCGAAAAAGATCTGAGGGTTCAGGAGCAGCAGTTTTTCCATACCCAGCGTGAAGTTGATGGTGAAGTTTACGAATTCTCACTGTCACCTTATTTGTATCACGATACAGATGCACTGTTCGAAACAAACCGTGGCACAAAAAACCAGAATGTTTACAGGTATGCTGAAGTTCTTTTGATTGCAGCAGAAGCTATAGCACGATCAGAAGGCGTAACGCAAGAAGCTGTTTCTTACCTTGCAGATGTTAGAAGCCGTGCATACTGGGAAACAGATAGAAGCGAAATTGAAGCCGAACTGCTTGGTTTGTCGGTTAATGATTTTGTGGAAGAGGTTTGGAAAGAAAGGCTGCGTGAATTTTCACTGGAATTCAAGATCTGGTTTGATATACAGCGTACACGTCAATATCCAACTGCATCCGAAGCAAATCCCGGAGAAGTAAATTTTGTGAATGTTATCGGGCACACAAATCCCTGGGGATCAACATTCCAGGAGCACCATCTGCTGTTCCCGATTTCTGATAACGACTTGCAGACAAACCCCAACCTTGAACAAAATCCGGGATATTAATCATAGTTTATCATAGTGCGGACTACTAATCCATAACGGATTAGAAGCTACGATAAATAAGTAACAGCCCGGGGATCTCAATTTCCGGGCTGTTTTTATTTGATAACTACTGTGTTTTATTCTATCCTGTTTCGGTTTTTTAAAGCTTTTCTTTATTAAAAGGAAAAATTCAAACATTTTAGAGGTAAATAATTGTATAATCATCAGGTATTTACTATAATATGTTTAAACATTTGAACATAGTATAATTTCTAATATATGGAATACTTTATCGGGCTGGATGTAGGGGGCAGCCACCTGTCTGGCGCATTGATTAAAAAGACAGATAATAATTTAAATACAGAAATCATATCCGATTTCAATATCGACAGTAATGCGCCTGCTGATGAAATCATTAGTGAGTTTGCCAATACAATCAAGAGCATTATCAAAAATGTAAAATCAAATGAGATAGAAGGCATTGGCATTTCGATACCGGGTCCGTTTGACTATAAAAAGGGAATTTGCAAGATAACCGGATTGCAAAAATACGGCAGCCTTTTTGGGATAAATGTTAGAGCATCATTGGCAGCGGCTTTGAAAGATGTTCCGATTGATCCACGTAAAATTACCTTCATCAATGATGCTGAAGCTTTTTTGATGGGTGTTTCGGAAGCACACAATCTTTATAAAAAAAATATAACGGCTCTCACCATTGGCACCGGTTTTGGAAGTGCAGGTTTATGGGATGGTGAACTGATAGCCGGTTTCCCCAAAAAAGGGTATCTGTATAATGATGAGTTTTCAGATGCCACTGCCGAAGACTTCTTTTCTACAAAATGGTTTTTGAAAAAAGCACAGAANGGTAATTTGCATCCTGATGATGAAATTTTGGGAGTAAAAGAACTGGCAGAAATAGCTGGGGAAAGTGAAAAAGTACGTAACATTTTTACTGAATTTGGCAGCAATTTAGCTGAATATTTTAATGGGCTCTTCAAAACAAATCAACCGGATTTACTGCTGATTGGTGGAAATATTGCAAAAGCCCGTCATCTTTTTGAAGAACAATTCAACAAGAAATATTCTTGTGATGCAAAGATAGAATGGATTGATCGAACATCAGAATATGCTGCCAAAGGGGCTGTAGTTCAGCAGCTTGGAAGCTTGCAAAACGGCAGTTCATCGCATGAAAAACGACAGTCTGCTTCCCCGGTACTTCCTGTTCATAAGCAATGGTCTCCGGATGGATATGATATCTATCCCACAATTCCACTGGTTCAGGGCAGGGTGAAAGAGGGATTTGCATCGTTTGCGCAATTTCTGAAACATTTAAATAGAAGCAGTATTGTTATCGATGGAAATACAGGAGTTCACTGGGATGATGTAATACTTTTAATCCAAAAAGAGTGCACAGAAATTGGACTGCAACCGCTATTTTTTGATGTTAGCGCAGGGCTCAAACCGGAAAAAGAAATTGAAGAAATTCTTGAGCCGAATATGGGCGGCAATGACCCGGTATTTGGGAAACTATTTGATGGTGAATTGATCGATTATTTTGACGAAAATTGCATCTCAAAAATTCAACCGCCGCAGAAAACCTTATCCGTTTTATACGGAACCGGTGCGGATCTTGCCGGGTGGGATGGCCCCGTTATCTACTTTGATCTCCCAAAAAATGAAATTCAGTATCGTTCGAGGGCAGGCAGTATTTGCAATCTCGGGAAACAGGAACCGGAAGGTTCGAAACAGATGTACAAACGGTATTTTTTTGCCGAGTGGCCTGTTTGCGATAAACATAAACAGCAACTGCTGCCAAAACTAACAGCTGTTGCAGATGCACAGCGAAATAATACAATAACCTGGGCTGTGGGGGATGATATCCGGCAGTCATTAAAAGAAGTTTCTAAGAAACCGTTCAGGGCAAGGCCCTGGTTCGAGCCCGGTGTTTGGGGCGGCAACTGGATGCAGAAAAATATTAAAGGATTAAATCCGGATGCAGATAATTTTGCCTGGTCATTCGAATTGATCGCTCCTGAAAATGGTGTGATTTTAGAATCTGATGGTACTCTGATGGAGATTGGTTTTGAATGGCTGATGCATCAGGAAACTCGCAACATTCTTGGCAGTGATTCAGAAACATACGGCTCGTATTTTCCGCTTCGTTTCGATTATCTTGATACGATGGGCGGCGGAAATTTATCGCTGCAATGCCATCCGTCACTCGATTATATTAAAGAGAATTTTGGCGAACAGATCACCCAGGATGAAACCTATTATATGATGAAAGCCGAACCTGGTGCATGTGTTTATCTTGGTTTTCAGGAAGGAATTGATCCGGAAAAATTTGAATCCGCACTGATAGATGCACAGGAAAACGGGACATTATTTGATGCCGATAAATTTGTGCAATCGTTTACTGCTGAAAAGCACGATCTGTATTTAATTCCTGCCGGAACCATTCACTGTTCCGGAAAAGATAACCTGGTGCTCGAAATCAGTAACACTCCCTACATTTATACATTTAAAATGTATGACTGGCAGCGGCTTGATCTGGACGGTAAACCTCGCCCCATCAATATTGACAGGGCCATTGACAACCTTGACTTTTCCATTCAGGGCGAACGTGTGCGGGAGGAGTATATCAGCAGCCCGCAAGAAATTAAAACCGGAAAAAATGGCTCGTTGACAGAGCTTCCAACTCACGAAAACCATCTGTATCGTATTCAAAGGGCAGAGGTTATTGATTCTATGACAATGCAAACCAACAAAAAATTTCACCTGTTAAATCTGGTTGAAGGTGAATCTGCAATAATTTCTGTCGGTGGCCATAATAGAACCTTGAAATATGCTGAGTCGATGATAATCCCGGCTGCCGTTGTCGAATATTCAATCGAGAACAACAGTGAAACACCGGTTAAAATTGTGAAAGCATTTATGAAATAAATCATGAAAAACGGACATCCGCTATATCTAACCATTATAACAATTATTGCAGCAGCAGGAGGGTTTCTGTTTGGGTTTGATATGGCGGTGATATCCGGGGCTATCACATTTGTTCAGGCTCAGTTCGATCTCACCGCCGTTCAGGAAGGCTGGTTTGTCTCTTCAGCACTAATCGGTTGCGTTTTGGGTGTGATAATATCCGGTGAGTTAAGCGACAGAACCGGAAGAAAGCCCGCATTGATTGCCGCAGCAGCCCTATTTCTGATCTCTGCTCTCGGTACGGCGGCCGCTCCCGGTTTTACACTTCTCGTAACCGCGAGGCTTCTTGGCGGCATGGCAGTGGGAATTGCATCTAATGTTGTTCCCCTGTACATCTCGGAAATAGCACCGGCAAACATTCGCGGCCGGCTTGTAACCTGCTACCAGCTTGCCGTAACAGTAGGAATTTTGTTTGCATACATTTCAAATGCCTGGATTTTGAATCTCGCTGATTCGGCAACCGGATTCCTGGCCGAAGGTGTTTTCGGATATATCCTGATCGATGAAACCTGGAGAGCCATGTTCGGAATTGAAGCTTTGCCGGCGTTGATATTTTTAGCCGGTTTATTCATTATTCCAGAAAGTCCGCGCTGGCTGATGCAGCAAAACAGGCACTCGGAGGCTAAGTCGGTATTGTTTCAATTTGTTGGCAAGACAGACGCTGAAAAAAGTATTTCTGAAATCCGTGAAACCCTCGAAGAAGTTAAAGGCTCTTACAAAGAATTGTTAAAACCGGGACTGAGAATTGCGCTGATTATAGGAATCTTATTGCCGGTTTTTTCGCAATTCAGCGGCATCAATGCCATTATTTATTACGGTCCGAGAATTTTGAATGAGGCCGGAGTTGAGCTGAGCAGCGCCATGCACAGCCAGATTTTGCTCGGTTTTGCCAACATGGTATTTACGTTTATTGCTGTCTGGAAAGTTGACAGCCTCGGCCGGCGCCCGTTGTACCTGGTGGGTACGGCCGGTGCCATGATCTGCCTTTCCATTACGGGATACTTTTTCTATATCGGTGCAACAGGCAGCATATTTTTGTTGATTAGCGTGATTGCATTTTTGGCCTTTTTCGCTTTTTCTATCGGCCCGCTCAAATTTGTGATAGCTTCTGAAATTTTCCCGAACAGAATCAGAGGGCGTGCACTGGCACTCAGCATCATGGCCATGTGGATTGCCGACACCATTGTAGGCCAGATAACACCCATACTGCTTTCTGCCGGTGGAGCGGCCTTTACGTTTTGGTTTTTTGCAATATTCTGTGCTGTGGCATTTTTGTTTATTTACAAAATGGTGCCCGAAACCAAAGGTAAATCACTCGAAGAGATTCAGAAAATGTGGATTGCAGAAAAATCAGATTAAACGATTGTTAAGAAAATACTTCAAAAATAAGATGCCACAATTCAATAAAATAATCCCGATACCATGAAAAACCAGCTATGTTACTTAATTATTCCATTATTCTTTTTATTTGCATGCTCAGCCGATCAGGGCTCTAACGGCCTCAAAGCCCAGCTTGAGAGCGACCCGAACATTCCGATTGTTAAGGAAAAAGCCCTTGAAATGATCACAACCGGATTTAATGCCGGCGACAGTTATGCTGAGGTTTGGATTCGCGATTACAACACATTTATCGAACTGGCCATGGAGGTGCACGATCACGAAGATATCAAAGAAAACATCCGGATCTTTTTCCGATTTCAGGATGATGACGGAGGAATTGTAGATGGATTCCGCCCTTACCAGGAAGGTGCCGGAGGGTATGATTACATTTATTCGGACCTCGAGCCGGATCTGATGGCCCACAAAAATACCGTGGAAACCGACCATGAATC
>SL_3KL_010_SEDDRAFT_10002951_pt1 | contig 15493 bp, 10 predicted proteins | sample SodLakKL_010_SED_2_FD_10381 | JGI IMG/M metagenome (IMG submission 10381) | reverse complement strand
AGCATGGCGGTCCGAGACCGTCCTTGCCGGACGCTCTTCTATGACTCTGACCTGTGTATAGCAGCCAGTGAAAATGAAGGCGGCTATCAGCAATGTGGATATGTTTTTCAGGTGTGCCATAATGTACTCCTTCGTTTTGCTTCTGCCAGTGGTGCTTCTGTGATAATGAATCTGCTTATTCGCTCAATCGTTCCAGTATAGAACGGTCGAGCGCGTTCTTTCTTGCGTGATGCTTTCTACAACTTATTACACAATAGAGCCGCTTTATACCTAGTACCAAGATAGGATTTTATACCAGAATTCCTTGTCTTTCTACATATTTTTACGCTTCAGCGCGGTAAAAGTTCGGAAGTATCCTGCCGGCATTTCCGTTGTTGCCAGGGGTTTTCACCCAAATCCCTATCTCTTAATGACTTGCTTAATCCGATTTGTTGAATGATGTCTGTAGAAATTGTAACAAATTGTTCGCAAATATCATCCCAGGTACACGCGCAAGGCCAGACTCCTGTTGTGATGGCGCAGTTTTCTAAGGGCTTTTTCCTTGATCTGACGGACACGCTCACGCGTAAGATCGAAGCGTTCCCCTATCTCTTCCAGCGTCAGTGAGTGCTCCCGTCCAATCCCGAAATAGAGTCTGATCACTTCGGCCTCTCTCTTGGTAAGCTTGGAAAGCGCCCGCTCAATCTCAACCTTCAGGGATTCTCCCATCAGGTCGTTATCTGGATCGGGTGTCTCCTCATTTTCCAGTACATCCAGCAATCGGTTGTCTTCCCCTTGTGCAAACGGAGCATCCACGGAAAGATGGCGGCCCGAGATCTTGAGGGTATCGGAAACTTCGGAGACCGTCATCTCCAGGCTTTCGGCCAGTTCGGCAGCGGAAGGGATCCGTTCATATTCCTGTTCCAGTTTGGAAAGTTCCTTGCCGATCTTGTTGAGGGCCCCCACCCTGTTGAGCGGAAGCCGCACGATACGGCTTTGCTCGGCGAGAGCCTGAAGGATCGACTGCCGTATCCACCAGACGGCATAGGAAATGAACTTGAAACCGCGAGTCTCATCAAATCGTTTTGCAGCCTTGATCAGTCCGAGATTGCCTTCGTTGATCAGGTCACCGAGGGACAGACCCTGGTTCTGATACTGTTTTGCAACCGACACCACAAAGCGCAGATTTGCCTTGGTCAGTTTCTCAAGGGCGTCCTGATCACCTGCCTGGATCCTTTTGGCAAGTTCCACTTCTTCATCCGGGGTGATAAGACTGACTTTTCCAATTTCCTGGAGATACCTGTCAAGAGATTGTGATTCTCTTGTTGAGATTCCGCTTGGACTCGGATTTTTGGGTTCTTTTTTCTTCTTAGCCACTGGAAATACGTTGGTTTGATTTGTGTTCAGACTGCAAGAGACCGCTTGGACCGGTCACGCAATATACAATCTTTAAGATAGGATTTCCCAAACAGCCTACCACCTGCGGGATAAATGGTTCCGTTTAGAGGAAAAACGATGCAAATTTACGGATGTTATACGTCAAATGTGTGTATTTATTTCATTACTGAGAAACGATTCACCGGGGAACGGGTTGTCAACCCCGAAAAAGTGGCATACCGAAACGGCAATATCCGCGAAGCTGCTGCGGGTATGGAGTTCCTTTCCGGCTGCAATTGTTGCAGGATAGATCAGAAGAGGCGTGAATTCACGGGAATGGTCGGTGCTCGGCATGGTGGGATCATTACCGTGATCACCGGTGATGATGAGCAGATCGTCCGGCTGCAGCCTTTCAAGAAGTCCGGGAATGGCCTGGTCTATTTCTTCGAGCGCTCCGGCAAATCCTTCGGTATCATTCCGGTGCCCGAAATTCTGATCGGTTTCGATTAGATTGGCGAAAACAAAACCAGACCGGATTTCATCCATCAGACCCAACAGTTTTTCTATGCCTTCCGTATTGCTTTTGGTACGCAGGCTGCGGTCAAACCCCTCCTCGTCAAACAGGTCGATGACTTTTCCAACAGATATGGTTGTGATGCCCTGCTCCTGCAGGTAACCGGGCAGAAACGGCCTGGGTGGCTTCAGGGAGTAATCATGCCTCTGGTCAGATAGCCGTCGATACGAACCCGGCCCGCCTTCAAAGGGCCTCGCAATTACACGTCCAACCGCGTGTTTGCCGGTCATCACCTCCTTTCGGGCAATTTTACACCACTTGTACAAGGTATCAAGCGGCACGGTGTTCACGTCGCACGCTACCTGAAACACGCTGTCAGCCGAAGTATAGACGATTGGCAGGCCGGTCTGCTGATGTTCCTTTCCAAACTCTTCAATGACGGCGGTGCCGGATGCGGGTTTGTTTGCAAGTACGCTGCTCACCCCGGTCAGCCGGCAGTACTTTTCAATGACCTCATCAGGAAAACCATCCGGATAGGTCGGAAAAGCCCGATCCATCCGCAACCCGGCAATTTCCCAGTGGCCTGTTGTGGAATCCTTGCCCGGAGACAGCTCCCGCATCTTGCCGAAAGCGGCGAGCGGTTCACGGACCGGCGGGACGGTGTCGAGCGGGATGATATTGCCCAGGCCCATGCTCCCCAGTTCCGGCAGGCTGCACCGCGTCTCTGCGACTACATGTCCCAAAGTGTTGCTTCCCTCGTCCCCGTAATGATGCGCATCTTCCTGCGCACCCACCCCGAGTCCATCGATGATGATCAGGTAGCATACGGCCATATCATACCTCCACGATAAATTTCTGCTGTTTCAGTGCCTCATTCATTGCTTTTTTTACTTTCTGAAGCAGTTCATCCGGTTCCGATGCGCCGTTAACCCTGACCACACCCGTATTCAGCAGCACTTGCTCCCTGCTATTTGGGGACAATGCAACCGGCTCGCGGAATGCTTCCCTAATGCGACCTGTCCAGGAAAGAAACGCCGATTCATCCGTGGATTGCAAGAGAAAGGTGTAAATGTAGTCACTGTATGCGCCGATGATCCCGGGTATGCCATATTGTTGCGGACGGATTCCGTTCAGGACCTGCTGCTGCAGCCTGGTAAGGTCTTCCAGCCGGTACCGGGTGCGCATGTCGTTGATGTTGCCGATAGTGATCATACCTAACCATGTCGCCATCGCCGATTCCCTTCGCCGGTCCTCGCCGGTAAGCCGTGCCAGGGCACCGGCAAAAAGATCCCTGGAATAACAGGAGATGTGGGTGGAAAAAAGATTGTCGTAGACATCAAGATCAGGAAGCATGGCCTCCAGCTTCAGACCGGCCATGAGGCAGAGATTGCCGATTTTGTGCTTGATGGCATCGCTGAAAAGGAACGGATTCTCGCTGTAGACCAGCAGAAGCAGCTGCCGTCGCTGCCGGTGCATTACCGGAACCGCCAGTGACGATCCGTAGCACAGCGGTTCCGCCGATGAGATCCGTTTCGGATTGGCATTGAAATGCGGGGAAAAGAACGGTTCCCCGTCAGAGAGCGCCCGTGCGGCAATGGAGCCTTCTTCAAGTTCCAGACCCACCGGTAGTGGGAACCGGGCATCACGGGAATTGCATACCGTGTGCCATGCATCCAGGCCCCTTGCAAGCAGGACCACCCCGCCGGTTTCACCGACAAATTTCTGCAGCTGATCTGCAAGCACGGTTGCCAGCTCCAGGGGCTCATCTGATTTTATGAGGTTGCGCACGATCTGGTCGTACTCCACCCACTCTGTGTGCTTCTCCGCAAGATCTGTGATATCCTGGTAGGATTGCAGCATACGCCCCAAAACCTTCTGGTACGCTGCTATTATCATTTCATCCCCTGCCGAAAGTTCCGGCTTCCGGGTTGTTTCCACCACCGTGATGGCCACCGTTTCGGCATGAAAAACAAGAGGAACAAGGTACATATAGCTAATGGGTGAGATGCCGGAGTAGTGGGTGAGCTCTGCCGGTTTGAAATGGATGTTCTTCTCGAGCCGTATGATCGATTTTATGGCGCTGTAGTTGTGCAAAAAATGTTTCCGGCGGCTGACGCGATCCTGAAACACCACGTCCCTGCGGCTGGTTGCGTAACTGGCCAGCACAAATTGATCCCGCTTGGTATTCACCCAGTGCATCGAAACGGTTTCAGCCTCCAGCGACGTCCGGAGCAGCAGCAATGTATCCCGGACAAGCTTTCGGAAATTCAGCAGGTTGTCTTTTTCCTTTTCATCAACGGGGGACAGATGCATTCGGTTCATACTCCTCTATACTTCTTTATTGTGGTCTATTTCCGGTAAAAGCGCCTCTGCTTCGCCAATAAGGGATGCAATGGCCTGGAGCCCCCGGTTCCAGAATGTCCCTTCCGAGATATCCACCCCCAGGTCAGCCATAAGGTTTGCGGGCCAGTCGGATCCGCCCTTTTCCAGCATGGCCAGATAGGCATCGTTGAAACCGTTGCCGGAGTTGAGATACTCCTGGTACAATGCCAGTACCAGCAGCTCCCCGAAAGCATAGGCGTACACATACCCCGGAGTGTGGATGAAATGCGGGATATAGCTCCACCAGATCCGATAGTTGTCGGTCAGGGTCACCGAATCACCGTAAACCGGTACCTGCGTCTCCATCCATAGTTCGGAAAAACGGTCCATGGTGAGTTCGCCTTCTTCACGCCGGGCACGGTGGATGCGGTCCTCAAACCGGTTCATCGATATCTGCCGGAATACGGTTGCGATGGAATCATCGATCTTACCCACCAGAAGAGCCATTTTCTCTTCGGGCTTGTCAAGATTGGCCAGCAGCTTCCGGAAAACCAGCATTTCACCGAAAACGGATGCCGTTTCCGCGGTTGTCAGCGGTGTTCCCGCCTGCAGAATGCCCTGCTTGCGGGACAGGTACTGGTGGACTCCGTGTCCCAGCTCGTGCGCCAGGGTCTGCACATCCCTGATCTTTCCGTCGTAATTCATGAACACGTAGGGATGGACAGAGGGTATGGTGGATGCGGAATAAGCCCCGCCGCGTTTGCCGGGAGCCACTGCGGCATCGATCCATTTTTCATCGAAGAACCGGGCGGCAATGGCACCCATATCGGGATGAAAACCGGAATAGGCATCGAGTACCATATCACGCGCATCGTCCCATTGAATTTTTTTACGGCTTTTGAGGACCGGTGCATAACGGTCGTACTCCATCATCTCATCGATACCGAGCAGCTGCTTTTTAAGGCGGTAGAAACGGTGGACGAGCGGGTAGCTGGCTGTGACCGCATCCACCAGAGCCTCCACGCTTTCATCGGAAATCTCGTTGGCAAGATTGCGGGCACGGAGCCAGTGCGGATATTTTCTAAGCCGGTCGTTGGTGTGCTTGTCGGCCAGCAACGTGTTGAAGGCAAAGGTGAGCGGATGCTTCATTTTGATCAGCCCCTCCGTGAAGACTTCTGATGCCTGACGGCGGACTTCGCGGTCAGGATCGCTCATGCGGCTCAGAATCCGGGATTCCGTGAGTTCTTCATCTCCGAGCTGAAAGCGGGAGGCGCCGAGCGTCTCGTCAAAAAAGCGAACCCAGGCCCGCGCGCCTGTAACGGATTTGGCAGACAGGATTTTCTCTTCCTTTTCTTCAAGTGTGTGCGGTTTGTCAAGCCGGGAGGTTTCCAGATAGTGGCGGTAGCCGGCCAGCTCTTTGCTCTGGATCAGCTTGCGGGCGGCATCCTCATCCATATCCAGCCACTCAATAGTAAAAAAGATGGTTTTCTGGGTCAACTCGGAGGAAAGTTCCGTGATCTCCTGCACCGCCTTGCCAAGAGCGGGATCTTCGGTGTTGGTAGTCCACTTGAGGTAGGCATAGGACCCGAGCCGGCCCATGGTCTCGATGATCTCCGAATACGCATGGAGTGCATCGGCGAATTCTGCGGAGCTGAGGGTGCCTACACGACCACGATATTTTCTTCCGAAATTTTCCGCCTTTTCCAGAACAGCGGTTCGGTCTTTTGCGAGGACAGGATCATCCGGGCTCCGGTACAGATCCGACAAATCCCAATGTATGTCCTCAGCGCCAGTTATTTCCTTCTCTTTCACGTATAACCTTGAGTTTTTTTTGAATAAAAAAGTGTTCACATCGAAAAGCAGGTCCGGTCATGCATCGCACCGTAAAAATATTACGTTTCCGATGAGGATGGGTTGCTGTCTGAGCAGAAATCCAATGCTGTTTTCAGGGTGATCCCGATGTGGGATTATAAGAAAAAAATGTCAACGTTTTTTGTATGCTTTTCGTTATGTGGGATATATATAATGGATATATTATGGGATATTATGGGATATATTAGAGGATACGCCGTTATGTCATGCAACACGTATGCTTGCCTCAGCGTTTGAACAATCGGCAACCGATCCCGGATCGCAACCTGAAATCGTAAAACCACTCCGACCTTGAAGCAATTAGAAGCGCAATTCGGCCCCAACGCTGCTCTTGTTGAAGAGCTGTACGACCAATACCTGGAAAATCCGGAATCCGTGCCTGAATACTGGCGTCAGTATTTTGATGAAATGGGCAACGGCAAACAGGTGAAGGAAGCGGACGCCGACGCGGAAGTCACGGCAAAACCGGATGCAAAAGAAGATGATCGCGTCGAGAGCGGCAAGGAGCGTGCCGACAGGAAAAAAGCGGATGACAAGAAGACAGCGGACGATAAGAAGACGCTTGACGACAAGGCAAAAACCCGGGCCGAAAAGGATGCGGAGGCGAAGCAGCGCGACAAAAAGGCACCTGAGGAGAAAGCTGAGAAAGAACCTTCCGGCGCTGAGGAAGAGGAGCTTTTCGAATTCAAGCCATTGAAAGGAGTGGCAGGCAAGCTGGCGACCAACATGGAGTCGAGCCTGGAGTTGCCAACGGCCACTTCATTGCGTGTCATTCCGGTGAAAATGTTAATGGAGGACCGGCGCATCATCAACAGCTACCTGGAAAAAAGGTTGCAGCCAAAGGCAACATTGACCCATTTCATCGGCTGGGCAGTTGCCAGGGCGCTCAGGGAGTATCCCCAGCTCAATCATCATTACGGGCACAAGGATGGCAAGCCGGCACGTGTTGTGCCGAAGGGCGTTAACCTGGGTATCGCGATTGACCTTCCGAACAAGGACGGTTCGCGCAACCTGGTGGTCCCGAACATCAAGAATGTCGACAAGATGTCCTTCAGTGAGTTTTTACATGCGTTTCCAGACCTCATCGACAGGGCCCGGAAAGGCAAGCTTGAGGTCGGCGACTTCCAGGACACGACCATTACCATCACCAATCCGGGTACGATCGGTACGGTATCATCCATGCCGAGATTGATGAAAGGGCAGGGTGCCATTATCGCCACCGGGGCCATGAACTATCCCGCCGAGTTCCAGTCGATGTCGCAGGAACTGCTGAGCCACTTGGGTATCAGCATGGTCATGAACGTGACCTGCACCTACGACCATCGCATCATCCAGGGCGCCGAATCGGGATCTTTCCTGGCCCGCATACAGGAGTTCCTGGCCGGCCCGACAGATTTCTTTGAGTCCATTTTTGAAGAACTGAACATACCCTACGAGCCCATCCCGTTCGGCGAGGACCATTACACCGGTTTTCTTGACGGTGGTTCGGACCGGGTCGAGTCGGATAAAAAAGCAGTGGCTGTCAGCCGGCTTGTGGACCGGTACCGCCGGCACGGACACGTCATGGCCGAGTTGAATCCGCTGCAGTACGGCACCGGCTACAATCCTGAACTTGATTTCCATTACCATGGCCTTACCATGTGGGACCTGGACCGCAAGTTCTATGTGCCCTACCTCGGCGGATCGGATCAGGTTACTTCCCTGCGCAACATCATCGATATCCTGCGCAAGACCTATTGCGGGTACATCGGTGCCGAGTATACGCACATACTGGAGGTTGAAGAGCGTTCCTGGCTGCGGGATACTATGGAATCTTGCGTGAACGATCCGGAACTTACCAAGGAAGAAAAGCGTCGCATCCTGCGCAAACTGAATCAGGCCAGCGCTTTCGAAGAGTTTCTCCACAAAAAATACATCGGTCACAAGCGCTTCTCCCTTGAAGGGGCAGATAGCGTCATCCCGATGCTCGATTATCTGCTGGAACGAGCGGGCAGTTACGATGTCAGCGATGTTGTACTGGGCATGGCGCACCGCGGGCGATTGAATGTGCTTGTGAACACCATGGGCAAATCCTACAAGAAGGTCTTTGCAGAATTTGAAGGGAACATCGACCCCGAAAGTGCCATGGGTACCGGCGACGTGAAATACCACCTTGGCACCACGGCGGTGCACAAAACCAGTGATGGCAAGGAAATCAACATGCTGCTGATGCCCAACCCCAGCCACCTGGAGTCGGTCAATCCGGTGGTCGAAGGCGCCGCGAGGGCGCTTCAGGACAAGGTCGGCAAAAAGAAAGCACCGGAAAAAGTGGTGCCGCTGCTGATCCATGGGGATGCGGCCTTTGCCGGTCAGGGCGTTGTTGCCGAAACGCTCAACATGTCGCAGCTCGAGGGCTATTCCACCGGTGGCACGATACACCTTATCATCAACAACCAGATCGGATTTACGACACTTCCCAGGGACGGACGTTCCACAGAATACGCTTCAGACCTGGCCAAAATGATTTTGGCACCCATTTTCCACGTTAATGGCGATGAGCCCGAAGCAGCCATCCAAAGCATCAAACTGGCGCTCGATTACCGCCAGAAATTCGGCAAGGATGTGGTTATTGACCTGATCTGCTATAGAAAGCACGGTCACAATGAAGGCGATGAACCGGCATTTACGCAGCCCGGACTCTACAAGGAAATCCATGATCATCCAAGCGTGCGTGAACGGTTCACCCGTCAGCTGGTGGAGCGGGACGAATTGACCAAGAAGGAAGTCCAGCAAATCTTCGACGAATTTGACGAGTTGCTTGAGGCCGCATTCAAGGATGCCCGGAAAGCCGGCAGTATCGGGCAACTGACCGAAGAGCATCTCAAACGCAAGGATTTGACGCAGAAGGAGTGGGCCAAACACATGCCGGATACGTCCTATGATCTGGACAAACTCAAGGAGATCGGCCGAAACCTCAACACCCTTCCACCGGACTTTGACGGTAATCCGAAACTGCTTCGGATCCTGGCCAAACGAAGTGAAATCGTTGAAAAGAACCAGAAAAAAATCGACTGGGGTTTTGCAGAAGCGCTGGCTTTCGGCAGTCTGCTTGTCGAAAAACATCCGGTTCGGCTGACCGGACAGGATTCCGAGCGCGGGACCTTTTCACACCGGCACGCGGTACTGCATGGCACCGAAAAAGATCAGGTCTTCGTTCCCCTGAACAATCTTAAGGAGGGGCAGGCTACGTTCAAGATATACAACAGTCTTCTGAGCGAGTTTGCCGTAGTTGGATTCGAGTTCGGTTACAGCAGCCTGCGTCCAGAAACCCTGGTGCTCTGGGAGGCGCAGTTCGGTGATTTCGGCAACGGTGCACAGATCATTATTGACCAGTATATTGCTGCCAGTGAGTCCAAATGGCGACAGACCAGCGGGGTTGTCCTGCTTCTGCCGCATGGATATGAGGGACAGGGACCAGAGCACTCATCCGCCCGCCTGGAACGTTTCCTGCAGCTTTGTGCCGACAACAATCTGCAGGTGGTCAATTGCACTACGCCGGCGCAGTTCTACCATATTTTGCGCAGACAGGCCTTGCGTATCGCCAAGAAGCCGCTCGTGATCATGACGCCCAAAAGTCTGCTGCGGCATACAAAGGTAGTGAGCAGCATCGAAGAGTTGGCCAGGGACTCGTTCCATGAAGTGCTGGATGATGATGCGATCACCGATGCATCCTCCGTCAAGCGCCTCGTATTCTGTTCCGGCAAAGTCGTTTACGATCTGCTGGCCCTTCGTGAAAAAGAGGAACGGAAGGACGTGGCTGTTGCACGGATGGAACAGTTCTATCCGTTTGCCGATGAAAGCCTTAAAAAGATCCTCGGCAAATATGGTAACGTTGAATCCGTGGTCTGGTGTCAGGAAGAACCTAAAAACATGGGTGGATGGAGCTTCGTCCAGCCGCGTTTAAATGAGCTTCTCGGTGATGGCATGAAGCTGGAATATGCCGGACGTGTGGCATCAGCCTCACCGGCGACCGGTTCTACTCAAATTCATACCGCAGAGCAGGAGTTGCTGGTCCGCGAAGCGCTAGGCGAATAGTACCTGACAATCAATACCTGTAACGTCGTATGAATAGCGATTTCCTAAGACGACAAGCCGGATGGCTGCGGGGTGGTTGCGGCTGCTGATCAGCGCAGTCCGCCTGGCACACCTTTGCAGATGCGGCTGATGGCATCGTGGCTGTGGAGGCTTTCCATATGATTGCAGCGGACTACGAAGTCCCGCACCTCCGGTACGCGGTTCAGGTGATCGTAGATCAGGCGGGCCGCATCCTCGACAAACTTCTGATAAGCCCCGTTCATCTCGGCAAAGGCCTGCTCGTCCTCACGTTTGACCATCACCTGCGTTTCGGTTTTCAGGGCATTCCGAAGGAGTTCAATCAATGACTCGGGCTCGAGGAACGAGGTGCACTCCACTGTTACATTGGTGACGCTGCGCTGACTGTGTGAGATGGCGGCAACATCGCGTGTGTTCCGGGCGTGCTCGGCAAGTTCAAAAGAGCAAGGGCAAGCGCTGCTGTATTCAAAATCAATGTGCATGAACATGCGCAAGCGTCCGTTCTCATCCATGTGGCCCTCAAAAGAGAGCGGATAATACTGATAACCGCTAAGGTCGGAGCGAAGGCTTTTCTGCATCATCGGGAAGTTCACATGGAGTCTCAGGTAACTCTCCTTGCTTTTGAGATTGTCACGGTAAGCCCGCAAGATATACTCCAGCACCTCCTGTGACATGACCTCATCCTTGAATTCATAGAACGTGCGGATGATCCGGCTCATATTGATCCCTTTCTTTCCGGCATCCAGGCTCACATAGCCGTCCACGGAAGTTTCAAGTGCGAGTATTTCGCCATTACGTGTTGCATACTTCAAAGGCAGACGGAAGTTGGAAATACCCACCTGCTGAATAGGTACGTTGGCACCCTCGATAAGAGAAGCCGGTCCGTTCTGCAGATCGGGCAATGTATTTTTGTAAGCGTCAGTTACAGTAAAGGTCGGATCGTAAAATCGTTTGAGAGTCGAGGTAATCATTGGTCGTGATAGAAATGGATGAGTTAATCTTCCCGGTATTCAGCTATGTTTCGCTCTGTTTCAAACAACTTGACAGAGTGCAGTGTTCCATTTTTGCAGATGGACGCCACATCATCCCGAAGTTCATGAAAAAAGGATTTTGCGAGATTTTCCGCCGAAGGAATGACCCCATGCAGAAAATCCACGTCCAGATTCAGGTTTTTATGGTCGCATTTTAAGAGGATGCGATCACGGATCACAAGCTTCAGTTTTCCGAGGTCTACAACATATCCCGTCTCAGGATCGGGTTCACCCGCAACAGTCACTTCGATCTCGTAGTTGTGCCCGTGCCAGTTCGGATGGTTACAGGGTCCGAATGTGGCCTGGTTCCACTCCGGGCTCTTATCCGGATTATGGAGCCGGTGGGCTGCAGTGAAGTGCTCTTTTCGGGTGACGTATATCACAGTTTGCTGAGAAGATTGATTTTTGTTATCGGAAACACGTCAACATTCAGGAAGCCGGAAAAGGTTCCTTGGGAAAATAAATCCGGTAGAAAAAACTCACACAGCAGTTCTTCCCACGCTTTTTACTTTGTTTTCATCTGTTTCCTTTATCGCTTCATCCTCTTCCTTTATCGCTTCATCTTCCGCATCATGTAACGAATCAACCTCCCGATTCCTTGCCTCAGCGGAGGGTAAACAAACGGGATAGTTGCCGTAAGGACGCTCGCCCAGAAGCCCGATCAAGTCATAAGAACCAAGAATTTCCTTTTCCAGAAGCATCTTGGACAGAGCCACCAGTTTATCCTTTTTCTCAGTCAGCAGCCTCTTTGTGCGTTCGGTATTTCTTCTGATAATGGTCTGAACAGCTTCATCAATCCGCTCCGCTGTGTGTTCCGAGTACTTTTTCTGGAAACCGAAGCCGCCCTCTTCGGACGGATCCTGATAGGATATGTAGCCAAGCTCTTCGCTCATACCGTATTCCGTCACCATGGCATATGCCAGCCGCGATATGCGCTCCAGATCGTTTCTCGCTCCGGTCGATATCTTTCCAAAGATGATCTCCTCCGAGACGCGTCCGCCAAGCAGTGCACATATCTTGTCATCCAGCTCCTCGGTCGTCATCAGGAAACGGTCTTCAAGCGGCGTCTGGAGGGTGTATCCAAGTGCGGCAAAACCTCTTGGAACAATGCTCACTTTCATCACCGGGTCGGTATGTTCCAGATACCATCCGACGACGGCGTGTCCCGCTTCGTGATAGGCAATGATCTGCCGCTCATTCGGACTGATGATCTTGTTCTTCTTTTCAAGTCCGGCCACGACCCGTTCGATGGCATCCTGAAAGTCGATCATCTCAACGGCTTCCTTGTTTCTTCTGGATGCGAGCAGTGCCGCCTCATTGCACATATTGGCCAGTTCGGCACCCGCAAATCCCGGCGTCTGGGAGGCCAGCAGCTGCAGGTTCACGTTGTCGGAAACCTTCAGTTTTTTGGTGTGCACCTGGAGTACTTCCACCCTGCCTTTCAGATCCGGCTTGTCGATCAGGATCTGGCGATCGAATCTGCCCGGACGCATCAGTGCGGAATCCAGCACATCGGGACGGTTGGTCGCTGCCATGATGATGACTCCCTTTTCCGTATTGAATCCATCCATCTCGGACAGGAGCTGGTTCAGGGTGTTTTCACGTTCATCATTGGCTCCGGTGACCTGATTTTTGCCCCTGCTTCTTCCGATCGCGTCAATCTCATCGATAAAAATGATGCATGGCGCTTTTTCCTTGGCCTGTTTGAACAGATCCCGCACACGGGATGCGCCGACACCGACAAACATCTCCACAAAGTCCGATCCGCTCAGGCTGAAGAATGGCACATCCGCTTCACCGGCAGTAGCCTTGCCCAGCATTGTTTTTCCTGTGCCTGGCGGACCGACCAGAAGCACGCCCTTTGGAATGTTCCCGCCCAGACGGGTAAATTTCTTTGGATCCTTAAGGAAAGCAACGACCTCCTCTACCTCTTCCTTCGCCTCCTCGAGTCCGGCAACATCCTTGAAAGTAATCTTGTGCTCGCTTTGGCGGTCATAGAGTGAAGCCTTGTTCTTGCCAATGTTCATCAATTGGGAGCCGGGATTCATACGGCGGAAAATGAAAATCCAGAATGCGATAATAAGCATCAGCGGGATAAACCAGATGAAAACATTGCTGAACCAGTTGCCACTGATACGGGCGTCGTAGGCAACATTGTATTCATCAAGCAGGGGACGAATATCATCGCCCTCGATCATGGTCAGGCGGAACGGGTAAGTGGGTGCCACTTCCTCGTCTGCGCTTTCAAACCAGCGTCGACCGGAAGCAGGGTCTTCAAATGTCACATGTCCTTCTTTTACGGCATCATCCAGGAAGAAACCTTCAATGGTTTTTCCGTCGATGATTGTAATTTTCTCCACGTGGCCTTTACGCACGTGGTTCAGGAACTCACTGTATGCCAGATCCTTGGTGCCGTCAGGAAAAACAGACAGGTACGGGATGGCAAGGAGCACCAGAAAAAGGACCAGGTAAATCCAGATGGGGAAGCGCGGATTCCTCTCTTCTTTTTTCCTTGGTTCGTACGTATCCGTAGAAGAGTCTTTTTTATTTGTCATAAATCAAAGATACGCATTATTTCCTTTATCAGCCGGTTTCATCACCAAACACGATCACATCACCTTCGGCTGTCTGCATTTCTACCTGGCCTGGTTTCCCGGTTATTTTCCCGATGACGGAAAATTCGCGGCTCAGCTCTGCCAGCCTGCCGGCGTCTTTTTCCGGAAGGGTGAAGAGCAGTTCAAAATCCTCCCCTCCGTACAGGGCATATTTGTCGACGTCCTCTTGCATTTCATCGGCGACTTTTCGTGTCTGCAAGTCAATGGGAAGCGCAGATTGATACAGGTAGGCTCCTTTTTGTGAGCTTGTCAGGACCCGCTGCAGGTCGTGCAGCAGTCCCTGGCTGACGTCGATCATGGATGTCGGCCGGATCTCATTTTGCCGGAACAGGGAAATCATATCTCTCCGGGCAATGGGTACCAGCTGTCGTTTCACTATGTAGTCCCATTCCGTCAGATCAGGCTGCATGACCGGATCTTCCGACTCCTCCCAGTGCCGTTTCTCCCGCAGGAGCACCTTGAGACCGGCAAGTGCGCTGCCCAGATCCCCTGTAACACAAACGGCATCGTCAACTTTTGCTCCGCTGTTGTAAATAATCTTTTCTTTTTCCACGTCACCATAGGCGGTGACCGAGATGATCATCGCGTTATGCGACCCGGTGAGGTCTCCGCCGGACAGCTGGCATCCGTAATCGGAGCAGGCCATGGCAATGCCCTTGTACAGTTCATCGATCATGTCCCGGGTGATCCTGTTAGGCACCCCCAGGTTGATGAGAACGGCGTGTGGCTGACCATTCATCGCATAGATATCGCTTACGCCCGCTGTAACAGCTTTGGCTCCGACCTGATGAAACGGCATGAAGGAGAGGTCGAACTCCACTCCTTCGACCAGGGTTTCACTGGAAAGCAGGCCATATTTGGATTCATTTGCATGCAGCACTGCGGCGTCATCTCCGATACCGTGTTCAACGCGCTCTGAGCGGTATGCGGACACTCCTGCGATATGGCGGATCAGACCGGCGCGTCCGACGCTGGATATGGTTTTGTCAGAATCTTCTTTCAACATGGTCTCCGGGAACAGGGAATGAGTAATGGGATGATTAAGAGTGCAGAAAAAAAGGCAATCCGGGACGGGCCGGATTGCCTTTTAGAATAACAACATAGGTAGATGCGACGATCCAGGCAGCAGGATCATATCCATGCACAGCACGGGTTGTGCTTTACATGGGTGCCTGGGCGCCTCTCAGAGTGGAGTAGTTGATGCGCAGGGTTCCGGCTTCCCGGAGTTCCTCCTGTACATCACTTACGATTCCCATCTCGGATTTCTGGTCCACACGCAATGATACGATAAGGCGAGGCTCTTCCATCAGTTTATCGTACATGAGCCGGCGAATGGCGTAGATGTCGTCGACAAGGGCATCATCAATCTGGACACGGGTATCACCGTATCGTCCGCCACCAAGGATTTCAGGTCCGATATAGACATAGCTGACCAGACGCTTCTGCTCGATTTTTTCGATGTTATCGGCGCGCGTAAAGTCGACCCGGACCTGCAACTCCACTTCGCGCAATACCGTAACCACCATGAAGAAAATAAGCAACATGAAGATGATGTCCGGCATGGCAGCTGTTGGAACCTGCTGCTTGGTGTTGGCCTGTTTTTTCTGAAATTTTGACATAACAATATCAGGATAATTTTAGGATCCCGGATCCGGCTCAGCCAGTGAGATATTTTGTGGATACATTTCACG
>SL_3KL_010_SEDDRAFT_10002950_pt1 | contig 15499 bp, 9 predicted proteins | sample SodLakKL_010_SED_2_FD_10381 | JGI IMG/M metagenome (IMG submission 10381) | reverse complement strand
GGGGGCGGAGGGATCGTCTCGCCCCACTGGTCCGAGGGCCAGGGGATCTACCGGGTCCCGGCGGCGGGGGGCGAGCCACAGCTCCTCCTGACATCGGGGAGCGACGCCCACTTCGGGGCGAGCTCGGACCGGGTCTTCTTCCACGATTCCGAGGGGGGGCGCCGGGTCCTGCAGAGCATCGGAGTCGACGGCACGGGGCTTCGAACCCACCTCACGAGCCAGTGGGCCACCGCCTTCCGGGTCTCCCCGGACGAGCGCCATGTGGCCTTCCAGGAGCGGTACCAGGCCTACCTACGTCCCTTCGTGGCCTCGGCCGGGCCGGTGGACGTGGGACCCGGGAGTCGGGACCTGCCCCAGCAGCGAGTATCCCGCGACGCCGGAGACTGGCTCCACTGGTCCGGCGACGGGGAGCGGCTACACTGGGCGCTCGGGCCGGAGCTGTTCACCCTCGACGTGAGCCGGGCCTTCGAGCACCTGGCGCGCGAGGGGGACGTGGTGGACCTGCCCCTGGCCGAAGGAGAGAACGTGGCCTTCCGGGCTGCCGCCGACACACCCGACGGGACCGTCGCCTTCACCGGAGCCCGACTCATCACCATGCGCGGCGACGAGGTGATCGAAGAGGGCTCGGTGGTCGTCCAGGGGAACCGGATCACCGCCGTGGGTCCCGTAGCCGAGGTGGAGATCCCGGCCGACGCCCACGTCGTCGACGCCGGCGGCCGGACGATCATGCCCGGGATCATCGACGTGCACTGGCACGGGAGCCAGGGATTCCAGGGGATCGTTCCCCAACGGAACCGGATGAACTATGCCTCCCTGGCCTTCGGGGTCACCACGATCCACAACCCCTCGACGAACACGGCCGAGTTCACCACGGCCGCTGAAATGGCCCGGGCCGGGCAGTTCACCAGCCCCCGGCTCTTCTCGACGGGGCAGACGCTGTACGGCGCCACCACGGCGGGCACCGCCGAGGTGAACTCGCTGGAGGACGCCCGGGAGCACCTGCGACGCCTGGGCAATCAGGGGGTGATCTCGGTGAAGTCCTACAACCAGCCCCGGCGGGAACAGCGGCAGCAGATCCTCGCCGCGGCCTGGGACGAGGGGATCATGGTCGTGCCCGAGGGAGGAGCGCTCTTCCACCAGAACATGACGATGATCGTGGATGGGCACACGGGAATCGAGCACTCCCTACCCGTCGAGGACATCTACGATGACGTGATCCAGATGTGGTCGGCCTCGGAGGCGGGGATCACCCCCACCCTCGTCGTGGCCTTCGGAGGGCTGTGGGGCGAGGAATACTGGTACTCCAACACGAACGTGTGGGAGAACGAGCGCCTCATGACCTTCAACCCGCCCCTGACCGTGGAGGCTCGGTCCCGCCGGCGCATGCAGGTCCCCGAGAAGGAGTGGAACCACATCCGCACGGCCGCGCACACGAACAAGCTCTACCAGGCGGGGATCGGCGTGCAGCTCGGCGCCCACGGGCAGCGTCAGGGCCTGGATGCCCACTGGGAGCTCTGGAGCTTCGGACAGGGAGGAATGCCCGCCCACGACGCCCTCAAGGTCGCCACCATCGAGGGGGCACGGTACCTGGGTATGGACGAGCAGATCGGCTCTCTCCAGGAGGGCAAGCTCGCCGATCTCATTGTCCTCGATGAGAATCCCCTCGAGAACCTCCGGAACTCGGAAACGGTGCGCTGGACCATGGTGAACGGCCGCCTCTACGACGCCCACACGATGGATGAGGTGGGGAACCATCCCCGGGAGCGCGCCCCGTTCTACTGGGAGGACTGGGGCTGGCGCTAGTGGGGTGACCCACCACACGGGAAAGCCGTTGAAGAGAGCGCCGGAAAAGGTAGGTCCAGACCCAAGATCGAAGGGTCCGGCCCTACACTTTTTCCGGGTGGGTAGGAAGAACGAACCCCCTCGGAGATAGGTCCTGATCGGGCTGCCGCACGCCCCGGTGGCCTCGCTCAAGGGAATTCGGCGACTCTACGCCCCGCCCGCGGTTTCGGCATGGTATCTGCCTTGGAGAAAGGTGATCCCCTGCGTTCACTCCTTCTTCCAGCCCAGGTCGCCCCCCGTCATGTTCCTGACGCCGTCCCAGCGCGACACCCCGACCCAGCGCGACAGCCCATCCCTGCTCCCCACCAACGCTCCTCTCACCACCGCCAGCTCTTCCTGGTCCACGCCGGGCATCGGGGAGGACGACGAAGCCGACACCCTTCACCTCCGAAGACTCGAGACGCTGGGGCGGCTGGCAGGTGCGGTCGCCCACGATTTCAACAACCTCCTGACCGTGATCCTCGGGGCCACGGGATCGCTCCTGGACGCTCCGGCTCACGAGGATCCCATGCAGGCGATCCGGGAGATCCACGACTCGGCGATCCGGGCCCGGCAACTGACCCGCCAACTCCTGGACGCGGCGAGGCGGGACGAGTCCGACCCCCGGCCCCTGGATCCGTCCAAGCAGATCGAAGGTATCGTGGGACTCCTCAAGCGCCTCATGGCGGACCGGGTCCAGATCGAGCACGACCTCCCTCGAGGACTGCCCCAGGTCGTCATCGACCCGGGCCACCTGGATCAGATCATGCTGAACCTCGGGGTGAACGCCCGGGATGCCATGGGTGAGAGGGGCACCCTGAAGATCCAGACCTCTCTGGAGGCGGCCGAGTCCGGTCAGGACGAGGAGCATCCCGGCTGGGTCGTCGTCAGGGTGCGGGACTCGGGGCAGGGAATGGACTCAGAGACGCGGGACCGGATCTTCGAACCCTTCTTCACGACGAAGGGGAAGGGTCAGGGCACCGGGCTTGGCCTGGCCACGGTGTTCGCCATCATGGAGGAGGCGGGGGGCCGCATCGAGGTCGAAAGCGAACCGGGCGAAGGCACCACCTTCCTGCTGTGGTTCCCGGCCCACCGGTCGAACGGAGGTGGCGGCACCAGCAGTGCGATCCGAAACGAGCCTGCGGCGACGGAAAGCTCAGGTGTCCGGCTTCCCCTTCCCCAGGCCCGGGTCCTCGTCGTGGAAGACGATCCGGCCGTTCGGCGGATCGTGGTTCGAGCCCTGCGCCGATCAGGACACGTGGTCTCCGAAGCCGGGGCCATCGCAGACGCCCTCCGGCTTCACCGGTCCAACACCCGGCCCTTCGACCTCCTCATTACCGATGTGATCCTTCCGGACGGCTCAGGAGTGTCCCTGCTCTCCGAAATGGAGACGGATGGCCGACCCGGCTCCATCCCACCCACGATCCTCATGTCCGGATACGCCAAGGACGAAGCGGGCCCCCTCGGCCCCCACGCCGACCGGGTGCACTTCCTGCCCAAGCCCTTCCTGGTCGACGAACTCAACGCCGCCGTGATCGAGAGCATCACCCCGGAGCCGGACTGAAGCCGGCCGGGGGGGAAGGGAGTTGGGCAGGTGCCCGGGCCACCGGTGAAGTGACGAGGTGAGGGGGCGAACCCACCCGCCCCCTCACCTCGTTCCACCGAAGCTGTACACGAAGTTGACCAGGGGAAGGCAGCAGGAGGTCCCGGAATCCTCCACCGCCAGCCCGAACCCCAGATCCGCCGAGAGTCGCTCTCCGAAGAAGCGGATCCCGCCGGTGAGGACGCCGCTGCCCCCTCCGAACCAGTTCTCGGTGAGGAGCTTGGTCTGCTCTCCGGTCCGGACATCTCCGCCTACCATGAGCACCGGGTCGTTGGAAAGCCTGGAGCTGCCTCCGCCCATCTGGAAGCCCCAACCCAATCCGGCGGTCAGGGAGCGCTCCTGTCCGCCGAAGGTCCCGTTGCCGTAGACGACGCCCACGGACCCTTCGTCCAGCGCCTCGGTGGCGAACAGGGCGATGGTCCCGACGGCCACGTCCATCCCAGGCTGGCTCATCAGCGTGATCTTCGGCGCCAGGTAGAAGGCCCGCCCGATGAGCCCGGGGATGATCGGCGTGCCCCCCGCCAAGGTGACGCGGTCCGTCGCCCCGTATCCCACGAAGGGGAAGAAGAGCATGTAGCTGGCCACGTAGCCCTCCCCTTTCGCCATGGGACGGGCCGTGGGAGCGAAGAAGAGCCGCGTCCGGTTGGGATCCTGTCGCCAGAACTCCCCATTCCGCACCTCGCCCCTGGCCGCCCGCATCGAGCGGATCTGGCCCCGCTCCAACTCCATCCGGATCCCGCCCAGGGTCTGGATCACGACCCGGTCGTCCGTTTCGGAAAGCACCGTGCCCCGGACGACCGACCCGTCCACGAGACGGATCTCCTGGATGGTGTCGGGCCGCGCCCCTGCGTCCAGTCGCCCCCCAAGGAGATCGGCCGGAGGTTCCAGGGCTCGCTCCTCCGACCGCTCGTCCACCTCCGCGATCCACGGACCACCCCCCGGCTCCGGCTCGTGGGCCAGGAGCCAGACGGGGGCGACCAACCCCAGAATCAGAGCCAGGAGGATCGTCCGGTTCACTGCTCGGCGAGGGCCCGATCGATCCGGACCAGCACGTCCTCCAGATGAATCCGGGTCATGGAGTCGGCCGCCTGACCCAACCCGGCCTCCACCTCACCCCGCAGGTTACGAAGCTGATGGCGCACGATGGCTCTCATGTCCGAGTGGTCCACGTGGAGCTCTGCGTTCAGGGGCGGATCGTCATCCCGGCTCACCCGGGAGTTCCCCGAATCCGGGGGCCGGAGGTAGTCGGTCTCGGCCTCATGCATCATCCAGTGGAGTCGGTCCACATAGACCCGCTGGAGGTTCCGCCGGAAGGGGTCGATGGCCCTGCCCTGATCCAGCTCCTTCCAGAGGCTGGCCCGAAGGTCGTCCATCATCTCCACCGCTCCGTAGGCTTCGTCACCCAGGAAGTACTCCTGCTCCAGCATCCGGGCCAGGCGGTTCGGCTGGACGAAGCGCTCCATGGCCTGGTGGTGATAGGCCCGGATCCGCTCCAGGGCTCCGGCGTGTTCCACCAGTCTGAGAAGGTCCTTGTCCAGGAGCCACTCGGGGGTCTCCCAGGCATGTTCATCGAGCCAGTCCATGGCCCGGAGCTGGTGGTCGCGGTCCACCGTGGTGTAGACGGGCCCCTCCTCCCCGTAGCGCTTGAGGTGAGTGTAGACGCCGCCCACGTAGACCGAGGCATGCTGGATGTATCGGGCCCACTGGGTGATGAACTGCATGTAGTGGGCTTCCAGTTCTGAGTAGTCCTCCCCCCATGTGCTCACCCGCTCCACCATGTTGGGCATGACCCGCTTCAGGTTGGCAAGCCCGTACTCCGACGACTTCACCAGGTCGTCGCCCATGGCCTCGGTCATGCGCTGGGGGTCCCACTCCTCGTACCAGATGTACTGCCCTTCGAGGAAGCGGAAGTGGCGATGCTCGGCCCGTTCCATGACCATCTCGTTGAGCGTGGCCCACTCTTCGTCGGGACCGTCGTACTCGGGGAAGTACGTGTGTCCCCACTCCACCGCCCACATGTCGGCCAGCCCCACCCGGCGTCGCTCGATCTCCGGGATGTCGTCGCCGGGCTGCGCCACGTAGTTGAACCGCGTACGGCCCACTACCGAGGCCGCGTGACCCATCTCCTCGATGAACGCGGCGGAGCGGAGCGAGTCGGTGGGGTGGGCCACGTTCCCCATCTGGTTGTGCGGCAGACCCACGACGTGGGCGATCTCATGGGAGACCACGTAGCGGAGGGCTTCTCCCATCATGTCCGTGGGCATCTCATCGCCCCGGAGATCCTCGTCCCGCCCTCCGAGCTGGGACAGGATCCACCACCGGAGACGCTCGGGGAGGCCGTGGAACATGTTGATGTGTCCCCGAAGGAGCTGGCCCGAGCGGGGGTCCCATGCACCACCGCCGGCGTTGGCCGACCGCACCGGGGTGGCCACGTAGCGCACCACCGAGTATCGGGCATCCTCGAGGCTGAAGTCCGGATCCTCCTCCGGTGTGGGGGCGACCCTCACCTCGATGGCGTTCCGGAACCCGGCCTGCTCGTAGGCCTCGTTCCACTCCAGTAGACCCTCCTTGAAGTAGGGGATCCACTCTTCCGGGGTCGCCGGGTCGATGTACCAGACCCAGGGCTCCACCGGCTCCACGAGTTCGCCCCGCTGGTAGGCCTCGATGTCGCTGGGCTCGAGCCAGTAGCGCCGGGTGTACTCCACCCGCTTCACACCCTGGTGGTCCTGGCTGTAGTCCATCTGGGCGATGCCCCGGAGCCCGACCCGCTCATCGAACCAGCGCCGCGGCATGGGCTCCTCCGGGAGGAGGATCATGGAGTGGTTCAGCTTGGCCGAGATCGACTGACCCCGGGCGCTGGAGGGGGGGTCGTCGGCCGCGTACGTGAGGATGGCCCGGATCTCGACGTTGATGGGGAAGGTCCGGGCGGACACGAGCTCGCTTCGGTCCCGGTCCAGCCCCCGAGCCCCGAAAGCCCGCTTCTGGTTCGCGCCCATCTCGAAGATGTCCGCGCCGCCCAGATAGAGGTCCGAGGCGTCGATGACGCTCGAGCCCGACCCTCGAGCCTCGATGTCGAAGCTCGCGAGGATCGGGGCGAAGTTGGCTCGCTCCACCGCCATGTAGACGGGCATGTCGGGATCCCCGTCCAGCTCGTAGGAGATGGCGCGAAGTCGAATCCGGTCCCCCTCCCGTTCCCAGCGGACCACCATCTCGGGACCAGGCTGGGTTCCGTCCAGGGGCAGACCGTGCTGTGTCGACGCGTACCGGCTCATGAGGAGCATGTCCCGGCCCAGCATCTCGTCGGGAATCTCGAAGAGGAGTTGATCGCCCACCCGGTGGAGGTCGAAGAGACCCTCCTCGGTCTCCGCTTCGGAGGTCACCACCTGGCTGTAGCCGGTCTGGCCATGGAGCTGCGCGGGCCAGGTCCACGCCAGCAGCAAGAGGAGTGGGAGGATCATGGCAGTTAGGGGACTGGAGAGGGCGTTTCCGGGGATCGGGCGCATGAGGGTCCTGGGAAATCGGGAGGCGTAGGCAGATCCAATCTTTCTGTTCTTCGTCTGCTTCCAGCCTACGGGACCCCGGCGAGGCAGGGCAAGGGCAGCACCCCCTGGGGCGGCCTGCCTATTGCAGTGAAGCTCTCGAAGCCTGATGGGGACCCTTCCCGCCCTTCTCGACATATCACCCTGGGTGGTGGAATGACCGGTCGACACACAGACCAGATCCCCCGCGGCGTCGATATTTCTCCTCCATGGAGGGAGCGATGCCAACGAACCCTTTCGCGGAGCCCATCCGATGAAGCAGGCCCTTGGTTTCAAGCCCTCTGACGGCAGCCCCAGGCCGCCGCGCCGAGCCCTCCTTCTCCCGGCCCTGCTCGTGGCCCTTGTGCCCATGCTGGCGCCGAGTCCGGTCACGGCGCAGAGCGCCGGGGAGATCCTGACCCGGGCGATGGAGGCCCACCAGGACCGACTCACAGGGGTCGACGATCTCGTCATCGAGCAGGAGATCATGGGGTTCAGCGCCATGACCTACATGGTGAAGGAAGAGGTGGACGGGCGCCCGGTGCTTCGGACCCGTTCCACCAGCGCCGGCGGAATTCAGACTGGTGCCGGCGAGATGGACCCGGGCGACATCGCAGGTGAGATCTGGGCCGACCCCTGGGGCGTCTACCAGGACGGGATCGAGCGATGGACCCTGGAGGGAGAGGGATCGGTCGACGGGAGCCCCACCTGGCGCCTTGCACTCACCGACTTCGAGGGACTCGACTGGGACGCCACCGTCCCGGGGCAGGACGCCCCGTTCGAGCCTCGACGCCTCATGGTGGAACTGGAGAAGGAGCGCCTGGTTCCCCTCGAGCTCCAGATGGAAGGTGAGGTCATGGACGGAGGGGAGCTTCGCCCCCTGGCCCTGCAGATGAGCTTCACCGACTACCGGGAGGTGGCGGGGTACCTGCACCCCTTCCTCATGACGATGGAGCTGGATCTGGCCGCGGCCGGGGTTTCGGCGGATGACGCCGCCCGGGCTCGCAGTGGACTGGAGGAGCTACAGCGTCAGCTCGAGGACATGCCCGAATCTCAGCGTCAGATGGTGGAGCAGATGATGGGAGAGCAGCTCCGGGCCTTCGAGGGGATGCTGTCCGGAGAAGGACTCCAGGTCGACCTTCGCGTCACGGACCTCCGGGTGAACGGCGGCACTCCGGGTCGTTGACCGACTCCACGGACCGCCTCCGTGCGTCGAAGGAACCACGGAGCTTCGCCTTGCGCCCGGCACGCCGCGGGCGTATTGATTCTGATCTATTAAGCTGATGAAGGGGTCTCAGGGGGTGGAGCTCGAGGTCATGCTCGACTCCGTCTCCCGTGAGCCCCTGGGAGAAACCAGAATGAACTCACCAATCCCGACCCCCGCACCGTCGTCGCGAATATCCGGCTTCCGGCGCCGCGACCATCGAATGCGGAGCCGAACCGGTCTGGTCGTGCTCGCCCTCCTGGCCGTCCTCCTGGGTGGGGCTCCCCTCTCGGCAGAGGCTCAGTCCACTCAGCGGAGCGGCAACTTCACCGAAGCCGACGTCCAGTTCATGCAGGACATGATCCACCACCACGCCCAGGCCCTGATCCTGGCTCGGATGGTGGCGGATCGTTCGGAGCGGGAGGACCTCAACTACCTGGCCCGGCGAATCGACCGGAGTCAGGACGACGAGATGCGCTTCATGAGGGACTGGCTGTCGCGCCGTGGCCAGGAGGTTCCCGAGATCGACCTCTATGATCCCCTCGCAGAGGCGGAGGAGCACGGGCACCACGCCGGACACGGAGATCACGCGGACCATGGGCAGCACGACGCGGCCGGAAGCCATGACCACCATCACGAGATGGCCGGGATGCTCTCGCCCGAAGAATTGGATGCCCTGGCGGCGGCCGAGGGTGAGGAGTTCGATCGCCTCTTCCTCCAGGGAATGATCTACCATCACGAAGGCGCGCTGGACATGGTCCGCGATCTGCTGGCGACGCCCCGGGCTGCCCAGGAGGCCGAGCTCTTCGAGTTCGTGTCCCACGTGGACAGCGATCAGCGGATGGAGATCGTTCGCATGATCCAGCTGCTCCGCTCCATCGAGTGACGTAAGTCGGCGTTTCCCGGGCCCTGGTTTCGGGCCCATGTGCACGATTCCCTATAGAACAAGGTCCAGTATGAGAACCGAAGTCAGAAAACAAACTCTGCGACGGGGGTGGTCAGCCCGAATCGGGGGCGCCGTCCTCCTCTCTGCCGGTCTGCTCTTCACCGCATCCGCCGCGATGGGTCAGAGCAGCTTCACCCCGGGAGACGACAACGATCCGCGGATCGGTCTGGGCGCTGGCTGGATGGATGCCGAAGAGGCGTCCTGGAACATGACCCACCTCTCCCTGACCCCGCGGCCCGAGAACTTCCAGGACCCGGACGAGCCCCGGACGGGCGGCGACTACACGAACAGCGACCTGGCCTTTCAGGACGGGCTCGTGTACGTCGGGAACTACAACGGGTTCAACGTCTACGACGTGACCGACCCACGGAATCCCCAACTCGTGGTCTCCCTCGAGTGCCCAGGCTCCCAGGGTGACATCTCAGTCTGGGGACATCTCGTCTTCCTCTCGAACCAGCAGCCCCGCGGTCGGCTGGACTGCGGCGATGAGGGAATCGAGGAGGTCGTCTCCGACGAGCGCTTCCGCGGCGTCCGGATCTTCGACATGAGTGAGCCGTCGAATCCGGTCCAGGTGGCCGCGGTCCAGACCTGCCGGGGCTCCCACACCCACACCCTGGTCGAGGACCTGAACGACCCTGAGCACCTCTACGTCTACAACTCGGGCACGAGCGCGTCCCGCCCGGGCGAGGAGATGGAGGGCTGCTCCGACGTGCGTGACCCCGACGATCCCACGACCTCGTACTGGAGCATCGACGTGATCCGGGTGCCTCTGAGCAATCCGGAGAACGCCGAACTCCTGGACTCCCCCAGGGTCTTCGCGGACCTGGAGTCGGGTGAGATCGCCGGGCTGTGGGACGGTGGCGACCATGGTGAGGGAACCCAGACGACCCGGGACACCAACCAGTGCCACGACATCACCGCCTATCCGGAGATCGGACTGGCCGCCGGCGCCTGCTCGGGGAACGGGATCCTCTTCGACATCACCAACCCGGCCGTACCGCAGCGGATCCACGAGGTCATCGACCCCAACTTCGCCTACTGGCACTCCGCGACCTTCAACAACGACGGCACCACCGTCATCTTCACCGACGAGTGGGGCGGCGGCGGCCAGCCCCGCTGCTTGGACACCGACCTGCCCGAGTGGGGCGCCAACACCTTCTTCACCATCGAGGGTGGACGGATGCGTCATGCCGGGTACTACAAGCTCCCGGCGCCTCAGACCGAGATGGAGAACTGCGTGGCCCACAACGGCTCGCTGGTTCCGGTCCCCGGTCGGGACATCAAGGTGCAGGCCTGGTACCAGGGTGGGATCTCGGTCTTCGACTTCACCGACCCCTCCAACGCCTATGAGATCGCCTTCTTCGACCGCGGTCCGATCAGCGACGAGGAGTACATGTCGGGTGGTCAGTGGTCGAGCTACTGGATGAACGGATACATCTACGGGTCCGAGATGTCCCGTGGCCTGGACGTCCTGGAGCTCACCCCGTCGGAGCACCTTTCGGAGAACGAGCTGGCCGCAGCCAAGCTCGTCCACTTCGATGAGTTCAACCCGCAGCACCAGCCCAAGATCATCTGGCCCGCGGACTTCGTCGTAGCTCGGGCCTTCTTCGATCAGCTGGAGCGCCACGAGGGGCTGCCGGCGCAGCGCCTCTCCGCCATCGCGTCCGACATGGACCGGGTGGATGCCATGTCCGACGGTGCGGACAAGCGGAGCGCTCTCTCCGAGCTGGCCACTCAGCTCTGGACCGACGCCCGCCGGATCGACTCCGGAGAGCTTTCCGGTGACGCCGAGCGGGTCCGGCGCCTGGCCGGCGGCCTCCTGGATGTGGCCACCGCCATGTAACTCCTACCTCCGGGGCCCTGCCCCGCGAGTCTGACGGATCACGGCCCGTCCGGTCGAGGCGAAGACGCTTCGGTCGGGCGGGCCGATCTCGTAGTGGACCGGGGGGGATCGCTCCGGCTTCCATCGGAGTAGAACCCTCCGGTTGCCGTCGGTCGGCCGGCCGCACGGACCTCCACTCGCACCTCCCGAATCGCCATGGTTGAATGCGGTCTCCGACGCTCTCGACAGGTCTCCGGATCCTTGCGTGCCGGTATGACCCTCCTCATGGCGCTCGCCGTGACCGCGTGCGCCACGACCTCCCCCGACGAGGCCCCGGCCGGAGCCTCCGGACCCTACCAGCCCGGCGCTCCCGGAGAGGCCGGGCAGTCGCTGTCGTCCCAGGGACCGGGAGCCCTCGGGCTGCTGCCCCACACCGAGGACGACGTCGAGTTCATGCGCATGATGATCGTCCACCACGCCCAGGCCCTCGAGATGGTCGCCCTGGTGCCGGACCGCAGCGCCCGGTCCGACGTCCAGAGCCTGGCTCGGCGGATCCGGGCCTCCCAGGCCGACGAGATCGCACTCATGAGTCGCTGGCTCGAGCGCAGGGATGAGGCGGCTCCCCACGTCGAGCTGTCGACGGGCCGGGTCGTCCAGGACACCGGCGACCACGCCCATCATGCTCACCACGACGATCACCACGGGCACGAGGCCATGGCAGGCATGCTGTCACCTGCTCAGATGGACGAGCTCGCCGCAGCCAGCGGGGAGGAGTTCGACCGCCTCTTCCTGGAGTTCATGATCTACCACCACGAAGGGGCCATCCAGATGGTCCACGACCTCTTTCGCTCTCCGGCCGGGGGTCAGGATGGCGAGATGTTCGGTTTCGCAAGCCATGTCGAGTCGGACCAGCGCATCGAGATCGACCGGATGCGAAGCATGCTGGCCACCGGCTCCTGACCGCACGACCACCCACACTCTTCCACGAGGCAGAGAATGAATCGCACCATCGTTTGTCCCTCTCTGGAGGCCCGGATCGCCGCCGGCGGCGGTCTCCTTGCCACGACCCTCCTGGCTGTGGTCCTCCTTCTGGCCCCCGTCCAGCTCCTGGCCCAGAGCTCAGAGCAGTGGTGGGACGCCTCGGATCCGCGGATTGGCCTCGGGGCGGGCTGGATGGACGCGGAGGAGGCGGCCTCCAACATGGAGCTCGTCGCCAACACCCCGCGCCCCGACGGGTTCTATGATCCCGACAACCTGGGGAACCTGAACCTGGCCAACTCCGATCTGGCCTTTCAGGGCGACCTGGCCTTCGTCGGAAACTTCAGCGGGTTCATGATCTACGACATCTCGAACCCGTCCGACCCCGTCCTTCGCACCTCGGTGCTCTGCCCCGGCGGCCAGGGCGACGTGTCGGTCTACGGCCACCTCCTCTTCATGTCGGTGGAACAGACCCGGGGCCGGATCGACTGCGGAGTGGAGGGTGCGCCTGGTGAGGTGAACCCGGAGCGGTTCCGGGGAATTCGGATCTTCGACATCAGCAACCTGGACGAGCCGGTGCAGGTGGCTGCGGTCCAGACGTGCCGTGGGTCGCACACCCACACGATCCTCGAGAGCGCTTCCGATCCCGACAACCTCTACGTCTACAACTCCGGCGCGGCCGGGGTGCGTCCCGAAGCCGAGCTGGAAGGTTGCTCCGCCGCCGATCCCGATGTGGACCCGGACGGAACCTCCCTCTTCCGCATCGACGTGATTCGGGTGCCTCTGGCGAATCCGGAGGACGCGGCGATCATCGATTCCCCCCAGGTCTTCGCCGACAGGGAGACCGGTGACCCTGCAGGTCTCTGGATGGGAGGGGAGCACGGGGAAGGAACCCAACGTTCCGCACCTACGAACCACTGCCATGACATCACGATCTACCCCCACCTGGGGCTGGCGGCCGGGGCCTGCTCAGGCAACGGGATCCTCTTCGACATCTCCGACCCGGCCGCGCCGGTCCGGGTGGATGAGGTGATCGACGAGAACTTCGCCTACTGGCACTCGGCCACCTTCAACAACGACGGGTCCACCGTCATCTTCACCGACGAATGGGGTGGAGGCACCTCGCCGCGTTGCCGGGAGTCGGATCTTCCCGAGTGGGGGGCCAACGCCATCTTCCGGATCCGGGATGGACGGATGCAGCGGGTGAGCTACTACAAGCTTCCCGTGCCCCAGACCGACACCGAGAACTGCGTGGCTCACAACGGGTCCCTCGTTCCCGTGCCGGGCCGGGACATCAAGGTACAGGCCTGGTACCAGGGCGGGATCTCGGTCTTCGACTTCACCGATCCCGCGAATCCCTACGAGATCGCCTATTTCGACCGGGGCCCCCTGAGCGACGATGAACTCCTCACCGGAGGACACTGGTCGGCATACTGGTACAACGGGTACATCTACGGCTCCGAGATCGCCCGGGGGCTCGACGTCCTCAGGTTGACGCCTTCCGAGCACCTCTCGGAGAACGAGCTCCAGGCGGCCATGCTGGTGGAGTTCGAGGAGTTCAACCCTCAGCATCAGCCCCTCATGACCTGGCCGGCCCACATGGTGGTGGCGAGAGCCTACTTCGATCAGCTCGAGCGTCATGACGGCCTCCCGAGCCAGCGCCTCTCCGCCGTGGCCTCCGAGATGGACCGGATCGACGCTATGAGCGACGGCCCGGAAAAGCGGGCCGCCCTCTCCTCCCTGGCGACCGAGCTGTGGGGCGACGCCCGGCGGGTGAACACCGGTGAGATCCAGGGGCATCAGGAACGGATCCGCGCCCTTGCCGGAGCCTTCATGGAGCTGGCGGGCAGCATGGAGCAGCGCTGAGCCTTCCTACCGGTCCCTGCCCTTCCACTCCAGCCGGGGCGTCCGCATGCGGGCGCCCCGGTTTTTCCTTCCCGCTTGCCCGGCCTCCGGATCCCGCCACATTGTGACCTCGTGCGCTCACGCAACGCGACGACTCGAGACTCCGGCCAAGACAAGCATGACTCTCCACCAGATTCCTTCCCTCCCCCGCTGGCTTCCATGGCGCCGGCTCCTGACCCTCACCCCGATCGGCCTCATCCTCGGGATGGCGGCTGGGGGTGGTGTCGCCCCACTCCAGGGCCAGGAAGGACTCCACCCCTTCGTCCAGGACGCCCGTCCTCTCCTGGACGCCCGACTCCGCTACGAACGAGTGGACCAGGACGGATTCGAGGAGAACGCCAATGGGTTGACGCTCCGTGCCCGCCTCGGTGTGGAGAGCGGAGCGGTATCCGGATTCCGTGTCCTGGCGGAGGGCGACCTCACGCGGGCGTTGGGGCTCGATGACTTCAACAGCACAGTGAACGGCCGGACCGAATACCCGGTCATCGCCGACCCCGACTCGGAGCGGATCAATCGGCTGCACCTCACGTGGGAGGATCCCAGGGGCTGGTCGGCGGTCCTGGGCCGGCAGCGAATCATCCACGATAACGCCCGCTTCGTGGGAAACGTGGGCTTTCGGCAGAACGAACAGACCTTCGACGCTCTCCGCCTCCGGACCCCGACCTTCGAGGGTGTGACCCTGGACTACAGCTACCTCTGGCAGGCCAACCGGATCAACGGGAGCAACTCCCCGGTGGGCCAGGTGGATACGGACACGCACCTCTTCCGAGCCACCTGGACCGTTCCCATCGGAACCATCGGAGCCCACGCGTACTGGATGGAACTCGACGACCTTTCACCGGCCAATTCGAATCGTACCCTGGGGGTTCGGCTGGACGGGAGTCGGGCAGTGGATGAGGAATGGCAAGCCGTCTACAGCGCAGGGTGGTCCCAACAGAGCGAGCACGGGGGCCGCCCCGGCGAGTTCACCCTCAGCTTCTGGGAGTTGGACGGGGGCGTGGCCGGACCGGCCGGACCAGGCCGGTTCACCCTACGGGGGGGTGTGGAGACGCTGGGAGGGGACCGGGAGGGTCGCGGGTTCGTGACGCCCCTCGCCACCCTCCACCTCTTTCAGGGATTCGCCGACGTTTTCCTTTCCACGCCCCCCGGAGGACTACAGGACCGTAGGCTGCGCGCGAGCTTCACCGGGGTGACCGCGCCCCGGCTCGGGCCTCTCAGGGTGGCGCTGGCCTATCACGACTACGAGCGAGATGTGTCCGCTGCAGGGGCGGGGGGAAGCCCAGGTAGCATTCCCTCCTTCACCGACCTGGGCCGGGAGTGGAACGTCACCGTGTCCGCCCAGCCCCGCCCCGGGGTCACACTGATGCTCGAGTGGGCCGACTACGAGGCGGCCGATGGAAACGGGGTTCGGAAGGGATGGCTCTCGGCCGCGGTGGCGCTCCCATGAGGCCCCGAGGCTCGATCCGCCATCCGGGGCAACGGAGCTCTATCGACCCCACCATTCCATGGGCGCCCCCTCTGGAGCCCGGTCGGCCAGATACGCCGTGACCTCTTCCACGAACTCCCGGTAGTTGATCTCCTCGCCGGGTCGGTTCGGCGACTCGCCGAGCCAGCAGTGGGGCTGACGTCGACCGTATTCCACCCGGGCGTCGGCCGGCGGGTCGGTGGCCTCGTTCAGGAACTCCTCCAGCCGGTAGACCCC
>SL_3KL_010_SEDDRAFT_10002949_pt1 | contig 15499 bp, 7 predicted proteins | sample SodLakKL_010_SED_2_FD_10381 | JGI IMG/M metagenome (IMG submission 10381) | reverse complement strand
ATTAGTATCTTTATGGAAACAATCCATAAAAACAGCGTTATGGGCATTTCTATTCAACTGGGACTGAGTGAAGAGGAGTTTATCACTGCCCTGATAAACCGTGAAAAGTGGGCACAAAAGGCAGTTTATGAAGAGATGTACTCCGATTTGTTGTTGGTTTGCCTCAGGTATGCCAGTAACAACCAGGATGCACTCGACATTCTCCACGATGGCTTCATCAAGGTATTCAGGAATATATCAAAGTACAAGGTTGGCACATCCTTTGAATCCTGGATGAGGAGGATAATGATAAATACTTCCATCGATTATTACCGAAGGGAAAAGCGAAGATGGACCGAGGATATTGAGAATGCACACCATTTAAGTGGCCCATCAGATGGAGCCCTGGAGCAAATGGGTGAAAAGGAAATCCTTCAGGCCATTCAAAGCCTCAGTCCGGCTTACAGAATGGTATTTAACCTCTATGTGATCGAGGGATATTCGCATCGTGAAATAGCAGATGTATTGAATATCAATGAGAGCACATCTCGCTCCAATCTGGTAAAAGCCAGGTCAAAATTGAGGAATATTGTAGAGTTGAAAAAAGATATGAAATAAATGGAGAATCGGGACTTTGACAAGTGGATCAGAGAATCTGTCGAAAAGATGGAAGGCCACAGCCATGTCCCCCCTCAAGATTGGGCAAGTTTTGAGGACAAATTGGTTGAAACTGAAATTGCAGATGAGCAATTTGACCAAATCATCAAAGAGAAATTAACCAATCAGAAACCGGCATACAATCCGGCGCACTGGATGGAGTATTTGTACAAGTCCAGTCTGTTTAAATTGCTCAAGGTAGATTTTTTGTACAACAAAATTTCGGAAGCTTTTATACTCACGCTCGCTCTTGCCCTTATTCTGCCGGCCAACAACTGGCAACTCCTGCGAGATTTTGATCATACCTCAGCTACTGCTGTTCGCTATTTAGATGGGGATAATCCTGAGCCACAAAGTGATAGATTTGTGACGGTGACTATGTCTCAGGCGTCTAATGGGAAAAGCGACATCCGGTCTTCAACCGAATCATCCGTTAAAGCCGGTAACATTGCGTTTGAGAGAACCAGTAGCAATTTAGAATCACCGACTAATCTACAGCGGTCTGATGCGGTTGCTCTTCTGGAGGTGAGATTTATTGAGCAATTACACCATAGAAGTTGGGACTATTCCTTGGCTCAATCATTTAACACATCGAAAATGCCTGCCGGAGAAGTTCAGCCCTTCACTTTAGATAAACTCCCACCTCCTGTAATTCCTTTAGCCGCTATTCAACCATCACTTGCGGTGGAAGATAGAACTTTCGAAGATTTGCGTAGTCACCCAATCGGTGACAATAATTTTTCCAATAGAAGTGGAGAGGGACTCAATTGGTTGTTGAGCACTTTTCTGGTAGCTGATATCAACACTATCCATACCCCTTATGATGAGATTTATCAAAAAGCCGGTTACGAACAAACCAAATTTGGAATGGGAGGAGGTTTGGGAGTTGGTCTGATGCGAAATGGTTGGGCAATTGAATTGGGTTTGGTTTACTCCATGAAACAATACAACCCCAGAGAAATCCTCGAGGTTTTTCGCATTGGAAACGATATGGCCAACGCGGTGAGCTTGAAGAGTATCGAATTGAATACCCTGAGCATCCCCCTAACCCTCAGATACGATCTATCGACAAAGGGTCGGTGGATTCCCTATATGAAAATGGGTATTGGTCTAAATCTGGCCACGCATGCGAATTATCACCGCGAAGAGTACATCCTGTCCCTTTCGGCTCCCATTCCTTCTGACGCCAACCTCAATTATTCGCAAGAGGCCAAGTTGGATAAGAAAAGGTTTACAGATGGGTTGTTTGAGGGTGGAAAATTTAGCGAAAACAGCTACCTGAGTGCCAATGGAGGTCTGGGGGTAGATTTTAGATTAAGCCCGGATTGGAGAATTTTTGCCCAGGGAAGCTACCAGTATAACTTTTTAGAGCAAAAACTGGGGCCCAATAACGATCACATCAATACCATAACCCTGCAAATGGGCGTGAGGCATCAGATCCGACATTGAGCCGATTCTGAAAAATTGAAAGGCAGCTGTTTTCCATAGGATTTTTTAAATCTGGTCCTGGATTTGTTTTGCTGGAACTATGAGGGTATTTGATTAAAAGATATTAGTTCCCTATCAGGACAGCAGAAATCATTACTTTAACGCTGCGGCTACATCATCAGCCAACTTTCGCATTTGAGGTTCTGAGAGGGTGACAGGCCCCCTGGCAAAGTTCATGTCATTTACTTCATTGATTGGGATCAGGTGGATGTGTACATGAGGCACTTCCAGGCCAACGACAGAAATACCAATGCGCTCACAATCCACAACAGACTCAATTGCCCGCGCTACCCTTTTAGAAAACAACATCAATTCGCTGAGTTCTTTATCTGTTAAATCCAGGATATAATCTGTTTCCTTCTTTGGAATTACGAGAGTATGTCCGGGGGCCAGCGGCCTGATATCGAGGAAAGCGAGGTGTTTATCATCTTCAGCAATTTTGTAGGCCGGGATATCACCTTCTATGATTTTTGTGAAAATGGTAGCCATAGTACGAAAGGTTTATAATGATTAGTCGATAGAGATGTCTAATATTTCAAACTCAATCACGCCGGCGGGAGTTTTCACTTCAGCAACTTCCCCTTTTTTCTTCCCCAGTATGCCTTCACCGATTGGGGAGGTAACGGAGATTTTACCTGCTTTGAGGTCAGCTTCAGATTCCGAGACTAACTTGTAGGTGACTACTTTACCGGATTTACGGTTTTTCATCTTGACATTGGTGAGCAGGACTACTTTAGATGTATCGATTTGGGTCTCATCCAGGATTTTGGCATTCATGAGAATTTTCTCCATTTCATTGATCTTCATCTCGAGCATACCCTGCGCATCTTTTGCTGCATCGTATTCAGCATTTTCAGAAAGATCACCTTTCTCCCTGGCCTCAGCAATTGCTTTGGCGATTTTACCCCTTTCGGTGGTTTTCAATTCGTCAAGTTCACTGCGTAGTTTATCATATCCTTCCTGGGTGAGATAAGTACTTTTCATTTCGAGAAAACTTTTTGTTAGTAACTAAAATCTATGACAACAGGTAACTACCCTATATACGAAAAGTTGAGAACCCGAGGCAGAACCTCGAACTCTCAACCGGCGCCCAAAGATACAAAACTTTGGGAATCTATGATTTACAAGTATTTTGTGTTAGAAGTTGAAACCTACACTTATATTGTGCGTACCATTAAAGGGATTGGAATCCCTAAAAGCGTAGTCAATGACCAGTCCGGTGTTTTCATCCTCACCCCAATTGAGCAAAAACGAGACACCTGCTGCAATACCGGTGTAAACACCTTTATCCTCAAGCGCAGACCCGGCACCCATTTCATACTTATAACCTCCTCTGATCATAATCATTTCTGCAAAAGAATATTCAATTCCTGCACCAAGATCATCTCTTGAGAACGAGTGTGCCGTAAAGTTGGCTACAGGCGTAATGCGATGTCGATCTCCAAAACCCAAAAGCAGGTCGTAACTCACTCCAATGTGAAGCAAGGAGGGAAGTTCATAAGTCGCAGAGCGCTGGTTGAATCTAAGCTCAAACCTAAAATCGTCTTCGGGGTTGGGGGCACGAAAACTAAGTCCCTCTCCCCTAAACTGCATAGGAGATCCCACATTCCTAAGCGCAATGCCAAACTTAAAGTTATCCTGAGGTCCGGTTACATATTGAATACCGGCGTCAAATGCTATACCAAAGGCTGAAACATCTGTGATAGACTGGTTAACCCCTCTGACAAGAAATCCAACTGAAATATTATTATCAAACATGTGAGAGTAACCCAGTCCAAGATTGAAGTAAGTAGGTGAGAAAGTCGCACCGGTACCTTCCGGTTGGTTGGTTGTCGTCACATCGAGATCACCGAAATCCACCGTCATAAGGGATATTCCAAGTGCTCCATGGTCCCCCATTTGGAGAGACAATCCCAGTGCATTCATGTTAATATCCGCAGGATGTAAATAGCTGGCGTGACCAAACATAGCCTGCGAGCCTGGAATACGTCCAATCCCAGCAGGATTAATTCTCATCGCCTCTACACCACCAACCATGGAGGCAGTCATACTGTGAAGCCCGGCAGAACGAGCCCAGGGATTCATTAGCAATTCAGTTGCACCTGCCTCACCCTGTCGATCCGGATTACCTGCAAACAAGGTGACTCCACCAAACATTAGAATGATAGAGGTATAAAATAAAGATTGTACAAGTTTTTTCATTCAATTTGAGTATTAAAAGTTTGGAAATGTCCGGCCGACCCGATCAAGTCGGCCGGAATTATTTCTTTCCGCATTTTTTACAAGCCGGACGGGTCAAATTGTCTGGCAACACCAAACCACTTGAGTACCCTTTCACCCAATCCGGGTGCTTCGACGTGTATCAAATAAACCCCACTCGCAATGGGAACACCTCTGTGATTCCTCAAGTCCCAATCTAAACCGGAACTCGGAAGTCTCCCCTTGGTGGGAGGTTGGCTGTTCAGTACAGGATCACCTCCCCTGCTGACATTTCGCTCGTATCTTCTAATAAATTTACCGTCAAGGGTATAAATCGTCACGGTAGCCCTGTCAGGCAGATTTGTGATTTTAACCCTGTTGTCAAACTGGGTCTCTTCGTATGCAGAGAAGGCGTAGTACGGATTTGGAACGACTTTAATTTGATCCAATGCGTTATCAAACTCCTCTTCCAACAGGTTGTCGGCTTGCATTCCTTCAATTTCAAAGAAGTACCTATTGTAGGCCTTATCGCCACCTTCTTCGCGCTCACCAACCTCATAGGGTTTGGTTACCCTAAGTTGAACGATTGCATCATTTGGGATCAAACCCTCTTCATAAGACAGCAATCCGGACGCAAGGGGCATACCTGCCCAGGTTACTCTCTGTAATACCTGAGGCTTTTTAATAGCATTGGGCAGAGGACCTGCAAGTATGTCCCTCAATTCCTGGCAACCGTCATACTCCTGATTGGTAATGTAAACAAAATGCTGGCCACCCACTATCAAATCAGCAAAACCGGGCAAATTACCGATAGTAAAGTCAATAGATGGATTCCAGATGCGATCATCACCTATCAGAAAGCTCGGGTCGAGATCCGATACAACTCCATTCGGGTTATCAGGGCTATAAATTGTGTTTTCTGCAAAAAACAGGTTGAGTCTTGTACCGGTTTCCACATCAACGACGTAACCGGGGAACCACGCTAAACCGGGATCTGCATCGGGATCATCCATTGGGAGTCCATCGGGACCTGCTTCAATGGAGGCTGCCGGTCTGTCAAGCAGATCAAACATAGAACGACCTCTCCAATTAAGTCCGGTTGCATCGTATTCGGGGCTGGCAGCTTCAACCACCATAACGCGACTCCACTTACTTCTATCTGAAGTAAATACAATATCCACATTGTTAACTCTGCTGATTCCACCGGTTGCACCTACACATGCTCCAATATTTTGACTATTAACCCATGCGGCGGTTATCATTGGCAGGTTGCCAGGCCTGTAATCAAACATGCAGTAAGGGTAAAACCCGGACTCATTGTTATTAACAAAGGATCTATTCGGGTCCAATTCAGTATCATCTGAATCTGGACCTGTCTTTAGATAATCAAGAATATCAGGCGTACCATCCGGCGGAGAAACAGCATCGGGCACAAAGCCCAACCATTGAGCGCCAAATGGATCATCATATACAATTTGGCCACCCAGGAAACCATTGTCGGGCACACCAAACGGATCCTGCCCCGGGAGTAGTTCCTGACCAATGGTAACTGAGAAACCAAATTTACCGACCAGGTTTTCATTCAGTATATCGATTGAAGACTCGGAGCGTGCCCTTTCGCCGGTACCCAGGTGTACAACTTCCCATCTTGCACCGGCTGCAAGCTCATCGGTGTCGGGTTCATCGTCAAAGAATCTCAATTCGTATTGGCCATCTACCACATCAAGTGGATTGTAAATGGCAATATCAATTGGTCCGCCACCGGGAGCATATCGCAACTCTCCATCAAATGTCCCTTCAACAATAGACTCACGAATGCCCTCTTCCAACTGAAGGAAGTTTCGACCTGTTCCACTACCCTCAAGTCTCGTAATCGGCACTCCATCACCGTAATCAGCATTCAGGTTTTTGTAAACCGTAGGTCTGGGAGTTACCGTATAGACCCGGACATTTCCACTACCTTCCAGGTATGTTTGCTCCTGGCCAACTCCCGTAGTGAAATCAAGGGAGTCGTAGTTATTAAATCCGTAGGCAACGGCAGCAAAATAGTACTTTTTGTGATTAATTAAATCCCGGTCGCCATCCGCAAATAAATCTTCAGTTACTCTAAAGCTATGCCGAATACCCTCATTGCTTCCCCTCACCATTTGCTTTGGAACCAAAATCGATTGGCCGCTATTGGGGTCATCAACAGGCTCCCAATTGTAAAGCGTCGAAACCTCATTTCTCACATCGGCCTGAAAAACCAATCTGGCTCTGGACGGGTCTTCAAAACTTTCGCGAATGGCTTCTACTGTTCCATCGCGCAATTGAAACACCTGGTAGCCTTCAAAAACATACATGGAATCCGGTTCACCATCGGGAATTCTAAGACCTTTTTCTTCGTACTGCAAAAATGCATTGTTGGAAGTCAGGGTGTCATTTGAAAGTGCAAAAATAATCTCCCTGTCCAACTCAATTGGAAACATATCCGGTGCATCAGGACCATCCGGAAAGTCAAAGCAATTGTCAAACAGTGCCTGTGCTGTTCTATCGGCATTGAAAAGACGCGTAAGATCAGGACATGGATGTGGGATGTCTGGAACCCAAACAACCCCAATTATCAACTCATTGATCGCACCGGGAATGAGGCGGAAGGGACCGGAAGCCTGAAGTGTCCTTCTATCACCCTGCTGAAGCCCGGCAGTACACATTGACCATCCCATTTCATCATCCGGTGGATCAGGGAATGCGTATTTTATTGGAGTACCACCAGTCCCTCTATAACCAGAACCCCCGGCGGTAAATGGCCTACCATCCCTCCACGAGCCGGTTAGGTAATTGTAAAACTCAGGTCCTGATTGAGGATCTGTCATTGCAGAAGGACCATCAAAACCACCTGGGTTGTTATAATAAACGAAGGAAGACAAGCCAATTTCTTCCCCAAACTCATCAAGTGGTCCGCGGAAATAATCAGCACCAAGTGCGGGGATATTTCTGCAATAGGTTGGGATTGGTCCACCTCCTGATGGGCACTCGCAAGAATTGGGTACACTTCCATCTATGGCATCTTCATTGTACACATACATCAAATCAAGCGCTGTATCAGATCCGATAAAATCATCAAAGGGACACCCTAAATCAGGGTCAATCCACATCGCAAAGAACATACTGTCAATTACAACTCTTGAGCGGTTGATCAATTTATGCCTGTAGAAGGTCATGTTGTTGATTTCATCCTGGGTGGAGTATGCAAATGCCTGTACCTGGACTTCCATACGAACAGGATCCGTATTTGTTCTGGTTTTGGTACCACCTGCATCGTTATAAATCCAGAAGAACATCTCGTCCGGGTCACGGGTATCGAAGCCCTGTTCACAACCTCTAATGTCAATTCGCGGATAATCTCCCTGGCTAGGATCGTAAACAAAATTACCTTCATAATCGAAGTAATTTCCAAGTCCCTGATCATTGAATGGGAGTTCAAAATCGTAGCGCTCATTGAAAAATGGATTTCCTAGAGCCGGCCAGTATTTTATATTGTCCGGAATCAAGTCCGGAGGAATATTCTCGCCCTGTTGTTCTATAAAAATCTCAATATTGCGCTTATGTTCATCAATATCTTCTCTGGTAACTTTAAAAAATCGGTCCCAATCCCGGCACCTCTCGGCACTGGTAGTACCATCTTCCGGTCTAAGAGGACCGGGCCACCAGTCATTATTCTGGGAGCTACGGTAACTTTGAGCTGCGACTTTAAGGTTGCCCTCTTCATCGATACCTCCTACCCATACTGCACCCGCAAAGATGGAATTCACCTCAGGCTGTGGAGGGAGGACATTGGGTACCACATAGCGAGCCTCAGACAGGTTCCACCACATATCACCACCCGTCATCAACCGGGCTCTTACATTGTTTATGTTGAGGTCCACCTGAGCGGTCGCCTGTGCACAGTCGCCGCGGAGTTCAGCAGCTTGTTGCATTTGCCTCTGTCGCTCGCCTTCCAGTTCCGGTGGTATATAAGCCTCAAGGGATGTTATCGATCCCAAACTCAATACAACTAGGGTCAATAATATTTTCTTCATGGTAAATGTATTGTAAATAATGGTTCAATTAAAATTCGATAACTGCTCCGAGATATACTCTTCTCGGCAGTGCAAAAAATCCGGGTGCCAATAAACTTGCTCTGTATTGATCGATGAATGCCAGTTCCTCTTCGCCTGCGGGAACCAGACCTTCACGACTATCCTTTAAGTTTCTAATGTTGTCTCTACCAAAACTGGAATTAAGCCATCCAGAATCCTCTGCAGAACCTGTGAATGAATATACACCCAAAATGTTTCTGGTATTGAGTACATTCTCGGATCTGAGATAAATATTCAACACAATTGGTCTTGTGGCTGCTTCTCCTTCACCACCCAGATTAAGGGTAAAGCTCCTGTCAATTCGAGCATCCAGGTAAAAGCTCCAGGGAAGCCTTGCTCCGTTAATAGTTCCGGCAAAACCACTTCCACCAAAGCGCGTAGGTTGCAAGGTTCTCGTATAAGGCCTTCCTGAAACTGCAGTAGCCTGAACATTCAATCCTGTATTTTCAAAGATGTCAATTCCGGCTATTCTCGGACCCGTATATCTCCTACCTGATCCATATCTGTAATCCATGTTCACTACAAAGCGGTGTCTCTCATCAAAACTAAGTGGAGAAAGGGCTCTGAGATTTCCTCTGGAGGTCAGTCCTCGCTGTGAAGTTGGGCTGGAACCGGTACCATCTGCAAATTGAAGCGTGTAACTTGCTACCATTCTCAGATTGTTTGTTCTCCTCAGGTCATATTGGAAAGAGAATCCCTTCACTGTTCCAAAGTCTAAATTCCCGAATGTTTCATACTGACCCACAGGGGATGCCACAAATAACAGATTTCTAACCTGTATTTGATCTCTAATTTCTTTGTAATAGGCAGAAACTTTAATGGCTGAAGAATTGGTCAATCGCTGCTGGAAACCAACTTCGTAATCAATGGTCTTCTCAGGTCTCAAATTTGGGTTAGAACTGGGCGTCCTTCCCGCATCTTCAAAATAGTAATATTGAAGTGGAGATACAAAGTTGTTTGAAGTTGGACGTTGGACCAGAATATCGTAGTGCGCAAAGAAGTTTGCGTCATCCGAAATGGGGAATGAAAACGCCATTCTAGGCATCCAATTTATTTGTGGCTTGTAATCTTCAAATGACTGATTTACATCGAAATCAGGTGATCTAATATCCTGATCGAAATCAGTTCGGAAGGGTGTTACCACGCCTCCACCAAACAGTACATTTCCGTCATTCACCGGATTACCTGTTTCATCATACCACTGCTCACCTTCGCGGAAACCAACTACCGATTCACTTTCCTCCCCTGCTGTGTACACCTTAAAATTGTCCTGTACACCACCAGGACGTTCCAAATCAGTAAAAATGTCATAAAAGTCATTGGCAGTCATAACTTCATACAATGAAAATGGATCTCTCATCACCTTGGTATTGGCATCATAGCGATCCATTCTCAAACCCAATCTAAAGATGATATCCCTGAAAGTAAAGCGGTCCTGAATATAAAATGCCAGGTAATTGGGGCGGAATGGTGCCACATCATAGGTTAGATTGCCATCTTCATCACGGCTCCAAAAGTCCTCAAATGATACATTGGACCCGACCCTTTCCCCCGTAAATGTATGTCCGTGATAGCCCACCAGGCCCTGGTCGGTCAACTCAAACGGCTCAAACATGTCGATATCCAGTTCATCCGGATGCATTTCATCCACATTAAAATAATCATTGAGAGAAACTCCCCGCAATTCTCTGACAGCGCGATAGAATCTACCTCGTTGATCGACAATCTCATTTCCAAACTCATCGAAAAGAAACAGAGAATCTGGAATATTGGGATCCTCTAATCCGGGTATGGTGAACTGTCCGATTACATTATTGGTATCTACATCAATAATATGGTTATTGGTTCTCAATCTGGCAATATCCCAGAGTCTGTTTGGACTGATCGCCCAACTCCTGCTGACCCGCTGTTCATAATATAACCCTATTTCTATATTGTGCCGGCCCCTTTCGGACCCGCCCGGCAGGAACTCAAAGGATGTCCGTAAATCTACAGAATATCGATCAGCCTCCTGTTCCCTGTAAGTATTGTAAACAGTACCCACATTGGTATGCAGATCATAAGACGACCCCAAAAAGCCCACACGGTTTCCGTTATATGCATTGAAACTGGTAATAGAAGTGGGTTCATTAATTTCAAGAAATTGTTTATTGTAGTTGGCAAGAGTGGGATTGATCTCCATATTGGGAAAATAATCCCCATTGAATCGGATGTTATAACCTGAGTGCTGAAGCGTATCGCCAAATTCGGTTGGCAATCCTCTGCTATAAGCTCTTTGGCCTTCTATCGGTGTATTCACAACTGGATCGAAATTTACGCCAAACTCACCGACGTATCCATACCTCCAGAAATTATCTCCGTGAATCTGATCTTCATCCAATATGGTCCTTCTTTGAAAAGAGGCCTGGATAGTATAAACCGCATTTCGAATTAACTGATCCCGGCGCTCCTGTCCATTGTCATCCTGACCTCTGGTTTGAACACCCAACCTGTGGCGAAACCTGAAGGTTCCACGCATCACATCAGAATACTGAAATGGATTGCGGAAGTAATTGAACATTCCCCATCCGCCGGGAGTAAACTGGTTTTTACGATTGTTGTAAGTACCGGTAAAAGACACATCGATATTATCGCTCAGTCTGGCGTCCAGTCGGGCGGTAATGTCAATATCTCTAAGCATATTGTTTCTGCGAATGTCTCTGAATTCGATGTCACCGCCATTTTCTTCCAATCGCGCATCTTGTGCCCTTGGAAAAGCAGTTGTCCCCACATAACGCACAGGGTCATCCATCAAATCTTTAACAGCTTCAGGCCTCATTTGGTAGTGTCCTGTAAAGCTGGGGCGGTTGTCCCTTTGGTAATTTACCTGTCCGGATATTCTGAAACCAACCATTGTTTGGGTGGTATCTCTAGGATTTCTGAGTAGTGGCCCAGACACATTTCCACTAATCAGGCTGTAACCAAATGCATCCAAAAACTCGGAAGTCTCCAATTCCAATCCACCCGACAACTGAGACGAAGGCCCTCTGGTTGTAAGGCTGATTACACCACCCGACACATCCCCAAAGTTGGCGGGAATACCACCGGTGAGTACCTGGAGCTGGTCGATTTCCGACTGTGGAATAAGTCGGCCGGAAACTCGCATACCATCGATATAGTAATCAGTTGCATCAGAACGAGACCCTCGTATGTTTATGGCATCACTTCCATCTTGTCTGGCAAGGCCGGCGGTAGTAGCAGCAAGTGCGGAAATATCCTTCACAGGGAGATTTCTGATCTCCTCCCCGGTCAGAGTTCCTCCCGATGTGGTGTTATCCTGTTCAATCAAAGGGACTATGTATTCAACCACTTCAATTTCATCAATCATTACACCACTGGTCAATTCGATATCCAACCGATTTGCCCTTCCTGCGGTGATCAACACACCGGTTTGTCGCTGCGGTGTATATCCCACATAACTGGCTTCCACATCGTAAGTACCTGGATCGATGTTTGTAAAACTGTAATTACCGTCAAAGTCAGTTTGAGTTCCGGTAACCAGATTGCCCCCTCTGTACAGGGCGACATTACCAAAAAGGATAGGTTCCCCTGTTTCTGCATCTGTCACCTTCCCCTCCAGGGTGGTTTGAGCATCGGCTGAAACCACCGCAAAAGTCATTATCAAAGCAAATAGCAAGTAGAGTTTATTCATAAGGCTTATTTAATGATTTAACCATTACATAAAAGTTTGAAAGGGCAATTTTAACAATAAAATAAATCATCCCCAAAGAATTATCAAACCTTAACATTTCATAACACTAGCTGGAGCGCTTAATAAAATGTCGAAAATTAACCGATCAAAGAATATTTCATACAACAAACAGCTCAAATAATTTCATCCAACTTTTTCAAGACTGTTTTGGCAATTTTAATTTTGGACTCTTTTGTCCAACCCGCAATATGTGGAGTCAACACAACATTCTCCATTTTTGACAGAGAGGAAAAATTTTCAGCTTCCTCCAGATTCCAGGATTTGGGTTTTTCATTCTCAAACACATCCAAACAAGCTCCCTTTAAATACCCACTATTCAAAAACCCGGTCAGAGAGGCAGTATTTACAATCCCTCCACGGGAAGTATTGCAAAACACCACCCCTTTTTTGCAGCAGCTAAAAAATTGATCGTCAGCCATCTGGCGTGTTTCATTTGTCAGTGGCAAGTGCAAACTCACCACATCAGCATGCCTCAGTACATCCTCAACGGAGTCCAATTCTTCCACAAAACGATAGCCTTCCGAATAATGCTGTTTGTATTTGTCAAAAGCCAAAATTCTGCAATTGAATCCTTCGAGCACACTGGCAAAAGCACTTCCGGTGTTTCCAAAACCAATAATCCCAACGGTTTTTTCGCTCAATTCCCAACCCCTGTTTTTCTCTCTATGCCATTCCAAACTGCGCATTTCGCGATTGGCCCTACAGATATTATTAGACAGGCTGAGCAACATTCCAAGCAGATGCTCTGCCACTGCATTGGAGTTGCCCTCCGGAGTGTTAAAAACCACAATTCCCTTTTTGCCGGCCTCTGGCAGGTCTATTATATCCAGACCGGAACCAAGTCGGGCAATCCATTGAAGATTGGGGGATGCTTCCATCATTTTTTTGTCAACAGGAGTTCTGGTATTGATCACAATCCCGGTCAGTCCCCCTGCAAGTCCCCTGACTTCCGGCAGAGAAATCCGAGGTTCGTACAACACTTCAAAACTTCTCTCTTCCAATCCTTTGATCAGAAGGGTATCTACAAAATCAGCAATCAGTATTCTTTTTTTCAAACTTTGCAGAATTAGTTCATCAACCCTACAAAGATAGTAAACGTGGCAGATGACTAAAAAAAATTACATAAAATATCACCAATCTTTGATTGTAGCCGTGTTTTGAGCTGACTAAAACCGACTTTTTCTACCACAATCTACTGGAATAAAGCCATTCAGTTCCAAATAAATACCACTAAGTGAATATCTTTGCGGGCAAAATTTCTTACCATGCCCAGGGATCATTCAATTAAGTCTATTCTCATCATAGGTAGCGGCCCCATCATTATAGGACAGGCCTGCGAATTTGATTATTCAGGAAGTCAGGCCTCCCGCTCACTCAGAGAGGAGGGGATTGAGGTTATACTGATAAATTCCAATCCGGCTACCATTATGACGGACCCGGTAACTGCAGATCACATTTACCTGAAACCTCTGACCATTGAAAGCCTGAAGGAAATCCTGGAGATTCACGATATTGATGCAGTACTTCCAACCATGGGAGGGCAAACAGCCCTGAACCTGGCCATTGACGCCTGGAAACTGGGTATTTGGGACAAGTACAGGGTGCGCATGATTGGAGTTGATCCCGCTGCGATAGAACTCACTGAAAACCGTGAGCTGTTTAGAAAGCACATGGTCAAACTCGGAAAGGGCGTAGCTCCATCCTTTATTGCCAATTCTTTTCTCGAGGGAAAGGAGGCCGCTCAAAAAATCGGATTCCCCCTGGTTATAAGACCCTCCTTCACGCTCGGTGGTACAGGGGGTGGCTTTGTCCACAAACAAGAGGAATTTGACAGCGCGCTCAGGAGGGGCCTCGATGCTTCTCCCACCCACGAGGTACTGGTAGAAAAAGCGGTACTTGGCTGGAAGGAATTTGAGCTGGAATTACTCAGAGATAAAAATGACAACGTAGTTATAATATGTTCGGTGGAAAATTTGGACCCGATGGGCGTCCACACCGGTGACAGTATAACGGTAGCTCCTGCCATGACCCTGTCCGACCGCACCTTTCAAAAAATGCGAGACGACGCCATAGAAATGATGCGGTCGCTGGGTAATTTCTCCGGTGGTTGCAATGTCCAGTTTGCCGTAGAACCGGAAACCGAACAAATAATTGCCATTGAAATCAATCCCAGGGTATCCCGGTCCTCTGCGCTAGCGAGTAAAGCAACTGGCTATCCCATTGCTAAAATTGCGGCCAAACTCGCCATTGGGTACACCCTGGATGAACTGAAAAATCAGATCACAGGACACACTTCGGCCTTTTTTGAACCGACCCTCGACTACGTAATTGTAAAGTTTCCACGATGGAATTTCGACAAATTTCACGGCTCCGATCCCACACTGGGACTGCAGATGAAATCGGTGGGTGAGGTCATGGCCATTGGCCGTTCCTTCAACGAGGCACTTCAAAAAGCCTGTCAATCCCTGGAAAACAACAGAATGGGACTGGGTGCGGACAAAAAAGAGTGGATTCGCACGGAAGATATTCTCCATCGATTAAAGTATCCGAGTGACGATCGCATTTTCAGACTTAAAGATGCCGTCAGGATTGGGGTGCCGGAGCGCTCTCTTCGCAACCTCACGAATATTGACCCGTGGTTTATCCGGCAAATCAAAGACCTCGTGGCTCTGGAGCGAAGCATTCACAAATACAATGTGGCTGAGGACATGCCCGCAGAGGTTATGATGGAGTTCAAAAGAAACGGCTACTCGGATGCGCAGATCGCCTGGCTGTTGCGAATCAGGGAGTTGGAGGTGAAGGCCTACCGAAAGAAACTCGGGATAAAGCGGGTTTATAAAATGGTGGACACCTGCGCCGCTGAATTTGAAGCCCGCACACCTTATTACTATTCCACTTTTGAGGGAGAAAATGAAAGCGTGGTCACCGATAAGAAAAAAATCGTGGTGCTGGGTAGCGGCCCCAACAGGATAGGTCAGGGCATTGAATTCGATTACTGCTGTGTGCACGGATTGCTCGCCATCAAAGAGGCGGGTTATGAATCCATCATGATTAACTGCAATCCGGAAACGGTATCCACGGATTTTGACATGGCTGACAAGCTCTACTTTGAACCAGTTTTCTGGGAGCACATTGAAGAAATTATAGACCATGAAAAACCCGAGGGTGTCATCGTGCAACTCGGGGGTCAGACAGCCCTCAAGCTGGCAGAAAAGCTGCGCGATAAGGGCATTAAAATTATAGGAACTGATTTTGAAAACATGGACCTGGCTGAGGACCGGGGTCAATTTTCGGATCTACTCAA
>SL_3KL_010_SEDDRAFT_10002948_pt1 | contig 15501 bp, 14 predicted proteins | sample SodLakKL_010_SED_2_FD_10381 | JGI IMG/M metagenome (IMG submission 10381) | reverse complement strand
GCATCGAAGACGTCCATGTTTTGAAGCATGCGCGGCACGTTGCCGGGAATGAACAGATAGCTTCTAGCCATGCTTGTTTTCCTTATAGCGTGCAATCGCGGTTTTCAACCTTGCTTGAATCGTGTAATCAAGCGCCCCTTTGTCTTGACAGATGATATGGATGTTCTTCAGATCGTGTTTTTGCAAGGATGCCTCGATNCGTTTCTTGATGTGGTCGAAAAAAGCTTCATGGACAATGGTGTCGATTTCGATTTTCGTTTCATGATGGGGTTTGATCGTAATGAGACAGTCACTGGATTCCAAGGTGCCGACACTAATCGGTTTTGGCATGCTATCGCCTGCTTTCTATGAGCGCGAGTGTGCGCATCATATGGTTTTTGACTATCATGATACCTTCGTCTGAACCCATGCCCGGTTTGGCCAAACACTGTTTGGCATCACAGGCAATCGCGATGGATGTGGTGATTTCCGCACTGATGTTCGTTTCGTTGCAGGAACCGCCGCTATAGGCGCCGATGCCTTTGTTCAAACAGTAGCGTAACGCCTCGATCGTGTTGTTGACGCCACCGAGGTCCGGGGTTTTTACCTGGAGCATATGCGCAGCGTTTTGATCGGCGAAGACTTTGACGTCCTCAAGGGTGTTGCACCATTCATCGGCGACGATTTCGACGTGTACCGTATCATCGGCGTCAATTTTTTCCTTGAGCTGTTTCAATGCTTCTAGGGTTTGTTCGCGGTTGCCTTTATCGATGGGACCTTCGATGCGAAGGGTGAAGGGTTCGGCGGTTTGCGAAAGTTGCTTCATATACTCGAAACATTTTTCGATGTCGTCATCGAAGATCATGCCGATGGTGCCGTAGACATCGATGTGCAGGATCGGTTCATACGTATCGCGCAACCGTTTTTCCATGATGCGGGTTCTGAGCCATTTGACGTAAGCCATGAGTTTTTCGCCATGGATGCCGAGTTTGGTCTTGACACTGTTGATCAAAGCGTGGGGCAGGACCTCGACTTCCTTCAATATCATCTTGTCGACCCCGAGGTAGCGGTCGTCCCCTGTCTGGGCGAAGATGGGAATCGGTTTGTATTCGCTTTCTTCGATGTTGTATTCTTTTCTGACGATTTCGCTGATGGTGACCTGATTCGCTTTGGCTGTGGCATCCAAAAGCGCCTGGGTGATACCGTAGCGCAAGGCGGTATGGATGACCTTGTCTTCGATTTGCAGCGTGTCGAACCGGCGGGCGTTCGCCCTGAATTCACTGACATCAAGACCCAGCAGAAGCGGTTTGATGTGCTTGAGGAAAAAAGTTTTCGCCTTGTGGGCCTCAAACAGGGAATCCCGGCCGCCGGCACCGCTATACTGAACCGTGACGCAATCGCCGTAGGCGATGTGTCCGTTTTCAAGCACGAGCATGATCGAAAGCGATTCGCCCGCTTGGCGGATCGCCTTGAAGTTCGGTGTGAGCGGATCGCCGATATAGGTGAACTGGTCGTTGAGGGCTCCGGCCTTGATGGCGGCCTGATCGTCGTAATAGAATCCGGTCAATCCCGCAGAAGCGTGGACATCTTGTATCTTCATGGGGTCATGACCTCCTTCGGTTTACCGACGAGATTGCCACGGGAGACGGCATAGACATCGTCGATGGTCATCTGGAAGGATACCTCGCGGTCTTCTTGCGTCGCGCGCTCTTTGAGACAGTTCTTGTGGAACTCCTTGATGTCGGCTTCAAACGGCAGGTTGCCGAATTCGAGAATGCGGATATTACCGTGCGCATCACGGGCAGGCAGAATCTTGCCGAGATTTTTTTCACTCGGTGCGAAGGGAATATCCAAAAGACCCGCTTCGAAGGCTTTTATCACACCTTGGGCCAAATCGCCCTTGCCGATGTTGAGCGTCGCATAAAGCAGGGTCTTCACTTCTTTTTTTATCATTTCGATTTCTTTGTTCACGGTTTCATTTTCGGGATAGCGTTGTTCCTTCAGTAGACTCGTGATGACTTTCGAGGCACGCAAACCTTCGGCATTGGCCTCTTTGGTCGGAACTCCTTGCGATTCGTGCGGGCTTTTGGTGATGATTTTCGTCGCACCGCCGAGGGTAGCCACCATCGCGCCTAGGGAGATGATGCCCATCGCTTCGGCTTCGTCTTTCGGGAAACCGCCCATCCATTGGTGCAGGACGGTGGTCACATACACATCCTCATACCCGAACAGTTTCAGATAGTAGTTGGTCAACTGATCCAGTGTCAGAAGCGCGGCGATGTCCTGGTTGATGTTACCGCATTGTCCATAACCGACCGTGATGTTCTTGACCCCTTGTTCAGCAGCCAGAATCGCTTCGATGATCGCTACGGTATGTGAGATGGAAGGTGGTACGAGCGTCCCGGTGAGCGGTCCGAACGGCTCGCGGTTCAACTCGATGCCGTGATCGGCGTAGTAGCCGACCAGACGGTCGCAGTATTGCCAGTATCGGATGGTATCCTCCAGGGAAATGTTTTTCGCATAGGGAATGTTATAGGAAATGGCGCCACCTTCATTCGAGGTCCAACCGCTGGCGTGAATGATTTCGCTGAGCAAGCGGGCATCGGGTGTTCCGTGACGGGCCTGCAGGGGGGCTTCAACCGATTCAAGCACGCGGCGACAACCTTCAACACCGTAGTTGACGGCAGGAAAACCGTTCAACAACGACCGGCCTTCTTTTTCCGATTGCTTGATGGCATCTTCGGCGTTGGCATAGCGGTTGTGTCGCGTATAGGAATCGATTGTGGACGGCAAAAAATCCGCGCCGCCTTGCTTGTTCAGGAAGTTGAGCAGTTCGATATGAGCATCAATCAAGGCCACGCCGGCACGGGGTTGAATCATGGTGATGTTGTTTTCTTTGGCGTAGCGTAACTTTTTGGCGAAATGCTTGTGCTCTGGAACCTGTTTCAAATAGGCTACAGCCGTATCCAGATCCAACAGTTCGCTGGTTCCGGTGGGCCAGTGCATGAGTATGTCTTTGCGTTTTTCCAGAAATTCGTCTAAAGGAATCTTCTTGTTCTTAACCATCGTCTTCTCCTATTTCAAGTGTCTTTTCATCAGCTTGAGTGCTAGCTTGGGATGTTTTTGACTCAAGATGCCCATGGCGGCGAGAATGTACATCTCGTCGATCAGAAATGTCGGGGCTTGTGGTCGCAACTCCAGTTTCTTGTTGCTTTTCTTATTGACCTCTTCAAGGATTTTCTTGGCATCCTTGTGGTTGATGAGTACCCCACCGGTACCGATGACGTACTTGATTTCCGTCAAATCCTTACCGGTTTGATAATACATGTTTCCAAGCGGGGTATAAACGACCTCTACCGTGCCGACGTGACGGGACATGGAAAAATCGCAGCAGATGCGCGCAAGCGCTTCGTCAAACGCTTCTTCTTCTTCACTATCCGGCAGGTATTCAACGTGATCGCTTCGTTTTTTCACCGATGCCTGGATCTTATCCTCATCGGCATCCTTGTAGTATTGCTTGAACTCGTAAGGCGAGACAAGGCTGACAAGCGCGTTGGCGCTATAGCGCATGCCGAGGTCGCCCTCGACTGTGCGTTTGGCAAACGGTTCCTGCAGGCCTTTTAGGATGACTTCGGCCCGTTTGGGATAACCTTCGCCGATGGTGTGTACATCGGTGGTCGCCCCACCGACATCGATAACCATCAGTTCACCGTAGCCTTCCTCATCCTCATAACCCTTGGCGAGTAGCTCTGCGGCCATCAGGACCGATTCGGGTGTCGGCATGATGATCTCGCCGGTTTTCTCTTCGGCTTTCTTGATGCCTTTGGCTTCGATGATCTTCGTGATGAAAATCTGGCGTATGACATCCTTGGCGGCTTTGACACTGAGTTTCTTCAGTTTCGGCATGACGTTGTCGACGATGTAATATTCGGTGCCACTGCCCGAAAGGATGTCTTCAATCTCATCAGCTGCGTCCTTGTTGCCGGCAACGATGATCGGAATACCCAAGTCGGCTTCACTCAGTTTCTTCGCATTGTGCAGAATGCATTCGGTATTCCCACCGTCGGTGCCGCCGGCAAGGAGAATGATGTCGATCTGGGCGTTTTTCAACGCTTTGATTTCCTTTTTTGACAAGTGATGGCTATAAACGTGGTTGACCAGGGCACCAGCCCCCAAGCAGGCTCGCTTGGCCGCTTCTGCGGTCAACTCCTCCACCAGCCCGATTGCGGCCATCTTCAAACCGCCTGCGGCACTGGAACATGCTGAAATAGCCGTGATGTCACCCATATCGGGATGGGCGTTCTCCAGCTTGGACAAGGCAACATTGAAACCTTCAAGCACATCGGTCTTGACAGTGGTCATGGCTCTGGCCGTACCGATGATGGTTTCGGCTTCTATGTCGACGGCGGTGAGTTTCGTGTAGGTCGAACCGAAATCCACAAGCAGGTGGACGCTCATGAAAGGTTCAGATCCGTTTTCAGATCCTCGATCGCATCTTCAATGTTGACACCGGGTGGATAGACACGGTCGAAGCCCATTTTCTTGAAACGTTCTTCTACGGCTGTGAAATCCTGTTTCCCTACGACGATATTGCCACCGACATAAAGTTTGACGTGGTTGAGACCTGCTTCGACGCAATTTTCCTTCATGAATTTGCAGTCCATCTCCCCATGCCCGTACAGGCTGGAAACAAGGATGGCTTTCGCATCGGTTTCGATGGCTGCGTTGATGAAATCCTCTTGTGAGGATAAAACACCTACGTTGACGACATTGAAGCCGTGTTCGTTCAGTACATGTTCGATGATTTTGTTGCCCACGGCGTGGACATCCGCGCCGATGACGCCGATTACAACTGTGGCCACGGTCTTCATCCTCTCTTTTTACACGAGAAAAAGGATCACCTTACCGGTTCGGTAAAATCATCCTCAGATTCATTTTTTTTGCGGTACACTAAAAAGCCGGCGGAGCAAATCGCTTGCTCGCAAGAGTTGAATGGATGTTCAACTTTTTTGATGACCATTGTCATAGTGTACGCCCTCTTTTTGCTTTTTCGTGTAAACGCTTTCCACATTTTTAATTATAGCCCATTTCCAGTTGAAATCAAGCGGATTTTAAAACTGTTGTTTCGTCTACTAACTATTGAGGTCGACTCAGAAAAAAAGGACGGAAGTCGTCCTTGTCAGCCGAAATATTCCTTGGGTTCGAAATGCATGTGTCTTGCGAGGAGACGCATGGGGAAACTTTGGATGAAGTCATTGTAATAGATGACTTTCGAGTTGAACCTGAGCCGACAGCTTTGAAGTTCGTCGAACTGGTTTTTCAAGGTCAACTGTGCAGGGTGCGATGTCTCGTCTATGCAAAGATAGAGGCTTTGTAGCGCTTTGAAAATCTCCTGTCTTTCCGAGAGGGCCAGTTCTTTCGGCATTTCGGTTTCATATTTGTGCAGAAGCTGATAGTGTTTGCCGTGATCGTGGTGTTCGAAGTATTTCTTATGTGTCAAAAACACTTGAACGGTTTCAAAAAGTTTCTTATGGAAGGTAAGCTCAAGGCGTGATACCTCGTTCCAGAGCGTGAGGGTCTTATTGCGCAAACGAACAATCGTGAAGACGATCATCACGAGAATGAGGATGAGAATGATGGCATCGAGAATATAGTTGATAATCATGGCGGTTCCTCCTCATCTCAGGCGGCTTTGGCCTGGAAGCGTTGATAATAATGTTCGAACTCGCTGCTGTACTTGATGAAACGGTCGAGAATGTATGATTCGAAATATTCCTTGAACTCGAGTTCAAGCAGTTCGATGGCACGTTTATGGGTGAGCGCTGTCTTGTAGTTGCGGCTTTGTCTTAAAATCTCGTAGATTTCAGCCAAGAGGATGATTTGTCCTTCCTGGGAGCGCTGGATGCGTTTCATGCGTTCGGTGAAGTCCTTGTCCGCCGTTTTCTCGAAATGCGCGCGGACGATATCTTCCGATTTTTGGGCAAGCTGCAGGCGTTTGATGATGACACTACCGAGGATGGTCTTTTCACGGATGACCTGATAGTCCTTTTCGTTGAGCACGTTTTTTTCTTCGTATTCGACGATGGACAAATCCTTGACCCGGTCGATATGGATTTTGGAATAGTCATAGATTTCCGTACAGACATTCGGCGAAAGACCGAGGATGTTGCCGAGTCGCGAAGCGATCTCGGCGGTACGATGGGCTGCGGCCCGTGCTTTTTCACCCGCATGGATATTGAAGACGCTGATGACGTCGAAGACGTCGCCGACGACGGCTTTGAAGTCGCTTTCCATATCCCGGCGTTTGACCAGTTCCTCTTTGCGTTTGTTGTTCATCATCTGGCCGATGGCCACCGATGAATAAAGGGCGATATTAAAGATGATCAATACCAGGGTGCGCAGCACGATGTCGATCGTGACTTGAAAGTCGGTCACGAACAGATAGTCGTACAATGTCTGGATGGAATCGGCATATTCATAAAGCGGATACATGATGGTGACATGAATGACGGTCATCAGGACAAGCACCCATTTGAAAAGGATTCGCAGCAGGGTCGCATCCTGATAAAGGGCGATGACGACAAGGGCGAAATAGATCAGGACGTAGCCGGCCTGTGTGATGGAAAACCCGGCGATTGCTTCCCCTTCGACCCCGACACGCAACTTGATATAGACACCGAAGGAGGCCAAAAGGATATAGACGCTGGCGATGTACATCGCCATTTGTTGTTTCAAGAGCGTCCGGGGGCGTTCCCTGATGATTCTTTTCAGGGTGGTGTTGGTGGCGAACATGACAACCCCGAATCCGAAGATGACGATGTAGTTCGGATTTTGGTTGCCGATAAGCGTAAACAACAAAAAGACGATATTCGTGACGATGAGGATGTTCTTGATGACCCGGTTGCGTCGATAAAGCACGCTGGTATCATCCAAAATATCAACGCCGGCTTCGAAGTTGAATTTTTCACTTGCTCTTTTGGTGATGAGCTTATAGATCACACGCAGACGACGGCGAATTTTCGATGGTTTGTTCGGGTTGCGTTCGGATTCTCTTTTCGTGGAGTAGAGTTTGATGCGTTCGACCGTATTGCGGAAAAACATGGCAATTCTGTCTGTACGTGTGGTTTTATTCGGGTCGTCGCCTTTTTTGAGATTGTCGACGTATTGCTTCAGCTCTTCGGGATCCTTATCGGCCTTCTTGAAAAAATCTTCGAGTTCCTTCTCCCTTTTCGCCATGTCATCACATCCTATAAATCAAAGTCGAGCTTGATCTCCTTGTAGTTCGGATCCTTGCGGGCTTCCAGTTCGTTTTGGATCTGGGCCACACGGGTACTGGCGGCCGCAGCGATGGCTCCGACGATATCATCTAAAAACGTATGGCAGCTGACTTCGCTTTTCTTCCCTTTGGTGTTGAGTCTTTCGACCACAGCGGGTTTGTTGACATCGATGTCACCGAAATTTGTCTTGCCGATGGTACCGAACAATCCGGCGAGTTCGAGGCCGAACAGTTCATCGATGCCGAAAAGCCCCAAGTCGGAATGGAGGATCTCCCGCAACGGTTCTTTGATCTTGTTTTCTTCGGTCAACCGGTCGATTTCGGCACCCAGTTGAAGAATATGGAACGTATCGCGCAGCGAAAGAATCTTTTCCACCGACTCGATACAATCGGTTCGCGAGACCTCATCGGTCCACTTCGATTGTTGCGCATAAGCGACTTCCGCGATTTCTTCTACAGTAACGCCTCTTTCTTTCAACGTCTCCACATTCATCGTTAACATCTCATCCCTGGAAAACAGGGTTCTTTTTTTCATACGACGTACTCCTTTATGATTTCTTTGCTATCTAACTACTCATTATAGCATCATTTCAGATAAATTTATAGCGAAAATCCATTACTTGAGCTGTGTAGATAGGGTGATGCGTTTCTGTCCGGCGCCATGCATGAACTGTTTGGCGTCCATGGCTTTTTTTCCCGGTAGTTGCACCCGCGTTAGTAAAAGTCCATCTTTACCGGTTTTGACGACAGGACCATCCCCGGTGATCGCGATGATTCTCCCGGGTTCAGCATCTGTGTCCGTCTTGAAAACACTGGCTTCGATGATCTTGAACGGTTTTTCATCAAGCAGGACGTAGGTGTTCGGTTCGGGATGAAAGGCCCGGATCTTCCGTTCGAGAGTTATCGCGGCTGCGGTAAGATCGAGTTTTTCCTCTTCACGTTTCAAAACGGGTGCGTAGGTTGCCTTCGTATCGTCCTGTCTTTTCGGTTGCAGCTTGCCGGCGACAATTTTCGGCAATGCCTCCAATAAGAGTTCGGCGCCGACTTCAGAGAGTTTGGTGAAGAGTGACCCTGCGGTTTCACCGGGGGAGATCGGTATCGGTTTTTGCATGTAGATCGGACCGGCATCCATCTGCTTGACCATCTGCATGATGGTCACACCGGTGTTTCTGTGACCGTACTCGATGGCACGCTGGATCGGTGCGCCGCCTCTTAATGCCGGCAACAAGGATGCGTGGACATTGATGGCGGCTTTGGTGGGCGCGTTCAAGACGACATTGGGCAGAAACTGGCCGTAGGCGGCGGTGATGATCACATCGGGATTGAGTGCATGGATGAAATCGCTGATATCATTCACGCGTCCTGGCTGCAAGACGGGCATCTTCACGCTTTCGGCGTAGACTTTTGTCGGTGGCGAGACCGGGTGTCTTTTCCTGCCGGTGGGTTGGTCGGGCTGGGTGATGAGCAGATCCACGCCATAATGTTTGTGAACCGCTTTTAGAATGGGAACGGCAAAATCGGGGGTTCCCATGAAAATGATGGTCATGACAGTTACCTCCTAGAATACACGTGGTTTATGGGTGATGGTGATGATGGTGTTTTGTCTAAAGTAGGTTTCCTTGATGCGTTTGAGCATGGTATAGACCGTTGCATTGCCGTCATGCCTGATCAGAACCTGGATCTGATAAAGTCCGGCCAATTTCTTGAAACGGGCTTCTGTGGGCCCGATGACGGCGATGGTCTTGTTTTTCTTAAGGGCACTGGCGATTTTCATGGCGGTCTTCATGGCATGGGCGTGGTTTTCGTCCTTGACCATGATCAGGGAAAGTTGCTTGAAGGGTTCGACTTTCGTCATTTTCCTGAAAGCGATCTCCCTTTGGTAGAACCCTTCGTAATCCTGTTCCTTGACCGCTTGCAACACCGGATGTTCGGGTTGATAGGTCTGAATGAGGACGTCGCCTTTTTTCTCGCGCCTGCCGGCACGTCCGGCGATCTGTAGCAACAGGAAAAACGTTTCGCTTTGAGCGTAGTGATCGGGGACGAAGAGACCCATGTCGGCTGAGAGGACGCCGACGAGCGTCACATCCTTGAAATCAAGCCCTTTGGCGATCATCTGTGTGCCCACGAGGATATCGCCGTTGGTCTCGAAATCGAACAGATGTTGTTCATGGGCATGCTTGCGTCCGACCGTATCCTTATCCATGCGGATGACCCTGGCGTCGGGAAATTGCTTTTCGAGCTCTTTTTCGACACGTTCGGAACCAAGCCCCATGTGACGGATGTTTTTCGATCCACAGGCCGAGCACGTGTTGGTGAAGACTTGTTTATACCCACAATGGTGACATTTGAGTTCGTTATCATGTTGGTGGAAGGTCAGGGATATCTGGCATTCGGGGCAATAGGCACGTTTGCCGCAGTCTCGACACAGCACGAACCAGCTATGACCCCGTCGGTTGATCAGCAATAGGCTTTTTTCGTTTTTCTGTAGTCGATTTGACAGCGCTTTTTTGAGTTTTTGGGAGAAAATACCGGGGTTGCCGCTGATGAACTCCTGTTTCATGTCGATCAGGTCGATCGCCGGCGGCGTAAGCACGAGCGGTCGTTTATTCAGGGTCAGTTTCGTGATTCTGCCTGCGCCGGCTTCGTGATAGCGTTCGATCGAAGGGGTGGCGCTGCCTAGCACCAGGGGACACTTGTGATGCTGCATCCTGTGTTCGGCCACAAACCGGGTGGTGTATTCGGGATGGTCGTTTTGGGTGTAGGAATCGCTTTGCTCTTCATCGATGATGATGATGCCGAGATCGTCTAGGGGCGCGAAAACGGCGCTTCTGGTCCCGATGGCGACATTGACCTCACCGCGGTGCATCTTGCGCCATTGGTCATATTGTTCACCGAGTGACAGTGCCGAATGGTAAACGGCGATGTTGTTGTCGAGTGCCGCTTTGAAACGGGCGAGAATCTTCGGGGTCAAGGCTATCTCCGGCAGAAGGACCAGCGCTTTTTTGCCTTCGGCCAAGACCGCTTTGATCAGTTTGATGTAGACTTCGGTCTTGCCGCTGGCGGTGACACCATGCAACAAGAAGGTATCGGGTTTACCGAAACGTTTTTTGATGGTTTCATAGGCAAGGGTCTGTTCATCATTCAAGGTGATTGGTTTGTCTTCTTCTTGAAACAGCGTTTCCAGTTCCCGGTAGATTTCTTCTTTTTCGGTGTGGATGGCGTTTTTTTTCAAAAGGGTGTTAAAAGGGCTGTTTGAAACGGCGGCTTTTTTCAGCAGGGTCTGTTTTTCCAGACGACCACCGCTTGCTTTGAGTGCTGCAATCAGCTTTTTCTGTGGCGCACCGGTTGCTTGGCTGGGATCATCAAGCACGACGATGGTCTGTTTTCTGGTGGTCGCTTTTTCCTTGATCAGTGGTATCAATGTTACAGCATTGGCCTTCAGAGCCTGGTTGAAAGCACGGCGGTCCTTGGTGGCGATAGCCTTGGTTTCAACGGTCGTATCCTGCTCGAAATAGCTTTTGAGGCTATCGGGCAGCTGTCGTGGGTCATTAAGTTTATAGGCCATGCCGTAGGCAAGGTTGAGGGCGCTTGGCAACATCGCGTTTAGGTAGCTGATACGCGGATAGAGGAATACTCTCGCGAGTTCGGCGCTCAAAGCGAGCCGCTCGGGATTGTGGATCGGTGTGGCATCGAATTGGCTGGTGATGGGTTTCAAGGTACCCTTGTAGTCGCTTTTCGCTTTGAGATCGATGATGACACCCGTAATGTGGCGCGCGCCGAAAGGGACTTTGACACGCATGCCCGTTGTGAGCGAATCGCTCAGAAAATCGGGTACACGGTAATCAAAGACCTGGTCCACCGCTTGATGTTGGATGTCTACGAGAACTTCTGCGATCATAGGGACCTCCTCAGTCGATCAGACCAATCCATTTCAGGGCGTGGGCAATACCGCCCTTGTCGTAGGATCTGGTCGTATAGGTGGCGACGGCTTTGATGCTGTCGCTGGCGTTTCCCATCGCAAAAGAATTCGGCAGGGCTTCCAGCATTTCCTTATCATTCTCGCCATCACCGAAGCAATAGGCATCTTCCAAAGCGATGCCAGTGAGTTCAAGGGCCTTGAGGACGCCGTCTTTCTTCGATTTGTCGCCTTCGATGATATCGAAACCGTCGGACAGCCAGGGTACAAGCTGGATGTGCTCGAACTGTTTCCGGAGATTTTTCGTCCTGGTCTCATCGGCGAACGCCCACATCTGATAGACGTCGTGGTTCTTCTCGAAATCAGGGTCTTCAACCGGATAGGGTAGATTCTGGTCTTCAAACATCTTTTTCGCATAGGGGTCCAGTTTGCTGATGGCTTGCGCTTGTTTTCCGATGAAACCGTAGTGCAGATTATTGTCGATGAACAACTGTTTTGTCTGTTTGATGAACTCGGGTTGCATCGGGTCATCGTGGACGATGTTACCGTCACGGAGGATAATCTGCCCGTTGACGGTGACATACAGTGAAACATACGCTTCAATTTCCCTGATGATGCCAAGCATATAAGGCGCACGCCCTGTGGCGATGGCGATGATCGTATCGCCACGTGCATGGAGTTTTCTGATGGCGTCGATGCTTGATTCAGGGATACTGCGCGTGTTTGGGTCGTATAAGGTATGGTCGACATCGAAGAAGACGATTTTCTTACTTTTCATAGCATCACCTTTATGAAAATTATAACACATATGCGTTTATTTATCGCTTGTAATAAGCTATAATAGGGTGACACCATCTATCGATACAGTTTTAGGAGGACTCGATAATGCAAAACCAATTTTTAAAAAAACATGAAGTCGGTGTTTTTGCATTGGGCGGTCTTGGTGAAGTAGGAAAAAATATGTATTGCGTGGAATATCAAGATGAGATCATCATCATCGATGCCGGGGTCATGTTCCCCGACGAATCGCTTTTGGGCATCGATTACGTCATTCCCGATTATACATATTTAGTTGAAAACCAGGATAAGATAAAAGCGCTGGTAATCACCCATGGTCATGAAGACCACATCGGGGGGATTCCCTGGCTTTTACGTCATGTGAAAATACCAAAAATCTATGCCAACGGTCTGGCCGTTGGTCTGATCAAGAACAAGATGCAGGAACACCAAGGCATCAAGTACAACATGCTCGAATTTTTTGACAACGATATCATTCGTTTCAAACACTTGAGCGTCTCGTTTTTCCGTACCAATCACTCGATTCCCGATTCGTTCGGCGTCGTCGTCAAGACCCCGCAGGGCAAGATTGTCCATACGGGGGATTTCAAGTTCGACTTCACCCCGACCGGCAAGGACGCCGATTATGCAAAGATCGCCCGTCTTGGTCACGAGGGTGTGTTGTTGCTTTTAAGCGACTCCACAGGCGCCGAGGTGGATGCGTTCACCAAAAGCGAAACAACCGTCAGCGAAAGCATAAAGGATATCTTCGCCAATATTGAAGGCCGGGCGGTCGTCGCGACATTCGCTTCGAACATTCACCGCGTCCAGCAGATTGTGGAAGCCTCGATTGCGACCAACCGTAAGATTGCGGTCTTCGGCCGCAGCATGGAAAGAACCGTCGAGGTCGGCCAGGAACTCGGTTACATCAAAGCCCCGCACGGAACGTTTGTCGGTGCCAGGGCGCTACGCCACTTCAGCCCGAAAGAAATCACGATTCTTTGTACCGGTTCGCAAGGCGAGCCGTTCGCGGCCCTATCACGCATCGCAGCGGGTACCCACCGCCAGATCAAGGTGCAGTCGGGCGATACCGTCATCTTCTCATCATCGGCCATCCCCGGCAATCAGACCGGCATCAACAAGACCATCAACCAACTCTTCAAACGCGATGCCAATGTCATCACGCATTCACCGCTCAGCGACACGCATACGAGTGGTCATGGCGGTAATGAGGAACTCAAGTTGATGCTTAAACTGATCAAACCGAAGTTCTTCATGCCGATTCACGGTGAGCATCGCATGCTGAAGATCCATGCTCAGACCGCCATCGCTTGCGGATTGAAACCGGGTAACGACTTCGTCATGGATAACGGCGATCTTTTGGCGCTTTCCAGCAACAAGGCCGCGATCAAGGGTAAAATCCAGGCTGACAGCGTCTATATCGACGGCAAGGGCATCGGGGATATCGGTTCAGTGGTGCTCAAAGACAGGAAGATTCTAAGTGAAGATGGCCTGCTGAGTGCCATCATCACCATCGATGAAAACAAGAAGAAACTCATCGGCAACAGTGTCATCGTTTCCCGTGGTTTCGTCTATATGAAAGACCATACCGCTTTGACCAAGGAAATCAGCCAGACGGTGGATAAGCAGATCCAAGCGACATTGGACAAGTACAGCACCATCAACGTCGGTTTGATCAAACGCGACGTCATCCGCCTGTTGAACGATTTCATCGTTTCCAAGACCGAACGGAATCCGATGATCCTACCGGTCGTAAAAGTCGTATGACGCACTGATTGTTTAGAAAAATAACGCCCTGAAGTTTGACTTCAGGGCGTTTTCTTATTCCAGGACACTCAGGCCGTGGTCGGTTTTCACCGGTTGGATGTCGAGATCCTTTTTGTACTGCTTGTAGAAGGATTCCTTGAATTCGGCGAACGAATCGGGTCCTTCACCTTTTTCGAAGAAGGCGACGATGATCTGTTCATAGCCGATGTTACAGATTCTGGCGCCGATCGTACCATAGCGATACATCTGTGAAAGGATATCCTCATAGTACTGATTGGAGATTTCGTATAGGTGCTTAAGGGAGTTCTGGGATTGTTCAAGGGTATCGGCGAACATGATCATGTCCTTGTTTTCAAGGTATTCGACCGCTTGTTCGATCCTTTCCTGTTCGAACATGACGTGTTCGAGATATTGTCGTTGCGTCGGATTTTTGACATGGGTCTTCATCTTGTTGAACTCATCGAACCCCAGTTCACTCAAGGCGTTGATGGCCCGATAGTCCTTGATGATCTCTGTGCCTTTTTCGATTGCTTTCAAACGGTCGGCGATGTCGACGTTCAAAATGAATTTCGGACGGTTCAAAAATACCATGATCGCCGGGTTTTCCGTATGATTATAAGGCAGTGCCTTATGTTCGAGCGTTTTGGTATCGAGGTAGTTGATGTGGTTTTTGGATGCATACATGCAGGTGTGGTGCTGGGCGATGTTCGAATGCAATTCACCGAGGGATCTTTCGGCTAGAAAGGCGTAGCGTACCTGTTTTTCCTTGGACAGTTCAAAACCGTTTTGATGGTTGAAGATGAATAGCAGCAACATCTCGAAGGTGGCGTGGAAGCCGAGGTTGTTCGGCAGACTTTTGGAGCCGGTGATGCTGATGTTCAAGCCTTTTTGCACCCGGTATCCTTCATATTGGAGTTTTTTGATGATGGCGTTGGCGAGCCGTTCGTATATCGTATCGGCACCGGGGGTGAGATTGGAAAGATCGATGGTGAGTTGCTTGGGCTCGTCATGGAAATCAAGCATGATCGAAAGGGTATGGTCATCCCGGGTATGAACACCGGCGTAAAGACCCTTGTTCAATGCAAGGGTAAGCACCTTTCCTTTCAATGTATGTGACCCTTCGCCGAGAATTTGCAGGGTTGCCGGCGAAAAATAGTAAGCCGTCGGGTCGGTCGCAAAAAATTTCTTGTGGCGCTTATGTACGGTATCTTTCATAGGAGACCCCTCCTGTTGTTGATGCTTATATTATAGCATGCGACCGATAAAGAATGAAATGAAGTCCAAAAAAAAAGTGCCTAGGCACTTTCTTTTTTGGGAATGAGGCCATATGTTTCCGGATCGTTCATATGGTTTTTGAATCCATGGAAGATTTTCCTGGTCATCTGGGCGTCTTCCAAGGCATCGTGACGCTGGTTTTCTTTCTCGTGGCCATACATTTCATAGGCACGTTTCAAACCAAGGTCGTTTTTGAAATTGAAGTAGTTCTTGTGCAGTTTCAACAAGTTGACGAAACGGGTATGGCCTGACAATGATGTGACTTTGTTGACCTGGTAGGATTCCTTGAGCGAAAGATAATCGTTACGGCCCCAGACGATGATCGCCGGTTCATGGGTCATGATCAGGGTCTTCAGATGATCGTAGAATGCTTGATAGGATATGCCCTGGTCGACATCCGCCTGGGTCAGATCGAGAAACTTGAGGGTTCTTTTGGTGAGTTTCTTGTGGCGGGACGGTTGAATACAGGTCTTGTATGTCTTGAGGATTT